>OFGK01000051.1_pt1 | contig 118982 bp, 90 predicted proteins | sample 1521771 | NCBI WGS metagenome assembly OFGK01 (sample SAMEA3504088, study PRJEB24116) | mouse gut metagenome | biome: mouse gut; feature: mouse-associated habitat; material: faeces | place: Denmark | collected 2011 | reverse complement strand
CCACTGAACATCCTTGAGGTAATGGAGGTCGTGGACACTTGCAGCTGTCATGTCGTAGGAATGGATGACACCGCTTATTCCGCAGACAGCATGGAGTTTATATCCATAATAATACATTCCCTGCGATGCGCAATAGCCCCAGTCCGGAGCCGCTTCGGGATTGTCGCGTCCCATTGCACATCGTTTGGCTCTTGCGTTCTGACATACTTTTACCGGCTTGGTGTCAATGCAGAAGACATCTTCTCCTCCATCAATGGAGGCTGCCACATCCTTGCGGATTTCCTCGGCGAGCCGTGCTGTCAGCTTACGACGGGCGTTGAACTGTCTGCGGCTAATCAGGTTTGGCAAGTCATCTTTGCACTCATGGTACAGACGATAAAACAGATAATTCTCACTGTCAATATGGAATGCCTCAGCTGTTATGCCAAGAGCGATGACTTCCAGATCGGAAAACTTGGGAACAACACCACAACGAGGTACATTTCCCAGTTCATTGACACGATTTCCGGCGAAATCCTTGCAGATTCCGAGGATTCTGACGAAATTTGCTATGAAGTTGCGCATAAGCAGATAAATAGTATTCAACGGTTTGGTCACCATTAAATTACTAAAAATCAGCGACATGTGCAACTTTTTCATTTATAAATATTTAGAAATTTAATTCAGCCAACGAGTTATAGATTTGTAAAATCATTCGAGTTTATAAGGGACGCTCTTTCTCCATATGCTGACAGATTATTATATATACCGTCTGAGAATGATGATCCTATCGGCATTAACATTGAATTAGATCTCAAAAAATCTACTGAAGATAAACAATATATATCTAAAATTGCGATAGGGGATTATGACATAACTAAAAATATACCATCATACCAGTGGTTTACAGAAGAAAATCTAAAAATAACAATATCTTCATTATTCATAATTCCAATAGATTTAATGAAAATAAACTCACAAATTAAAATTACCAGCTCGAAAATCGCCACAGATTTAGATTGATAAAAATATCATCCTAACAAGGCACCAGTTCGATATTAGCTGACGCCTTGTTAGGAGGTGTTCTATATAGAAAACAACACTGCAAATTCCGTTAAACGGCGTTGGTAGAGTTGCTTGTGGAACTTGCCTTTATAGCGGCAGTGGGCAGTGTAGGCTTTGAAAATGTCGCGGTTGCCGACTTTGAGTTTCTTCAGGACGCTGCTTTTGTTGACGACACCTGGGCCGCAGTTGTAGGCGAGGCAGGCTAAAAGGATTGAATCCTTACCGTATTGTGAGTATAAGGCGCAGAACTTACGGAGGTCTTTCCGCAACAGGGCATCTGCCTGTCTTTCGGTGAGCTGCACGCCACGGCGATAAGGTTCTCCCGGTTGGACTTGGTGACCGTAGCCGACATAGGGCCAGTGTTTCGGTTTGTGGAGCGTCTCAAACTTTTTTATTATCAGCACGGCACGTTCAAACGGCGGCAGCTCCATTATAGACCTCTTGGCGTTGGCGGCGGCCGTTGCCGCCACTCTTTCCCTACACGACGCTCTTCCGATCTAGCAACGCCACGAAGAAGAACAACAGTTTTTTCATCGGATAACGGGTGTTACGGGACCGACAACCGGGCCGATGATTGTGCCGCCGTTATCATCGCCTTTGTCCTTGCCGTTGAACTCGAAGGTCTGCTCCCACGGAGTAGAGCCGAAATTGTCTTCAACCACCACGAGGAATTTATGGGCATCGGCACTCTTGGCGGTATAGTTGAGCCGGAATGTCTTGCTTTCCAGAAGAACACGGTCGTTGTTGATAAGCACCGGGCCATCGACGAGCTTGAGAGTGCCTTCGCCGTCATATTGGAAATAGCGGATTGTGTAGAGGGTGTTGGTGTAGTTGCCCTCCGGCTTTATTTCAAAGCGCAGCTCCACGGTCTGCCCCTGCATGATTTTGTCAGCATAGGGCATCACTTCCACCGTGAACGGATAGGACTGCTGCACATCGAGGTCATCGGAACAGGAAGTCATGGAGATTACGATTGCGAAAAGGGCAATCCAGAAGCCGAAGAAGCGGCCGGGGGTGAGGCGAATATCGCCTATACGTGAAACGAAATTTGTAGTCATAATTTGAATTTGTGTTTAGTGATTTGTTTTTGATTGAGCGATTGCAGGTAATCGTTCAGATCCTTGTGGTCGGGATAGAGCGCGGATTTATCGCTCACCCTGTCGCCGAACTCGCGGCGCAGTCTGGCGACTGCGGCACGCCCGGCGGTGTCGTTGTCGAGATAGCACAGTATCAGCGGGTATTCCGTAAGAACCGGGATCGCCTTTCCGACATTAGCCACGGAGTTAAGCACAACACTGTCGTTGCCGTCGTTGTAACCGAGGCGTTCAGCCGAAAGAAAGTCGATGAAACCCTCGAACACGTTGCAGCGCGGATTTCCGCCGGATATTCGTGTAATGTTCTTTGGCGGATAGCTTCCCTTAAAAAATGGATTTCTAAGCTCAAATCCATGTGCGTTGTTCTCAAAGCCGATGGCGTAATACCTTTTGCCGTGCAACTCATAGTCCACTTGCACGCAATAGCGTTGTGCAATCTCTTTCGGTATGCCACGCTGTTCTAAGTAGCGGAGTAACGCGGGCGACTCCAGCCGGGATATTGTTGCATTTTCAAATGTCGGCTCCTCAACAAACGGCATCGGTTTGTAAGGCTCTGCCACGGGCATATTCATCTTTTCAGCGATATACCGTGCCTGCTCAACGAAATCGGTTTTGCCCGACATTACCCCTGCGAGAGTGAAGATGTCGCCGCCTTCACCCGTACCGAAATCGAACCATACATTTTTACGCGGATTGACATGGAACGAGGGCTTTCTCTCGTTGCGGTACGGCGCATAGAACCACAGACCCTTACTGTCGCGTCCCGTCGGATCGTAACCGAGGCGGTGCAGGAAATCCACAAGGGATATTCCTTTGATAGTGTCTATATCCATAGGCTAAAAGCGCATTTTTCGTTTGGATTTCGCCGTTTCCTGCTTCCGGGCTTCCTCTGATACCTGACGGATGCTGACTTTCTGAATATTTGACATCTCACCGGCGATATACATATTCAGTTCACGCATATTGCACGACCCGGTCAGTTCGTATGCAAGGTCATAGATTCCGCCGTAAGCACCGGACTTTGTATCACGCCATAGATTTGTTTCGGTGTTAATTACCATTGTTGGTTCACCATTTGCGTCATAAGGAGCCTTATAGATGCGAAGATTGCCGTCAGCCGCCACGGGATGTTCCTGACCGAGAGCTTTCATAAAATCCGTAAGACAGATTTTTCGGATGTCGAGATTTACTATAACCGGTTCCATATCGCTCATTCAATCATGAATTTGACACCGACACCATACTGCGTATGAAAATGCCCGGTTGAGTTGCCGAATACAAACCGCTCCTTAACATTTGCAGTCAGGGCGATTTTGTCCGAGAGATAGAAATCCGCCGAAAGAGTGAGCGCACCGCCATAGATGAAGGCGTCGCCGTTGTGGAGCGTGGAGCCGTCAGACAGGGTGTGTTTGCCCCAGTTTACTGTTTCGTAGCCACCGAGAGCCGATACTCCGCCATATAGGTGGAATGTCTGCGAATAGTCGCTGACAAGATGGAGGTTATATCCGGCTTCCGCCGTGAACTGCGCCACGGGGATACGCCCCTTTTCTGCGTATGGCTTATAGGTCTGGAGATACTCGCCGCCGAAGCTCCATGTGTTCGCGCCACCCTTGAACACTGAGTAATACACTCCGAAAGAATAGCCGCAGTCGCGGGAGTTGCCTGTATAGAAACCATCTGCCATATTCGCCTTTATTTCCACCGCTGACATTCCGGGGAGGCATCGCTGGGCCATTGCCTGCCCCCCACAGAGGGCAAGCATGGCAGCGATTATCATTATCGCTTTTTTCATAGGTTACTGGATTGAAAGTTTGTCGATTACGTTTGCACGCACAATATCCTCGTTCTCCACCACGAAGGACTGGTGTCTGCCACCTTCTTTTTCGGCGACCTCGATCACGAGCTGCTTGTCATCGGGGATAGTGAATTTCTCCAGCGCAAACACAGTGCGTTCAGAGGATTTGGCAGGAACGACTACTACATAGTTCTGAGCGCGAAGAGGTTCCAACACCTGCTCCTGCATGGCGGTTCGTTTGATAACCTTCTTATCCACAACTTTGAACGATACAAAATCTATATCGAAAGGAATGTTGGAGGTGTTCTTCAGCTCAGTATGAAAATACAGAAGCCCATTGTTGGCATAGATTGATTTCAGAAGGAACTGCACCCCGAAACGCTTTGACCCGATATGTTTGATTTCGCGCTTGTTCTGCTTGTGGATACTTTTCATAATCAGCTTTACAAGCATAGGGCTTTCACTGCCGAGGCGTTCAAGATAGATTTCCTGAGCGTTGTTGGGACGGTTGACCGCCTCGCCGTCATGCAGAAAATCGGTCATTTCAATACTTAGCAACAGCGGCTCTTTGGCGAATTTCACGTTAAATGTGTAATAGCTACCATCTTCCGTGATTACCGACAGGTTTGTTTCCTGCTTGAACGACTTGAAGGCGGATTTTACACGCAGCACGTTCTTCGCGCCGTCAGCAAGTCCGGCGACAAGATTTTCATTGCCCAAATCGACATAAGTGATCTCTGCCGGGAAGATGATGTGCGTCGTCTTGTCATAGCATACCTCCAGAGCGTGAGGCGGAATCATGCGGTCGAAACCGACTTTACGGGTAAGACCGCTGAACTTGTCGCCGTCGGTGTAGTTATCACCGTACACGTTCAAGTCGTGTTCCGTCGCTTTGGTTGTTACCTGTTCAGTATCAGGCGACACGTTGTTATCGGCACTATTGGCCGTTTTTTTGCCTTTTGCAAAGGCCGGTGTTGCCATACAGAGGACGGCAACAAGAGAAAGAACAAATAATTTGAAATTCATTTGATTGTGGATTAAGTGGTAAATAATCATATATCTTCCGGCTGGTGAAGCATCACACGATAGCCGGCTTTGAGGTGGATTTTGACGGTTCGCAGCTTCTTGTTGAGATACTGGCTGACACCGTTTATCAGCCCTCGCCCCACATCGGAAGCAATCTGCGCCCCGGTATTGGTGGAGATGTTGATTGAGCTACCCATCGTACTGCCCATATTGGCACCGATTTCGTGGAGCGCGTCCGATTCCATTGAGTTGGGGATGTTGATACCTTCCTGGCCGTCGGAGTCATATACCTGCAACTCCACATCGTAAATGGAGCCGTCACACTCGATAGAGGATATTTCGATTTCCAGCCTCTCGCCCTGCACTCTTGCAGAGCCGACGATTACAGTATTGCGCGGTATCAGCCGTGAGCCTACCCACATAGGTTCGGTGGTCCGTAACTTTACACTCTCTCCGTCGGTTACATTCTGGTTGTTGGCGACAACTGCGGCAATCGTGTTTTTATTTACAATTCCGGATGATCCGACCGAGGTGTTGAAACTTCTGCTTGACGAGGCACTGAGGGATGATACAACATTTCTGCTCACCTGTGCCACCGGCTGCACATTGCGCTTGCCTTTCTCATCGTCGGCAGAGGCCGGAGGTGGATAATTGCCGCCGTTGCCGTTACCCATATACTGTGCTGCCAACTGGTAGGAGCGTTCCAGCATCTCCATCTGATCCGGCTGTTGCTGCTGTGCCATCGCGTTTTGTGCTTCCAGCTCGTCTATCCGTGCCTGCAACTCGGCGACCTGTGCCGCCTCATTATTTTCCGGCACGAAGAAATCATCGAGCGAAGCCTGCACTTCCTGATAGCCTGAGCCGATGTTTCCACTGCCGAAGGCTGACGCATACCGCTGTCTTGCGGGGTTGCGGCTGTGAGGGTATCGAGTACGGCCACTGTCTGCTGACGGGTCTCTTTCTCTTTCGCGGCTTCGGCGGCCTCGTATTCCGACATCTTGTCTTTCATACCGTCGTTCTCCCCTTCGGGTATCTCGGTGTTGAAGGCATCGCCCACAACCTCGTCGCTTTTGTTAAGGCTGGAGTAAAGTAACCATAGTATCACGGCACCGCAGAGAATGGCGGCGGGCATCACCACCAGATATTTCATCATCTTCTGCCGTTCTGCCTGTGATTTTGGCTGGAAGAAGCCGTTAATCCTCGCTTTCCATTCCTGCATTGTCATAGGCAGCGGGAGTTATCGGTTTGACATCGGGATTGTTGATTTCCAGAGGCTGTGTATGCTCGACCTCCACAAGTCGGCCGGAATGACCCAGCCCGATTTTATAGCAGGCATGACCGAACACGAAGAAGGCGATCAGGACGAAGGCACATAGCATGATGCTTACGACCAAGAGCCGTTGTTTTTGAGGAATACCGTCGCAAAGGCTCCTCAATTTGGCTGAGAGCTTCCCTTTTGGGGTGTGCCACACCTTATTATATACGGTGTCTCTCGCGGCACGGAGATTTGAAAACACATTCATCGTTTGGTAGTGATTATATCCTTGTTTTCAAGGATGTTGAAACCTTCAATAATAAATCCGTTGGGATTGTCGTCGGAGCGCGACACATTTGACAGACGGCATACAGTTATCAATGTGCGCTCCGTCATGTTGGACTCGCGGATAATCATCTGGCGCGCGTATGTTCTGGCGGTATAGGGATATGTGTTGAAATCGCATACCACGCTGTCAACCTGCACGACCTGATTGATATTTCCGGCAATGATACGGTTGTAGTAACCTTTCTCCGAGAAATCGGTATAATAATTGTATGCCGACTTGTCGCTGAGAATCAGCGCACGGTTGATGTTATGCTCAATTGCCGATTTATCCGGTGAGAGATTGAAAAACAGTTCATGGAAGCGTCGCACGTGTTCCCGTGCCTCTGCCGGTCGGTTCTGGCTCATATCCTGCGACAAGGCAAGCATAAGCGACTTGCCGTTGTCAAGGACATAGATTTTCTCACGCTGCTTCTCGGCAAAATTGAACACCATTATCATGGCCACCGACACCACAACGGCACACATCACAACGAACACGATACCGAAAAGACGTATCTGGCGAAACGATGTCTCGATATTCCTTAATGATTTGAACTCCATAGGCATGATTATTTGAGAAGTTTACCGGCCCGACCTGCCACATTGCCCGCAACTCCACCGGCGACACTTGCCGCACCGGAACCGACCTGCATGGCGGTGGTGTTGACTGCACGGTTGTAATTACCTGCGCCTCCTGCCTGAATAATCCAGCCTGCAACCGTCGGAATTGTAAAATACCCGATAATGCCGATGATCATAAAGACGGTGTAAGCTGTGTTGCTCCCGTCAAGGTCAACATTCGGGTTATTTGTCAGTTCCGAAATGTCGTTCTGGAGCATCAGGACTTGGATTTTGGCAAGGATTGTGGAGAATAAATCTGCAACAGGCAACCATAAATAGGTCTGAATGTAGCGGCATATCCATTGTGTCAGAGTTGACTGGAAGCCGTCCCATACTGATAGGGCAAATGAAATCGGTCCGAGGATAGCAAGGACAATGAGAAAGAATGTCCTTATCGTGTCAATCGTAAGGGAAGCAGCTTGAAAAAGCATCTCCAATAGTTCACGAAAGAAATTCTGGATTGCCTTCTTGACCTTATACATCCCACGCTCGATATACATTCCGGCGGCAGTGCCTATCTCCGTAACGCCCAACTCGTCTATCTGCCTGTCAAATTCGGCATCATCGACGAGGTAAGCGGTAGAGGGGTCGTTCATCATCGCTTCATATTCCAGACGGTCTTTCTCCTCACGGTACTTCTTCATGTCGAGGGTCTGCCCTTCGAGCATCGAGGCGGTACCCTGAACAATCGGAGACATGACGGAGTTTATGGTGCCAAGTACCACAGTCGGGAAGAACATGATACAGAAACCGATTACAAACGGGCGCAGAAGCGGGAAAACATCAATCGGTTCGGCTCTTGCCAGCGACTGCCATATACGATAGGCGACATAGAACAGCGCGCCTAATCCGGCTATACCCTGTGCCACTCCTGCCATCTCCTCGCAAAGAGGCATCATCTCATCGTACAGAGAGCGCAGGATGGTGTGGAGATTTGAAAAATCAATAGCGCACAGCATAGGCATCACCAGTATTTTTCGGAGCCGTCACCATAGAGAGCCACAACACGTTTTGTGTCGGCTTTCTTCTTGGCGCGCAGGTACGACACACTGATATTTTTGTTGGTATAGTACGCCGTGAGGTTCTTCAGACGCTTCATCTCCTTGTAACAGTCGTCAACGACATCCATACGGTCTTTGTCGGTCATGCTCAATGTAGTTATATTGACTACCTGCTTCAAGTCGCCGAGGACGCCGTTGGCTTCTTCGAGGATACGGGTGTAGCCGGAGGCTATTGCCGAAAGTTCCGCACTCGTGAAGTTCGGATCGGTGAGCATCTTCTGGAAATTGTTGACATAATAGCCTGAGATGTTGCCGAGCATCAGGATTGTCTGCTGCACCTTGCGGGCATCGCGGACAAGGTTGTTCACAGATTGGAGCGCGTCATAATATTTCTTTGCCTGCTGGTAAATTTTCACCGTTTCTTGAAAATTTTTCACCATGTGCGTCGCCGTCTGCGACTCCTGCACAAGTGATTTAGAGTTGTTTACGATGGACTGCGCAATGTTGGACGGGTCTATGACAGTCCACTGGGCGGAAGCCCGGCCCGTGCCTAAAAGAAGGCACAGGGCGATTAAGGGAATAAGAAACTTTAATTGCTTCATTTGATTGTGGATTAAGTGGATTTAGCGTATTCTGTGAGCCATACTCACAATGATTCTGATTAAGGCTGTAAACAGCTGGTAAGCCGTTACAAGGAGGAGGCCGAGGAAAAGGAACAGACCTGAAATGATGAATATTAGGAATTGCTTAACTTTCATACATCAGTTCTCCCTCCTTTCGTTGGCTAACTGTTTGATGGCAGCCTCGATGTCGCCTCCGAGCTGACGGGCGCGGGCGAGTACCTGCATCTTCTCTGTTTCCTCGGTGGTATAGGCGAGGTATTCTTCCGGCGATACCTCTGTCGCATACACTGCCGACTGCGTTCCACCCAGCCCGATCCACACCTCCTTGTAATTGCGGCCGGGGTTGTTCGCCATATTGATACTGAGTATCTGCGCCTTCTCCTTGTCAGTCAGACCCAGCAGCTCCTGTATCTGGTCAAAGCGGTTCATATACTTTCTCTGGTCGAGAAGTATCTTGCAATCGGAGTTGTTTATTATGGTTTCCTTTACAATCGGCGACGATATTATGTCGTCAACCTCCTGCGTGACCACCACAGCCTCGCCGAAATATTTACGGACCGTCTTGAACATATAGCGCATATACTCCGCCATATTCGCCGTTGACAACGCTTTCCAAGCCTCTTCGCAGATAAGGACTTTCCGCACGCCTTTCAGACGGCGCATCTTGTTAATGAAGGCTTCCATGATAATGATAGTCACTACCGGGAACAGGTCTTTATTGTCGCGGATAGCGTCAATCTCGAATACCACGAAACGCTTGTTGAGCAGGTCGATGTTCTCTTTTGAGTTCAGCAGAAAGTCAAAGCGACCGCCATGATAATACTGGCGCAGCGTTGTCAGAAAGTTATCTATGTCGAAGTCTTGTTTGTAGATGGGGATAGGACGCTGTGCCATTTCAGCGCGATAGTAGTCACGCATAAACTCGTAGAAAGCGTTGAAGCAGGGAACGATGTCACGGTCTTTCTTCATCTTTTCAAGGAACATCGACAGTGCGGAGCCTAATTCGCCACTCTCCGTTTTGGAAACCTTGTCATCCTCTGATTTCCAGAGCGTCAGCAGGAGTGTCTTGATTGAGTCCTTTTTCTCAACATCAAACACCCCGCCATCGGTGAAAAACGGATTGAAAGAAATCGGCTTTTCCTCGGTATAGGTGTAATACACACCATCTTCGCCGTGGGTACGGTTGTGGATAAGGTTGCATAGCCCTTCGTATGAATTGCCGGTGTCAATCAGCAGGATATGCGCGCCTTGCTCATAATACTGGCGTACCAGATGGTTTGTGAAGAAAGACTTGCCGCTACCCGACGGGCCGAGAATGAACTTGTTGCGGTTGGTGGTTATGCCGCGCTTCATAGGCTCGTCGGAAATATCCAGATGGACAGGCTTACCCGTGAGGCGATCCACCATCTTTATGCCGAATGGCGACAGGCTGCTGCGGTAGTTGGTTTCGGCAGTGAAAAAGCACACGGCAGGCTCGATGAACGTATAGAACGATTCTTCAGCGGGGAAATCCGCCTCGTTGCCCGGCATCGCCGCCCAGAACAGCGTCGGGCAGTCGATGGTGTTGTGCCTCGGCATACAACCCATTGTCGCTAACTGACCGCCGACATCGTTCTTTATCCTGCGCAGTTCCTCGGTATCGTCGCTCCACGCCATGATGTTACAGTGGCAGCGTACCGAGGTAAGTCCGTAACTGTGTGCCTCGTTGAGATAGCGGTCAATCCACTCCTTGTTAATGGCGTTTGAGCGTGAGTAGCGGCTCAAAGAGTTCATATTGCGCGCCGTCTTTTCAAACTTCGCCAGATTTTCGTCGTGGTCGTCGATAAACACATACTGATTATAGATGTGGTTGCACGGCAGGAGCAGGCCCACGGGCGAGGCGAAACTCAGTCTGCAATCACTCCTGTCAGTTGACAGGCGTTCATACCGGTTGTCGGTGCTGACCTTTCCGGGCAGTTCGTCGGTATCCGACAGCGTGTGCAGACACAGCATCTTGTCACCGACGCGCATTTCTTTAGGCGACAGGTCTATATCCTCCAGACCGGTTACATCGCCAGTTGACAGCGATAGGTACCTCTCGATGATCCCTGATGTGCTGTCGGTGCCGACAATCTCATCGTCCCCCATACGGCGCAGCGAGATATATCCGGTGTCGTTGATTATGCGCTCGAACTGCCCCACGGCTTCCATGAAGCCCACAATCATCTCGTGATTGAGTTCCTTCGGAGTGATACGCCCTCGGCAGAGGGTGGAAAAATTGGACTGCTGGCGCATACGCTCCTTTGTGGTCTTTGTCAGATACAGGTAGCACTTGTGCGCCAGATACGGACGCTCGTTGAAATGACGCTCGAAAGAGCGATCGAGGAACGAAAGGTTGTCTTTTTGCAGTTCCGGCTTATAGTTCTCCGACACAAACCAGTCCTGCTTGTGCGCCACCGTAAAGCGCGGCAATACCTTGATTGCCTTGCACCAAGCGGTGTGCATCGCCTCGTATTCCTGCGATGTGACGGTGAACAGCTCCGGCAGCGTAACCTCATAGCACACGGTTATGTCGGCATCCTTACTGATGATACAGCCGTGTTCCACCGCGAGAAGCGGCAACTTTGACTCCAGCGTTGTTGCTTTCAGTATGTTTCTCATCGGCGACCTCCCTTCATTATGTTACGCACACGCAGACGATTGATGATGTACCGGGGGCGGTATTTCACCGATGTGAGCTTCATAAGTCCGTATTGCCCGTACTTGCCGTTGAGATGGAAGGTGTACCACACCAGTACCGACGCGCTTATGGCACCGAAGCCTATGCAAAGACCCTGCTGCACCCCGCACATATAGAGGATTACGAACAGTATGAAATCGGCGATAAGACCTCCGGCGAAGATGAAAAGGTACTGCGCTTTAAGCCCCTTGTATTCCACCGTCCTGCATATGCCCTTGTTAATAGAATATTCCATCAGTGGCAGGGATTAGAGGAAGAACGAGCGCAGGATTGTGGCCGCGACCAGCCCTGGATGACAGAGGCGTTGGGTCGCCTCCATAAGACTGCGGAACTTATACCGATATAATCAACCGATATTTCTCGCCGAACCGCGTACCGGGAACATCATCTGAAACGGACAAGGAACAGGAACCGACATGGTAGCGAAGGCAGCATCGATAAGTCACGGCATCAACTGTATAAGATACATCTCCGGTGAGTCGAAGAACAAGGAAAATCCGGAATTGATTTACCGCGTCAAGGACAATCTTCTCCCGTGCGAGCTTGACGCGATGGGCGTATGGGATCTGATGAAAGCCGGTGCGCCGATGAAGAAGAGTGTTATCCGCATGGAAATCTGTCCAGGCGGAGAGCACACCGAAAACTTCACGATGCAGGACTGGCAGAAGCTGTGGGATGACTTTGTAAGGGAGTTCGACAAAATTGAGCTGGAGGATGAAAACGGCAAGGTGTATTCACATAAAACCAACATTGCGAACAGCATCTACTCGGTCTGGCTTCATTATGAGTCCGACAGCGGCATCCCGCATCTTCACGCCGCAGTGTGCCGGAAAGACCGCTTCGGCAAGACCAACAACGACCACAACATACACATCCGCGCGCAGGAGGCAGCACAGAACGTGGCTCTTCAGCGAGGCTGGATAACAGCGGACGAAATCCACAGGATGAACGCCGATAAGGTTGCAGACGACCTTATGGATATACTGCGTGCCATGCCGTCATGGTCGTGGAATGATTATGCCGCCCGGATCCGGGCAAAAGGTTATACTATTATGATACGTCCAGGCAAGAAAGGCGTTTACGGTTATTCTATCGGAAAAGGCAAAGCCCGATTCAAGGCATCCGAGCTTGGCACAGGGCGAAAGCTGACGGCTTCGAGGATTGAAAACACATGGAATAAACTTCACAGTGAGTCCGCAGCGAAGGCGAAGCAGCCGGTCAAGAACGCCGGAACAAAGCCGGTTGCGCCTGTTGTATCAAAGCCTGTTGTATCTCCTGACAAACAAGTTACGGATTATACCTCTTGGCGCGAAGGAACATCGAGATACGAGCTTACACATGAAGGCAAAACTTCTCAGTTCTACATACCCAACGATGTAATGCAGATATTTGATGATGAATTTGACTACCGCGAGATTGTAAACTGGCAGGAGCTTACCGACATGGCAGTTGCACTGTTCGTTTGTCTGACGGCACTCGACACCGTTTCAACCGGAAGCGGCGGAGGCGGTTCGTCCAACGATGACAACCGACGCGACCGCAAGGACGAGGACGAGATAGAACGTGCCCGTAGATGCGCCCGCGCAGCCGCCGCCCGCCTCGGAAAAACTCCGAAATCAGGACGCAGAAGATAAACCATACACTATCGGCAGACAAAAGATATTTAATCTTGTTGCAGATAGAATCTCTTACGATTTGCATAATGCGCTATCTGTGATGATGTTTCTCAACATATTTTATTGTCAACTGAGAAATAATATGTAACTTTGCAAGTGTTCTCACGCCGTCCGGGTATGACTAAAGAGATAGTCATGGTTGGCGGGGAATAAAATTTTAGGGAAGCGTTTATTTGCGCTGTTCTTGACTGTCTCTGAAATGTGGCAATTTCTCAATCCAGTTCAAGAATGTTGCGGCGATAGATGCTCATGGGTATGTAATGATACCGATTGCCTTATGACGTAGGTTGTGAGGTAGGGTTATCTTCATATCGGCGTGAGGTCTTCGTTGCTCGTTCAACTGGATAAGGCGATGCCACATGCCGAGAGACAGAAAGGCGAGTAACAGGTATGGCTCTCACGCTTTTCTTGTTTTTAGTAACTTGCTGTCAATCAGAGTGCCATTGACAATTACTAACACCATTTATAAAAAACATTCAATTCCTTACTCTAACCGCAAAATCAATCAAAAACACAAATATGACAGACATTATCAAAATTGCCTTGTTGGTGCTATTTATAGGAATAGCACCGTTGCCATTGACGGCTCAAAAACTAGGAAGAATCCCTCAAAAAGCCATCGCAAAGTCCGTGCATTATGATGTTCCAAGTGGATATCAACAATTGGGATCTACGGATTTGTATTACAATATTAAAATAGGCGGAATTGATGCGGGTTCGGTAAGTATTGGGTCAATAGACTTAATCGGTAAGTTCGGAAATCAGTTTTATTCTTCAACCTATTCCGATAATGGCTATGTTGTAGCCATGCACGTTGAAGGCCAACCTGCTGTTTTCGCTGATTGTAAAAATGGTACCATTGTGGATGGCGTAGTATTCTCTGCCTCAATTGAGCCACAAGGAGAGATGGCAAAAATGGTATATACGATAACCAACACTAATGATTCAATTGACAAAATAGTAAGTGTTGGAGCATACGATGATGCTTATGTCGGGAATACAATCAATGCATCAATAGCAGAAAAGAAAGACTTGTTTGATCATGTTTACGGGATTTCTCTTTCAGATAGAGCCGGGGCTCAACTTTGTGTGATTTTTGGTTCAGGATTGGTAGGTGTGACTGGAGTAGACGACTATTGGTATGGATCCTATAGCACAAATACTTCTGCTGAAATGATGGCTGGGAATTACAATGGGGAGTATGATAGCAATTATATGGTTGAGAATGGAACATATGATTGTGGAATTGGATGGTGTTGGAAAAATCGACTTGTCCAAGCTGGCACATCAATAACATTATCTTATCTTATAGCTATTGGCGATGTTAACCTTGAGCCTAACTCATCTTTTGAAGTAACGCCTGAGGATCCGGACGGATGGAATGACCTTTCACGTCCTCACCGGCTAACACTTGAGGGGGAATACGAAAGCCCCGCCGGTCAGAACGGTAAAATCCAATACTCGGTCGAAGATTCAGACGAATGGCTTGACCTGACGGACGAAATTGAATCTGGAAGCACCTTCACTGCCTCTTTGGTAGCCATGTTTGATGCGAATAAAGAAAACCACACGATTCGCTTCCGAACTATGGATGCCGTTGGTAACACTTCAATGCTTACTCCTATTATATATAAGGATGTAAGCTACCATCCTGTTGCAGGTATTGAAGACAAAGTTTATAGCTGGGGGGATTCAATATATCAGACTAATCTGACCTGTGATTTGCCAGTTGATCAATATACAATTGCTGGCTATAGGAATAATGTGAATGCTGGAATTGCGACATTTAATATCGAAGGGGTATTCCCATACTCTATAGGAAGAAAAACATATAGTTATACTATTAATCCGTTGCCATTGGACGGTCAGATATTGCTCGAACAGAATCAGTTCGTCTATGACGGTAATTCGCATTGCCCAACCTGGTCTTTTTCCAATGATATATTTAACACATTGGAAATAGAAAAAGACTATACTCTTCTTTGGTCTGATAATGTTGTTCCCGGAACAGCAGAACTCCGTATTATAGGTAAAGGAAATTTCAGCAATGAGGTTGCGGCAAATTTCTTCATAGATAAAGCTCAATTGAGGACAGACCTTTATACCGTGACCTTGCCAAATGAAGATGTAACATTTGATGACAACTCACATGGAGCTTCCGTATCTACATCTCAAGGAGTTGGAGTTCCTACAATATATTATACTCCTGCAGGCGAAACTTCATTGTCGGAAGTCGCTCCTAAAGACAATGGCACTTATGATATTTATGTAGAATTTGCTGATGGCGAGCTTTATTATGGTAAAGGGGCAGAAAAAATCTTCACCTTCACCATCTACCAATTTGATGAAACAGACTGGGCTACACTCCAGGCAATCACTCTGGCTTTGCTTGACCGAGGCTGGGCTACTCCTTGGGATTTGTCAGGAGGTATTGTGAGTGCATCAAAATTGGCTGGACTTACCATTGAGCATGGCAAAGTCGTAGGATTAGACCTAAGCGGAGCATCTTTCTCCGGCCAGTTCCCCGTTGAATTACTTGCACTCAAGAATCTTGGGACACTAACCTTATCCAATAATAGTTTTGAAGGTGCGATTGAAACAGTCGCCGCATATATACAACAGAATCCTGGATTTGGAGCAACTATCACAGAACTGAACATCGCCAATAACTCATTCAGCGGAAATCTTGGAGTTATGGCAGCTTGTTTCCCGAATCTGACTTCTATAGACGCAAGCGGCAACCACCTATCGGATATATATCCCATGATTTCGGAAAAAGTTGTAAGTCTTGATGTCTCAGGGCAGACTATTGACCGAACAATAGATTACAACCTTTCAAACACATCCATAGAAGATTTGGCACAACAAATCCCTACTATTCTTCTATACGATCATCAGACACAAAGTTATACAATGCCTTTGAATCTTCAATGTTCAATGGAAGATGGATTCGGCATGACAATCTCCTATGTAAACGGACATATTGCAATGTCTAATGTTTCCGATCAAAACGCATATCATGGAGAAAGCGGAGACGTAATCGACATAATAGCACTTAATGGTGACTCTTCCAAAGCAAACAGTTCATTAAAACTGAAACTTATGTTTGAAGAAGGCGATGCCAATTTCAACGGGCAAATTGACATCCTTGACTTACAATCAGCTATTGCTTTCATGTTTGATGAATATGTCAATAAACCATTTAATTTCACAGCAGCGAATTTATGGAAAGATGAAAGCATAAATGTGCAGGACGCTGTTTGTATCGTGAACAAGGTTTTGGAAACTCTGCCAAATGAGAGTAGAACAAAACATAAAGTAAAACGGATTAATAACGAAGTTGAATCAGAATATGAAGCCACTGTCGTAATAGCTGATGGTCAACTTCTAATACATACTGATAAACCGATTGCTGCATTTGACATTATATTCAATAATTGCCAGACCATAGACCTGGGACCTCTTCAAGCCATCTATAATCTTGAATATACATTAAAAAAGACAGCCTCTGGAATACGTGTAATTGCATATTCATTATCAGGTACAACAATTCCAAAAGGAACACATTCTATTGGCAATACCGATAGTGAAAGTGTTTCGTATGCAATGCTTGCTGATGCAGGTGCAAATGAAATCACGACTTCCATCAGTCATGAGATTCTCTCTAATATCAATCCTATTATAGAATCAAATAATATTGAGATTCTCTTAGACGGAATACATGTATCCACATCCGTAAAAGAGGACCTTCACTGTGATATTTACAATATTCAAGGAGAATGTCTGTTGTCCGCGACTAAGACCCATCCTAATGGGCAAACCACAATACCATTCATGTTCAGACTACGCCAACCCTACATAATAGTCGTCACAATAGACGGCAAGATTGTAATGAATAAAAAAATATTAATGACCAAATAAACCATCATAAAATGTCAAAAATTAGATTTCTTTTGTTTTGGCTCTTGACACTTCCCGCTATGATGGGATTTGGTCAAGCTACAAACAAACTATACATCGATGACATCAGAATGTCTCGTGATGCAGAAGCTGTTGTCTCGGTTCAGATGGAGAATAACTCCAACATAACAGCTGTAGAGTTCCTTCTTGAAGCGCCTAATGGCTTTTCAATTAACCCGGTTTCAGCTACACTTTCGGAACGAGCAAAAAACCATACTATCACAGCGAGAAAAATGAGGAATGGCAAATACAAGTTCGTCATTGTCTCAACCGACAATTCTCCTATTTCTGGGATAGCGGGTCGCCTATTTACTGTCCGAATCAAATCAGACAATACGGTTACTGATGAGGTTGTATATTCTTTAGTTATGTCTGATGCTGTTATGGCAACTCAGAGTGGCTCGAATATTATAGATTCAGCTGAAGGAGGTACAGTAACAATCAAGTCAATGCCAAACCTCCATATCACCTCTCTCGATTGCTCCGAGCCTGTAGCCGGCACAACGCTGAATGTACGCTGGAAAGTACGTAACGACGGACGTGGCGCAACAGGAGATACCCAATGGACCGATTATATATGGATGGTTCCAAATATATCCGGTGGAACCACTATGGCAGGATCCAAGCTATTGGGCAAAGTATCAAATGTATCGGCGCTTGCTTCTGGAGAGTACTATGAAAATTCGGTTAATGTTCTGTTGGAAGAGCGTATATATGGAAACTATGATCTGGTCGTTACCACAGATATAAATGGAATCTCTGGAATTGATTTCAGTAACGCTGGAGGAACACCTCCGATTCCATATGCTCCAGAGAACTCCGCGTATGGTTTCCTTACAGGTATCAATCCAAGTTCTTCTAAAAAGCTTGAAGAAGAGAATGAACTTGACAATGTCAGTGATAATTTCTTTTATAAAAGAATAGATATCTCTGTACCTCCACTTCCCGATTTGCAAGTCCCGTCTGTTGTTGCGGCAATTGATAATAGCGAATCTTATGAAGGTGAGTCAAACGCGCCTTCTCCAATCGCCATTGCCGGCCTCGGGAACTCAACTACATTTTATTCAGGCAAGAAAGTCAAAGTAACTGCTACCATTAAAAATGGTGGTAATGCTGGATTTGCGGAGAAGAATATAACCAATGAATTATATCTGAGTTCTACCCCGGGTCTTGAAAGTGGAACTATATATAAACTCGACACAAAGCAAATCAAAGTTGAACTTAATCAGAATGAAACAGCGACCTGTGAATTAACAGGGTACTTACCTTACGATTGGTATGGAGATACATATTTCGTAGTTCGTGTTGATGTGAATGATGAGGTATATGAATTAGCCAATACAGGCAACAATTTTGGTGTAAGTGCCCAGATTAATACACTTTTGACACCCGGCGCTGATTTTGAACCATATAAATTATCAGTACCGAATACAGCTGCCAATGCATCTCCATTAGAAATAGGTTACTCTGTACGCAACATCGGGTCCGGAGTTCCATTTAAGAACAATTGGATAGATAAAATATATATTTCATCGAAAGATTCAGGGATTGATGATACCGCGAAACTAATCTCCACGATTCAAAACAAAGGCTCATATCAACGTGTGCTGAACGGCCCTGTTGCTCCGCGTCAGGCAGGAGTTGTGAATCCCGGTCCAGATTACTTTAAATATGAATACACCGGAGATAACTATGTTCAAAAGCATATATGCACCCTTCCTGAATTGCCGGTAGGTGACTATTATGTATATGTAGCGGTGGACGCTGACAATGATATATTTGAATATGATGGTGAAAATAATAACATTGTCATGTCTGGAAAAATATCTGTTAAATCTCCCGATCTCACGTCTGAGCTGTTGTCTGCGTCGCAAGACTCCGTCGCGACCGGATCTGTTATCGCGCTTACCTGGAAGATTAAGAATATCGGAACTTCCAACATAAGCAATACAAATCTTACAGATGTAATATATGCAAGCGTCAATGCAAACAAGAGCAATCCTATTAAATTAGGAAGTTTCTCAAATATGATAGATCTAATGCCAAATGGCGAAAGGACTCTTCGCGCAAACTTGACTATTCCCAAGGCATCGAGTCTGAATGGTGATTTGTTCGTATTCGTCAAAACAAATGACAATTCATCTATTGCCGAAACAAATATCGGTAATAATACATCAAATGTATTGCCAATAAAATTTACGTACATCGAAGATCCCAAACCTGAAGACCAGACGGTCAGTGGATATAATCTCTCATTATACAACATCTCTGTTCCGAATGAGTCTGCTCCGGGTGCTGTAATTCCTGTAACATTCAATATTAAAAATACCGGCAGTAAGCCGATTGACCATAGAATATCCCTTGCGGCAGTTATCTCGCGGAATAAAAACATGAATGATGTAACCAAATGCAACGTGTCATCATTTCCGACAGAGAATGTAGTATTAGCCCCAGGTGATAACATATCATACACTGTCAATCTTGTAATCCCTGCCGGAATTCAGGGCGGTCAAAATTATATCGAGTTGACAATATCCGGTGGCAAGACATTACCCGAGAAGTCTGCTTCTGATAATTCGGCAAAAGTCCCTGTATATCTTAACGGGAATCTTGCAGAATTGTCAATTTCCAATCTAATGACTCCTAAAACCGTCAAAACAGCACAACCTTTCGATATCTCTTGGAGTATTGCCAATAATGGGTCATGGGTATCAAGTCCTATAACAGGAACAGTGTATTTATCGAAAGATGCCGTTTTAAGTAATGATGATGTAAAGCTGGATGCGGTTCGCTCGGAATCTATCGCAGTCGGAGCATCCAAGTCTGTAAGTAGATCTCTGACATTTAACGATTCGCAGTATGGTAATTACTACCTTATAATTTCTGCAATATCAGACAACTCGGATGACAAACTGGCAAACGACCATATTGTTCAGGCTATTTTATCCGTACAGTCTCCGCTTCCGGACCTGATGATTAGAAATGTTGCGTCAGAGGGTAAATGGAGGAGTGGTGAGACTGCTGTTATCAAGGCTACTATATCCAATGTCGGGGACAGCATTACACGAAAGGATAAATGGACAGATGTATTCTATTTGTCCGAGGGATACGACTTCAATCCTTCAACTTCTCTAAAGATTGGTAGTAAAACACACGTTGGTGAACTTAGCCCCGGCGAAAAATATGACTTACTCGCAGAAGTTAAACTTCCTGTGGATGTCAAGGGATATTACGTGCTTAATGTTGTTGCAGACGGGACTGACGCTCTTGTTGAAAAAAATAAAGACAACAACAGACAACAGACTACTGTATGTATTGAAGATGCCAACGACACTCCTGCCGAACTGACTGTAAAGAAATTGTCCGTTCCATCCACTATCGCAGCCGGAGAACCTTTCTCAATTTCCTATACGATAGCGAACAATGGTGAGTATATGGCAGATGGATTATTGAGAGATGTTTTCTTCCTCTCAAAAGATAATAAATGGGACGAAAGCGATGTGATGATAGGTTATGCGTCCGGCGAAGTTGAAATCGAATCCGGAAGCGAAATAGTGCGTTCTGTTTCAGGTCGCTTGACCAATGTACCCGAAGGCAACTACTACCTTATTGTCAGGACTAATTCAACTCACAACATTCCGGAGACAGATTATGACAACAATACCGCTGTCATGTCTTCGTCAAGTCGGCTTGATTTTACCCGACTGACATTAGGTTCCTCAGAAACAGTTCAAACTTCAGGGCTTTTCAAACTTGATGTCCAAAGCGATATGCAAGGAAAGACTCTCGGCATTTACCTTTCTCAACCAGCAGAATCTTCTGCCGGATTATATACATCATTTGATAATGTTCCATCTACTGCAAAATATGATTTGTCTGCCACCGGAGTGGAGGAAGAAGAACAGGAATTATTAATACCTGATGTAAAAGAAGGAACATATTACATTCTCGCTCAGGATAATGCTGCTGTCGGGCAGAACCAGAATGAGTTTGTCATTGATGGAGAGAGAGAACTGCCGAGTTCGGTAATGAACATTACAGCGAGGGAAGTCCATTTTGGTGCCACAAAATTCGCAATCACAGAAGGCGGTACAAACGGACGGCTGTCTACAGATGTTCAGGGTGCGCTGTTCGATTCCATCATGGATTTCCGTCTCGTTAACGGCTCGCATGTTATTCCGGCCGAAGCTATAATATACAAAGGACAGACTTCGTCAAAAGCCACATTCTATCTTGCCAATGCAGAGGTAGGTCAATATGATGTCATTTCCGAACTTCCCGATGGTACTCAGGCGACATTGTCGTCATATTTCACTGTAGTTCCTTCTACAAATGTGAATCTCGGCGTTAAACTTGATGCGCCTAAGGCCACCCGTATCAATGGCTTCGCTCCGGTTTCTGTCACTTATGTAAATAGCGGACAGAACGATATCACAATCAGCGAGCTATTGCTTACCGTTCAAGGAGGACAGTTATCTCCGACAATCGAAGGATTTGCGACCAATCCTCAGACGGAGATACATATCAAGCCCAATCTTGAAAGTGATAAATTCGGCTATGTAACAATTCCTCCAGGCAAACAGGAAACTGTCAACTTCTATTTTAAACAGACTTCCGGTTATACATACCTGAAACTTTACATTGTAAAATAATAAATCAATATATGAAGAAAATCATTATCCTATTTCTTTGCTTCTGCGGCATTATGTCGATAGATGCACAGAACATCATTCGTCCCAAGATTGCCGGACCGAATGGTTTGTGGGTGAACAGTTATAATGGTGTGCTGTTTTTCGGGCGCACCGACTGCGAAACCCGCAACTCCGCTATGCCGATGCAGTTGCGATTCTACTACAACAGTTCTGCCAACGAGACCGATTATGGCTTCGGACTCGGCTTCTCTCTCGGCTATGAGATGAGATATTCTGTTGACGGAGACGGCAATGTGACTATTGAAACCGGCGACGGTCGTTCGGACACTTTCAAACGTTTCGGCGATGAGTTTGAAGCACCTGCCGGAGTATTCAGCGTTCTGACGCAACCGTCCGAGGGAAAATATCTCCTGACTGAAAAGACCGGTGAGAAATACTACTTTGATGATACCAAGCATCTCAAAGTTACCGGCATTGAAGACCGTTATGAGAACAAGACAATTCTGTCCTATCAGGATTCTCTTCTTGTCCAGATTAAGGATGCGGCCAATCATACAATTGACCTTTCTTATACAAACGGCTTGCTCACTACTGCACGCGCCTCATTCCTGAATGGTTCTTTCTCATACGAATATGATGCGCAACGCAGGCTTCGCAAGATTACCAATCCGTTAGGCCACTCTACTCTATATGCCTATAACAAGCAGAATCGGCTTGAAGAAATAACAGATGCCGAAGGACACAAAATCTACATTGCATATAATCATGCCAATATGGTAAGCCGCCTCAAAACCGAGGTGTCGGACAAATCCATCCGTTATGATGGCGATAAGACAGTATTCATTGATTACACAAGCACCGGCAACCAATATTCCTACTATCGTTGGGATGATAAAGGACGTGTAATTGAAAAGGTCGGTCTATGTTGCGGAGTCCAGTCATCTCTCGAGTATGACAACGATGACAATGTAATTCGCATGGTGGACGGCAATGGTAATGCCACCTCATACACATACGATGAGAACGGCAATATGTTGACGCTGACCGATGCTTTAGGAAACACCGAGCGTTATACATACGAGCCAAAATTTAATCAAGTTACTTCTTTTACGGATAAAAACGGAAATCAGTATCAGTTCAGCTATGATAGCAAGGGTTCTTTAACTTCAATGTCAGGTCCATTAGGTTATTCTCAAAGAAACACTTATGATTCTCAGGGTTGGCTCTTGACTTCAACTGATGCAAACGGGAATGTAACTACCAATACATATAACTCTGACGGCACTGTTTCAAGAACAGTTAACGCTGCCGGATATGCCACAATATATGGCTATGACTCTTTTGGCGACTTGACAACCTTGACTGATGCCAGAAACAACACGACATCATATGCCTACGATGCTATCGGACGCATCAAAAGCCAAACGGATGCCCTTGGTGGAGTGACATCAGTGAATTATGATAAAGTTGGCAATATTGTTCGTGTAAGGGATGCCTTAAACCACATCACCGCGTACACATACGATGCTGTCGGTAATGTTCTCTCTAAGACAGATGCCGCCGGTAACGTATATACACTAACATACGATGGGAAGGGTAATGTCATAAGCGTAAAGAATCCTTTAGGCCAGACTCAAACTATGACCTACAACGATAGGAATAAACTTACATCGGTAACAAATCCCGCCGGAGAGGTAACTTCATATGATTATGATGTAAAGGGCAATCTTATGTCTGTAAATCTGCCTAATGGTAACTCCATCGGTTATTGGTATGATGAAATTGACCGTATTATTTCTATCGACGATAATCTCGGCACAATCGTTGAATATACTTACGATGCAAATGGCAATCAGTTGACAGAGACTGATGGTATGGCGAGAACGGTTACATACACTTACGATGCTCTGAATCGCAAAGCAAGTGAAACTCACCCATCCGGAGCAAAGACGACTTATGCCTACGACAATAATTCAAATCTGCTCAATGTGACGGATGCGCTCGGTCATTCTACGCAATATACATACAGCTCGCTCAATCAACAGTTGGCTCATATTGATGCACTTAATGCGAAGACTACATTTGAGTATGATGCAGTGGGTAATCTCGTCAAGGCAACTGATGCCAATGGCAATCCTACCACTTGGACTTATGATGCTTTGAACCGAAATACGCATATCACATTTGCAGACGGCCTTGCTCGTCAGTATGGCTATGATGCCATGGGTAATATGACATCCAGCATCGACCGTGCTGGAAACAAATTTACCTACACATATAATCCCATCGGCTATTTGTTGTCAAAGAATTATCCCGACAAAACTCAGGATACGTTTGCCTACGATGCAATCGGTCAGATGCTTTCTGCAGTCAATAAGGATGCAACTGTTACTTTTACGTATGATGCAGCAGGGCGTTTGATGCAAGAAACATTGAACGGCAAGAACACTTCATATTCTTACGATATAGCTGGAGGCAAGCGAACTCTTACCTATCCAAGCGGTATGAAAGTTGTTGAAAATCTCAATGCACGCGATTTGATTACTTCGATTCTTCAGGATGGTAAAGAAGTTGTGACAATGGCATACGATGAATCGGGTCGTAAATCATCAATGAGTTATGCCAACGGCATTACAACTAATTATGGTTATAATGACAATGGTTGGCTGTCGCAAATTGCCTCAAATGAAGATATCATTAATCTTGCGTTTGCATATGATGCAATAGGCAATATCACTAAATCTGCCAATCTGATAGATGATACGAAAACGGAGACATATGGCTACGATGCTATCTCTCAGCTGATATCATTCAAGCGCGGCACTACCGTTGACAACACTTATCAGTTTGACCCGCTTGGCAACCGTCTTAAAGTAGTTGAAAATGGAGTTGTTTCTAATTATGCGTCAAACCGTATAAATTGCTACTCCTCAATAAGCGGTGGTATTACTTTTACACCTCAATATGATACGAATGGCAATCTTCTTAATGATACCAAACATAAATTTAACTATAATCATAACAACAAATTGGTTGGCATAGATACCAACACCGCATCATATGCTTACGATGCACTCGGCCGTCGTATTTCCAGTTTTGAAAATGATAAATCATTGACAATGTATTATGCTGGTTATAACATAATAGAAGAATACGATGATGATTCATTAATCGCCAATTACATATATGGCAATAGTGCTGATGATGTTTTGCATATGCAACGGAATGGAAATAGTTACTATTATCATACAAATCAGCTTGGATCTATAATGGCTCTAACTGATAAATCAGGCACTCTTATAGAAAGAGTCTATTATAATGAATATGGATCCCCAAATTTTGTAAATTCAAAGAATGAGGTTATATCGCAATCCTCAGTTGATAATAATATATTATTCTCTGGTCGAGAATATGACTATGGAACTGAAACATATTATTTCCGTGCTCGCACACAACATCCATTTCTGGGAAAATTTGTTCAACACGATATGGATTTATATGTGGACGGATTGAATGACACAAAATATGTAATGAATAATCCCATTACCTACAAAGATATAAGTGGATATAGAACAAAATCAATTCATTATACCTACCCTGATTATACTTTCAATATCGAAGTATTTGATCCAATAGCAGATTTCAAAGATTGGCTTGAAGATATTTTTACTCCCACCCCCAAGCCCTACAAATCAAGATGTGAGGAGTATGCAGAAGAATATCAAAGAAAGTGCGAGAATATCGTAGGTTGTGATAATAACAATTGCAAGCTGTGGTATGAGAGTGCACGAGATAACTGTCGCAAGGGGAATAAAAAAGAATTTGAAGAAGATTTCAGAAATGCTTCCCAAAGAAGAGAACAGAATATACGGAATCACAATTATAATCATAGTCGAAATAAAAATAACTACAATACAAATAGAAACAATTACAGTCGACCTGATTTAAGAGGATTAAGTCAAGAAGAACGCTATAAAAGAATTCAGCAAGAAAACTATCAAAGGAATGGCGGCACCAATATAGAAGGTTATAAGAGGACTCAAGGAATGACCCAACAACAAAGATTGGATTATTATCGTCAACATGGTTACTAATATCAAGGTATCAGTTTACTATAATTATAAAACAAAAATAAATGAAAAGAATCATAATAATTGGAGTACTAATTAGTGGCACTCTATTTGTCTTTTCGCAAACAGACAAGAATAGATGTCCTGAACCGGGAGGATGCGAACTTCCTCTCCCGTCTCCAAGTCCAAAACCATACCCCGGTGACGAGGCAAATCCTGATGGAATGCTTTCGTATGACCCTAATGAACTATTGGGTCCGACCGGAGTTGATTCTGTCCGTTGGGTCAGCATCAACGATGTACTTAACTATACCATCTTCTTTGAGAATGACCCGGAGTTTGCCACGGCTCATGCTCAGAAAGTAGATGTGCGTTTTGACTTTCCTGACAAGAAGTTGATGAAAGGGTTCGCATTGGGCAACTACTGCTTCAGCAACCAATCATTCACGGTTGAAAACGAACCGAACATCTATGCGACGCGCTTGGATGTCCGAGATTCTCTGAAAGTCTATGTTGATGTTGCCGCAGGTCTTGAAGTCACAAAACAACAAGCGTTCTGGACATTCTCGGCCATCGACCCAGAAACCGGTTTTGCGCCGTGGCAAAGCGACCTTGGAGTCCTTGCTGTCAATGACTCTACTCATGTCGGCGAAGGTTTTGTCAATTTCCGTCTCCGTCCCTATGATGGTATGGAAACCGGCGACACAATCAGTTTTGCCGCAAACATCGTCTTTGACACTAACGACACCATCCCGACCAACAACTGGAAAGTCACTATCGACGCAGGTAAACCAACCTCTAAAGTTGTGAGCAGCCCAAATGAGAGTGACTATACAAAATATCGTCTTTCCTTCACAGGGGAAGATGAAAAAAACGGTAGCGGTATCAAGCAGTATCGTTTGTTCCTTGCTGACAACCTCGGAGCATATCAGGAAATCGCAGTGTGTCAGCCTGATAGTGTTATTGATTTTGAAGTCGAGCAAGGACGGCAATACAAACTGTTCTCGATAGCTGAAGACCGTGTCGGCAATCTGGAAGACTTGAAGACAAAACCCGATTTGGTCCTTAACTTCAACGAGCCTCCAACTGACCTGATCTTGTCAAATTCGGTTTTCCAAGATGATATTCCTTTAGATGGCTTCATTGGTGAATTGTCAGCTGTCGATTCTGAGGAAGAGAACAACTTCACATACGCTCTCGCAGAAGGAGAAGGTGCTATTCACAATGATATGTTTGCCGTTGTCGGAACCCGCCTCCAGGCCAATGACTGTTTTAAGTGTGCCAACGATACGGTGTATAACATCAGACTTGCAACGACTGATGCCGGAGGTCTTACATTCTCAAAGGCGTTCACCCTGAGTCTTATCCGTGTTCTCGAAGAGCCCGAGCCGGTAATTTTGGATATTGAAATATGCGAAGGCGATATTTATACTTTCCGAGGAGAAGAATATGACAAGGCCGGCACATACACGTATCGTGAACCGAATGAATTTATGTGTGACAGTATTTACACAATCAATTTGACAGTAAAACCTATCCCTGATGCCCCGACAATCACCGTTTCAGGTAAATCTACACTGATTTCATCTGCTGAACGAGGCAACCAATGGTATAAGGACGGTTGGCCGATTGACGACGCAACCGACCAAGTTTATGTGGCGACAGAAACCGGCTTGTATTCTGTTACGGCAAGTAATGGCACCTGCGAATCCGGCCAATCTGAAGAAGTTTTTGTAAATTTAGCTCCTATAAGTGAAATTTCAATACCTCTCTCGAAAGGATGGAACTGGATTTCATCGAACAGCGATGATGCGGAGGCTAATAAGCCGAACAGATTCTTTGAATCCGTAATGAATAGCATCCAGACAGTCCGCAGTGCAGATGGCGAACTGATTGCTATTGGCGGTGCTTTATCCGGAGACATTGCATCTATTGTACCCGCCACCTACAAAGTTCGCATGTCTACTAATTCTCAGCTGTCTTTGAATGCCACCCTATGTGAGACAGAGACATTCCAATATTCCTTAACAACGGGCTGGAATTGGATTCCCTACATTCCGTCCGTTGAACTGGGTATTGAATCAGCATTTGAGAACTTTACTCCTCAGGATGGTGATGTGCTGAAGAGCAAGACTGCATTCTCTATGTTCAATGATGGTCAATGGATAGGCACATTGAAACTCATGCAACCAAACAACGGATATATGTACTACACAACACATCCGTCTGTTCTTCATTACTCTCCTTCGCGGGTTCAGGTTATGAAAAATGAAGTAGTGGCATATTCCAACAACAGCAGCTGGAACGTGGATGAGAGTGCATATCCCGACAATATGACTATCATAGCCAAACTATACGATGGTGAGACACCGACATTCGATGCCGCATTTACTGTAGCTGCTTTCTGCGGTAATGAGTGCCGTGGAGTCAGTGAATATGTAGGTGACAAGATGTTCATAACCGTTCATGGGAATTCAGGAGACAGAATCTCATTCAAGGCTGAAGAAAATGCAACTGGAAAGGAATATGAAGTTAGAGAAAGTCTGACTTTCGATGAATCTCCAAAAGGATCGATAAAAGAACCTTACAAATTAACTCTTGGAGTACCATCGGGAATAAATGAAGTTTTGGTCGGATATACCTTTAATATCTATCCCAATCCTGTTCGCGACATAATGTTCATTGATGGTGATGTAGCGGATGTAACTGGAGTAAAAGTAATTTCGACAAATGGCGTTACCCTCATTTCTGCATCGGATTATGAACATGGCGTAGATGTGACCTCAATCAGTGACGGTGTTTACATCGCCGCAATTATAACCACGAACGGCGTGGTATATCGTAAATTCGTTAAGAAAGGATATTGATCATCCTATATTGGTTTTTATGCAACAGCTTCAGAGTCCCAAACTTTGAAGCTGTTGTTGTTTTCTATCCATTAGCTGCGCTTACAAATAAAAATCGTATCTGTTCCCAATTTGTTTCTTATAAATCAATAAATCAACGTTATAATGTTGTATATTTGTAAGTTATTCTATATTACTTGGGTAATAGCCTAATATACCTTCATGCGAAGGTTGGCGGCTCCGATGCGGAGACTGACTGTGCAAGCACCCCTGTTATATGATTAATTCCAACCAAACCATAACCAAAAGCACCAATATTTATATGTCGTCACCTAAACAGATGATGGACTTCAAGCCCGTCAAATCAGTCGATGCCAATGTCAGCAACGAACATCAGCGCAACTGGAGCGATGAACTGTTCGAGCGTAAGGCCAAGAATCCCGACCACAACTATGACCGCTCCCGAACCGATCTGAACTTTCAGGTTGGGCCGGGAAGAGTGATAATCGCCGTTGACAAATCACGGCGCATAGGCGACAGTGTCGAGGAGATAATCAAAAAACATCTCCGGCCCGGTGCCCGAGTGACCGCCATATCCAACCGTGCTGTCATGGTCGTATTCGGCGGCAACCGTGAAAGGATGCGTGAGATGGCTTTCGGCTCTCAGAAGCTTAACGAATATGAGGAAACCAACGGGCATCTTATCCGGCAACCGGAAATCGAGCGATGGGCGAAGGATGTGTACGGTTTTGTATGCCGTGAATTCGGAGAAGAAAACCTAGCTTCGTTCATAGTCCATCTTGACGAAACGGGTCCACATGCACATTGTGTATTCGTACCGTTGACCGCCGACGGACCCTCTGCTCGAAAGAGGCACTCGGAGGTAAAAACAAGGTCGAAGCGCAGAAGCATATGAGGGATTTGCACACCCGCCTTGCCGAGGTAAACCGCAAATACGGCCTCGACCGTGGCGATGACATCCAAGTTACCGGCGCACGGCATCGCTCGACAGCCGAATATAACCGCGACCTTCACCGTGAGAATGCCAGACTCGAAACCCTTATAGACGACAACCGCGAACAGTTGCGTCAGCTCGAAGATGAAATTCGGAAATCGGAGCGGCGAGTGAAAGGTCTGACGACCATGATTGCGAATCTTGAAAGGCAGGAAGCTGAACTGAATGACGAGAAAGCCCGGTTGGAGTCAGATATAGAGAATGGTGCCGGAGATGTTTCCGAACTGCGTCGCCGCATCGCCGAACTTGAAAAGCAACTTGAATCTACCGGACAGAAACTCGCAGACAAACGCGACAAGCTAAAGACCGCAGACCGGCAACTCACCGAACTTCAAGATGAACTTGATACACTCAGCGAGAAACGCAATAATGCTCAAAAGAATTTCCACGAGTTCACGGAAAAGAATCAGGAGCAGGTACGCATGAGACTGACCGATGCCGTCTTTGCCAGAATGGTTGTCGATGTCCGTTCCCTGTTGGACGCTATGCCGTTGGAACTGAAAGCAGATATTGACGGAGAGTTCCTGACAGCAATCGCCGAGCAGCCCAACGAGATTTTGAAGTGTGCCATGTATCTATTCCTCGGCTATCTTGATGGCGCAACTCAGTTCGCTCAGTCTTGCGGAGGCGGAGGCAGCGACACAAAGCTCCCTTGGGGGCGCAAAGAAGATGAAGACGACCGCCGCTTCGCCTACCGCTGCATGATGCAAGCCCACCGAATGATGAAACCATCTCAGCCCAAACGCGGTATATCAGGAAGACGTTAAAATTTATTTATGCCTGACAGTCAAACTTTCACGGAAATTGATTAACTTTGTAATTGGAGAAACTTTAACCATCTGAAAATGGCCGCAAGGTTAAATACAAATGGCTGACGAAGCCAACAACCAATCAAATTCCAAAACTCCCACGCAGTCGTTGCAGGCTCGGCCAGCCCTCAGAGAACTGCCGCCGGAGTTTTTTGTTTTTTTCATAGATATGGCAAATGCCTTAATAGATAATTCCGAGCAATTTAAGCTCGTTAAATATGTTAAAGAATTGGTCTCACGACCTGATTGTAATCATATTATGATTGCAACAGGTTATTGGGACTTGCCCGGCACGGCTTTAGTCTATGAAGAACTTAAAGGTTTTTTCGCACGAGGAGGCAAACTTGACTTACTGATAGGTCAAGAACCACAACTCCAATATTATCAGACATCTCAAGAGGTACGCCAATTTCCTGATTTCTATATTCAGAGAGATGTGGACTCTCTTACGGATGAATATAAGCCCATCGGTAAGCTTATCATCGATAACGCTCTGACCGAAGAGAAGCCCGATGGAAAGTTTGAGATTCGCGTGTATGGTCAGGGAGAGCATAAGGAATTTCTCCATGCCAAATGCTATATCTTCCTCGGCAATAATCACACGCTTGCCACTGGAATTGTTGGTAGCTCGAACTTTACAGCAAAAGGTCTTAAGAGTAATGCGGAATTGAACTACCTTGAAGAAAATGGTAACAGCGTAGCAGCACCATTTAACGAATATTCTACATCTAAATCACACAAAGCATGGTTTGAAGAACTCTGGCAAAACAGTGAATTGTGGTCCGGTAAGTTTATTAAGAATATCCTTAAGCCATCACCTATTGGTGTAGAAATTGAGAAAGACAATGAGGCTGAAAATTCTCTCACTCCTTACGATGTCTATATCAAGTATCTTCAGACGCAGTTTGGCGATATTATTGATGCAGAAACCACCAACATCCTCAAAACTTATCTCCCTATATCTTACAAGCCACTGGACTATCAGCTTGACGCTGTAAAGCAAGGATTCTCTATTATGAAACGCTATGGAGGTTTCTTGCTCGGCGATGTCGTGGGACTTGGCAAGACTGTTGTTGGGCTTTTGCTGATTCGTATGTTCCTTGATCAAGCCGAAGTACTTAATCGTCCTCGCAAGGTGCTTGTTGTGGTTCCACCATCAATACGTAGGGGCTGGGAAGATACAATCCGCGACTTTAACCTCGAACATGCCACCAAGATTGAACCATGCATAGACTTCATTACTATCGGATCTATTGGAAATCTTATCGGTGGAGAAGATGAACTTGACGGAGGGGACGACTTTGACAGAGAGCTCGACAAAGTGCAGTATGGGTTAATTATGGTTGATGAGAGTCATAATTTCCGTAATCGCGGCACTCAAAAATACGAAGCACTGGATGAACTTATTGGCATGTCCAATCCAACGCCATATCTTTGTTTGCTGTCGGCGACTCCACAGAATAATACACCGGAAGACCTATACAATCAAATAACTCTCTTCTTGCGCGATGCCAATAACTGCAATCTTCCTAATGTGCCCGGCGGTAAGCTTGATTCATTCTTCAATGCAATGAAAGGACGATTTAAGGACGCTCGCAATATGCCGGCAGATACGCCAGAGCAACGTGCCGAAGCGGCAGCTATCATTGCAGAAGTGTCAAAGGAAATTCGAGAACGTGTTCTTAATGAACTTGTCGTGCGTCGTACTCGAACTGATATTAAGAGGCTTTATCCCGAGGATAGCGCAAGCCTAAAATTTCCAACCATTAAAGGGCCACATAAACTCGAATACCACATGGACGAAGAATTGCAGCAACTGTTCTTCGACACAATCAATGCCATTTATCCTGTCTCGGACACTCATCCTGATGCTATACAGTTCTCGCGCTATGCAGCCATTACTTTTTTCAAGGATAAGAAAAACGAAAGGCTTTATGAAAAACGCAATTTGACTGTTGAGTCTATCACAAGGCGTTTGCAGAAAATCATGAAGATAATGCTTGTCAAGCGTCTTGAAAGTTCTATAATTGCATTCAAGTCTTCGCTCGACAATCAGTTGAAGTATCTCGACGTAATGATTTCGATGCTTGACCATGATGCTGTATATATATGCCCTGATATTGATGTTAACAAGGTTTTCCTTGATGCCGATGGAGATTTTGATGTATTCCAAAATGTGATGGAGCGCAAAATCCAAGACAAGCCTGAAAACAATAGGCTTTTCCACGCCTCCGACTTTAGATTGGAATATAGGGAAGCGCTCCTCGCGGACCGGAAAATCATCAGCCGCTTACTTGACCGTTGGAACCGAAATGACTTCGATCCCAAATTTGAGCGTTTCAAACAGGCCATTCCCGAACTTTTCAATCCTGAAATCAATAATCCGAGTGGTCAAAATAAGCCTCGTGTAGTAATCTTCTCTGAAGCTATTGATACCCTCAAATCCATTGAACGCGCCCTGAAAAATGCCGGACACCGCCCGTTGGCAATCACAGCCGAGAACCGCGAAGAGATGGCGCGCCGCATCGCGGAAAACTTTGATGCCAATCTTGCTCCAGATAAGCGTCGCGATGATTACGATGTAATCGTGACTACCGAGGTTCTAGCCGAGGGCGTGAATCTCCACCGCGCAAATATAATTCTCAATTACGATGCCCCATGGAATGCCACACGCTTGATGCAGCGCATAGGCCGTGTAAATCGCATTGGATCGGTCGAGGATTTTGTTCACGTGTATAATTTCTTCCCCTCCGATGAAGGCAATAGAGAAATTCGTCTTATTGAGAAAGCCTACGCCAAACTCCAATCATTCCATGAAATGTTTGGCGAAGACAGCAAGGTGTTCTCCGAACGTGAAGAAGTTCGAGAGAACGACCTTTCTCATACAATCGATGGAGATGAGTCTCCTTTTGGCATCTATATTCGCGAGTTGAAAGATTTTGCGGCAGAACAGCCTGAACAATTTGAATATATTAAATCCCTGCCGCTTGACAGTCTCGGCGGCTACTATCCGACTGAAGGATGCCCCGACAGTCTATATATATTTACCGATCAGGCCGAAGGACTTGTATCCGTGCTAATCGCTGATGATTCTGAGCCAAAAGCCTCCATTATTTCGCCATTGCTCACGATGCAATATCTTCATTGCGCGCCCGAAGCTCGCTTTACAAGCCATGTAATCGACAAAGATGCACTAAATTTAAAAGACGCGCTTCGTGCATACCAGAACCACGTCACCCATCGTTTGGGTGGTCGTGATAGCAATGAACGAATCAAAGACGCTCAGGAGTATGTTCGAGAGCTACGCGGTCGACAGGACATTACCAATGAAACAAAGCGACTCCTGGCACAAGTTAACACTCTTGTACGTAACAAAAATAATTTTGTTATCAAGACTCTCCTGAAGCAGAAGCAACGCGACTCCTCAGGTCAACTTTCGTTGTTTGGAGCAGATTTTGAAATTAACTCATGGCTGCAGACCACGTTTGCTCACATAGCTACACAAGCTCACGAGCGCCGTGGCCAGTCAAATGTCGCTATCGCAATCATTAAATAATTACGTTGTATCCCATGAAAGAACAACTCCAACATATTTTTCAAAACGGCTATCCCGGCTCAGATGTCTTTATTGACAAAGTCCTAAATCCAATCTTTTCTGATGATGTCATAACAGGTATTGATATTGACATCATCGACTCACCTGATAAGCGCCGACGCGCAGACAATGCGAATATCTTTTCAGCTATCCATGTCGCCGACATTGACCGTGTAGACACTGACCCGATAGTCCTCTACGATGTCACTCTTAGGCCCGGTAGCAAGATACAACACTCTCGTGTGGCGATTAAGCAGTTCATCGCATCAGAAGCAATGACTTTTACCCACGCATTTATCCTGTTCCATTACGACAACGAGCCCGAACGCCCCTGGCGTTTCTCATACGTATATAAGGAGCGAACTACTGCCGCCACGCGCGCCACGGCCAAACGCTACACCTATGTTTTTGGTAAAGATTATCGTAGTCGCACCGCCGTTGAGCGCTTCCTCGAACTTTCTCGGAGCTCTAAGACAGACAAAGATTTTGCAGAAGCCTTCTCAGTCGAAGCCCTCAGCGATGAGTTCTTTGACAGATACCGCGACTTGTATGCTGATTTTGTGCAATATCTTACCGGTAAACGCTATGTAAAGGAGTCAGGGAAATGGGTAGAAAAGACAATCCATGCCCCAAACCCGCAACTTGCAACATCTTTTGAGGGTAGCGATAAGCTCGTGCGTGATTACATAAAGAAGATGTTTGGTCGTATTGTATTTTTGTATTTCCTTCAGCGCAAAGGATGGCTGGCAGGAAATCGACAATACATGCACGATCTGTTTTATCGTTCCGAATTGCAAGACAATTTCCTTGATGGAGTGCTCGAACCACTTTTTTTCGGTGTTCTGAATACTCGTCCTGAACATCGTTCAGTTGATGTCGCATCCTTGTCGGATTCTGATAAAATTCCGTATCTTAACGGAGGCTTGTTTCAACAGGACGAAATCGACGAACGCACTTGCACAATTCCGGCAGATTATTTCAAACGTCTGTTTGACTTCTTTGACCAATATAACTTCACAATCGACGAGAACGACCCTGAAGATGCAGAGGTTGGTATAGACCCCGAAATGCTGGGTCGCATTTTTGAAAATCTTCTCGAAGACAACAAAGATAAGGGTGCGTTCTATACGCCAAAAGAAATAGTGGAATACATGTGCCGTGAATCAATCATAGCATATCTTCTCAACGGCATCCCGGAGCGCTCCCACGAACTTATTCGAAACTTCGTGGAAACGCTGGACGCAGATACGCTAAACGAAGAACAACGCAAATATCTTGCTAAGAAACTTGTCGACGTGAAAATCTGCGACCCGGCTATCGGCTCAGGAGCTTTCCCGATGGGTATTGTCAACATCCTGTCAAAAATATATCTCGCCCTTGGTCTTGTGCGTGACCGTTCAAAAATGAAACGGCACATTATGGAGCAGAATATCTATGGAGTTGACATTGAAAAAGGAGCTGTTGATATTGCCCGCCTACGCTTTTGGTTAGCTATGGTTGTAGACGCTACCGACCCAGAACCTCTGCCAAACCTTCATTTCAAAATCATACAGGGCAACTCCTTATTGGAGAGTTACAAAGGCAAAGACCTGTCGCGACTAACCAAAGTTAATATTGGGGAGCCTGGAAGTCTTGGATTCCAGAACGAGGATGCAGAATTATTGATTTCAAGCCTTGCAAAATACTACAGCGAATCGGATCATGGAGAAAGAGCGAAGATTTTCAATGACATCATCAATAATGTTCGACGCCAAATCTTTGAGCTCACACAGAGCGAAGCGTTTATGAAGGATGTCGATGACTTATCCGCAAATGATAAATTCTTCCTGTGGCATACTTGGTTCGCTGATGTGTTCGCCAATGGTGGGTTCGATATTATTATTGGGAATCCTCCTTACCTTAAGGAAGGGCGGGCAAATAAGGCAATTTTTGAAGCCGTAAAGGAGTCGTCATATTATCAAGGTAAGATGGATATATGGTATATGTTTGCTTGCCGCGGAATTGATATGCTCAAACCCGATGGGAACTTATGCTTTATAGCAACCAATAATTGGGTTACGAGTTCTGGTGCTAAGAAACTCCGGCAGAAAATAAATACTGATGCGCAGATTATTCAATTATGTGATTTCAAGGATTATATGATTTTCAAGACTGCAAGTATTCAAACAATGATTATGCAGTTTAAGAAAAACAAGGCAGCACAATCATATCAGTTTGATTTGCGTAATCTCCTTGGCACCGAATTAGAAGATGTCGTTCAACTTTTGAACAAAGAGCATTCACCAACAACCCAGTATTTGGAGCCGACGTATAATCGTCTTGAAATGAGGAATAAGTTCATAACCTTCTCTGATTCAGAAGACTTGTTTAAGAAGATTCGACAGAGGTCTGATGCAATATTTCTTGAGAACAAAGAGATCGCTCAAGGTATTGTATTTCCTCAGGATTTTCTTAACAAAAAAGGTCAGCAAATACTCGGTCATCATAATGTTGGCGATGGGATTTTTGGTTTAACTAACGAAGAACTCTTAAATCTCAATCTTCCTGAAAATGAAATGGCTTTGATTAAACCATATTATACAACGGACCAAGTAAACAGATATTTTACGGCAGAGGGATCGAATACGCAATGGCTCATTTATACAGATTCTACATACAAGAATGAATCTTCTATGGATGATTTTCCCATCTTAAAAGCTCATCTTGATCAATTTAGGTTAATCTTTACCTCTGACAATAAACCTTATGGATTACATAGGGCGAGGGATTGCCGTTTCTTCTCAGGTTCAAAGATTATTTGCCAAAGAAAATGTGCTGAGCAACCAATCTTCTCCTATTCAGAAGGCGAGTGCTATCTTACTCAAACATTTAACATCATAAAGACTGGCCGAGTTAATTTAAAGTATTTGACAGGGTTACTCAACTCCAAACTGATTGCATTTTGGCTGAGAAATAGAGGCAAAATGCAAGGTTTGAACTATCAGCTTGACAAAGAACCATTACAACAAATCCCTATCGCTGTTCCGAATGTCGAAGTGCAGACACAGATTGGGCGTATTGTAGAAGAAATAATAGGTCGTAAATCAGCTAATGAGAATGCTTCAATTCAAGATTTGGAAAATCAAATTGACAACATCGTGTATCATCTCTACAATTTGACCTACGATGATGTACTCATCGTTGACCCACAAACTCCAATTTCTCATGAAGAATACAAATCCCTAAACGACTAATAATCTATGAATAGAGAAAACATCAAAGGACTTGTTATAGGTGTGATTGGTAGTTTAATTGCATCGGGAATAATATATTTTTTCACTAAAGAGTGGTTGTGGAATTACAAGATTCCGGTATGGATTTGGTTATCAGCCTCATCTGTAGCATATTTAGCCTATAGAATTATCCAATGGATTATTTTTAAAAAGAGACTTAAAGATATCCTGTCTGAATATAAAGAGGGAGTTTTAGGTGATTCTTTTCCATATACTTGGGAGTATAAAAAGAGTAAAGGCCCTTATAGTGTTTATGGATATGAGCCGTATAATATCAAGATTAAAGACGAAACAAAAGAAAAGCTTTCTAAACCAAACACCTATGTATGCGGCCATGATGTTTCAGAAGACGCATTAAAACGATTTATACAATTGTACGTAATATATATGATGAATAAAAGGCTTCAGACATTTATTCTACCGACTTTAGAATATCTTAACTATACCCAAGATTCTCGAAAGCGTACGATTTTATAATAAGGTGTAGTCCCGATTCTATGACAATAACCAATATGAACCAATTCAATTATAATCAGTCAGATAGCAGAGATGACTTTTCTCGTTTCATTGGAATATTCTCGCCAATGATGAAACCAGAAGATGAATCTGTCTTACGCTCAATTTCTGCTAACTTATATAGCTCAGATTTCAGGGCATTAATGAATGTCCTGAATGGCGATGTGTTTATTTCAGCCATACCTTCAAAAACGATTGATAATGCTGTTGAATATTATAAACAAGTTAATAAAGCCTTATTATATTTTCGCAATTTGAATGATGCTGAAAAATTTCGCGAATCAGAAGAAATTGATTATGAAGCAAACATACTCAAAAACGATTGGTATAATAAACTATCTCGTATGCGAATCTCTATAATATAAATACGATATGTCAACACTGAGCGAACTATATATCACAATGGAGAATCTGCGTAAGCTTAATCTTCCAATTGATGAACGGCTGAAACAGGAAGCTGCGAAACTTGAAGAGGATCTCATCCGTACCGAGATTCTCCCGACCCTTACCGAAAAGATTGAACCGGCTTTAGCCCAAGTGCAGCGCGAACTCGTCTTAGTAGTAGACTATGTTCCCGGAACTCCTCTTAAGGTCAGCCTCTCCCGTAAGCGGAATCTATTTGATGCGCTTGAAGATGTTGTAGAAATCAAGCCTGATCCAATTGTTGAGCATACAGAAAAGAAAAAAGGAGGTAAGAAGGTTGTAACCAATCCACGTACTCGCCTAAGGATAACTATGCCGGATGGCTCTATCATCGAAGAACGCACAGCTTGGGAATCATTACATAAATTTGTGCTGGAAGTCGGCGTTGACAAAGTGCGGGCAGTAGGCCTAATCGCCAATAAAATCCCACTCGTTAGCAACACGGTAGATAAGAAATACCAAATAGCACAAAAGCCACTCGGCAACGGATGGCTCTTGATGACCTGCTCCGATACCGCCACCAAACGCAAACAAATTCTCGCCATCGCCTCCCATTTAGGAATGAAGATAAATGTCGATATAATATAAAAAGATTTATGCGAGATTTTTGAAAAGTATAACTTACATAATATTTATTACTCATATGTCATTTGATGCAAGTCAACAACAGATTAATTCCTTGTTAGGCAAGAAAATATATAGTATCCCCAGAAATCAGAGAAAATATGTTTGGGATACAGATAATTGGAAGAACTTACTAGAAGATTTGGATTTTTTAAATGGCTCTGGGAAATTTCATTTTCTTGGAAGTATAGTTTTAAATACACAACAAAATCTAAATAACGATGATATAGAATACTATGAGATCATCGATGGACAACAACGGATTACTACTATTATTTTGATTCTTATTGTAATAGCGCAAATATTTAAGGAAAGAAATGAGGATGCTCTCTTTCAAGGCTTGCTGCCCTACATCCAAACAACAAATATTAATAATAAGACGTCATGCATTCTACATACAGTTGGGCATAGTTGTATTATGAATCTTGTTTCTACCGTTGCAAATAAATCTTCACATAATACCATACAATCGTTAATCACTAATTGTATCACAAATAAAAATAGAGATTCTAAAATTGAAAAATGTTTAAGATATTATTATGGGATCTTGAATTCTAGAAACACAGATGAGGTGGTGACTTTCAGAAATTCTTTAATAAGTACAAATTATGTTAATATTAAAGCAACAGAAGAAGATGCTTATACGGTTTTTGAGATATTGAATGCAAGAGGAATAGATCTTGAGGATTATGAACTTCTCAAGAATTATATATTGCGATACACTGTACCAGAAAATAATGTTGATATAGCTCGTCAAGAATGGAAAGATGAAATTGAAAACAGATTAGGAAAAAATATTACAAATTTTCTTAAACATTATATAGCTCATAAATATGGGATAACTGGTGTGACAAAGAATCGGGCTGTGTATGACGAAATTAAGAAACGTACAAGCATCGGAGATGTGAATAGTTTGTTTTCCGATTTAAAACTTAAAGCAAAATATTATCAACAGATAGTATGCGAGAGTAATTTGCAGAATGATCAAATTACCGATATTGATATTGTACTAAAATTTATGCTATCCAATAGAAGCCTTTTGTTTAGACCGATCTATCTTAGTTTATTACATCAAGCAGAATTAGGTAATATTTCTAATGATATATTGGTTAAAGTATTCAAATGTATACAATTCTTTTTTGTTTGTTATAATCTGATAAGTCAGGAGACGTCTAATAAAATTTCAGAAGGTATTCAAAAGTATGCCTCTTTAATTGAGAATAAATTTAGTCAAGAAGTCTTGAATAAATTTTTAAAACATTTGAAAGACCGAATGCCTAATAAAGAGGAGTTCAAGGGTTCTTTTAAGTTAATGGGGTACTCTAATCATTGTAAATATTATCATGACAAAAGAAGTAAACAGAGAGTTGAGGTGGCTTTAAATCTGTTAGAACAAATAAAGTCCGGTCGTACAGATATACCATCGTTTACAATCGAGCATATACTTCCTGACTCACAAGATCGTCGGAATGCATCAATTGGAAATCTTATGCCGTTAGAGGAAAATCTAAATGGATCATGTCAGGACAAACAACTAAGTGAAAAAATTTCAATATATAAAAAATCTAACTTTGTAACTGCACGAAATGTGGCTGACCGATATGAACAGGACGTAAATAAGTTCAAAATTGAATTAAGAAGTGATGCTATGGCAGATGAATTATACAATAAAATTACTGAAATGCTTAATCATATCTGACTCTTGATAGAACTGCCACTCACGGGTTCAAATCGAGGCATCGAGGGGCAGACGTCGTATAGCCGATGTGGTCAAAAGTGAGGGCTTTATTTTTCTCGCCAAGTACTATCCAATAATTAAGAAAGATGGATAACGGACAGATTATATTATTTCAGACGCAGGGTGGAGAGACGAAGATTGAGGTTCGACTCTCGAATGAGACTGTTTGGCTCACGGCAGACCAGATGGCGGAGCTGTTTCAGCGCGACCGCTCGACCATACAGCGACATATCAAAAGAATCTACGATGAAGGAGAATTAACCGCCGATTCAACTTGTGCATTTTTTGCACAAGTTCAAACGGAAGGGAAACGACAGGTTGAGCGTAAAATTCCCATTTATAATCTTGATATGATTATCAGCGTCGGATACCGTGTCAATTCACATCGTGGCGTGCAGTTCAGGCAGTGGGCTACTCAGATGCTGAAAGAGTACATGATTAAGGGATTCGTGCTTAATGATGATTTGCTCAAAAACGCCGGACAAGGGAACTATTTCGACGAATTGTTGGCTCGAATCCGCGACATCCGCAGTTCGGAGAAAGTGTTTTATCGCAAGGTACTGGAGATTTATGCCCTCAGCATAGACTATGACCCTCGCACCTCCATAACACAACAGTTCTTCAAGACGGTTCAGAACAAGATGCACTTTGCCGCCCACGGACATACTGCTGCAGAGGTTATCTATGACCGAGCCAATGCCGAAAAGGATTTCATGGGTCTGACTTCATGGCGAGGAGCCATGCCGACTAAACATGAGGCTGAGATTGCCAAGAATTATCTCTCGGAAGAGGAAGTCGATATGCTGAACCGTATTGTCAACCTCTATCTTGACTTTGCCGAACTCCAGGCCAAGAGCCATGTTCCGATGTATATGAAGGACTGGATTCAGAAGCTCGACGACTTCCTGAAGCTGTCAGGTAAGGAATTGCTGACACATGCCGGAAGCGTGTCAGCCGAAGTTGCTAAACTGAAAGCCAACGAGGAATACGACAAATTCCGCGAGCGCACCCAATATCAACTATCACCTGTCGAAATCCACTTCCTTGAAGCCTTTGAAGCCGAAAGAAAGCGTCTCGGAGGCAAAAAATAAGAATGTCTATAATGAATGATAGCTACTCTTTTGATTTGATATGTCTTGTATTCCAAAAGCGAGGTATTACATTCAGCAAAACCGTTGCGGCAAAACTGGTCGGCGGCGAGTATCGGCTTGAAAAGCTCGTCCGCGAGGGTAAAATCCGGGTGGATAAACCCACTGCAAAGCAGAACGGCAAATGGCATTGCAATGGCAGCGATGTTTTAAGATTCATAAAATTATAACCTCCCACCACAATTTATGCGCTGAAAATCCGCTGACCCAAAATCTGCTGACCCCAAATTTTGAATTTGCAGACAATATGCAGACAATTTTGAGGAAAGAAATAAGCCAAACTGCTGTGAATTAGCAATTTGGCTTATTTGATTGGTGATCCGCCTGGGGCTCGAACCCAGGACCCCAACATTAAAAGTGTTGTGCTCTACCAGCTGAGCTAGCGAATCTCCCTGTTTTCAGCTTCAAGGATACTGGCCTGTTTTGGTGACTTGGCTTGCGCTTTAGTCGTTGGGTTGTTCCTTAAAAGCGATGCAAAGTTACGCCTTTATTTTGTATTGTGCAAATATTTTGGCGACTTTTTTATGGATATTTTTTTACGGGTTTAACTCCGGTCTGTTAAGAGGTTGGAATGTAGGGATGTATGTGGCATTTGCTTTGGGGGAAGTCTGGGCGCACAAGTGAGCCGGTAAACAGGTGTATCGTGCGGAGCGGGCTAATACCTGTTTCAATCAATATCAATAATGCTGAATGAAATTCCGGCTATGGATTTTTCATTTGAGAAGTGGAAGCAGTTCTTCTCGGGAGATGATTATTACGCTTCCGTGTTTCACGTCGGGCACGTTGGCGGTGGCTGAGTCGGGTATCAGCTGCCAGTCGCCTTTTTCGAGCGACGTGCATTGCATGAACGACAGGCCTGCATCGCCGTTGAATTTGTCGAAGTAGCCGATGTAGCCGTTGCCTCCGATTTTGCGGAATACGGTAGGTCCTTCGACTTCTATTGCGTAATCTGCGGGGAGTATGCGCTCTGTGCCTTTGAATGTGTCGACGGTCGGGTCAAGGCTCCGTGTGGTCGCATGGCGTATGGTTTTCTCGCCGTTGCGCTCATCTTTGTAGTATCCGTGGAATATGTCGCCTTCGCGCACTACGGTTAGGTCTATCGCTGTAAATCCGGGGTCGAAGAGTGGGCGAGGGGTTGAAAATGACTGCCAGTCGCGCGTGGAGGTGACATAGTGGAGCTGTCGGTCGTCGACGCGCGATGACCAGTAGATGTAGTACATCTCCTCCTCCGGTACGTAGGTGAACTCCGGGGCCCATGCGTTGGGCGATGCCGGACGGCCGTCTTTGCCGTCCATCATGTATATCTTGCCGCTGTCGGTAGTGGTGCCTCCGTCGGCTGCCGTCCAGTTGACGAGGTCGTCGGACTGCCAGTGAAATATCGCGGGATTGTCCCATCCCCATGTGTGCACAAGGTGATATGTCGTCCGGCCGTCGTGTGTCACACGGTTGAGATACGGATCGCGCATCCATACACCGTTGTCGTAGGCCGTGAACGCGGGTTTGCCGCCGTTGGCCTGTTGCCAATGCAATCCGTCGGCGCTCCATGCGTAGAACAGATGCTGGGCCGGCGATGTGAAGTAGGCCATCAGATACACGCTGTCGGGCAACTGGTCGACATTTGCCGTGGGGGGTGCCGCCGATGCGGCACCGGCGCATGCAAGCATTATTGCGCCGGTGAGTATTCGTTTCGTTTTCATCGATATTATGGGTTATGTCAGTTTTTTTGTATAAGATACGTATATGCTCAGTGAGCAAGTGTTTATGGTCAGTCGGTCCATTCGTGTTTATCACGTTTGGATGGCCCGTATTTCGTGACAGTAGGATTGGAATTGCAGTAACTGCAGAAGGGCACAGGCCGGTCGCGCAGTTTCTTGATTTGTCTGACCGATGTGATTTCGTCGACATCGAGCCAGTCGCCGGGCAAATGTCTGAAGTCAGTGCCGCACGCGCGGTTGAGATGCTTGACACACGCGCTTATCGAACATGGATATACTTTGCTGTCGACAATCGATATGCACCCCCGGTTGAAACATTTGAAATGTGACATGCGGCCGTTCCGGCTCTTTGTCGGGTCAAGGCCGAAGCGCAAAAATGAGCCCTCTGTCCTGCGGTCGCCGAATATCGAACATTCCGCTCCCTGTCGGGCGCACAAGTCTTTCGCCGCTTCGTAGTCGAACGGTATGGGATATATGGTCATGGCTATCACAATCTTATTGCGCCTGACCGCGTCCCAAAAGTTATTGTCCATCTTGGGCAGAAGAAGACCGTTGGTGAACAATGAAATCCGGCATTGCGGGAAGTGCTTCCGCATTGTTTCCATTGCCTCGGGAAGGTGGGGGTATAAAAGTGTCTCCCCGCCAATAAGGTAGACTTCGGAGATACCGTTTCCGACAGCTTCGCCCAGATGCGCGGCATCGTGCCGGAGTGTCTCTATGCTTTCAAACTCTTTTATTGCCAAAGGACTATAGTGCGTGCACCCCTTGCAGTTGAGGTTGCAGTAATCGCTGAGTACAAACTCCAGACGCAGCGGCATCCGGCGGTGTGCCTGAATGGTGCGTATAAAATTACGGATTTTGGAGAAAACATGTTTCATATACATGCAAATGTACGAAAAAACATGTATATGCCAAAATTAACTGATATATCGTTACCGTAAAAAAGGAATGCCACGACATTGGCCGTGGCATTCCTATATGACCTCGCTATACGGTTCTATTTTAAGAGCTTGTCTAAAATTCATATTACTTTGCTTTTGAGGGTCTTGTCAGTGTATTTTTGCTCGCTCTTCAGTCACGTAGCTACGGCTACGCTCGCTCTTTGCAAGCAAAGCGACTTCGTCGATGACATCGCAAGCAAAAATCCATCTGACAATCCCTCTCAAAATCTGCATCATATAAATTTAGACAAGCTCTAAGTCGGAATTTTGCCGACATTATTTGTTGGCGCGTTTGCGCTCTATTTCGTCGAGGATTATTTTGCGCAGGCGCAGGTGGTTGGGGGTTACTTCCACGTATTCGTCCTCCTTGATGTATTCGAGGGCTTCTTCGAGCGAGAACACTACGGGGGGTACGATGCGGGCCTTGTCGTCGGCGCCCGATGCACGCATGTTGGTGAGTTTTTTCGACTTTGTCACGTTGACCACTATGTCGTTGTCCTTGGCATTCTCACCAACGACCTGTCCGGCGTAGACTTCCTCCTGCGGGAAGATGAAGAAGCGTCCGCGGTCCTGCAGCTTGTCGATGGCGTATGCGTAGGCCGTACCTGCTTCCATGGCGATTAGCGAGCCGTTGGTACGTCGCTCGATGTCGCCTTTCCACGGTTGGTATTCGAGGAATCGGTGCGCCATGATTGCCTCTCCGGCCGAGGCCGTGAGTACGTTGTTGCGCAATCCGATGATGCCTCGCGACGGTATTTGGAATTCCATGTGCACGCGGTCGTTCTGCGTGGTCATGGATATGAGGTCGCCTTTGCGGCGGGTCACCATATCGATCATCTTCGAGGCATACTCCTCGGTTACGTTGATTGTGAGCAGTTCCACGGGCTCACACTTCACCCCGTCGATTTCCTTGATGATGACCTGAGGCTGGCCTACCTGCAGCTCGTACCCCTCGCGGCGCATAGTCTCGATGAGCACCGACAGATGCAGTACGCCGCGGCCGTAGACTGTCCATACGTCCTCATGGTCGGCTTTGGTGACGCGCAGCGCCAGGTTGCGGTCAAGCTCCTTGGTCAGACGGTCGCCGATGTGGCGCGAGGTCACGTATTTGCCGTCGCGGCCGAAGAAAGGAGAGTCGTTGATGGTGAATGTCATCGACATCGTCGGTTCATCGATGGCGATGCGGGGGAGTGGTTCGGGGTTGTTCCAGTCGGCTATGGTGTCGCCGATTTCAAATCCTTCGATGCCCACGAGCGCGCAGATGTCGCCGCTGCTCACCTCGGTCACCTTCTTGCGCCCCATTCCTTCGAACGTGTGCAGCTCCTTGATGCGCTGGCGCACCGTCGAACCGTCTTTCTTGCAGAGGGCGATGTCCTGTCCCTCGCGTATCGTGCCGCGGTGCACGCGTCCGATGGCGATACGGCCAACGTAGCTGCTGTAGTCGAGCGATGTGATGAGCATCTGCGTGTCCCCTTCGAGCTGCTGCGGTTCGGGTATGTGTTCGATTATGGCGTCGAGTACGGGCAGGATATTGTCGGTCGGCTTCTGCCAGTCGGTGCTCATCCAGCCGTTTTTGGCCGAACCGTAGATGGTGGGGAAGTCGAGCTGGTCCTCGGTGGCATCGAGACTGAACATCAGGTCGAACACCATCTCCTGCACCTCGTCGGGACGGCAGTTGGGTTTGTCGACCTTGTTGATTACCACCACAGGCTTGAGCCCCATCTGTATGGCCTTCTGGAGGACGAAACGCGTCTGCGGCATCGGGCCTTCGAAAGCGTCGACAAGGAGGAGGCAGCCGTCGGCCATATTGAGCACGCGCTCAACCTCGCCGCCGAAGTCGGCGTGTCCCGGGGTGTCGATTATATTGATTTTGTATCCTTTGTAGTTGATGGATACGTTTTTTGACAAAATTGTTATGCCGCGTTCGCGCTCAAGGTCGTTGTTGTCGAGAATGAGTTCGCCGGCGTTTTGGTTCTCACGAAAAAGGTGTCCGGCGAGCAGCATCTTGTCGACGAGGGTTGTCTTGCCATGGTCGACGTGTGCGATAATCGCAATGTTTCTGATTTTCTGCATAAGATAAGTATGAGGCTCTAAAAGCGGCTGCAAAGTTACGCATTTTTATTGAAAGTTACGCAAAAAAATATATCCACGAGATGTGTTAACAAATATTAACACGGGGGGGGGTAATTTCTGCGTTTTTTTATACATTTGTGACATTATAGGGCACATTTCTAATTAAATGCAATATAATAATCATAATATTCGTTCAAGTAATTCTGCATGAAACCAATAACCTATCGTTTGTTTTCGTGGCGAAGTATGCTGTTTAAACGTGGTTTGCGCTATTTATTTGCCGGCGTATTATCCTTGTTTATACTTTCATCATGTTCACGTGAGAAAAAAATCTTTCCGGAGAAGACATTCCATAGTTCATTTACTTTAGGTGACTACGTTTATGATGTTAGTTTTCAGCCTTATTTTTACAAACCCAGGCAGGTCAGAGAGCTTGAAGAATTAGGAAAAAAATGTTATGGAGAGATAGATATTTCCTGTTCGCCCGGCGGAGTCAGTGGAACGGACAAATATTCTTGGGTCTTTGCTGTCACTGATTTGTGTCCGGTAGGTGACTCAGGATATAAATTCAATTCTGTGCTTGCTCATGAAAATATTCCCGAACAGACCGAGAAAAAGAGTAGGAAGAAGAAAAAACAGAAGGAGTCATCAAATATCGGAATGGAAATAGAGATGTCGGTGACTCTGGATCCGGAGGCTAACTGCTACATGTTGAATTTGGGACAGCTTTTCGCAGGAAATGCCACCGGGGATTTAGAGGTCGCCTTTCCCTCAGGGTATAATAAGGCCGAGGTGAGACAAGCCTCGAATTCTATTCTGAATAAAAGTCTTGGCACGCATTTTGTTTTGTACCCTTCAAAATATCTCGGATTATGGGTGAGCGAATACGAGTGGCTCATACTTGCAGTAGTCGGGCTGAGTATGCTTCTTGCGCTTTTGACCGGGGATTGGTGGAGTGTGCCTGTTATTGCGGTAATGACATATCTATCACTTTACACTTCATATATGGTGTTTTTGCCGGTGTTCCCATTGATATTGCTGATACCCTTATCGTATATCCCGAAATTTCCATATTCAGAGGATTATTCTTTTTTGATTGTGGGCTTTCTTGGTATCATTACAGGTCTTTTCCTTCTTTGGAAAGTATATCAAGGATCTACACTTTGGAACACCCTGCTGATGGCTATAATTTGGATAACTGCGATAGCATTGTATATCCAGTATCTGGTCGGATATGTATATTCAGAAAAGCGTCGCTGCTCAAGATGTGGCCGAAGAATACAGCGGGCGTGTGTTGATTCTCATTATATTAAAAACGGATACGATACCTTGGAGCACTATATACCTGATTCTGACGCTAAATCATGCTCAGCTACGGCTATGTCGTTGAGTAAACCTTCAAAAGAGAAGGAAAAAATATGTTTTCATTGTAAATTCAATTGATGGACATCAATATGCAAAATTATTCTTCCAAGCCCTTGGGGCTGCAATATAATGAATTCCTTTCACAATATGTTGAATTAACAGACAGGCAGAAAGATGCTGAAAAGTCGCTGGCGACTCAGATTAATTCCGAGAAAAATGCGCTGGCGGAAGCAAACAAACAGATTGACACTTCCAACAGTCGATATTCAAAATATGCAAATGCTCTACGTCAGGTTTGGTCTGACATTTTCAATCAGTGGTCTCGCAAATACACTGCAAATCATCTCCGACAGCTAAGTGCCGAGATTGACAGCTTAAAGCAAAAGAAGAGTGAACTTGAAAGGGATTTAAATCTTAAGCGTGCCGCGGTTGACAACTGGGGGAGAGCATATTCAAGGTTTTATAGCGCTAGTTCATCATGGTTAAAAGCGGTTAAGGGATATTGGTTCGCCTACACTGGGAAGGGTTGTCTTGATTGGGCGGTAGCTGCCGGAGTGACATTGGTGTTTTCACGTACTAACTACGTCATACGTATGGGAGGAAAGAAGCCTGACCTTGTGTTTGTAAAGGACGAGTCTCTCAGGCCAACCGTTTACGACCTTTTCTATAAGTTCACCCATCCGTTTAAATATCAGAGTATAAAGAACACTTTAAAAAAAGTGCCGCCGACTTGGGATGAGTACATCAGAGCGGCTGCTGCATTAGAGATTGCGAGCAAACCTCTCGGATATAAATTTCTCGCAAATAGTTCGCGCGCAGATGCGGAGGTTTCTGATTTAGAACGCAAAATGTCCAGCATAGACAATGATATAAATGAAAAACAGAGTTCATATCGATATGCAGAAAGTGTTTATGATAGTGTCAAGGGATTAAATTCGGGTGAGGAATTTATAAATAAATATGATTTCGATACATCCACCGATTATGTAAAAAATACAGCAAAGGGTCTTTTGTTAAAAATTTTAGGCTCGTCGGAAACTGAAACAGTTATGCGTATTTCCCTTAATCCCAGCAAACTGACGGAAAAAATACGAGGAAAGGAAAATGAGGTTGCGGATTCTTATAAGGTAAAAGAATTGCGCCGCAAAGCCAATGAGTTAAAATCCGAAACAGAAAGTTCCAAAAAGACGCTTCAAGAAATTGTCAACAATCTGACTAAGCAGTTCCCGTTGATGTTGGCCTTGTGTCCCAATATATCGGTGCCGGTTGACGAGGATAATGTTGTCAGGCAAATCAACCACAAAACTTTGGAATGCCTGCTTGGCTCGCTTAAGCCGAATTCTGATTGCAGTTTTATAGAGTGGCAATCGGCCAATCGAGGAAGTAGGTCACAGTTTAATTATAATCTGCATCCGATGTCAGGGAAATATGGTATCGAACAAATTTCCGCTGTACTCAACCGCGTAGTGGCATCCATAATTGGTACACTTACTCCGGGAAGTATTAAAGTGACATTCGTAGATTTGGATCTGAAGGGACTTCACAAAAAGCATTTCTCCCGACTGATTGACGACGGCATTGCTACCTGTATAATCAATAATGCCGATTTTCTTAAGAAGATTGAACTTTTACAGCAGAAAAAAGAACGCATTTACAACTCTCTTGCAGGCGATGATGATGTTTTCGCAGCATATAGGTCGGGAAAAACAGAGCCTGATTATGAGCTTTTGATAATATACGGGGCAGAGAATGTGGAGTGCAACGATTCGCTTAAGGATTTGATTCAGAAGGGCGCAGAATATGGCATATCAGTGTTCGGACTGTCATTTGGTGGTGACGGCCGTCATGTCCGCGAAGCTGTAAGCAAGTATCTGAAAGATTTATATATTGACACCGGTAAATCGGATGCTATAGGAGAATCCGAAAGAATCATAAACGCCGTCTGCGCGAAAGTGTCGGAGAATTATAGGAAAAATATCGAGAGAGGAACGCGATGGACTGAGGTAGATACACTTATAAACGAGTTCCCCAAGAAATTGAAGGCTGGGACAAAAGTCTGGACAGATGCCACCCAAGGTCTTTCAGTACCTATCGGTCGTCGCCTTGACAACAAAGAACTTGATTATTATGAATTCAACCCGGAGAAGGGTCAGCATCTTTCGCTTGTGATAGGTTCAACCGGTTCCGGTAAATCAGTATTTTTGCATGACATAATTACCAATCTCATGCTGAAATACTCTCCCAATCAGGTACATTTGCATCTGATGGATTTCAAAGATTCGGGATTGGAGTTGCAGGACTATAAGGGAGCCCCGCATGTGCATACATTGTTGCTCGATGGAGGTGATCTTGATATGGCTGCCGCCATTTTGCGCAATTTAAAGGGAGAAATCGGAGAGATAAGCCGTAAGTTGGGCCGCTACAAGAATATCATGGATTATAATAAGAATAATCCGACCAATCCTCTTCCTTTTAACATATTCATTGTAGATGAATGTCAGGAATTGTTCAGAAACAGTTCGAATACACCTAAGGCTGTCGAGGAGATACGCGAAATCATAGGCTATATCGCGCAGCAGGGCCGTGCTACAGGATTCGGTTTTGTATTAGCCACGCAGACTCGTATTGGCTTACAGTTCCCCAGAAATGCCGAGACGCAGCTCAATAACGTGTTCATGCTAAAATGCTCAACCGAAGATGCACAGAACCTATTCCCGAACGACAAAATCGATGTGCCTAAATACCATGTTTACCATAAAGATGCAAACAATCATGGCGCATTGTCCAAAGTGTTCATAAATAATAAGACGGTAGTCGTCAATGGTAGAGAGACAGAATGTCTACATACCCAGATGTTGCGTGAAAAAGGGGGGTTCAATTTCAAAGACCAATTCTGCTACGACAGCGGCATGGTGCGTGAAATCACCGAGAATATTGTCCGTATGGGCTACAACGATGCGGACGCTCAATCTCCCGTACTCGCTTTAGGCCACAGACTTGATGTTGAATACTCAAATATGCCCGTTGAACTTTCATTTAATTCAATGAACGGAAATCTGTTGGTTTCGGGCGTTAACAAAGAGGGACAGACCGACCGCATCATGCTCAACAGTTTGTGCAGTTTGAGCAAATACAATCCTTCTAATGCTAAAGTCTACGTGTTGAACGGAAACACGTCCGGCACGTTCTCAACCAATCTCAAAAAGCAAATCGACCGCTTCGGACGTCAACGTAAATGTGTGTTTAAGGGAGCAGAAGGTCAACATCAGAATAAAGACCTGATTGCCGAGTTGTATGCCGAGTTTGCAAGACGTAAAGCGCAGGGCCGTATGGGCGATGATAATGTGTCCTATCAGCCTATAGTTGTGGCCGTGATGAATAGCGACAGATTGATCACTTCACTTTATGAAAGTGATAAATTCACTTTGGCAAAGTTTGACAATCAGACTGCTAACAGTTCACGAACCTCGATGAATACCGAGGACTCTAACCTTTTGGCGAGGATAAAAGGTCAAAGCCCGCAGACAACCGGCGCTGGCGCATCGTCCGGACCGTTCAGGAAGTTTGACTCAATGTCCAACTTCGGCAGTCAGCCGGCTTCTGCCAATGCCGAAATCTCTTACGGGGCGGCCTATGCGCAGTTGCTGGCAAATGGATCTGTTTACCATATTCACTTCATAATCCAGAAAAATACGGCAAGTTCGCAGTTCGTGCCCGATTTTGCTTCGCGTTACGTTCGCTCGAAGGCCGAAGAGATATTTATGACAAGAATTATGGTGGCGAGAAACGACATGTCGCTGGAACGTACTTCGGTCATGCTTGACTGCAATATCGACCATTTGAGAGTTTATTTCCAAGAGGCAGGCGTGGAGCCGGAAGTTATGGTGCCCTATGTCATGAGTCCGGCCGATAGCGAGTTTTAGAAAAGGAACTTAAAAATGTCAGCACAGAGATACAAGGGGCGAATGCTCGACCCTGCCGTGGTGAGAGATTATGCTAACTTTATCCTCAAGAAGAAAGAAAGCATTGAAAATTCGGTGAGCCGATTAAATCAATATTCTGCATGGATGGATGAGGATTGGCGTGATATGCAGAATCATGTATTCAGGGAACGTTTTATCCCCCACATGCAGAATATGAGGAAATTGTCGGAGCTCTTAGAGCAGTATGCGGCATTTTGTAACAAGATGGCCGGAATGGTTGAAACCTATAATATGGATTAGGTTATGGATACGTTTAACGGTGTAGTAATGAAAGACCCCGATGAATTGCACGATTTCGCCAGATTCATCGATAAGGAAAAGACCTCTATCATAAACGATGTCCTATCTCTTTCTACCATGATGAAGGCTATGAATGAAACGTGGGATGATGCGCAGAATGAGCATTTCACGACTGAATTTGTGAAGCATATTGACGATATTCAAAAACTCTCCGAACTGTTGGAAGAACATTCAAAATTTGTAGAGAAAAAGGCCTCTCAGATTGACGAATACAATGCTCGCTTTAACTTTGAACGATAAGTGAATGAATTATAAAGGTGGTTATATCACAGATGTCAACGAGTTGTATATCTTTGCTCGTTCAGTAGGTGATTTCTGTGATAATTTTAGAAACGGCTGTTGCGATGTAGCCTCAGCGGCAGGTGGCGATTACGACCTGGGATATAGGGAGATGAATCGTATAGCTCAATGGGTGTCGGAATGTGAGTCGCATGTTGCTCAGGTTAAAAAGGAATATGATGATTACGTGGCTCAGGATGATTATGACTCGAGAGTCGCGGATTCAATGAAATATGGCATTGAGCAGGCGGAAGCCGACCTCAACAAAGCCCGCAACGATTCTATTCTTGCTGAACAGCTTTTTTATGAGTTCAGACTTCAGCTTGATAAAATCCATACCACTGCAAGCAATTATGCTCATTCCGTGCACGACCTTGGCAACGATGCTGTCCGCGCAGTAAATTCAGCTGCCGATTTTATCGCTAATTACTATAATAAATGAATCCACTTTAAAACTAAACTTTCATGATGACGCTTGACTGTACCCACAGCATAAATGCGCTCAGGGATTCCACTTCTGAACTTGATAGGGCAACATCGCGTGTGAGCCAATTTTGGAACGACCGCGTGTCGAGTTCGATAGATGCCGAATACATCAACCGTATAGTGGACCGTTGCGAGAGTGCAGTCGCTGAGTTAGAGCAGCAAATATCTCGTGCAGATTATCTCTATCAACGTCTCTATGATATTGGCCCTCATTGAGAATTAGAATACCTATTCTGCGGACCCCCATTGAAAGAAAATCGGAGTAGCTATTCTGCGGAATAAATTCGCCTAAAGTGCTCGTTGTTAGCGTTTTCTTAACGCAGGCGTAGCCTAAATTTTACTTTTTACTTTATTCACTTCAACTTGAGCTTGCGAAAGTTGAGTTAGATAACTGTTACGCTAAGTCGCAGATGAGGGTGGCGGAGGTGGCGTCGGTGACGAGCACTTTTACCAGGTCGCCTACGCGGTGGGTGCCGCGGGGGAAGACGGCGGTTTTGTTTTGCGAGGTGCGGCCTACGAACTGGTCGGTGCTGCGTTTCGACACGCCCTCTACGAGCACTTCGAATTCGCGGCCTATGTCGCGACGGTTTGACGCGGCCGAGAGGTCGTTTTGCAGCGCTATCATGCGGTTGAGGCGCTCTATCTTGACCTCTTCGGGCACGTTGTCGGGCATAGTGCGTGCGGCGAGAGTGCCGGGGCGTTCGGAGTATTTGAACATGAACGCGGCGTCAAATCCCACTTCGCGCATCAGCGAGAGCGTTTCGAGGAAATCCTCCTCGGTCTCGTCGTGAAATCCGGTGAACATGTCGGTGGAAATGCCGCAGTCGGGTATGCGGCGGCGTATGGCGCGGACGCGGTCGAGATACCATGCGCGGGTGTATTTGCGGTTCATCAGTTTGAGCACCTTGTCGGAGCCTGACTGCACCGGCAGATGTATATGGCGGCAGATGTTGGGGTAGGAGGCGATGATGTCGATTGTGGCGTCGGTCATATCCTTGGGGTGCGATGTCGTGAAGCGTATTCGCATGTCGGGAGCGGCTTCGGCCACGATGGCGAGCAGCCGGTCGAATGTCACTTCCGTGCCTGTCGACGGGTCGGCATAGCGGTAGGAATTGACGTTCTGCCCGAGCAGTGTTATCTCCTTGAATCCCTTGGCGCGGAGGTCGTCGAGTTCATGTAGTATGCTGTCGACGGGACGCGAGCGTTCGCGTCCGCGTGTATAGGGCACGATGCAGTAGGAGCAGAAATTGTTGCAGCCGCGCATGATGCTGATGTAGCCGCTGACGCGGTTGCCCGTGATGCGGGCCGGGATGATGTCGCGGTAGGTCTCGGTGGTCGACAGCTCCACGTTGATGGCCTTCTGTCCGGCCTCCACCGAGGCGAAGAGGTTGGGGAGGTCGAGATATGAGTCGGGACCCGCCACGATGTCGACGCCGTGGTTGTCGATGAGGTCGTCGCGCAGACGTTCGGCCATGCAGCCTATTACACCTATTATGAGCCGTCCCGACTTGCGGCGCAACGACCGCAACGCCTGCAGGCGGCTGATGATTTTCTGCTCGGCGTTGTCACGTATGGAGCATGTGTTGAGCAGGATGGCGTCGGCGTCGTCGACGGTGTCGGCTATCTCGTAGCCCACGGTGTTCATCACCGAGGCCACTACCTCGGTATCGGCCACATTCATCTGGCAGCCGTAAGTCTCGATATATAATTTCCGGTCGGAATAGTTGGCGTTGTTGTTCATGCGCGGTATTTATTTTATGCAAAGGTAGGTATTTTTTTGAAAATAGGAAATCGCAAATCGCACCCGGTGAGCGCTGTGTGTGGGCCAAAATGTCCTAAATATTGCCTAAATCGGTAAAAACTTTGTCTTTAACCAAATAATTGTGTAAATTTGCGCAGAATTTGAAAAAATGTGCATAGCCGCATTTCTGTTTTGTTCATTATTAGAAAAAATTATAAACCGCAGAATCATTATGGCATTTGACTACATGACAGCTGCCGAGGCCGCCGAGCATTTCAAAAACGGCGACACGGTAGGTTTATCAGGATTTACCGCTCCCGGCACTCCCAAATTCATCCCCGAGGCAATAGCAGCAAGGGCTGAGCGCGAGCATGCCGAAGGCCGACCGTTCAAAATCAATCTCCTCACCGGAGCTTCGACGTCCGACCATGTCGACGGTGCGCTCTCGCGTGCCAACGCCCTGAATTTCCGCGCACCCTACCAGAATGTGCCCGACCTCCGCAAGCGCATCAATTCCCACGACTGCCATTACGACGACCGTCACCTGTCGGAGATGGCTCAGGAAGTGCGCTACGGATTTTATGGCAAAGTCGACTGGGCCATCATAGAGGCCGCCGACATAACGCCCGACGGAGAGGTAATCCTCGGCACCGGAGTCGGCAATATCCCCACCTACGCCAAGCTCGCCGACAAAATCTTCATCGAGCTTAACGAAGCGCTCCCCAAGGCCCTCTACGGCATGCACGACATATATCTTCCCGCCGACCCCCCTTACCGTCGCGAGATACCCATTTATGCAGCCAATGCCCGCATCGGTTCGCCCGTATTGAAAATCGACCCGAACAAGGTGGTCGGCATCGTGCGCACCAAGTCGTATGACGGCGTCAAGCCCTTCACCGCTCCCGACGAAGTGTCGAAGCAGATCGGCGCCAACGTCGTGGCATTCCTCCTCCGCGAATACCGCCGCGGCGGCATACCCAAGGAATTCCTCCCGCTGCAGTCGGGCGTGGGCAACGTGGCCAACGCCGTGCTCTATGACCTCGGCGAGAACAAGGAGATACCCCCGTTCATGATGTACACCGAAGTGATGCAGGACGCCGTGCTTGCCCTGATGCGCAAAGGCAAATGCAAATTCGCCTCGACCTGCTCAATGACATTCAGCGACGACACCGAGAAAGAATTCTTCCCCGACATGAAAGAGTTCGCCGACAAGATACTCATGCGTCCCGCCGAGCTGTCAAACAATCCCGAAGTAATACGCCGTATCGGTGTCATATCGATGAACACCGCCCTTGAGGCCGACCTTTTCGGCGGCATCAACTCGACCCACGTGCTCGGCACCAAGATGATGAACGGTATCGGCGGTTCGGGCGACTTCACCCGCAACGCCTACATCTCCATCTTCTCATGCCCCTCCGTCACCAAAGGCGGCTTAATCTCCAACATCGTGCCGATGGTAGCGCATGCCGACCACTCTGAGCACTCCGTCGACATCATCGTGACCGACCAGGGTATCGCCGACCTCCGCGGCCTCGACCCCGTACAACGTGCCGAAAGCATCATCGAGAACTGCGCGCATCCCGACTACAAAGGCCTACTGCGCGACTACATGAAGCTCGGCAAGGGCGGCCAGACCCCCCATGCGCTCACAGCCGCATTCGCATTCCACAACGCCTTCAACGAGACAGGCGACATGCGCAACGCCGACTTCAGCAAATACTGCTGACCGGCCATATAGCCACACCAATAAAATAGCAGCCCTCTAAAAATACTTTCCGCGGTTGAAAACCGCGGCTACTAAGTCTGAATCAAGCATAGTAGCCGCGGTTTTCAACCGCGGAAAGTATATATTTTTCAAACAAAATCACAAAAGCCCCGACAAAGGAAACAAAAGCGTATTCACTCCTGAACTATATTAGAGCATTTGTTCATTTGTTGATTCTGTATTAACAACAGCACAACAGCATTAACAGGGGTACAATAAAAATTTTGTCCTTTTGTCAAGGCTGTTGTGCCTTTGTTTTGTGCGGTCGCAGCGGGTTATTTCACTGCGATTTTGGCTGTGTGTCGCTGATTGTTGCCCTGCGCGGAGATAATGTAGATGCCGGGGCGGAGGGCTGAGGTGTCGATGTCGACCGTGTTGCCTTGTGTCGATACAGAAGCCACGGTGCGGCCCGACGCATCGTACAACGTAACGTCAAGCGTTGACTCTCCGGCCACATACACATTGTAACCGCCGTCAACCGGAGTAAGTATGAAATTGCGCTCCTCATCGGCAAATATCGCACCGACGCTCGCCTTATCGTCAAGCACCTTCTTGATACCCGCCAGCGCATCAATCTTACCGGCACCCCATTGCTTCAGAACAAGAGGGTCAGACGACGTAGGTCTCACCGAGGTTTCATTGAAAATCTCGATAATGCGGTCGGCCGTAAGTGTAGGGTCTGCCTCAAGCCATAGCGCTACGGTACCCGAAACAAACGGACATGCCATTGAAGTGCCTTGCATCTCGCCCCAGTAATTGGTCATGCCGGATGTCGGGACGACCTTTGCCGTTGTCTCGCGATTGAGAGATGTAGTTCCGAGACTGTTGGTATAATATCTGTTGAGCGATGAGATGATGGCTGCGCCCGGTGCGCTGACGTGGGGCAAAGATACGCCCTGATATGTCGTGCCGTAAGAAGAGAACGGGCTCATTTCATTGACTCTGAAACTATTTCCGAAAGTATAACCTCCGCCATATGTAGGCCATGATGTCCGGCTGTTGTACGAGCCGACTGCTATCACACCTTCCGCGCAGGCAAGATCATTGATTGTGCCGTCGTTTGTTCCGTCAGTGAAGCCGCTGATGCTATTTGATGTGAAAGATGTCGACAGATCTCCAAAGCCATAGACATATACCTCCTGTCCGGGCTTACCCTCGATGACCAATGCAACGCTATTCCTGTTGGTCCCCGGCTGGAAAGTGCCCGAAACAAGTACATGAAAACGGTTGTTGAGCCTGTTGACTTCCGATGATAGTGAACATGCACCCGTCATTGACGATGTGAACGAGGAATTGGCATTGACACTCTGCCCGGCATCTGTGACAGTGGCAACCGGAGTAAACCGTCGGGTGAGCGAGGCATAAAAACCGATGGAGACACTAACCGGATCCGGGCTGTTAGTCCAGATATCAATACCCGAAGATTTGCCGTCGACGATGATTGTTTTGAGTTCAGTGTCGCCGTCAACAAACTTCTTGCCGACAAACATGTCATGGTCGCCCTCATTTCCCGCTGCTATACAGATAACAGCATCCTGAGCATATCGAGATATATTTTGTTCGAGCGTACCGGATCCGTCATGCGCACCGTTATTGGAACCCAGCGACAGATTGACTACTGCCGGCTGGCCTGCTGCTTTTGCGTAGTCAACTATTGCCTTTACTCCCTTGAGTATATTCGCATCGGTAAACACTCCGGAGCACATTACAATATCCGAACCGGTGGCAACTCCATAATAAGGTATATCACCCTCGGCGCTTTGCGGAAATCGGTCACTGACACCGGTCATATAGGTATATTCTCCGGCACGGTTGTACGAACCTGCCATAATTCCCGCAACATGAGTACCGTGAGTCTCAGCACTGTTGTCGGTAGTAAATCTCTTCACAGCCGCTGCAGTAGATGCACTTATATTTTTGGTGAAATCAAACGCTTGTCTTACCCGGCTATTGCCCGCTGCGTCAGTAAAGTTGACGTGATTGGGATCAATACCCTGATCCATAAGGCCGGTAATTATTCCCTTACCGGTATATGATACCGGTACGCCTCCATACTCGAATCCATTCTGTACGTCAGTGACATTACCCGACGGACGGGCAAAGTCCATCATCAGTTTATACTCATTACCAAACTCCACATAGTATACACAATCAGCTTCAGCGAAAGCCTCGATGCGGTCGACAGGTATTGACGCCGTAACTACGTTTTCAAATATATCGGTGACGTTTTCAATGCCGAATTGATTGAATATATTCCTGTCCCATCCGTCGATGAATGTGACTATCGCTTCAATCATTGACGGTGCGGTGTCGGTTCCTTTCATTTTCGCCGCGGATTTTAATTCTTTCAGTTCTGCTTTTCCTTCCAGGTTTATCTTGCTTTGGGCTAAACCCGACAATGTCGAAAACAAAACTACCGACATTAAAAGTAATCGTTTATGGTACATTTAAAGCAATATTTAAAATTCAACAATAATCTAAAAAAGAAAAAAACAGGGGGTACTAATACCCCCTGAAAATTAACTGATTGTCAGGACAAATGTCAGTTGCGATTGAACGACATTGCCGAGAAGGCATCATATATCATCATTCCGGCATCAAATGACACAAGAGCACCGAAATTGTACTGGGGATCCTGCACATATTCGCCCGACTTAAGGTCAAAGTTGAATTTAAGTGCAAAATTGTAGGCTGCTGTCGTGTATGAGTTGCCGCTTGTCGGATAAAGCATTATCTTGCCTAAGCCGTAAGTCGGATGGTTCAATGTGCCTACCTGCTGGCCTGAAGGTATCGATACGAATATTTCCTGTGTGACACCGTCAATGCTGAACGTGGCTTTTGTGGTCATGCCTGACGCAGGGAAGTCAACAAGTGTAATATTTCTGCCATATCCATCTGCCCCCTCAGGTTCAGTAACAATAGTAAAGGGCTGCGCCAGCGGACCGTCGTAGGTAGACTCCATAACACCGTTCCATGCACCGGCAAGACCGGAATAGTAAACCGGGATAAGTCCTTCATTGTCGACAAGTGTCACAATTGTACTATTCTGTTCACCTATCGAAGCTCCCCTGACATCAACAATCCTTACCTCAAACGAGCGGTCGTTGTTCATTTCGTCATTGCTCTTGGGGTAGTACTGGAACCGTCCGGTAGTTTCACCGGCAGGGATAGTGATTGTATATGCGGTAAACACATAGTCCACGTCCGCCTTTGCCGGATCCTCGCCATAAGGCAGAACTTCAACTGTGACATGTACCGGGCCGTTGGTCTCACCTTTGACCACAACAGGTATATAGTTGTAGGATGTGGGAGATACCTGATCCTCGGATACGCGTATTGTGGTTTCCGCAAGGTCTACTGTCACATCTTTGCCGGTGTTGAAGTCGTTGTCATCGTCGGAGCACGATGTTACGGCCAGAGCACCAAGCGACAATAATGCTAAATATTTAAGTTTCATAACCATATTGTATTATTCGTTGTGTATTGGCTGATTAATTACCGTAACCGGGATTCTGCTGTCCTTTGAGTTTGGGATTGATATTAATCTCGGCCTGAGGAATAGCCCAGACAAAACGGTAATCGTCATTGTCATAAACTACATTGAGGCCATTGATTGAACGGGTAGCCGCGACAGCCGGGTTAAGGTCATAAGGCTGATTGCGGTTGAAGCCCTGCTGCCAGCGACGGAGATCGCTCAGACGGAATCCCTCGCCCATCAGCTCTTTCGAGCGCTCGTTGCGGATAAACTGAAGGAGGTCGGAACCTGACAGTGTGATTTCAGGCATGGCCGAGGGATCTATCAGACGTGCGTGTACGAGATCGCTGATAGCCTTCTGTGCTACACTTTGAGCTCCGGAAAGTATGCCTGCCTCTGCAAGAATGAGATACTGCTCGCTCAAACGGAATGGTTTCGGCGTATTGTCATACATTGCAGTACCGGTATCAAGTGCCGGGTTACCGGGATATTTCTGGAAAACATACGTCTTTGACTGTCCGCCTTCCACATTGAGAACATAAGGCTGTCCTCCGAGGAATGCCACGAAGCGTACATCATTGATATAGCCTTCTGCATCCTCATATTCTATAAGGCTGTAAATCGATTCCTGAGTGGGGATGTAGTCGCACTGAGCGGGATCTGCCCACCAGTAATTGTAGCCCTGGCAGGTAGAGAACGACTGCTGGTTGCTGATCTCGCCCGCATCGACATACGGGGCGAAGATAAGCTCACTGACATTCTCGTCGTACCACATATTCACGTAATCCTCCCCGGTAGCGAGCTGGTAGTTCGGATTGCTTATCACATACTGGGCTTTGCTGACGGCGGTCTCGTTATCACCGATGGCGAGAGCCATACGTGCCTGAAGAGCTGCTACGGCGTATGATGACAGATAATTTGCACCGGCCACGCACTGTGCGTCGCTGACAGTTGTCTCATACTCGGTCAGACCGTCAAATGCATCGGCCAGGTCGTTCTCGATAAATTCGATTGAAGCTTTGAGCGACGAACGGCCGGGATATTTTGAATGGTCACCGGTAGGCTCGTACTCAGTCACAATCTGCAATCCAAGTGAGGTTTCTGCATTGCTTACAGCGTCATTTGTATTGCAATAGTGGTCGAGAAGGTAGAAATAGGCATATGCTCGTGTGAACTTTGCTTCGGCAATATACTTCTTCAATTCCTGTGCCTGCATTTCGTTAGCCCCGGCAACGAGTTCCTCACACTTGGGGATAAGGAAATTACAACGTGAGATTACTGTATAGCATGACTGATACGGACCGTCAAACTCGCCTGTGGAGGAGTTCAGGAAGCCGTTGGCTATATTTCCGCCACGACCGCCGTTGTTCGACATGCCGATGAACTGGTCGAGCTGAAGCTCGGTATTGTACACCCACGCGCCTACCGACATACTGCGGAGGTTGTTGTAGACCGTGTAATTCCGCACGTTGGTGGCATATTCAAAAGTAAGCGGTTCGGTGTCATCAATCACACCCTGCTGCTTTGTGTCCATGTCGCATGACGACAGGATTACGGCAGTCCCCGCTATTATCGATAAATATTTCTTTTTCATAATAATCATCTCAAATTTTAGAATGAAACTTCTACACCGAACTCATATTGGCGGGTATTGGGATATTGCAGACGCACGCCATTGCCAACATATTCGGGATCGATACCGGTGAACTCGTCAGACGTGAAAGTCAGAAGGTTTCGGCCTGTGAAGCGGAAGGTGACATCGCTCATATCGACCTTCTTGAGCCAGCTTTTGGGGAGATTGTAGCTGACAGTGATGTTTTTCATACGCAGGTATGAAGAGTTTTCGAGATAACGGGTATCACCCTGAATAGCCTCGGTGATGGCCGGCATCGTTCCCTCCGGATTGTTCGGAGTCCAGGTATTGAGCATCTTGACGCTCTGGTTGCCTTGTGTGAACGACAGGTTGGAGGCCAGCTGCTGATAAGCCCAGTTGTATATGTATTTGTCGGCAGCCCAGGTGAAGTCGGCGCGCAGCGCGAGACCCTTCCATGCCACATTTAGGCCGAAACCGCCGGTCCACGACGGACGCCATGCCTTACCGAGATTGACGGCGTCTTCTTCGTTGTATACCTTGGTGAGATTGCCGTTTTTGTCATACCACATGCACTTGCCGTCGCGTTTGTCGACACCGGCATAGCGCACTGCGTTGAGCTGGAATGGATTTTCTCCGACAACATATACCAGGCCGTAATTGTCAAGACGGTATTCAGTCTGTCCGTTGAAGAGTTCTGCGACTTCGGCATGGTTGTAGTTGAAGTTGGCCTTTATGCCAACATACCAGTCTTTGTCACGGTAGAGGTCGGAACCGATTTCAAAGTCCACACCCGAGTTACGCAACGAACCGATATTAGTGTTGTTGGACGACCATCCGGTAGTGTAGCTGTAGGGCACATCGAGGATAAGGTCTTTGGTGTCCTTGATGTAGTAGTCGACCGTACCGTAAAGGCGGCGGTTGAAGAGGCTGTAGTTGATACCTGCGCTGAACTGCTGGATCGTTTCCCAGGTCAGGTCGGGGTTGGAAGGAGAAGTTAGCCCCATTGTAGGCTGCCCGTGATAGTTCGTGCCCGTGCCGAGCGCGCCGTGCCAGGCGAAGTCGCCCAGACCGGAATAGTTACCGGCTGTACCGAAGTTGGCGCGCACCTGCAGGGCGTCAATCCATGTGATGGGGCTGAGGAAAGACTCGTTTTTGGCATTCCACATCAATCCCAAAGCATAGAATGTGGACCAGCGGTGCTGGGGCGCGAACTTGGAGCATCCGTCCCTACGTACAGAACCGTTAAAATAATATCGCTCATTGAAATTATAGTCAGCAGTGAGGAAGTAGGAGTTTACGACATATTCACTTATCGATTGTGATAAATTGTCCAATTTGACTGACGTTCCGTTGGTGATAAGCATAAGGTCATTAGACGGTTGACCTTCTGTGCTTACTCCGAATGAGTTGGTACGATTGATGATTGACTCCTGACCAAGAAGCAGGGTAAATTCATGATCGTCAGCTATTTTATTGGTATATTCTGCTGTGTTGGTGTAGGTGAACTGATAAAGACGTCCGAATGACTCGCCCGAAATACGTTCGGTATATTGGCCGAAGTTCGTTTTGCCACCCATAGGCAGTTCATAGTCCTCGGTAGCGTTCCAGCGGGTGGAGGCACGGCGGTCATAGGCATAGGCATTCTGCTGTGCGCGGAGCACAAGACCCCTTATCGGGCGTATCTCCTCAAAAATTGAGGCATTGATAGTAACCTGATTGGTGCTTCCGGTGTTGAGTGCCGACACGAAATTGGCATTAGGCTGACCTCCTAATGAGTATTTGAGCCAATTGGCCTTTTCGCCAAAGCTGATATTTCCGTTCTCATCAAATGAATAGAGATAGGGCGACTCGTAAGGAAGCGCATAGTAAGCCTGGAAAATAGGACCGTTGGTATAAAAATGGCCGGCTTGCGCAGCAGTAGAGTTGGTCTCATATTTCTCATATGCGAGGTTACCGCTGAAGCCGACGCGCAACCAAGGCTTGACATCGGCATTGAAGCTGGCACGGAGTGTCTCACGACGCAATCCTGACTTGGCGATAAGACCGTCCTGGTCATAGTGGCCGAGCGACAGGAAATAGTTGGATTTCTCGCTGCCACCGCGCACAGCTGCTTCAAACGAGTAAGTAAGTGCATTTGACTTAATCATCTCGTCACGCCAGTCGGTATCGATACCGTATTTTGTAATGAGATCACGCTGTATGCCGTCAAGTTTGGGAGATCCGAACGCTTCGGTCATATCGTCACGGAATTTCAGATACTGCTGAGAGTTCATCATCTCTATACCACTTTCTACAGGAGCCGACCAGCCCACGGATGCACGTATTGTAACTTTTCCGCTCTCGCCTAACTTACCTTTCTTGGAAGTGATGACGATGACACCGTTACCTGCGCGTGAACCATATATAGCAGTCGAGGCTGCATCCTTGAGCACCGTGATTGATTCGATGTCGTTGGGATTGAGCGATGTGAACACTGCCGATGAAACGGGTGAACCGTCAAGTATGAACAACGGCGTAACGCTGAATTCCAAAGAGCTGTAGCCACGGATATTGATATTGGCGGGCGCGGAAGCAGGCTCACCGGTGTTGGAGAAAATACCGAGACCGGGAACCGCACCCTGAAGGGCGTCGACGAAGCTCGCAGCCGGAGTATTTTCAATCTGCGCTGAGCCGACTACAGATGCGGCGCCCACGAACGAGCCAAGTTTCTTTGCTGTACCGTAACCGGTTACCACAACCTCGTCAAGTGAATTCTCATTGGGCTGGAGACGAACCACCATACCGTCAGCTGCAGCAACACTCTGCATGGCATAGCCCAGGTATGAAACTTTGAGAATAGTACCCGGAGCTACCCTCAGGGAAAATTCACCCTCGATATTGGTAGCATCACCTTGTCCATTCTCAGCTACGACAGCAGCTCCAATCAGGGGCTCACCGTCAGTCGCTGAAACGACCGTACCCTTGATGATTCTGTCCTGAGCTATAGCCGTGACAGATGTCAAGATGACAGTCATCAGAAAAATAAACAGTTTTTTCATACTAAGTAATTAATTAGACAATAAAATATAATAATGATTTGTTAATCAACTGTTTGTCTATATATTTCGTACCCGTTTCTTACCAAGAAACGGACGGATGGTTCGCAAAGATAGCAAAAATACCTGAATTTTAAACAAATGTAAGCATATTTTTTTTAGGCGTTAACATTTTGACATTTAATTCGTAAATATTGAATTTTTTAATATTTTTTTGTAATGATTTGATAATCAAACGTTAAAAATTGTCCGATATACCGAATTTATTCATTTTGCATATCCAAATTTTTTTAACGCGTTTCACATTTTGATTTAACCCCCATAATGCCTTAAATCAGATAGTCCTGCGGCTGCAGCAAAGCTGTTTCCCTAATGGCATACCTTCAAAAACGCCGTCACACTGTATAGCAATTTCCATATATAATTAATGTGTATTCGCAGCAAGTTATTGCACTGATTGCCAGTGCAATAACTTGTTATGTCCGTTTCTTGGTAAGAAACGGGTACGAAATATATAGACAAACAGTTGATTAACAAATCATTATTATATTTTATTGTCTAATTAATTACTTAGTATGAAAAAACTGTTTTTACTTCTCATGACAGTTGTGCTTGCGTCGGCTGTGGCCATGGCCCAGAACCGTACGGTAAGCGGTACTGTCGTGTCGGCAGCCGACGATGAGCCGCTCCCCGGAGCAGCCGTTCAGCCCGTTGGCGGAGGTGTCGGCGTCGCAACCGATGTCGACGGTAATTTCACCATCTCAGTGCCGAAGAATGTCACCAAACTGACAGTATCCTACATCGGTATGATTGCACAGACAGTTGACATTACCTCCGACAAACTGGTAATCAAGCTGCAGAACGCAGCCAACGTACTCGACGACGTCATCGTCACTGCCTACGGTTCCTCTACTCGTCAGGCCTTCACCGGTACTGCCGCTGTGGTCGGAGCGGCTGAAATTGAAAAAACGCAAGTATCCAACGTACTTAATGCTCTCACCGGACGTACTCCCGGTCTGCAGATGTACAATTCATCCGGTCAGCCCGGCAGCGCTCCCTCGATGCGTATTCTCGGTGTGTCGTCAGTAAACAGCAACGTTGACAACGAGCCGCTTATCGTGCTCGACGGTGTGCCTTTCTCCGGTGTGATTTCTGCCATCAACCCCAACGATATCGAGTCACTGACCGTATCTACTGATGCTGCCGCCAATGCCCTCTATGGCGCACGCGGTGCCAACGGTGTAATCTATATCACTACCAAGCGCGGTAAAGCGGGACAGCAGGCTACCGTGACTCTTGATGCAAAATGGGGTGCCAACACACGCGCTACCCAGGATTACAACACTATCAAAAATCCTGCCCTTTACTACGAGACATACTACAACTCTCTGAACAACTACTACCAGTCGCTCGGCATGAGCCCCGAGGCTGCATGCCGCATGGCCAATGCCGGAATCATCAACGGCAACGGTACCGGTCTGGGCTATCAGGTGTACAACGTGCCCGAAGGCGAACTCTTTATCGGCATGAACGGTCGCATGAACCCCAACGCCACCCTCGGCCGCCTCGTCAACTACAACGGTCAGGAGTTCTATCTCACTCCCGACAACTGGCTTGACAACACCTACTCTTCAAGCCTTCGTCAGGAGTATAACTTCTCAGTGAGCAGCGCTACGGAAAAGAGCGATTTCTATGCTTCATTCGGTTACCTCAACAACGAAGGTATCATAAAGAATACCGAGTTCGAACGCTTTACCGGACGTTTAGCTGCAAACTCTCAGGTAAAATCATGGTTGAAAGTCGGTGCCGACATGTCATACTCTCACTATGAGAATAAATCAATGACAGGCGACGGCAGCTCGACATCCAACGCCAACCCCCTCGCACAGGCAGTCGGCATCGCCCCGATCTACCCGATGTTCATACGCGACGGCAAAGGCAATATCATGAGCAACAACGCCGGTATGCTTTTCTACGACTTCGGTGATGGCGAGAATGCCGGCCTTACCCGTCCTTCGGGCGCTTCGGCCGGTGCCAACGGTATGTCGTACGTACGCTATAACACCAACCTCACCAAAGGCAACTCTATCAACGCCACAGGCATCATCGAAATCCGTTTCCTCAAGGACTTCAAGTTCACATCAAAGAACAACGTATATGTCGATGAGAAACGCGGCCAGGCACTCAGCAATCCCTACCGCGGAAGCGCGGTCAACATGGGCGGTTCAGTATCTGTATCAAGCAGCCGCTTCACCGAGTCGACCTACCAGCAACTCTTGAACTGGAACCACACATTCGGCGACCACAATGTATCGGCATTGTTAGGCCACGAAAACTCCTACCGCCGTAGTTCTTCACTGGCAGCTGACCGCTCACAGCTCTTCCTACCCGACGTACCCGAGCTCAACAACGCCATAGTAAAAGGCGACATGAGTTCTTCGTCAAGCGCCTACAACAACGAGGGCTGGATGTTCCAGGGACAATATGACTACATGTCGAAATATTTCGGTAACGTGTCATACCGCCGCGACGCATCTTCAGTATTCGATCCCAAACACCGCTGGGGTAACTTCTGGTCGCTCGGCGCCGCATGGATTATCTCGAAAGAGGACTTCATGCATGTTGACTGGGTAAATGAACTCAAGTATAAGATTTCTTACGGCGAACAGGGTAACGACGGTATCGGCTCTTACCTCTACACCAACCGTTATACCATCGTCAACGTTGACGACAAACCCGCCATCTCTCCCTCGACTGTCAAGGGCAACCCCGACATCACCTGGGAAAAGAACGGTAACCTCAATACCGGTATCGAATTCTCACTCTTCAACTACCGTCTGACCGGTGAAATCGACTACTATTACCGCAAGACTACAGGTATGCTTTACAGCAAACCGCTCGCTGCATCGACAGGCTACTCCAACCAATGGGACAACTTCGGTGACATGGTCAACCAGGGTCTTATGGTGCAGTTGAACGGTACTGTCATCTCTACCAACGACTGGATGTGGGATATCCGCATGAACCTTACTTATCTGCGCAACCGTGTAAAGAAACTTCCCAACACCAACAAGCAGACCGTAGTCGAAGGCTACTCTGGTACATCTTCCGAGGGTTACTTCATCGGCGAAGGCCTTCCGATGTACACATGGTACTGCTACGACTGGGCAGGCGTTGATCCTGAAACAGGTGAAGGTCTCTACTGGAAAGATATAGTTGACGAAAAAGGAAACATAACAGGCCGCGAGAAAGTAACCAATACAGGCAACCCGACACAATACCTCAATGGTTCGGCTCTCAACGACGTATACGGCGGTTTCGGCACCACCCTCAGCTGGAAAGACATCGACTTCTCGATCGACTTCGCATACGGACTCGGCGGCAAGACTATGGACTCGAGCTACAAAGGCTATATGATGACGCCTAACGCCAACAACATCGGCTCTGCATTCCACGCCGACGTGCTCAACTCATGGTCGCCCGCCAATCCCAATTCCGACATACCCCGCTGGCAGTTCGGCGATAACGACATCTCAACCTCCAACCGCTTCCTCACCAGCGCATCTTACCTGAGCCTGCAGAACATCAACCTCGGCTACACTCTTCCGCGCAATCTTACGAAGAAATTCTTTGTTGAGAAACTCCGCGTATACTTCGCTGCAGAGAACGTATGGCTGTGGTCAAAACGTCAGGGTCTCGACCCGCGTCAGAGCATCACAGGTGCAGCAAGCAATGCCCTGTATTCACCCATCCGCACACTCACCGGCGGTATAACTCTTACTTTCTAACATAACAATAAAGAGTAACATACAATTATGAAAAATATATTTAAATCGGCACTTTTGCTCACGGCGGCAGCCTCGCTCTCGTTGACATCATGTATCGACGAGACACAGCCGGCCGGAGCTACAGTTACCCAGGGCCAGCTCAGTGGTTCAGACAAAGGTCTTGATGCCATGCTCGCAGCTATGCCGGCTTATATGAAGAAAGTCGGTGTGTGGTCTGAATATGCATTCGATTTCGGTTATCCTTCGATCATGATCGGCCGTAATCTCATGGCAGGCGACCTTATGATACCGTACAACGGCTATCAGCATTTCTATCACTATTCCAATGTGACGCGTAACCTTGACGACGAGTATCTGATTTCACAGATCAACTGGTACTTCTACAACTTTGCCGTTCGTACCTGCGAGTCACTCATCAACACCATCGACCCGAACACTGATGTAGCCTATCAGCAGAGCTACCTCGCCCAGGGTATTACCTACCGTGCGGCGCTGCTCCTCGACATGGCGCGTACATACGAGTATCTGCCGAGCGAAATCAGCCCGATCAATGATGACGGCAACGATGTCACCGGCCTGACCGTACCCGTGACCATTCCCGGTGTCACCGACCCCGACAACAATCCCCGTATGCCCCACAATGACATGCGCGACTATCTTCTCGCCCAGCTCGACGAGGCAATCGACCTCTTCACCAAGTCAGGTGTAGCGCCTGCCTCGAAGAATCTTCCCTCGCTCGGAGTAGCCCATGGCGTCAAAGCCCGTGTGTACATGTGGGATGAGAATTATCCCAAAGCCGCCGAGGAAGCACGCCTCGCCATCACTACAAGCGGCGCCCAGCCTCTCACGCGCGAACAGTTCTGCAACACCACTACCGGATTCAACGACATGACTCCGTCAGCATGGATGTGGGGTCTGCAGATTGAACCTACCGACGACGGTGTAGGCTACACCGGATGGGGTTCTTTCGTAATCTCGGAAGCTGACCTCGGCTATTCAGGTCTGCGCAAGTGCACATTCACAGTCGACAAGTCGTTCTACGAATCAATTCCCGATGCCGACTGGCGCAAACTCCTCTGGAAAGCTCCCTCAGGATCGGCACTCTCGGGCCAGGAACCTTTCTTCAGCGCGGCTAAAGGCGCGACCCTTGATCCTTACAATACAATTAAGTTCCGTCCCGGACAGGGCGTAACCAACGACTTCTACACCACGTTTGCCGTAGCAATACCTCTTATGCGTGTAGAGGAGATGTATCTCATCGAGGCCGAAGCTCTCGCCCACACCAGCTATTCCGAAGGCAAGTCAGCCCTCGACAAGTTCGTGCAGACTTACCGCTATGCCGAATACATCAATCCCGCCACTGATCAGGAATCGCTCATCAACGAGTGCTTCAAGCAGAAGAGCATCGAGCTTTGGGGCGAAGGTCAGACATTCTTCGACGTAAAGCGTCTCAATGTATCGGTCACCCGCGCTTATCCCGGCACCAACTGGCCCACAACCTCGCGCTTCAACACCGTAGGCCGTCCCGGCTGGACCACCTGGCCTTTCGTTGACTATGAATCGCAGTTTAACAAAGGTTGTGAAGGATGGGGCAACCCCAACATCGGTAACAGATTCACCTCACTTGACAACATTTAGACCATAGCAAGAAAATGAAAAATATAACAAAACTTTTCGCAATAGCGGCTTTGGCTTTCACATTGGGGGCTTGCTCCGATGACGAGCCGAAATTCAACCCCGCTCCGGCTGTTCCCGAGCTTCCGGTTTTCTTCTCGCTTGAGAACGAGACCAATCTCGAAATCTACGAGAACACCACATCGCTTGAAGTGCCCGTCTACCGCAAATCGGCCGAAGGCACACTGACTGTACCTGTCACTGTGACAGTCACCCCCGATGCCGACGGTTTCAGCATCCCTGCATCAGTTGAATTTGCCGACGGCGAGACCGAAGCCATATTTGACATCGCCCTCGACATGAGCAAAATCAAAGCCCGCACCGACTATTCAGTCGTACTGTCGATAGCCGAGGGTATCGAGACTCCATATTATGCTGACAAAGTGACTTACACGCTCAACTACTCACCGTGGGAACTCGTGACCGGCACTGACAAAGACGGCAACCTCGTGACGAAGGCTCTGTTCCGCGACGGTATCGTAGCTACAGGATTCGGACTTGACGCTGTAGAATATGAAGTAGAAATGCAGGCCAACCCAGAGAATCCCAATATCATCCGTCTCGTTGACCCGTACGGTCCCGCATGGCCCTATTCAATGTATGGAGACTATGATGATTCCGAGCATCACTACATGTATTTCAACATCACCAACCCCAATGCTGTATTCCTTTGCGATAAAGACGGAGTAGCACTTGGTACCGATCGTTCGGACATCTATTTCCACTCAGGACTTACAGTAAACGAAAGAGGTGAGATACTTATAACCTCCGAATACAACTATTCCGTTTATGTAGGAGAAACTCCTGCCGCATCTTCATATGGCAGAATCGCACAAGGCAACCTGACATTCGGCGAAGACCAGATACTCAGAAGCTACGCCGGTGATCCTGACGGAAACCTCTACTATGCTAACCGAGAAGGGTTGTTCCGCGTAATCTGGCCGGGCGCCGAAGAATACGTTGACCCGACAACTGTATGGACTCCCATCGGCACGGGACAATTCACCGACGGTATCCTCTTCCCGCTTGCTATTATGGAAGACGAGAACGAGGAACTTCCCACCTACAATGTCGAAGTATGCCAGTTCGGCGGCGACCCCAACATGTTCCGCATCATGAACCCGTGGAAAGCCGGCGTATGCCCCTACGGTGTTGACTACAGCGGTGACAAGTATATCGAACTCGATACTACAAATCCCGAATGCGTGATGATGGAACTTCAGTCAACCGGTCTTTCATTCGGTTCGGCAGGGGCATTGTATATTACAAACTATGCCTACTATCTGGTAGCCAACGACACGTCTATCGAGGACATCATCAAACAAGGAGTCAACGACACCTATAAAGACGGCGTCATTTACTCTGCTCCGGGCAATCTCCTTTACGGATTCGTAGTAAACGGCCAGCTCCAGGGTCTCAACCGCGGTGACTATGAGTGGCAGCTCGTAATGCCGAGCGCTCCGGCCGAACCTACGGCAAAGAATGCTCCGGCCAAGGTATTCAATGGCAATGGTCCCCTTACCCTTACCCCGCGCGCCAAGGAAAAAGCACGCGGTGGATGGGCTGCACCGTTCAAGGTGTTCCAGGTAGACAACGCATCACTATGACAACCAACCGCATAGCGGTATCAACCCTCTATAAACACTGACAATAAGCGAGTCGTCACGGCAACAAAGCCGTCGACTCGCTGATTGTCGTTTAATAACCATAACCGATATGTTAAAAAAAGTATTTGGATTAACTTTGATTTTAACGCCTGTAATCGGCGTGTGCCAGTCGAAATACGACATGGGCGCTGCATCGCTTGTGGAGAACTACCGCCAGGCAGCCACGCTGGGCAGCGGAGCCGCCTCCGCAGCCGATGTCAAAGCGACATTGATAGTAAGCGTTGACGGCGACGCGACAGTCGACGCTATCCGTCGGCTCGGCATCGAAGTAAAAAGCGTGAGAAACAATGTGGCCATAGTGACAGCCGATGTGAAAGATATCGACGCGATGGCGCAACTCCCGGGCGTGATAAGCATCGAGACCGGACGTGAGCAACGCCCCATGATGTATTTCGCCCGCACTTCGGGCAACGCCGAGAGCGTGCTCGACGGCACGGGCGCCGGACTCACGCAGGCCTACACTGGCAAAGGCGTTGTGACCGGACTGATGGACCAGGGCATTGACCCCAACCATGTGGCATTCCGCAACGCCGACCTGACAGAGAACCGCGTAAAAGCCGTGTATACCTACATGCGCACCACAAGCGCCGGCTCGCCCAACGCATCATACCTCACACCCGAAGCTATAGCCGGATTCAAATGTGACAACAGCGGCTGGACCCACGGCACCCACGTTGCCTCCATCATGGCCGGCGGATACAATGGGACTTCCAACTACGGTCTGTCAGGGCGCGTCTATAACGGCTCGCCGATGCCCTACTACGGACTTGCAAGCGGATCGGACATAGTGATGTGCGGCGGCTATTTCTTCGACGACAACATACTCGACGGCGTGGAGAAGGTGATTGACTACGCAAAGTCGGTCAACAAGCCGGCGGTGGTCAACCTGTCGCTCGGCTCGGTAGCCGGTCCGCACGACGGCACATCATCGTTCAGCCGCTATCTTGCCGGACTGGGTGAAGATGCGATAATCGTACTGGCCGCAGGCAACGACGGCGACACACGATGCGCCCTCAACGCCACGTTCAACCGCCTGGCGCCCTCGACACTTACGGGCATATCGGTCACCGACCCCGAGGAGCGCTCGGTAGCCGAATTCTGGTACAACACCTCCGATTCGTTCAAATTCGAGTTCCTTCTCTACAATACCGGCAACGGACAGTCTACCTCCTACCAGCTTGCAGAAACCGGAAAGACATATACCGTCAACACCTCCGACTCCAAGTTTGCATCGGCATTCGCAAGCGGTTCGTCAGTAAAGATGTATGCCAATGTCGACCCCAACAACAACCGCTATTACGTACGCATGGAGATGGCATTGCAGCGTGGCGCATCGTCAAACCTTTCGCTCGTACCCGCAGTCCGCATCACCGGTTCGACGGGCAAGAAACTTGCCGCCACAATCAATAACGGTGAATTTATCTCCACGGGCATAAGCGGCGCAGTGCAGGGCACGTCAAACGGCTCCATCTCCGACATGGCCACGGGCGACAACATCATAGCGGTCGGCGCCTACACCTCGGCTTCGTCATTCACCACAATGACCGGCAGCCAGATGTCGTTCAGCGGCGCGACCGGCAATGGGCAGCTGTGCGCATTCTCATCCTACGGCACCACATATCAGGGCGACCGCCTTCCCGACCTGTGTGCCCCCGGCTCGGCAATCGTGGCGGCTGTCAACAACTATGCCTACGTGTCGCCCGACAAGCGCAACTACTCGGCCGAAGCCACTTTCAACAACCGCAAGAACTACTGGGCGGTGATGCAGGGCACATCAATGGCATGCCCGTTCGTATCGGGCGCTGTCGCGCTGATGCTTGAGGCCGACCCGACGCTCGACGTCGATAAAGTCCGCACTATCCTTATGGAGACCGCCATTGCACCCTCGGCATCGGCTACTTCCGACGAGAAGCTGCAATGGGGCGCAGGCCGCATCGACGTTCTTGCCGCCGTAAAACGCGTCCTCGACGAGAAAGCAGGCGTAGGCTCAATCATAGCTGACGACAGCCGCAACTTCATACTGACTCCCGCCGACGGCGGCTACAATGTGTATGTGGCCGGAGAGTCGGCGCTCGACGTTACGCTGTATGACGCGTCGGGTCGCACCGTGGCTTCGGTGTCGGCCGACGGCAATACCGTCGATGTCGATACCTCGTCGCTGCGCCCCGGGGTGTACATCCTGTCGGCGCAGGGCAACACTCAGCGACACACAGCCAAAATCGCAGTGAAATAACCCGCTGCGACTGTCCGGCCACTTGTAGGGACGCGATTTATTGCTGTTAACTTAAGGCGTCAATATCGGCAGGTATCCGACAGGATACCGATTTAGCAGTAACCGGGTACACCGAAGCATAGCGAAGGTGTGCCCGGTAGGCCGATACACGGTGACGGCGCCCGAAGGCCTCCGATTTACATCACATCCGTCTCGGTGGCAGACAAGGAGTTAGAATTAAATCGGCGACCTGACGGGCGCCTTTATCCTTAAGTAAATAGCGTTGCGACGCGATTTATTGCGTCTGCGTAATGTTTTGGTATTTAAACGGATACCGATAATGGCGCGGACGCGATAAATCGCGTCGCTATTTTTTGCGGTTAGGCTCGCGGGATATATTGTTGGCGGACACGCGAATAATTTGTATCTTTGCAGGAAATAGTTTTGAAGAATGGATAATCAGGATATAAATATTGCGGAACAACAGGCCGGGGCTACTTCGGAGAAGCAAGAGCCGGTGAAGCGTGTTGTCCTCGATATGGAGGACGTCAGGAAGGCTTCGCCATGGCTCGGGCGCCATCCGGGGCTTGTGAAGAGGCTGTTCAGGTTTCTGTCGTTTGACAAGGTCAATGCGCTCCATGAGCATAATATCGACAATCCGGGGGGAGGTCCGGGATTCGTGCGCGGTATGCTCGAGGAGCTTGATATAAAGCTGAAGATTGACAATGAGCAGGTGCTCGACAATCTGCCCGAAGGGGCGTTTGTGACGGTCAGCAACCATCATTTCGGCGCTCTCGACGGCATCATTCTCATTGATATGGTGGCATCGCGCCGTCCGAAATATAAGGTGATGGTCAATATGGTGCTCAACCACATATCGGGCATGCGCCCCAACTTCATCGCCGTCGACGCGATGGCTTCTAACGACCCGAAGAAGAAAGCGGTGTCGATGAAGGGTATCAAGGAGGTAATCAGGCAGGTAAGGACAGGGGAGCCTGTGGGCTTTTTCCCGGCAGGGGCGGTAGCCAAGGTCAACTGGCGCGGACGGTTGCAGGACCGCGAATGGCAGCCCAACATCATCCGTCTGATAGAGCAGCTTAAGGTGCCGGTGGTTCCGATTTTCTTCCACGGCAGCCAGAGCTGGTGGTTCAACTTCCTCGGGGTTACATTCTGGCAGTTGCGTACGCTCAGGCACCCGGCGGAGGTGTTCCGCAAGCGCCACAAGACGTTCCATATCACGGTCGGCGAACCGATTTCGGTCGAGGAGCAGATGCGACATACAGGCTCGCAGAAGGAGTTCGGCGATTTCCTACGCGAGCAGACTTACCGATTGCGCGAGGTCGGCAGGAAGAAGGCGTGACGGAAGGAGTTGCAGAGCTGTAGAATATGCTGATAAAGTAGGGACGCACGGTCTGTGCGTCCGATAGATTGCTAATTTTCTGTGAGAATATAAATAACGGCAAAAAAAACAGAACAGATGTCAAACGAGTCGGAATTATCACCGCAGGCCGTGGCCATGAAGCAGCGCCTCGGCATAGTGGGCAACGCATCGGCGCTCAACAATGCAGTGGAGCGCGCGCTGCGTGTGGCTCCGATTGACCTGTCGGTATTGGTGACCGGTGAGAGCGGCACGGGAAAGGAATTTTTCCCGCAGATAATCCATCTCAACAGCGCGCGCAAGCACGGCAAGTATATAGCTGTAAACTGCGGCGCCATACCCGAAGGCACGATTGACTCGGAACTTTTCGGCCATGAGAAGGGTGCGTTTACCGGTGCGGTGGCATCGCGCAAAGGATATTTCGAGGAAGCCAACGGGGGCACGATATTTCTTGACGAGGTGGCCGAACTGCCGCTTACCACTCAGGCGCGCCTGTTGCGTGTGCTTGAAAGCGGTGAATTCATAAAAGTGGGTTCGTCGGAGGTGCAGAAGACCAACATAAGGGTAGTGGCGGCGACCAACGTCGATATGGCGCGTGCCGTGGCAGAGGGGAAATTCAGGGAGGACCTGTATTACCGCCTGTCGACGGTGCAGATTTCAGTGCCGGCGTTGCGCGACCGCGGTAACGACATATTGCTGCTCACGAGAAAATTTGCAGCTGATTTTGCCGAGCGTTACCGCACCCCGCAGGTGACGTTTGGCGAGGAGGCGCGCAGCCGTATGCTGCACTATCGCTGGCCGGGCAATGTGCGCCAGCTGAAGAATGTAGTGGAGCAGATTGCTCTTTTCGAGGCCGGAAGAACAATTACTGCCGAGGAGCTTGTACCTTATCTGCCCGAGAGCATGACGAGCTATGTGCCGACGCTCTCACAGGGTGCCGGAACGAATGCCTATGACCGAGAGCGTGAGATGCTTTTCAATATGATATTCAAGCTCCAGCGCGAAATCGACGCGCTCAAGGAGCAGATGGATAATGCCAAACCGGCCGCTGTAGGGCGCCTCGCTCTCGGCGGCGAGATGCCTGCAATCGAGCGGGAGGGGAGCGTGACGTCGGTCGTTAAGTACACCGATCCGGCCGATTCTATCTTTACGCGGGGCGCCGACCGCGAGCAGCGGCGTAATGTGGTGGATGTGACGGCTACCGCTCCGGTGACCACTCTCGAGGAGACGGAGAAGGAGCTGATACGCCGTTCGCTCGAGCGCAATCAGGGACGCCGCAAGGCAGTTGCCGCCGAACTTAATATATCAGAAAGAACACTTTATCGCAAGATAAAAGAATATGGACTTGAATAAAAATACTACAAAATACCGTCGCCGCGGCCCATGGGCTGCAAGATGCGCCATGCTGTCGCTCGTGCTGTTTATGTCGATGGTGTGGCAGGGTTGCATAAGCTATAAGCTTAACGGAGCGGCAATTGACTACAATGTGTACAAAACTGTGTCGGTGGGGCAGTTCCCCATACGTGCCGCACTGGTGTACCCGCCGTTGCAGCAGACATTTGAGAACGAGCTGCTTGATTACATAACGCGCAACACGCGTCTGCGCACCACCGACGGGGCTTCCGACCTCACATTTGAGGGCGAAATCACCGGGTATTCGTTGTCGCCGCAGGCTGTCACTGAAGATGCATACGCATCGAAAACGCGCCTTACCATCACCGTGCGCGTGAAATATACTGACAGCAAGAATGAGAAAAACGACATTGACCAGTCGTTCTCGGCCTATCGCGATTTCGACGCTACGGAGATGCTGACCGACGTGCAGGACGAACTGTGCGAGCAGATATGTAAAGAGCTTGTCGACCTTATATTTAACGCCACTCTCGGCAACTGGTAAGTGAAATTATGCCTGACGCAACGATTACAGCAGCCATAGCCGCGCTAATCCCGGAAGGGGAGGGGCGCCGGGATGTCCTGACGGCCGAAGGTGTTGAGGCGCTGATGGCCCGCTATCCGTATTTCCCGCTGCCGGCGGCAGTCATGTTGCGGGATGCGGGGAACGGTCTGTCGCGCGACGGGCGTAAAAAAATGCTGAGGCACGTGGCCCGTACCGCCACGTCGACAGTGGTGCTCACCACACTGCTTGATGAGGAAGACGAGCCGTTTTATCCCGACGAGGAGGTGTCGACACCTTCGACAGAAAGCGCCATTGATACGTTCCTGTCGACATACGGCAACGGCGGAGAGGACGATGAAGTGCTCAACCGGCTGATTTTCAATCCGACTCCTGATTACGCCCAGCTGCTGGCCCGTGAGGAGCAGCAGAATCTGCCTCCGATGTCAGCCGGCGACGGCGATAGTCATGATGATTTGCTCAACCGATTCATAATCAAGCAGAAGCAGCAGGAGGGCAGCGCCCCGCAGGATGAACCGCAACGTATACCCGCCACGACCGTGGAAAACCGCCACAGCGATGAAGCTGCGGCCGCACAGCAGCAGGATACGTCGTTGCTGAGCGAGAGTCTTGCAAAAATATTCATTCGCCAGCATCAATATGAGCGTGCATACGAAATAATAAGTCAATTAAGTTTGAAATATCCGGAAAAAAGTGTTTACTTTGCAGACCAAATGCGCTTCCTCCGCAAAGTCATCAACAACCGGCGTCACAGCGACGCCAAGAGGCCGTAGGGTGCCGCCGGCTGCTGAGAGGACGGCGCAACAGGATGTAAGAAATAAAAATCAATAAATCACATATATTAAAAAATGCAAACTTTATTAATTGTACTCACAGTGATTGTGTCGATTCTCCTAATCGGCGTAGTGCTTATTCAGAAATCAAAGGGTGGCGGTCTGGCATCGAATTTTGCCGGTTCAAACCAGATTATGGGTGTCCGCCGTACTAATAATTTCATCGAGAAGGCTACATGGTCACTTGCCATCGTCATCCTCTTCCTCTCTATCATCTCCTCGATTGTATCGCCTGACCTGCCCGGCGCAAAATATGATGTGACCAAACAGAAACAGCAGGTTACCACAACTGACTTCAACACTACTCCCGCCGCTCAGGACGCTCAGCAGACTCCCGCAAAATAACGGCAGGCACGCCCGAGACTGAGGCAGTGATTGGATTTATTTAAATCCAATCGCTCTCTAAAAAGGAGAAAAAATATTGTAAGGGTGCACTTTGACAAGTGTGCCCTTTGCTGCTTGACGGTGGGCGATTACGCCTCAATCCGAAATTACAGTGTATGCTCCATTTCCCATTTAATATAGCTTTCCGCGGTTAAAAACCGCGGCTACTATAACGCGCCATAAATCAATCACGTAGTAGCCGCGGTTTCTTTGCATAGCAAAGCGCTAAAAGCGATGATTAACCGCGGACAATAAAGCCGGCAATTGTCATATTGTCATGCACTACAATTTCGGCCTGAGCCACGGTTACGCTTATATGGACATTTTCAAAAAAGTGTGTGGAAAATTTGGTGAAACGATATGGAATAAGTATATTTGCATTAACAAAACTAATATTTATGCATTTAATCTTTAGGGAAAAGATGCCTGATATTATATAATGAATTGAAATCCAGCGTTTATCGGACTCTCGTCGGAGCACCTCCGGCAGGTCGGACAAACCGGGAGAATGAAATGCTCCGGAATATGGGCAGTTTCAGATACGAAGATTTCAATCGGTCAAGGTTTGCAACCGAAAGGTATCACACTAACCAAAGGGCAACCTACGATTGCAGCGGTTGTCATTTTTAATCAAAAAGCTTGGCGGACGACGAAAAGTCCGCGGAAAACTTAACCAGACGGTCAAATAGAGAAATTTAAATGACCTAACCTATCACCTGAGTCGGACTTATATTTAGTAGAGACGAGATTATCCCCGACAATGAAAAAGAAACTTAATAGCAGGATTGTAAGTTTCATCACTCTTGACTGTCAAAGCTATACCCTGTCAACACTTATTACAACAAGAGCTTCAGCTTAACTTCAAGGGAATGTTACCGAGACGGCATTCGCGCTGTGCCCGTGACGTATGAAATACTATCAGCGTTTTTGCAGATACACGTATACATACGTCGGGGAAATTCACGATATGCTGTATTGGCAGACTCAGTGCAATCAATCTTATATCCTCCATAGTCAACCTGTGACCGGTTGTAAAAAGGTCAATCTTACTTATAGGAAAAATATACGACATGCAAAAGATATGAGTGGATAGATTTCCATGTTGACAAAAGTGCACGGTTATGCTCCACGAGTCTGCTTTGTCCTTCCTCCGACATTGCCGTAAACTCTCCCAATCTACAATCGCGGCAATGAGTCCGATGCAACTCCTCAAACGCCTATCACCGCCAGGGCAGGATAGCAGGACTTTAAGGATAAAGCCAGACCGGGGGTATACCTGTAACCAATGACAAAGAATTGTGTATCATGCCCTATCGCATGACCCGTGCTGCTCTATGAGTGCAACGGAGTTATGTAACATACACAATCGGCGTCTATCATCTTCCCGGCCTCGACAGCGAGTTCAGCTGTCGAAACCGTATGGGGAGAGTTGAACCGGCTCTTGATATATCTGTGAAGCAGGCTTGAATGTGCCGTTTGCGGCAATCGTGCCATTTCAATCAAGTAGACGCTTTTCGAAGCAGCCCCCGCTCTCGCTAAAATCGGAGGAGAGCGAGAGAACAAGGGGGCTGCTTTTTTTGTATAACTACAATTTTATAATCAGATTTATAATTAGACAGGTTCTTCCGGCGAAATGTCGGCTCGGAACGCGTATTTAATAAATTTTTACTTGGAAAAGATAGGAAAGTTTTGTTATCTTTACAAGGTATTGAAAATAAAATGGATTATGACACAACTTATAGTTTCATTGGAAGATGCATCTGTGCTGGCTGATATAAAAAAAGCCATTGGTATGCTTAGAGGAGTAGCTTCGGTGAAGGAATCTACCATTCCAGATAACATTAATGCTACCACACTTAAGGCTATAGAGGAGGTTGAGCGTGGAGATACATTTGTATGTGAGGATTTTGAAGAATATCTAAAACTTGTGGGTCGTGAGTTGCCGGATTGAAGTAACAAAGCAGTATCTTAAGGATCTTAAACTTGCGCGCAAAAGAATGCTTGACGAAAGCATGCTAAATGATATTATCTTTAAACTCGCTAATGAACAAACGCTGCCGGCTAAGAATAGAGATCATCCCTTGATCGGCAACTATAAGGGTTGCAGGGAGTGTCATATAACTTCTGATTGGCTGCTTATATATCGTCGTGATATTACGCTCAAAATCATTTCGCTTATACGCACCGGCTCCCGTTCAGATTTATTTTAGATATATAAAATAACAACCGCGGACGATTGAAATTTGACTTTTCTTTCGTCCGCGGTCGTATTTTTGTTGGGGGTAGAATCAGATCTTGCCGATGAATTTGAGGACTTGTTCGGTGATGTTTTCAGGGGTGAAGCCGAATTTTTCGTCGAGCACTTTGTAGGGGGCGGAGGCTCCGAAGCGGCTCATGCCGAATACTTTGCCTTTGGCGCCTACGACGCTTTGAAGTGTTGCGGGGAGGCCGGCAGTGAGGCCGAAGCGGGGTACGTTGCGGGGCAGCACGCTGTCTTTGTATTCCTGTGTCTGCTCTTCGAAAAGGCCTATGGAGGGGAGGGATACGACACGCGAGGGAACGCCTCCGGCTTCGAGAAGCACGGCAACCTCGCACAGCAGTGATACCTCCGAGCCGTTGCCGAGAAGTACGACCTGCGGATAGGGCGTATCCATCACCACATAACCGCCGCGGCGTGTGCCCTGCGCTTCCTCATAGCGGCTTGAAGTCACTGCGGGGAGGTCCTTGATGTCCTGGCGTGAGAGGATGAGGGCGGTGGGGGTATCGTTGTTTTCCATCGCCATTTCCCATGCTACGGTGGTCTCGGCCGAGTCGGCGGGGCGGAGTACGAGCATTGAGGGCTTGCCTGAGAAATTGCGCACCTGCTCCATGAGGCGGATCTGCGCTTCCTGCTCGATAGGCTCGTGGGTCGGACCGTCTTCGCCTACGCGGAATGCATCGTGCGTCCAGATATATTTTACGGGAAGCTCCATGAGTGCCGACATGCGTACTGCGGGCTTCATGTAATCAGAGAATACGAAGAATGTGCCGCAGGCTTCGTGCATGCCGCCGTGGAGCGCAATGCCGTTCATCACGGCAGCCATGGTCAGTTCGGCCACGCCGGCGTGGAGGAATCCGCCCGAGAAGTCGCCGGGAAGGAGTGCGCCGGTCTTTTTGAGGAATGCGTCGGTCTTGTCGGAGTTGGCGAGGTCGGCGCTCGATACAATCATGTTGTGTACTTTTTCGGCGAGAGCGGCGAGCACGTTGGCCGATGCCGTACGTGTGGCCTGGTCGGCCTTATGTACGATGGCGGAGTAGTCGATGTCGGGGAGCTTGCCCGCGATGTAACCTGCGAGCACTTCGGCGCGGTCGGGATTGCCGGCTGCCCATTCGTGTTCCTCCTCGCGGCGTTGCATTACAATCTTGCGGAGCTCCTCGTCGCGGGCTTCGTAGAGCGCTTTTGATTCTTCCCATATCTCGAAGGGATTGTCGGGATTGCCGCCGAGATGTTTTACAGTGGCTGCATAGTCACCGCCTCCCGATTTGCTGATGGGATTGCCGTGGGTGGAGCACTGGCCTTCAAACGATGTGCCGTCGGCTTTGACTATGCCTTTGCCCATCACGGTATGGCCGATGATGAGTGTCGGTTTCGCGGTCTCGGCGATTGCTGTCTCGAGGGCAGAGGATATTTCGTCGGCATCGTTGCCGTTGATTTCAAGCACGTTCCATCCCCATGCGCGGTATTTGGCCGCGTAGTCCTCTTTGGTGACGGCGTCGACGTTGGTGGAGAGCTGCACGTCGTTGCAATCGTAGAACATGATGAGGTTGTGGAGGCCGAGGTAGCCGGCGAGACGTCCGGCGCCCTGCGATATTTCCTCCTGTATGCCGCCGTCGGAGATGAAGGCGTAGGTCTTGTGCTCGACCACTTTACCGAAACGGGCGGCGAGGAAACGTTCGGCTATGGCGCAGCCTACGGCCATCGTGTGACCCTGTCCGAGGGGGCCGGATGTGTTTTCGACGCCGCGTTCGGGGTCGACTTCGGGGTGGCCGGGTGTGACGCTTCCCCACTGGCGGAACTGTTCGAGTTCGGCAAGTGTATATTTTCCGGTAAGGGCGAGAGTGGCGTAGAGCATCGTCGACATGTGGCCCGGGTCGAGGAAGAAGCGGTCGCGGGCAAACCATGTCGGGTCGTCAGGGTCGGTAACAAGATATTTCGAGTAAAGCACGTTGATAAAGTCGGCACCGCCCATGGCGCCTCCGGGGTGACCGGATTTCGCTTTCTCGACCATCGAAGCGCAGAGCACGCGGATATTGTCGGCTACTCGCTCAAGAGTTTTCTTATCGGAATTCATTGTCAATGGTGTATTATGTTATATAAATATTTGATACGTGAACGATGTGATTTCTTTCACATTACAAATGTACGTATTTTTTTTAACAAAGAGCGCAGTATGGGGTTCAAATAATGAAAGCGGGGTTGCGGTGATAGTCCGCAATCCCGCTTTTAGGGTTATGATAGCCGTATCAGTCGACCGGGATGTTTTTGTTGACGTTCTTGCAGCCTACGAAGGCGTAGTAGAACAGGTAGAGCAACATGGCGATGACGAGCCAGTAGCTGCCCATGTAGCCGAGAGAGGGGGCGAGCAGGTTGTGCTGCACGAGAGGCATGATACCGCCGCCGACCACGAGCATCATGAAGATACCCGAAGCCTGCTCGGTGTATTTGCCGAGGCCTTCGACAGCAAGGTTGAAGATACCGCCCCACATGAGCGACGTGCATAGACCGCAGATGATAAGGAATATGGCGCTGAGGGGGATAGTCGGCGTCTCAAGCATCTTGGGAGCGTCGTCGGCTTTGACTTTGGCCTGTTTCCAAAGTTCTTCCTTGAGGTTGATTTCTTTCTTTGACTCGGGATGAATGTATTTTTCGTCCCATTCAAAACCGGCGGGGTTGTTTTTGAACTCCTCGATGGCCGAAGTAGGCAGACCTACGTTGGTCAGGATATATTCGGTCTTGGCGTCGGGGTCGTAGATGAATTTGGGCACTTCGACACGGCTTGTCTTGGGTATCATGATGGCGATGAAGATGAGGATGGCGCCTACGCCCGATACGGTCAGAAGCTGTGCGCGGGTGGAAATCTTGCCGGAGATTGCGCCCGAGGCGATACGGCCGACGAGCATGAGCAGCCAGTAGACCATCACGATAGCACCGCCGATTGCGGCACCGTTGACGAGGATACCTGCGCCCGATTCGATACCTGAGTCGGAGAGGTAGAAGTTGAGTTCGGCGGGGATGCCGATTTCAATACCTACATAGAAGAAGATGCCGATGGCGCCGAGCACGAAGTGACGGAAATTCCAGGGCGAGTGCTCGAATTTGAGGGGAGCCTTGCCGGCAGTGGCGTCGGCTTTGGCGCGTTCGAGAGCGGGCTCGGGGATGCGGGCGAGAGAGATGATGAGGTAGGAGATGGCGAACACTGCCATACCGATGAAGAGGAGCGGAGCGACGTCGCCCATCGAAGTCTCGGAAGTGACGGTACCGATAAGGGCGCCTACGAGCATCGGGGTGAGAGAGCCGGCGAGCGAGTTGAGCGACGAACCGGTCTGAAGCAGCTGGTTGCCTTTCTTGCCGCCGCCGCCGAGTATGTTGAGCATCGGGTTGACTACGGTGTTGAGCATACATACGCAGAAACCGCAGATGAATGCGCCGATGAGGTAGACGAAGAGGTTGAGGGTGACGGGCATGTCGACGGTCTGGGTTACGCCGAGATAGTTTTCTTCAGTAACGGAGGTTGAGAAAACGGCGATGTCGGCGCCGAACACGCTGCTGAGGTACTGTACGCCGAGGCCTACGAATCCGAGCACGAGAGCCAGAAGGGCGGTTTTCTTGTAGCCGATGCGGGCAAGCATCTTGCCGGCGGGGATACCCATGAAGAGGTAAGCGGCGAAGTTCATAAGGTTGCCGAGCATGCCGGCCCAGGGGTACTGGTTGCCCCAGATGTTACCGAACGGCGCTGCCATGTTGGTAACAAACGAAATCATGGCAAAGAGGAACATCATCGTGATAATGGGCACGAGATTGCGTTTGCCTGTAGCTGTGTTTGATGACATTAGTGAAATTAGTTTTATGGATTAGTTATTATAGAAAATTCCTTTTAAGGTAATCGGTCGGTACGTGAGATTTAAGAGTGTTCCGGTTGATTTCCATTGCGGATTTATATATCCAATGCAAAGATAAAATTTTTTAATGTGAATTATTAAAAAATTTGTATCATTTTTGGAAAAAAATGCAGAATGGGGCGGGGAGAGCGGAATGTTGGAGAGGGCGTAGCTGATTGGCAGGGTCGGACTTGTCAGACAGGTCGGACAGGTCGGACGTGTCCGACGAGATGATGTGGCTGCGGAGTCGCAGTCGCAGGGACAGCCGGAGTCAGTATTCGCGGGCGCCGAATATGGCGGTGCCTACGCGCACGAGGTTGGAGCCTTGCGCTATGGCTATGTCGCGGTCGTCGCTCATGCCCATGCTGAGTATGTCAAATCCGCGCAGACCGAGCGAAGCGTCGTTGCGTATCCTGTCGTAGCATGCGGCTATGGCGGCAAAGTCGGCGGTGATGCGGGCTGTGTCGTCGGTGTTGGAGGCCATGCCCATGAGTCCGCAGATATGGGTGGCCTGCAGCGATTCGAAGCGGCGTCCGGTGAAATAGTCGTCGAGCTCTTCGACGGAGAAACCGAATTTTGTCTCCTCACGGGCCACATGGAGCTGTAGAAGAACGCGGGTGGTGACGCCGGCACGTAAGGATTCCTTATCGATGAGGTCGAGCAGCCGCTCGGTGTCGACGCTTTCGATGAGCGCTACTTTACCGATGAGCTGGCGCACCTTGTTGGTCTGCAGATGGCCGATGAAGTGCCACTCCACGTCGGAGGGCATCTGGGGCTGTTTGGCAAGAAGTTCCTGCACACGGCTTTCACCGAACCGGCGCTGACCGGCGTCGTAGGCTACGCGGAGCGCTTCGACGGGGTGGAATTTTGAAACAGCGACGAGGCCGACGCCTTCAGGTATGGAGCGCCGGACCTCGTCGAGTTGCTTTGCCACATGGGTATACATGTCTGGCTTATTCTTTGGGTTTTGAGTCGCCGAGCTTCACTTTGTACACGTCGAGTATCGGAGTCTCGGTGATTGATACAATCTCGTAGTCGGCCATAGTCGATTTCATTTCGTCGATGAAGTGCTCGAGAGCGCCTTTGAAGTCGCTTGCAGCGACAAGGATGAGCGATGTCGATTTCTTCTCCTGGGCGGTCTTCTCGTCGATGGTGATGAATGCCACCTTTGCGAGATACCATTTGTCGGCGGAGTCGTCCCAGAAAATTTCGGCGATTTTCGTACGTTTCACGGCCGAAACCGAAAATTCGCCGGAGATAAACGGGGTTATCTCCTCGATGATGCGTGACTCGGCTTCGGTGAAAGTCAGTGCGTCGACAAGGAAGGTGTCGTTGACTTTTTTCTCGATGCCGTTTTCCATTATTTTGCGGTAAGCTACCTTACATTCAAACCAGTTTGCCATAGGTGTATTTCTTTTAAAATTTTTGCGTGACAAAGGTAGTGAGATTTCACGATACGGCAAACTGTAAGGTTGAAAAATCAGCCTGCAGCCGCGTCGGCTTGTGTTTTTTTTTGAGCATGCTGTAATATTTTGGCGCAAAAGTTTGTTATATTTAATATATTTTTGCAATTTGCAGTTATGAAAGAAAAGATATGAGTGGGATAATGAATTTGCCGGGCCGCATAGTTCGATTTTATGCCGACGGATTCCGGTCGATGACAATAGGCAGGAAGCTGTGGGCTATCATAATCATAAAGCTGATTGTGATATTCGGAGTGCTTAAGCTCTTTTTCTTCCCCGACCTGCTCAAGAGCCGGTATGACACCGACGAGGACCGCGCCGCGGCTGTGCGCAGTGCGCTTACCGAGCCGATTGGTCGGCCATGACCTCTTATGATTCATTTATAAAAATCAATAAACAATAAATTACCATGGATGAACTTGTTAACGTAGTGGATTGGTCGAGATGGCAGTTTGCACTGACCGCTATTGTCCACTGGCTGTTTGTGCCGCTGACGATAGGCTTGTCGCTGATTATCGGCATAATGGAGACGGCCTGGTACCGTACACGAAATGAGAAGTGGCGGCGTATCACAAAATTCTGGATGACACTGTTCGGCATCAATTTCGCGTGCGGCGTAGCCACGGGACTGATACTGGAGTTTGAGTTCGGCACAAACTGGTCGAACTATTCATGGTTTGTGGGCGATATATTCGGCGCGCCGCTCGCCATCGAGGGTATTGTGGCGTTTTTCCTCGAGTCGACATTCATAGCCGTGATGTTCTTCGGGTGGAAGAGGGTAAGCCCCGGTTTCCATCTGGCCGCCACGTGGCTTACCGCTATCGGAGTGGTTCTGTCGGCGCTGTGGATACTCGTGGCCAACGCGTGGATGCAGTATCCGGCGGGTATGGAATTCGATCCGGAGCAGATGCGCAATGTCATGGTAAGTTTCAAGGATGTGGTGCTCTCGCCGGTAGCTGTCAACAAGTTCTTCCATACGGTGCTCAGCGGCTGGGTGCTCGGCGCGGTGTTCGTAGTCGGCGTGAGCTGCTGGCTGCTTCTCAAGAAACGCAACCGCGATTTCGCATTGCGGTCGATAAAGGTGGCGGGCGCGGTAGGTCTGGCAGGTATCGTGCTGACGATGTGGACAGGCGACGGCTCGGCCGTGCAGGTATCAAAATACCAGCCCATGAAACTTGCCGCGATGGAGGGACTGTACTCCGGTTCGGAGGGACAGAGCCTCGTGGCGTTCGGTATCATTAATCCCGATAAGCACCCACTTGACGACCAGAAAGCTATCCATGCCGAGATAAGCATACCGAAGGGGTTGTCGCTGCTCGCCAAGCACGACATCAATGCTTTCGTGCCGGGTATTGACGACCTCATACGCGGATATGCCGTAAACGCCGATGGTGACACCGTATATAAAGATGTATCATACGCGCGACGCATCGAAATGGGCCGCACGGCTCAGCAGGCGCTACGCGATTACGGAACGGCGCTCGAAAAGGGTGACACCGCCGCCATGCAGGTCGCGCAGAGAGTAATCGACGCCAATTTCAAATATTTCGGCTACGGATATTTAAGCGAGCCGGAGGATGCCGTGCCGCCGGTGGCCGTGTCGTTCTACTCGTTCCGTGTGATGGTGATGGCGGGAGGTTACCTGCTGCTGTTCTTCCTCGTTGTGGCTTGGGCTTCGTGGCGGCGTAAGGTCAATCTGCTCGACAATAAATGGTTCTGCGCGCTCGGACTGCTTACAATACCCGTGGTGTGGATATGCAGCGAGGCCGGCTGGGTGCTCGCCGAAGTGGGGCGTCAGCCGTGGACAATCGAGGGGTTGCTGCCCGTCAATGCCGCCGTGTCGTCGATTTCGGCCGGTTCGGTGCAGACAACGTTCTGGATGTTCGTGGTGATATTCACCGCGTTGCTTGTGGCCGAGATAAGCATTATGGTACGCCATATCCGCCGCAAGGCCGTTACCGACCTGCTCAACGGTCCCGAGAAATAACCCTCTTTAAATTAAACACTTAAAAACTTCTGACATAATGGAAGCACTTCAATCATACTGGTGGTTTCTGATTTCACTCCTCGGGGCGTTGTTGGTGTTCCTGCTGTTCGTACAGGGAGGTCAGACACTGTTGTTCTGCTCGCAGTCGAGCATGGCACGAAATCTGAAGGTCAATTCTCTCGGCCGCAAATGGGAACTTACGTATACTACGCTGGTAGTGTTCGGCGGGGCATTCTTCGCCTCGTTCCCGCTGTTCTATTCCACATGTTTCGGCGGTGCATACTGGCTGTGGATGCTGATATTGCTCAGTTTCATCCTGCAGGCGGTCAGCTATGAGTTCCGCCGCAAGCCGGGCAACCTGTTCGGCACGGGAGTGTATGACGCGTTTCTGTTTTTCAACGGCTGCGTCGGGTGCATACTCCTCGGTGTTGCTGTCGGCATGATGATATTCGGAGCCGATTTCACCATATCGAAAGGCAATATCCTTGACGGGGAGAGTCCCGTGATTTCGGTGTGGAATCCGTCGCACGGACTGGAGGCTATATTTGACTGGCGCAATCTGCTGGTAGGCTTTACAGTATTGTTCCTCGCCCGCATGAATGCCGCGCTCTATTTCCTTAACAATATCGAGGAGGGCACGCAGTTCAGGGCACGCCAGCGCAAGGCCGCCCTTGTCAACGGAGCGGTATTCGTGGTGCTGTTTCTTGCGCTTGTGGCCGTGATATTTACCTCAAAAGGCTATGGATATGACGCCGCCGGCAAAATCAGCGTGGTTCCATATAAATATGCCGATAATCTAATGACGCTCTGGTGGTTCGGCTTCATATTCCTCGCCGGAGTGGTGATGGTGCTTTACGGGCTTGGTAAGACCGCCGTGCGACGAGTGTACAACCGCGGTATCTGGTGGACGGGCGCCGGCACTGTATTAGCTATTCTCGCGCTGCTTTGTCTCGTAGGCTACAACGATACGTCATATCTCCCCTCGGTCAGCGACCCGCAAAGTTCGCTGACGATACGCAACAGCTCGTCGTCCTACTTCACGCTCAAGGTTATGACGTGGGTATCGGTGCTCTCGCCGATAGTGATAGGCTACATCTTTGTGGTATGGCGCAAACTGTCGAAGCCCCCGTTGACTCCGACAGAACTCGAGCACGAACACGACGCGTATTAGCGGACGGTTTAAACTGGGGAATGGGGCGAGGGCGTCTCGCCCTCGTGGTATTATTGCATTTTAGTAAATTACCACGGGGGCGGGACGCTCCCGCTCCATTCTGCTTCAATTGCGCTTTATTCAGTGTTGTGCAAGCAATCGTATAAATTACGACAACTCCGGTTGTAAATCAAAGGTTGCCGGCAGCGATGTCAGATTCCCATTCCTTTTGCTGGATGTCGTTGCTTTCGGAATAGTATATCTCCACGCGGTCACCGCGGTCGACGATGTAGACAGCACTTATCTTATTGTCATCCTTTATTGTGTCGACTTCCTTTTCACGAAACGGGGAAGTATACACCACGATGTTTTTACCGTCGCCATGCTTGGTGACGTCTTCAGGCACGACATCGTCCATGAAACTTTCGCAGGCGGCCAGTCCTCCCCATCCCGAGTCGCCTTTATACACGATCTGTTCGAACTTATTATCGTCGACAAGCCTAACTTTTACATCACTCTCGGGAGCGAGGTCGCCGAAAAACGGAAACAATACCGTAGCGCCGGCACTCCATGATGCCAAAGCGCCCAAAGTAGCCATAATCAATATCTTTTTCATGTGCAGTTTTTAAATTAGTGTTTATATAGCGGCTGAACCGAGGTGCAGCTATAGATGGTTAATAAAAAATGACTTGCGGTTCAAAGGAGGCTGACGCCGTCGATGTCGCGGAGGCGGGAGGTTAGGGTGTCGTAGTCGTCGGCGCGGACGGCGAGGGTCATGGCGCAGGCGTTGTCGAATTGCTGTGAGAGGATTTCTAGGTCGGATTGCTTGACAAGGCGCATCACGTCGTTCATCGACAGGTAGGGGAAGGTGAATTCTATCTGTTTCATTACCTTTCGCTCCACTATTTCAGCTTCTTCGAGCGAAAGGCGTGCGGCTTCGCGGTAGGCGGCGATAAGGCCGGAGGTGCCGAGTTTTATGCCACCGAAGTAGCGTACTACGACGATGACCGTATCGGTCAGTCCGAATGAGTTGATTTGTCCGAGAATCGGTTTGCCGGCAGTGCCGGATGGCTCGCCGTTGTCGTTGCTTTGGAAATCGGTGCGTTCGAAGCCGAGCATGTAGGCCCAGCATACGTGGCGTGCGTCGAAATATTTTTTCTGGTATTGTGCAATCACGGCTTTGGCCTCCTCTACTGTCGAGGCGGGATGGGCGAATGCGAGAAATTTGCTCATTTTCTCGCGGAATATCGCCTCGGAGGGTCGGGCTAATGTCAGGTAGGTATCGGCCATGCTGGGTGATTACTTGCGGTCGAAGAATGGATTTTTTGATGTGGCACTTACCGCTATGGCAAGTACCAGACGGCAGCCGGGGAGGAGGCCGAGGCGCATGGCTCCCATTCCGGCGGAGAAGAGTGTGCGGGTGTCGACACGGCAGTCGGCAGCCACCGAGCAGGCTGAGCCTGCGGCGATACCTATGTCGATGGAATTGAAGGCGCAGGGCACGGCGGCAGGTTTATCGGCGCATGCGGGGTAGCCGCAATGCGCGCAGTTAAGTCCCATGGGCTGCGGACGGATGCCTATGAGCACTACGGCGTCGCCCTGAAGTATGTTGGCGGCATCGCGCTGATAGACGGGGCGGGATGTCTCGGCATAAAGTTCCAGCATGGCGTCGGAAAGGCGCTGCAGGTCGTCGCCTTCGACAATGGCAGCCTCGATGAGGTCGTTGCCTTTGGCTTTGGGTGCGGTACGTATGGCTGTGAGCATGCGGCGTGCGATGTCAATCACCTGAGCATGCCGGTCGTCGCGTTGGTTTATTATCATATTTCAACTAATAATTTGTAGGTAGGGTGTTGCAAAACTTATAATATAATGGAAACATGATACGTCATCTTGTAGGGCAGCACCCCGGTGCAGCCGCCTGGCAGCTGATAATCAATTTCCGCTATCGGCTGCTCCGGGGAGCAGCCCTACATCATGCAGCCGTCAACATCAGTTTTGCAACTCCCTCCACATTATTTCATTTCTGGAGTTTAATATATCCGGGCGCCGACGCGATAAATCGCGTACATACTACCGGTTATAGTATCAGCATCGCGTCGCCGTAGGCACCGAAGCGGTAGCCCTCTTTTACGGCTTCGTCGTAGGCTTTCATCACGAGGTTGTAGCCGCCGAATGCCGCTACCATCATGAGCATGGTGGAGTATGGCAGATGGAAGTTGGTGACGAGCGCTGTGGTGACGGTAAAATCGTAGGGGGGGAAGATGAATTTGTTGGTCCAGCCTTCGTAGACTTTGAGTTTGCCTCCCATGCTGACTGCCGTCGCCATGCCGCGGAGCACGGATGTGCCTACGGCGCATACCTGTTTGCCTTCGGTCTTGGCCTTGTTGACGGTATCCACCAGTTTGGGGGTTATGAATATCTGTTCGGAGTCCATGCGGTGCTTGGTGAGGTCTTCCACATCAATTTCGCGGAAATTGCCCAGTCCGCTGTGTATAGTGGCGAAAGCCTGTTCCACGCCTTTGATTTCGAGGCGTTTCAGCAGTTCGCGGCTGAAGTGCATGCCTGCGGCCGGGGCTACGATAGCTCCTTCGTTTTTGGCGAAGATGGTCTGATAGTCGGTGACATCGTTCTCATTGGGCTCGCGCTGTATATAGTCGGGCAGCGGGGTCTCGCCCAACGCGTAAAGGGCGGCCTTGAACTCCTCGTGGGGGCCGTCGTAGAGGAAACGGAGCGTGCGACCGCGCGAGGTGGTGTTGTCAATCACCTCGGCCACCATTGATTCGTCCTCGCCGAAATAGAGTTTGTTGCCTATGCGGATTTTGCGGGCCGGCTCCACGAGCACGTCCCACAGTTTGTGTTCTTCGTTAAGCTCTCTCAGTAGAAAGACCTCGATGCGTGCGCCGGTCTTTTCCTTGTTGCCGTAGAGACGAGCCGGAAATACCATGGTGTCGTTGAACACCATGACGTCACCTTCGTCAAAATAATTGATAATCTCTTTAAACACGTGATGGGAGATTTCGCCCGTCTTGCGGTTGACAACCATCATTCTGCATTCGTCACGCTGAGGTGCCGGTTCTTGAGCTATCAGCTCGTCAGGCAATTTAAATTTAAATTGTGAAAGCTTCATCTTGTTGTTATATCTTCGTTGTTATGTGGCTTAATCTTGTTGTGCGGGAGTGGAGGAAACGCTGTCGTCGTCGGTCTCTATCTCGACCTCGCGGAGTATCGACACGACGTCGTCGAGCGAAAGGCATCTGTCGATGGTGACATCGCCCACCCGTGTGCGGCGCAGGGCGGTGAGATGTCCGCCCGAACCGAGTGCGGCGCCGATGTCGCGTGCGAGCGCACGGATGTAGGTGCCTTTGCTGCATACCACGCGTATGGTGATGCTCTCCGGGCTGTATTCGAGCAGTTCGATTTCGTCGATTACGAGAATTTTCGGTTTAAGTTCGACGGTATCGCCCTTACGTGCCATCTTATAGGCTCTCTTGCCGTCAATCTTGCATGCGGAGAATGCCGGTGGCACCTGCTCGATGCGTCCTGTGAACTTCGTCAGGACCTCTCCGACAAGTTCGCGGGTGATATGGGCGGTAGGGTAGCGGGCGTCAATCTCAGTCTCGAGGTCGTATGACGGTGTGGTGGCTCCGAGGGCTATGGTGGCGATGTATTCCTTGACACCGCTCTGGAGCTGCTCGATGAGCTTGGTGGATTTTCCGCTGACTATAATCATTACTCCGGTGGCAAGCGGGTCGAGTGTGCCGGCATGGCCCACTTTCATCTTTTTTATGCCCATGCGGCGCAGCATCACTCCCCTTATGCGTTTCACGACATCAAAAGAGGTCCAGCCGTACGGCTTGTCGACGAGTATGGTTTCTCCTGCAAGAAAATTCATTGTTGTCAGGGGCGGTTGTCAGTTAAAAATGATGCAGAGCAGACCTGCGATAAGACAGTAGACGGCGAACCATACGAGTTTCCCCTTCTTGACGATATTGAGCATCCATTTGCATGCCAGGCAACCTACCACGAAAGCCGCGATAAAACCGGTGAGCAGGGGCACGATGCCGATTGATTCTGCGGTGGTATCACCGCTTCCGCTTACCATGTCCTTTATGTCGAGCAGCGCTTCTCCCAAAATGGGAATAATCACCATGAAGAAAGAGAATTTTGCAATCTGTTCACGCTTGTCGCCGAGCATCAGGCCGGTGGCAATTGTCGAGCCGGAGCGGCTGAGTCCCGGGATTACGGCTATGGCCTGTGCGATACCTATTATGAACGCATCGAGAAATGTGATGTCGTGCGGTTTGTAGCCACCCTGCCTGATGGCGGGGCTGTCGGCTGTCGTACGGCGGAAATAGTAGGCGAATGTAAGCAGAAGTGCGGTGGCGCACAGCGCGATACCGACAGTAAGTAGATTTTTGCCGAACAAAGCCTCCACACTGTCCTTGAAGAAGATTCCCACAATCATGATGGGGATGCACGATACCAGTATCTTGAATACGTAAGTGGTGTTGGCGTCGCGTTTAAAGCCGAAAAATGAAGTAACCAGTGGTACGAACTCTTTCCAGAGAACTACGATTGTACTGAGCACTGTGGCAACGTGCAGGGCGACTGTGAATTGCAGCGACTCGGCGCCTTGCATGTCGAGATGCAGTATGTCCTCGCATATCTGCAGATGGCCTGAGCTGCTTATAGGAAGATATTCGGCAAGTCCCTGCACTATGCCCATTATAAGGGAATTTAACCAATCCATTTTTTTACCTGTTTAATTGTTAATTGGAATTTGATATGTCTGTTGCCGTACTGAACCGGACTGTCGTAATATACAGCCTGTCAGCGGCATTATGCCTTAGTGTCGTCTGTATCCGTATCGGGACGGCCGAAGGTGTCTGATTTTTTAGACGGCTTGATGATGATAGCTATACCCATGAATACGAAACCGAGAAAGGCGAGTGTAGGGCCGACAACGATGCGCCGGGTGCTGAATATGTCGGGGTTGAATTTCTCCGGTGTGCTCCCCGGTCCGAGCATGAGTATGAATCCGATTACTATAAGCAGGCCGGCAGCTATCATAAAAATGAAATTCCTGCGTGCGAGCGGAAATTGTACCGGTGCCTCTTTGATAAGCATGCGTGCCGGAGTCTGGTTTATTATACGTGCGCCGGCTGCGTTTTGTTGGGCGGCAGCGGGCTTCGGCGCCGGAGCCTGAGTCTGGCTTTTGGACTTTATCGGTTGATTTTTGGTAGGAAGTGCCATGGTTTATATGAAAATTGTTTTGTTAATTCTTAATTGTATTGCGTGCGCGATCAGAACATGTCGTCGTAGCTCTGACGGAGATATTTGTTGGTAGCTATCCAGGATGCCGTGCCGCAGATGATTATGCCTCCGGCCACTACTCCGAGGAACACGTAGATCAAATCGCTCCAGGGTAGCGCAAGTGCGAGGTCAGGATCGATGCTGACGGCATAGACCCGCAGCAGGCAGAGGAGCAGTATTGCTACCACTGCCGCAAGTATGCCGTTGAGGATGTTGCCGATGATAATCGGTCGGCGTATAAACGCGTTGGTGGCGCCTACGAGCTGCATGGTGTGGAGAAGGAAGCGTGCGGAGTAGATCGTGAGGCGCACGGTGTTGTTGATCAGTACGAATGATATTACCAGCAAAGCGCCGGCGAGGGCTATTAGTACGAGCGACAGCGTGCCGATGTTGGAATTGACCGACTCGACCATCTCGGTATGTACCGTTATCTCTTCCACCGAGTCGATATTGCGCAGTGGAGATATGATTTTATCAAGGGAGTCGACCGATGCATATTGCGCCTTGACTCTTACGTTGAATTCGGGCTGGTAGGGATTGGTGCCGAGTAGCTCCTCCACGTCGCTGCCGAGGTAGGCGTTTTCCTGCTCGAGTATTTCCTCAGGCGACATGTAGTCGTAGCTCGCAACGAAGTCGGAGGCGGTCAGCCTTTTCTTCATGTCGTTGATTCGGGTCAGGTCGGCGTCCATTTTCATCACCATGTTGAACCCTAAGTTTTCACGTATGTGCCGTGTGATATTGCCGGCTGCAAATGCCGCGCAGCCTACAATGCCGAGTATCAGCAACACCATGCCTACGCTGACTGTCGACGTCAGATGCTTGCCGAAGCTCATAAGGCTTGTGCGCTTGTTTGATTGACTCATTGTATATTTGATGTTTGCTGAGTTTTTACCTATATGGAAATTTATAATGCAATATGTGACATAATGGTCCGGCGCACCGGATTGCCATCGGGCTATTGCATATTATCTTGCAAATTTACAACATCCGGCACCCCCTTGTCAAGTTTTTTTATAATAAATTTCAATTATAATTCACAAAAAGAGTAAAAACAGCTGAAAACAGGCCATAGTAATTTAACATATAGCGCTTCAGACGTGCAAAACAGAACAAAAAAACGCTGTCGGCTGTTTAAATATGAAAATTTATTAAGAAAAATTAATCCTCTTTCAAAAAAATATATTAACTTAGCGCGAAATTTGTAGAACCTCAGATAAATAAGAATTAATATTTCGTTGGATAAATAAATCGTAAGCAGGCCGGATGTAGACATGTCGACATCTCGCTTTTGAAAACAGACACATAAACCTGCCGGTAATTGGCCGGTATGACAAGCCGGACTCTTGAAGATACTATTCAGCGAAAGTCGGGTTTCAACTATGAAATGAAATTTAACTAAATTAATAAAACAATTATTCTTTATGAAAAAGAGTTTAATCGCTTTAGCTTGCGCTTTATTCATGGGCCAAGGCATGGTTGCTCAATCTTCGCAAGAGGTTACATACGTTGAGGACCCCTCGCAAGGTTATCTTTTCAACCAATTCAAAGACAACTGGTTCGTAACCGGTGAAGGTGGTATCGGCATCTTCTTCTCACCCAATGACTCTTACCGCGACTGGAAAGACCGCTGGGAGCCTTCTGCATCGCTCTATGTGGGCAAATGGTTCTCTCCGATTATCGGTCTGCGTGCCGGTGTAAACTGGCTTAAGGTAAAAGGCCTTTCTGACGTCAAAGGCGTAGGTGACCTTTACGACGAACCTATGGTAGAAGGTAAGTACAAACAGAAATTCGTTCACATCGGTCCGGTTTTCGATGCGATGATCAACGTTACCAACTGGTGGTGCGGCTATCACCCCGGACGTAAGTACAACTTCACTGTCTACGGCGGTGTGGGTTGCTACTGGACTCTCGCCCGTCAGTACGACGCCAACAACAAGTCAACAAGCTACAAGGATGCCAAAGACCGTATCCTCGCAGCCCGTGCCGGTGTCATCAACAGCTTCAACGTAAGCAAGCAGGTGCAGCTTTCGCTCGACGTCCGCTTCACTGCACTTGACAACCACCGTGACGAAAAGGGCGGCGACTGGAACAAGACCGCTTACGACCTCCAGGCTTATCTCGGCGTGACTTATCTCTTCAATAAACGCGAATGGAACGCCCCGATTATCCCTGTATGCCCCGAACCCGAGAACTGCGACGCTCTCCGTGCACGCCTTCAGGCTGCCGATGCACGCATCGCCGACCTCGAGGCTCAGCTTCAGGCTTGTCTCGATCGTCCGGTTGAGGTTGTCGAGGAGGCTGCAGCTCCTGCTCCCCTCGCTACAATCTACTTCCCCATCAACGTTTCAAAACTTACCAAGGAAGATGTCCGCGTAGTTCAGGCTTGTGCCGAAGTGATGAAGGCTAACCCCGACACCAAGTACGTGGTGACCGGCTGGGCCGACAACTATACCGGTAACGACCGTATCAACGTCAACCTCCGCAAGAACCGCGCCGCTTCCGTTGAAAAGCAGCTCCTGAAATCAGGCGTTCCCGCCGCTCAGTTCGAGACCACTATCAACAACGGCAACCTCGTTGACATGGGCGAGAAGTTCGTAGCTCTCGACCGCGCTACCACTATTCAGGTAGCTGAATAATAATTTGACGGTTACGCCGTTTGCCCGGCGTAGACAGATATCATGAAGGCATGCTCAGTCAGGGCATGCCTTCTTTTAGATGTTATAAATATCGCTCACGATATGCAGAATTTCAGGAGAAAAATCAAGCCTTGGATGCTTCCTATATCTATGGTCATAGGCGTGTTGCTCCATAGCTACATCGGCTATGTGGCATTTTTATCGCCGTATCTTATTTTCATAATGCTGCTTATCACTTATTGTAAAGTGTCGTTCAGCCATTTCCGGGTAGACGGTTCGATGTGGTGGCTTCTGGCGATACAGGTGATAGGGGCGTCGGGCGTGTTCCTGCTCCTGAGGCAATTTAATGTCGCTGTGGCTGAGAGTATATTTATCTGTATATTCTGTCCGACAGCTACGGCTGCGCCCGTGATAACCGGTATGCTCGGTGGAAAAGTGGAACGGGTCGCAACATTCTCTTTGCTTAGTAATCTTGTAGTGGCGTTTACTGCGCCGGTCATACTTGCGTTGCTGGGCGGGGGGAATAATCCTGACTTTATGGCGTCGTTCACGCGTATCGCCACCAATGTTTTGCCGTTGATACTTGGCCCGCTCGTCGTGGCACTGATGCTTAAGATGACGTTTCCGAAAGTGCGCGACGAGATTGCACATCATCAAGGGCTGTCGTTCTACATCTGGGCAGTAGCTCTTATTATCGTGGTCGGCAATTCCGTCAGTTTTCTCATGAAGGAACCGGCGTCGCGTATCCCCGAAATGGCTGTTATAGCCGTCTTGTCGTTGCTGGCTTGCCTCGCGCAGTTCTATCTCGGTAGAAAAATCGGGGCGCGTTACGGCGACCGTGTTGCCGGAGCGCAAAGTCTCGGACAGAAAAATACAGTTCTGGCAATATGGCTGGCCTTGACTTATCTCGACCCGATTGCCTCGGTCGGACCGGCGTGCTATATAGCCTGGCATAATACGGTCAATTCCATACAGATATATAAGAGGGCACACGCCGGAATGCTCTGAGACGACGGCCGGCGCGCCATCCTGGGATGACGGCTGTCGCACTGTTTCGCGGCATTAAAATCGGCGCCCGGGATGTGAGGCACTCTCTGCTGTCCCGGCTGACGGCATTTCAGGGCATGCCGAGCCGCTATATTAGTAGGTGATAGTGTAACTTTTTGTAATTCCGTTTGTTGTTAATATTAGACATGTATATATTTGTGTCTGCATTACGGCACGGGTTATTCCGGCGTACGATGACATGGATTGCACGTGTGTTAACAGCTTAAAAATAAATGAGATGGATCAGATGTATCAACTATTGATGGGGTTGCCGCTTTTCAGCGGGGTGACATACGAGAAAATGCTTGAAATTATTGGAAGTACAAAGTTCCATTTTCTGAAATATCTTGAAGGAGAGACATTTATATCGGAAGGAGAACAGTGTACTCATATAAAGTTCATTATTTCCGGGAAGGTGCGCGTAAGCATCGCCAATGCCGACCGGCGTTTCACAGTGTCGCAGACGCTTACGGCTCCTGATGTCGTGGCTCCGGAATATATTTTCGGACGTTCGACTACTTATCCATGCTCGGTTGTGGCACTTGAGCCGACCGGCGTTTTGCAGATTTCGAAGGTCGATTATATGAAGATATTGAACAGTGATTCTATTTTCCTGATCAATTATCTCAATTTGCTGTCGATGAATGCCCAGAAAGCTGTCGACGGCATATTGTCGATTGCCACCGGCAGCCTTGAGGAGCGTATTGCATTCTGGATAGTGGCACTTACGCAGCGCGGCGGTACGGACATAACCATGACATGCAGGCAGCGTGACCTATATTCGTTGTTCGGTGTGCAGCGCTCGTCATTCATCTCCACTCTCGACAGTATGAAAGAGCGCGGACTGATTGACTATTCCCAGACGGAAATCCGTGTGCATGACCGCCGCGAACTTATTGACATACTCCATTCTTCGGTCGAATGATATTTTGTCCTGAAGAAAAATATGTCGGCCGACGTATACGATCCAATGAAAAAAGGTATTCTTGGGATAAAAATATTGGTAAATTTGACGAATGTAATAGTTTATATGTCGTAAAAATAAGGAATATAATCTATAAACACATCTATATTATGCGTGGTTATGATGATTGTTAATAATTTAATAATCAATTAATTATTAGATAAACCCCATCTATATACTCTATATTTTGATGTTGTATGACGTTATTTGCTATTGACAAATGGAATAATTGCACTAACTTTGCGATGTAAACATAAAATCACAACGACAAAAATCGAAGTTGATTTTATAAGGATTAGAGACAAAAATTAGGATTTGTTAAATTAGGAATTAGTTTGTGGGTTAGTATTTTTTAATTGGATTAAGTATTTGGATAATACTCTATAGGTAATAATCGTGTTTTATGTTAGGTTTGTTTGCCTCGAATATCGAGGATTTTTTAGGAAGCCGCTTCGTGAGAAGTGGTTTGCTATTTTATAGGGGTTCTGTTTCAATTTTGATATTTTCCGGGGATTTGTTAAATTGCGAAGTGTTTAAAGAATAATATATAATTGAAGATAGCCTATATGGGAAAAGATGTATTTGAATTGCTCGACGGAGGAGTCTGGATATATGGCTCGGCAAATGATTTGCCTGAAGTCTACGCGTTGCTTCGCAGGACTGCCGATATATGTTTCGAGATGAACGCACTTCCGCCATCGGAATCCGGCCGCCGCGAAAAAATATTGCGCGGACTACTTGGCTCCGTAGGAAAGTGTATCGTTGTTAATCCCCCGTTCAGGTGTGATTTCGGTCACAACATACATATAGGGGATAATTTTATCGGAAATTTCAACCTGACCATTCTTGACGAAGCAAAAGTCAGTATAGGCGATAACGTCATGATAGGGCCGAACTGCACTCTGGCGACCATAATCCATGCAATGCTCCCGGCGCAGCGAAATGCCGGAATAATGCGGGCAAAACCAATCTCGATTGGCGACAATGTCTGGCTCGCATCAAATGTCACTGTCCTGCCTGGCGTGACAATAGGTGACAACGCTGTGATAGGGGCCGGCAGCGTAGTGACAAAATCCATTCCGGCATTCACATTTGCTGCCGGAAACCCCTGTCGCCCGATACGTTCAATAACCGACGCCGACGCAGTCACGGCGGTCAATCGTTGAATATCGCATCCAAAGCAATCCGCATGCGGCTCGCCGCCCGCGCGAGGACAAAGGCGGGAACGTTCCGAGCTGTGATATGAGTCTATATGGCAAACGAATGAGGGTGTTCAAACTGCTAAATTTAAGCTTGGAGTTCTGCAATCCTCCGCTTGCTGATGTCATATAGATGAGGAGCTATATCCCTCTCAGAAACGGCATCGAGTCCCTGCCGGCATAGTCATTGAGGAAACGGATGTTTTTCTGAAACATTTTCCTGCCGGCCTCTGGTGAACTGACCGAACTTAACGCCGCATCAGGTATCAGCTTGTTCTTGATGATGTACTCGCGCATCTCCGCAGTCGACAGGGAATGGTTTAATATAATTGCCAGACCATCATGCGATGCACCTTCTTTGTCATAGTACGGATTGTCTTTTATTTTCACACAGGTAGCATAACCCGGCAGTACGGATACGGTGCCGTCGGTGTTGAGGAAGTAAAGCAGATTTCCGGCATCGCGGATGTCGTCGAACAGTTTGGAATCGCCGTTGGCTTTGGGAGGATTGTCGCCAAATGCCATTTTCATGTATTCCTCGTGTGAGCCACACACGCCTATGCGCCTGTTGTTGAACGCTTTCATGAGATAATTGTACGTATCCTTGTGCTCCTTGGCTTTCTTACGGTGTGCCTCCCTGCATTCATCAAATAGCTCTTCGGGCAGCACTTGAAGGCCGAGACCGTTCATCATCCACACGCCGTCGACTTGCACAAGCGATAATAAAGCCGTCTTTCCGGGAACAATCTCCGGGGAGAACCTCCCGTCAGGCATGGTGTCGGGCGAGAGGGTGAGTTTTTCGCCGTTGAGGTCCTCAAGTATAAGCTCGCTTTCACCGACGGTCTTATACCTGTAATATTCATACGGGCGCGACTTCAAAGCCTTCAGGATAGGAATATACCTCTCTTCTTCAGGTTCATGGTACAGATCTACTATCTCTGCGAGCCATTCGTATGCCGGAATAGCCAAAGGCCCTATCAGGGCATTCATTGGCACAAATGAATCGATGGCATAGGCCTTCGCACTCACGTCTTCGTTTTCTACCGAATGAAGCAGCTGGTCTATGAAATTTTCAAATTCATTTATTGATTCATCCATATCATTGATGCGTGTCAGGTAACAGCTGCTGCACAGCCACGAGCACAAGTTGCGTATCTGATAGAACAGCGGTATTCCTAATTCTTCCTCAGGCATAAGGATAGGACGCGCAGGAGTGTCCGGCGCATCATCGTAAGCCTTGATAAGGTCGGGCATGAGTGTCATAGCCAGCATACGGAGTGCAGGATTGCCGGGATTCAGAATCGATTCCGGATTGACCTCGTTGGCTACGTACCAGAGCAAGAACAGCACCGCATGAAACGACGGTATCTCATCGTCGTAGGGGAATAGAGAGGTTTGCTCTCTGATATTGTAGAACGGGAAGCTGTTACCGTATTTTTTCTTGTAAAGTGATATGAATGCCGCCCAAACTCCCGAACCCGCAACGAGATCTTCCACATAGCATGCAAGGGTGATGGCCATGTGTCGGCTTACGGCAGGTGTGAATCCGGGTTGGGCGCCGAATACTTTATGGATAACGGGATACACCCGGTTGGCAACGCCTACATAAAACATGTCGCTTGGGAACTGCGCTGCGTTAAAATGTGTGGCGCAAAATTCGAGACGTGTGATTTTATATGGCGTAATCGCCGGCTTGATTTTCTTTGATTTTGACATAGTCGAGACGTGTTTATAGTCGCAAAGTTAGTCGTTTTATATCACCAAACAATAATCTTTCCGATATTGTTGCTATAAATCTCGGAATTAGCGGTGTCCTGTCATACACACCTATCGTGAATTAGTGCTTTTATTTCATCCTTATTGATTAATTTTGCACTGAAGAATTAAACTATGGACTATGACAATTCAAAACCGACGGAGAAATTGAAGCCTGTTAATTTTTCCGATATGAAGGAATATGGCCGTTGTCGTTTTTAGATAAGAGGATGCGCCATACTCCTTGGGGAAAGCGGTTTTTATCAACTTTCGCTATCCGATGTTTCGGGGAATCATGTCGCGGATGGCATCAGCGTTGCAACATCATCTCGTAAATTCATTGAAATAATACCGTAGTGAGGCTTAAAGCTCTATTATATGCGGTTGTACTTCTACGTCATGGTTTGCAAGTGACTCGACACAGTCATCATTCAGGCTCATTTCCCTTATCCATTGCAGGGAAGCAAGCTGCTTCCTGCGGTTGTCGGCTATTCCGGGAAGAATCATATCTTTCCATGATTTGCTTCCGTATGCGCCGTCGGAATCAATCAGGACATATTTCCCGTTTTTATTACTTATCTTTACGGCGACAAGACCTTCCGTGTGGCCCGGAATGTTAATCAGTTGTACGGAGCCATCACCAAGCAGGTCATAGGAACGATGGAACGGTCCTTCGTTGCTGTTCCAGGGAAACAGGCCTATCGCGACATCCCTCCACCACCGTTTTTGAAAACGGAACTTATTGACGATTGAGAATTTTTCTGCAAATTTCATTTCTGCCTCCGAGACAAGAATATGTTTTGCATCAGCGACCTGGTGCACCCCGCATACATGGTCGCAGTCGAGATGAGTCAGCACCACATAGTCGAGGTCGGAGGTTCGGACTCCAAGTTTATGTAGCTGTTCATCTACGGCATTACCGGCCGGCAGATAGCCTTGGTTCATGGAGTACAATACATGCCCCAACTCTGCAATCTGAGCTTTCTTGTCAATGACCCCTGTCGGACTTATCCTGCGGCTCCAGCCGGTATCCACAAGAATTTTCGCTTTCGGATGCTCGATATAATAAGCCGATACAGGCATCCACACCCATTTATCCTTGGGCACACCGATTCCTGCCACTTTCAGCATCCCGGCATTATCGGTATCAAACGGCAAATAAGGCGAAGTATGAACCTCCCCGCAATGCAACACATGTATTTTTATCGTCTCCATACCCCCACAACAAATTCCCACCCCCAAAAAGTTGTTGCACCTATCCCATTTATAACCTTCTTCCAATATTATCATTAAAGGCGCCCGCAATTGTCAAATTAGAGACAATTAAAAACGAAAGATATAAAATCAAACAACATATTCAAGAATCTTTTTTACAATATCTTGATAATTTGTACAATCATTTCTTCCGACTGTAAACCTAGTTGAGTTTAAGTACCCGGTTCCATCTTCTTTTAAAGTTAATATATGTCGAACGGTTGTTCTCAAAGATTCGTCATTTTCTAAAATTGATATTGATAATGAATCTATATTGTCATTTAGAAGGAATAAATAAGGCGTTATTTTTTTATGAAATTCGGCCTTATCAAGACTTTTAATGGAAAGAATGTGATGTATAATATCTTCAGTAGTAAAATTGAGCCTTCTCATCAATGCGCATAATAAAAGAACAGATTGATCTAATTTGATGACTCTGCCATTAATTGCAACTGTTGGTCGTTCTTTCACTTGATGCGTTATATCAAAGGATTGAATCAGCTCTCTCATTGTCTGATTAGAGATAATCTCATTTTTGAAGATACCTTGAATAATATTTGTGGGAAATCCGGTAAGATTTGACAAATAACTTATAATGAATGCATTTCGGGTTTTCTGTAGAGAGTAAATATATGGCGAACTGCTTAAAAATTTACTAATATAACCCTTATAGTCTGTATACGAACCATAAAAATGACGATAAATATTTTTCAAGTTATCATTGTCAACAACAAGAACTATATTATCGAGGCCATATTTATTATCACGGTATCTGTCAAATGTCTCTGGTATATCGATTTTATAATCTATGTCAATCTGAGCTGATAGAACGTTTAAAATTCTGAAAATATGTGCAGGATCCATTCTATCAAGATCCTCAATAATCAAAACTATCTTTTTATTGTTTTGATTTTTATAATCTTTAATAATTCTATGAATGATAGAATCAATCGGGTCGGATTGATATGGTGAATTTTGTGCTTGTTTAAAAAAATCATCAAGTAGGGCATCTTCATCATTCATATTTTTCTTTTGGAAAAGATCGAATTTCTCCTTGATTGATTTGAATAACTTCTTAGTAGCCAATAATCCGACAATACTTGCCCCAATCTTAGAATTTATGCCCAAATCAGGAATAACTCGGAGAAGATCCAATACAAGATTAGCTCCCTTTGAATATATAAACCATGACCATGCTTCGGAATTTGTAAAGGTTATTCTATCAGTAAGCATATCATGAAGCATTAACTGAAATAGAATATCTCGTTTAATCATATCGAATATATCCTTGTTATCAGCTACTTGATAGTTTACAGGATATAATGTAAGGAACTCAAACTCCTTTGCTAAAACTTGGTCATTGCGAATAGCGTTCAGAAAATAACTTTTTCCGTCTCCAAATCTTGAAGAAAGTATAGTTCTTGCATTAGCGCGAAGATGATGCCCAAAATCTACTACTTTGTCATCTAAAGGGACAATAAAGTCTGTCATACGAACTTCATTTTTTGCTTAATTGATGAATATGATTCTACAACATGGATACACAATTGAGTCCCATTTAGCGAATTATTTGAAGAGGTATGCATGACTCCATTGAAATATATGCAACAGCCATTTTTATGGTGTGGCACAACATACGCCACTTCCTCGATATTCACTAATACAGGTTTTAACACATTAGAGGAACTCACATGTAATTCAATAAAATAGCTCATATCAACTATTAATTATATTAAATATAAAACCAACTAAGCTTTTTGTTTTTTGTTTCGCCGATTCTTTCTTTTTGAGACCGACTTTTGCAGTACACCTTCGCGTTGAGTACACTTTTAGCACACCTTAGAAATAAGAAACCCCTTGAAAATCAGTCGATTATTAAGGGGTTATGGTGCCCAGAACAGAACCACTAATATTACATTCTATTACTTTCAAATACTTTGGAATATATCTTATAATCAGGTATTTGTGTATTAGGTCAATTTGTTAAAAAGTATTTAGCTGCACGTAAAAGTGGAAAATTTGCACGTAAAATTGCACGTAAAAATCGAATAATTTTGTACCTTTGCATATCACTTAATAACTCCAGTTTCGCATGGCAACTTTTCGATTTGAACTCGACCATAAACCCACCCGAAATAAGACTTACAATTTGTATCTTATGGTTACGGTCGGCAGCAAACGCACCAAGAAGAAAACCGGTATTCAGTTGAAGCGCATTGATGATTTTAATCCTCAGTGCAAAGGCAACAACTGGATACGTGCGAATGTGCCTGATGCTAAAGCTCTGAATGAACAGTTGAGACAAATGCTTGCTCAGGCTAACGACACTTACAATGATTTAGGTAAGGAAGGCGAGGTTACTTCTTCCCATGTGTTGAAAGCAATGGATGTGGAATACGTCTCGCCCTCGTTCCTTGCGTTTGCACGTGAGAGAGCGCAGATGATTTACGACAATGGAGGGTGGAGGAATTGGCGTAAGTATTGCGGCCTTATCAACAAGCTTGACACGTTCCGCAAGAAACGCCGTATGCCGGATATTACCGTTGAGGATTTGACGGTAGACTTGCTGACGAGATTCGACAACTTTCTTCATAAGTGGGAGAATGAGCGCGAGCCGGGGAAACTGCTGCACCCGAACACCATCGAGGTGCAATTCAATATTCTTCGGACGTTGGTGCATCGCGCAATTGAGGTCGGGATAATGGAGGCCTCCAAAGACCCGTTCCTTGTGTTCAAATACAAAGGCGTAAAAACCATTAAGGAGAAGTTGAGCGAGGAAGAAATGAGTCGCATCATCGCTCTTGAACTTGAAGAAGGCTCATTGATATGGCATTGTAAAAACTACTTCTTGTTCAGCTACTACTGCGCCGGCATCCGTGCAGCTGACCTAATTCAACTTCGTTGGCGCAATATAACGGAGTCCGGACGACTACATTATCAAATGGGCAAGAACCATAAAGACCGCGACCTTGTGCTTGTGGAACAGGCTCTGGAAATTCTTCGTTATTACCATACCGACGAAGTCAAACCAGATGATTATATCTTTCCTTTACTCGACAACAGCGCTGAATATGCGAAGTATATCACGCAAGCCGACAAGGACCGAATGAAACCGGATCTCCGGCACCTCCTTTATCAGCAAGTGTCCGCAAAGAATGCTCTCATCAACAAATATCTCAAGAAGATTGCCGAGAAGGCAGAGGTAACGACGAACCTTACAATGCACATCAGTCGCCATGCCTTCGCACATATCGCCCAGGAGTCAGGCGCAGAAAGTTCCGCCATAAAGAACATCCTCGGCCATAGCAATCTTGCCACTACTGAGCGTTATATGGGTAGCTTCGATACCTCAAAAACAGACAGCACCCTCCGTTCCTTGTTCGACAAGAAAAAGACCGGAGCCGACGGCCTAACCGATGAGGAACGCGAGCAACGAGCTATTGATCTCTTAAAAGGGATGTCTCCCGAGCAAATCATGTCCATAATTTCCGCCATCAACAAATAATAAGTAAATTTGCATTATCATGGCAAAAGAAACTCTTATGCAGCATAACACAGCAGATTACAATATCGCTGTCCAGACAATAAAAGATGCCATTCTTCGTAGCCAGTATCAAGCTGCGAAGTTGGTCAATCGTGAAATGCTGTCTTTATACTATGGTATAGGCAGATACATTTCTGCAAACTCTCGTGACGGCTTCTGGGGGACTGGAGCAATTAAGGCAATTTCAGAGCGGCTTCGCAAGGAAATGCCGGGCCTGAAAGGTTTTTCGGAAAGTAGCTTAAAAAATATGAGAATGTTTTATGAGGAATGGTCTCCAGTTCTGGAATCATCAGACGCTACTTCACCTATTTCGCCAATCATGATTGGCGAAATAGAAACGACTACCCTCCTGTCTGCTAAATCGCCAATCACGACTGACGATTTAGAACTATTTGGGAATCTTAGCTTTACCCACCACATCAGAATCCTCAACGGAGAAAAAGATGTAAACAAAAGGTGGAAATACATAAAGCTGGCTCTTGAAAACAAATGGGACACCCGCTATCTCCAACAACAGATAAAGGACAATGCTGCTGATAAATATGGCACGATGCCTTCAAACTTTGATGTAACCATCACGAATAGTCGCGATGCGATAAAAGCTCTCAGCATGTTCAAAGACGAGTATCTTCTTGACTTTATCAATACTGAGGAAATCGGTATTCGAGATCTTGCAGACATTGATGAACGAGTTGTAGAGAAGGAGATAATTCACAATATCAAGAAGTTCATAATGACATTTGGACGAGACTTCGCTTTCGTTGGCAATCAGTATCATCTTGAAGCATTTTCGGAGAATTTCTTTCCTGACCTATTGTTTTTCAATCGAGAATTGAATTGCCTTGTCGTTGTGGAGTTGAAAACTGGAAATTTCAAACCAGGCTATCTTGCACAACTGATGACTTATCTTCGCATTTTGGATGATAAGGTTAGGAAGCCCCACGAGAACCCATCTATAGGTATTGTACTATGCAAGAGTGCCAATAAAGACTTTGTGGAGTATGTTATTCAAGACTATGCCAAACCTATGGGTGTGGCAACATATCGTCTTAGTAAAGATATGCCGGATAAATTACGTGAGGCTCTGCCGGATATAGAGGAATTAAAGAAATTGCTCTGATAATTAAATATTTTTACGGAAGTTGAATGTCATAGAAAATGATATCAATGTCATAGAAATGTCATAGAAAAAACATTGTGTCATAGAAAATGTCACAATTGAATCCGAAGTTGTCACCAATAATGTCACCAATATTACCCCAATGGCACCGATAGTGGCACCAATGGAACGATAACCGGAACGATGGCGGAACAATAGCGGAACAATAACCGGAACAATCTGAAAGAATCTGAAAATATCGAAGGTCTCGTATGGCTAAAATGCAGATTGACAAAATAATCTGCGTAAAGCTACTATCAAAAATGCTCTGGAAATCTAAAACAGCCATGTTCCGCGTCGTTGATAGATTAAAATCTGAAGGCAAGATACGTCATGTTGGTTATGAAAAATCCGGCACATGGGACGTCATCGAATAAATTTAAGTAATAACAAATATCGAATTCGCAATTCCTTAAGCAGTTTAATGATAAGTTATATGGCTTGTTAGGGCAGTCGGTCTATAAGAGATATTTTCTTAGAATCTAATTCGTCGGTTGCAACCGATGATTTAACCACCGATAGAAAAATCAATTAATTAACTTTTCATCAGGGGAATATCCTCTATGTCAGAAATTTTTGCTAAATTTGCACGTATATAATACGTTCAAAACCTGAGAATGACCTAAACAGACAAAGACATACGGCGAGAGCCGAAAAACTTTGAGAACTACTAACGTAGTCGTTACGGCTTTGGTCGGCCTTCAGATGCTATGTCGGGAGTTTTCTTTATAATAACAATATGGCGCATTCCAAAAATGCACTTATACGTCAAAGAGTTTTAGACCGCTGCCTTAGGGGTCCAAAACATTATACTCTTAAGGAGATGATGGACAAGTGTAATGATGCGTTAGAGTTTGCCGGATTTAACACCATCTCATCAAAAAATACAATTCTATCAGATTTCTCTGATATTGAACGTGACTTCCCCGGTGCAAAAATTATGCACAATCAGGTAGGACGTTATGTTTACTATTGGTATGAAGACCCGGACTTTTCAGTCTATAATATACCTATTGATGATGATGGAATGGCTAAACTGGCACAGACAATATCTATTCTATCAAAATTCGAAGGCATGCCGAATTTTGATTGGGTGGACGACATGATCGATCATTTCAAACTATCGCTTGATATCCCTACCACAAAGGAATCGGTTGTCGCATTTGATGACAACCCAATGCTTCATAACAGGACACATTTTTCAACATTGTTCAGTTCCATTGTCACAGAACAACCATTAGCAATAACATATGAGCCTTTCGGCAAAGAACCAAAAGTATATAAGATACACCCATATTTTCTCAAGCAATTCAACAACCGTTGGTTTTTATTTTGTGCCGTTGATGGCAAACAGGGAAGATTGTATAATTTCCCTTTTGACCGTATCAGTAATATAGAAAAAGCATTCATTCCATTTGTTCCTAATACAACATATAACTTCGATGAGCTATTTAAGAATATTGTAGGAGTCTCAAATCTCTTTGACGAACCTGAGATTATTCAGTTCAAGGTGTCATCTGAAAGCGTGAACTATATTGTATCAAAGCCAATTTTACCCTGTCAAAAACAAATTCCTTCAAATGAAGAAATTATTTTTGAAATAAAGACGGTAATTAACCGTGAGCTTATTCAGCTCCTATTGTCCTATGGGTCAGCCATTACTGTTCTAAAGCCACAACGTCTAATCGATGAAATAACTTCTTCGTTGAAAAAAAATTTAGAGAATTATCAATCCGTGCAGTCCCAGTGCACACATGGTGCGTAACTTTGCAGCGTGAAATCAAAACAACAAAATTTTAAGCTTATGCTCAACACAAACAATACCGCCGCTCAGTCCACCAAAGTATCTAACGTTCTTCTCTACCCCGCTGTGGAGAAAGTAACCGAACCCGAAGTTGGCTACGTCTTCACGACGCGAGATTTTGCCAAGGATTGGGATTCGGTATGCTTTAGGCCAACCGACCGCAACCTCGGTGAAGTTAGAGTTGGAATGCGCAGGCTCACAACTCCAACGCTCGTCATCACTTCTCACTCTAACTCAATGGCGTTTATTCTCGCCACCGAGAAGACCCCGGTTTATATTCCCGGCGAATTTGATTTCACTAAAGAAGGGTACATTATAGCCGCCCGACTTGCTCCAATTATCACCCCCGACTACATTTTCTACATGTGCCAGTACGAGCTTTGGCGACGTATGCTAAATTGGTACACTGAGGAAAATGGAGGCTTCTCTTGGAAGACTGTCGGTATCTGTGACTACGACGAGGTAAACAATATAGAGATTGTGCTTACACCTCTTGACTATATAAGAAACGTATGTGAACTGTCGCTCCCTACAATTTCGGAACAAAAGGCTATTGTAGCCAATGCTAAAGAACAAGAAGCCGAAATAGCTGGTCTTACATCTCGCCAATTTAATGTGGTTGAGCTTATTAATAAATATAAGGCTCACACTTCTGCAAAAAATATTTTCAACGACTATGCTTACGGACTTTTGCTCGAACTTTATACACGAGCAAAAAGGTCAAGAGCTGACTCGAAAGTTGTAGATGCTCTTTCCAATTTCCATTTTGAAAGGAACATCCTTAACGATGAAGAACTTAACTTCCTTGCCAACCATCTTTCAGAGGTCTTTGATTTGCTCGTTAATCCGAGTAGATTCGCTCATAATAAAGAAGCAGACTTTTTACAGCCTCAGGAAGTCACCAAATTCCTCTGCGAAATAGCCAACTTCCCAAAAGATGTAGTTGTCTACAATCCTTTCGCCGGAGCTGCTTCTTACGCGGTTAATCTTCCCAACCATGTTGTCGGCGAAGAGTTAAATCTTACTACCTGGGCCTTGGCACAGATTCGTCTCGCTGCCAACAATGTCAATGTTGGGACTGAAATTTCACTTGGCAATTCCTTCGACTCAATGGCCGATGGACAAAAATATAAGGCTATTATCACTTCCCCTATATACACAGTCAAAGAGGGACAAGAGATTTATGACATTGTTAGCAATCTCTATGCGAAACTCGAAGATGGCGGAACGTTGGTCAGCCTCGTTACCCCCGGGTTCCTATATTCTACTAATTCAGGCTATTGCTCAATCAAAGAGCGCCTGATTGCCGACCGTGCAATTAATGGTGTTATTACGCTTCCTGCGAATATTTTCCCCGGCACCAATATATCGCAGTCAGTATTGGTCATTACCAAAGGTGAACCCAATGAACAGATCTTGTTCGCCGACGCATCGAAATTCACTCGTTTCTCTAAGAGTGCATTCCGTGCAACTACCTTCGACTACGAGCAATTCCTCAAAAGTCTCGATGACGACTTGACCACATACTTTGAGAATGGCGGCCAAATTAATGCAGAAACTGTCGGAGTCGCCCTCCCTTATGACAAAATTGCAGGTGTTGACTTGACCCCCAAACGTTACCTTGTACGTGTCCCTGAAAACGGAATTGCCCTCTCAGAATATGCCACGGAGGTTGAAGAACTTAGGGGCAAAGAAAGAACCGCTGAATATTTCATCACAGGTTCATCAATTCCTGAGTCACGTCATGGCAAACCATTCATCCCGATAAAAGCAAATTCTAAGGTAGCTACAGCAAAACGCCATGTGCAGCTTCCTGACAATGCAGTAATTGTGGCTATTGCCAACGGGACAATTCGTTCAGTTTACACTGAAAAATTTAACGGTAGAATCGCTTTCCCCGGTTGGGCTATCAAAGTGCTCGAACCTAAGGCGGGAGTTTCGGCCAAATTCCTTGCAGCACTTATCTCTACGAAGATAGTCGCTGATCAGTTCCTTTCTCTGGCGACAGGCACTACCCAGCCACGTTTTGGTCATATTTCACTTGACCAAATCATTGTTCCGCTGATAGAGAAGCCAGAAGACCGCGAAGCTCTCGTCACAGAGGTAATCACATCTGAGATGACTGAGAACGAGCGAGAAATTGCTATCAGAGATGCCAAACGTGAGCGTGAAATTCGCAGTACACGTCATGCTATGATTCAGACCCTTGCGTCCCTGTCTTCCAATTGGAGTCTCATTAACGACTATGCCGAAGATAATGATGGCAAAATAGACCTGGCAGATTCAATAGGTCGGATAAATCCGATGCCTATGAAGAAGCTCTTTACCTCCATTAACCATGCAATCAAGACACTTGAGCAGCAAGTAGATTCTCTCAAATTGGAGGTACAAGATTGGGGAAAAGAGACTGCAATCGACCCATATGCTTTCATTCAGCAGTATATTGAGACCCATAACTCTCCATTGTTTAAGATGGAAAACCTCGGTAATGACAATATCGTTGATGCACCTTGGTTTGATGATGAAACCGGCGAGTCCGGGACAGAACACATAGTGGGTTTTGATATATTATATGCTCCCAAGCGGCTGCTTGAACGCATTTTCAACAATATCGTTGCCAATGCTCGCGCTCACGGTTTCACCGACTTAAACCGGAATGACTACAAAATCACCTTCGACTGGTCGAGTGAGAACAGCAACATCGTCATCACGATTGCCAATAATGGTACTCCACTAAAGGAAGGAGTCACTGAAGACGATGTCTTTATGCGAGGATTTACCACTTCGCTTAACGAAGATTCAGGCAACAACTCTGTTCACTCTGGACAAGGAGGATTCGAGATTAAAACTCTAATGGAGGGCTACGGTAAAGCCGAAATCCTTTCCTATCCCGGCAACGAATTCTCTGTGGTCTATAAACTGACCTTCGAGAAAACCAACACCGAAACAATCAACCTTTTTGAAGACTAAGCTATGCTTTACGACAAAACTTTCATACAGGTTCTTTGGGTAGAGGACAATGTATCTATCCACGACTCTTTCACTCTCCGCGCGGAAAATTTCAACATTCAACTTGTACCCGTTGAATGTTGGGAAGAAGCTGAACCACTTCTTGAAAATGACTACCAGCGTTGGCAAGCAATCATACTTGACGCAAAGTGTAAATACAAGAAGACCGACAAGGATGACCCTAAGAAATTTCTTTCTCATGCTCTTGATCGCATAAAGGATATGTCTTATCGAAAAGGCCATACTATTCCTTGGTATGTTTTGTCGGGGCAGGCAGAGGATGATATTCGAGACCTCATTCCCCCTTCTCGCCTTGACTGGGATGCAGATTGGGATTCTACCGTCAATCGGCCATACTACGATAAAAGCAAGTCCATTGCCTGGGGTGGAAAAGATGAAAACGGCAATGACAAAACCCTTGAAGAATACAAGGTCTTATTTCATCGCATTCGTGCCCATGTGCTTAACTCTAATGTTGCATTATCATTACGAGTTGACTTATATCCTGAAGTATTCAAAGCTATCGACGATCTCAAACTACCGGGCGAAGTTGAACAATATATTGTCGACCTACTTGGCCCTATCCATTTCAAGGGAACCAAGGATAACGATTATAACCATCGCTATTCTGACGTTCGTAAGCTACTTGAACATATTTTCCGCGATATGATTGAGCGTGGGATTCTTCCGACAGCGTATCGAGGTAGCAAAAAAAAGAAAGAAATCAATCTTTCTTGGTCTTGTGAATACCTTGGCAAAGAAAATAAAGAATTTGCGGAGGGAAATTCGTCATACCCGGGGATAGAGCATTATGACAAGAAAAAACAGGTAAAGATTCGTCGAAATATCGGTCCCCTTCTCCCCATTCAGCTTGCCGATATGCTTAAAATCACGGTGTTCCAATGCGGTGGAGCTGTTCACACTTCGGAGGCCGAGGCAGAAATTCAGCTTAACCTTGATAAGTATCTACCACATGTCAACCAGTCACCCTGTATGCTTCGCGCAATATCACTTGCAATGGCCGACTTTATCGTGTGGTATCGTAATTATGCGCATTCGCACAATGATGCAGAGCGAAATGCCCTTGATTGGGATGTCGAAACTTATTAAAATTGACGATCTTATGGCAAAAAAGATAGCGACCAAAAAGAAACAAGAGAAATCGTTTGAGGCGACTTTGTGGGAAACCGCAAACTCACTTCGAGGCACAGTCGAGCCCTCGGAATACAAGCATGTAGTCCTTGGACTTATATTCCTTAAATATGCCGGATATAAGTTTGCAAACCAGCACGATATGCTTCAGGAGCAATATGGCGATATGGTTTGTGAAATGCCCGTGGCCTACGGCAAGGATAATGTATTTTATCTCCCGGAAAATTGCAGGTGGGACTATATCATGGAACGCGCCAAGCAAGATGATATAGCTCTGATAGTTGATAAGGCACTTGCAGACATCGAGGCAAACAATCCAGCTCTCGTCGGTGCGCTTCCTTCAAATTATTACAGCACTCTCGGCATGAACCCTGCCGATTTTGCTTCCCTGCTCGACACCATCAATGGGATCGAGAGCCATATCTCCGACGATAAAGACTTTATCGGTCGTGTGTACGAATACTGTCTTGGCAAGTTTGCCCTTCAGGAGGGCAAAGGCAAGGGCGAATACTATACACCCAAAAGTATCGTCAATCTCATTGCAGAAATGATTGAGCCCTTCCGTGGCAAAATTTACGACCCTTGCTGCGGTTCGGGCGGTATGTTCGTTCAATCTGCTCGCTTCATCGAAGCACATGGCGGTAACCGTCGAGATATCTCGGTTTACGGTCAGGAACGTACTACCACTACCTACAAATTGGCAAAGATGAACCTCGCTATCCGTGGCATTGCCGCTAATCTTGGCGACAAGCCGGCTTCGACATTCCAGGATGACCAGCATAAGGCTGAAAAGTTTGAGTTCATCATGGCAAACCCACCGTTCAACCAGTCGAAATGGCGCCAAGAAAGTGAACTTACCGACGACCCGCGTTGGAAAGGCTTCGCCACTCCACCCACATCCAATGCCAATTATGGTTGGATTCTGAACATATACTCCAAACTGGCTACCGATGGCGTGGCCGGGTTCCTCCTTGCTAATGGAGCTCTTAGTGGTGACGGCACTGAGAAAGAAATCCGTGCACGACTGACTTCTGAGGATATTGATGCAGTCGAGGCTATAGTTATCCTGCCAAGAAAGATGTTCTACACCACCGATATCTCCGTGACCCTTTGGATTCTCAACCGTAACAAGAAAGCTCGTACAGTCAATGTAAATGGTGAGATGCGTCACTATCGGGACCGTTCCGGTGAGATTCTTTTCATGGATCTCCGCACATGGGGAGAGCCGTTTGAAAAGAAATATATCGCTTTCTCTGATGAAGATATTGCTCGGGCTGCCCACCGCTATCACCAGTGGCAGCGCACCGATATGGGGGAGTATCACGATGAGGCCGAGTTCTGTAAATCAGTTCGCATCGGCGACCTGAAAGACTCATCGCTCGTGCCGAGCAAATACATCGAATTTGCTACCCGCGACGATGCTGAGGATTATGGCGAGAAAATGACAGCCCTGCAAGCTGAACTCCGTTCGCTATTTGCAGAGGAAGCCGACGCTCGCCGCGAGGTAGAAAATGTGTTCCGTCAACTTGGTTACGAACTTTAACCCCATACAGCTATGAGAGGAATCGCAATGCCACTTCAACAAGTTTGGGGCAATGGACGCACCCAACTTGTAATTCCCGTATATCAACGCAACTACGCTTGGAAGATTGAAAACTGTAATCAGCTTTTCGCTGACCTTGTCAAGTTAAAGAATAGCCACCGCACAAGCCATTTCTTCGGCTCAATCGTTACCGCTCCGGCAGGTTCAGGTCTTGACCGGTTGATAATCGACGGTCAGCAGCGACTAACAACCACTTCCTTGCTCATGCTTGCGGCTATAAAAGCCGTCAAGGATGGTAAAATGGCGTGCAGTCAAGAAGGACTGCTTGAAGAAACCCACGACAATATGTTGTGGTCGAAGTATGGTTCGCATCCCACTTGTAAGTTCAAACTTCTGCCTATCGAACAAGACCGCATCGCTTACGACCGTTTGTTTACTTTTGACGATAGCCAATTCGTCAAGGACTCAAAGGTAACCCGTAATTTTCTCAATTTCTATGAGAAACTTACGGCCACACCGCAGGCGTTTACCTTTGACGAACTGTTTGATGTAGTTGACCGTCTTCAAGTAATCTGCATCGACCTTGACAATGATGACGACCCTCAGCTCATCTTCGAGAGCCTGAACTCTACAGGTCTCGCACTTGAAGAAGCCGACAAAATCCGCAACTATCTTCTCATGTCGCTTGCTCCACAAGAACAGGAAGATTGTTTCAAACAATATTGGCACAAGATTCAGGCATCGACAGATGACGCACCAACTATGTTCCTTCGCGACTACATTACCATTTCCGACAATCTGCTACGTCCTGTGAAGTTGAACAATCTCTACTTCCACTGGAAACGCTATATGACAGAGGGCGGCCATGACCGCAAGACTGAACTTGCGTCGATGCTCAATTATGTGCGTTATTACCACATGATCAACACTGCTGAGATCGCATTGCCCGGTGACGATGGCCAATGGATCAAGAGCGCAAAGCTAAGCAAAAAAATTGCTCAACTTCGCAACCTCGACACCGACGTTATTAATGTGTTCCTTATCTCATTTCTGAAATATGCTGCAGAAAATCGGCTCTCAGAGTCTGAGATTTGGAAAGTTCTTGACTTGGTAGAGTGCTATCTTGCCCGACGCATCGTCTGTTCAATGTCATCCAACTCCCTGACTCAGACATTCTGCGCGTTGCACCGCGATGTTTTGCGCTCAATTACAGAGTATGAGAAAGCCGGTCAGACTCTCGACAAGCCTTATTCAGAGATACTGGCTTATCATATCCTACGCCGTGAGGGTAACTTCCGCATACCTCGCGACGCCGCTTTCAGCGAAGCCATCCATACTCGCAACGTCTATCAAATGCCGAAAGCTGCTCAACACTTCTTGTTTGAGCGACTTGAAAACTTCAGCCATACGGAGTTTATCGACGTTAAAAAGCACATGCAAGACGGATTGGCCACCATTGAGCACATTATGCCCCAAACTCTCACCGCGCAATGGCGCAGTGAACTGGGCGATGATGCCGAGACCATTCACGAGCAGTATCTTCACACCTTTGCCAATCTTACCCTTACCGGCGTAAACTCCGAATTGAGCAATAACTCGTTTGCTGATAAGAAGACGGGCAAAGAAATAAATGGTCAATCGATAAATGGCTACAGTGGTTCAATCTATCGCCTAACCCAGGAACTGATGGCTTACGATACATGGCAACTAAAGGACATACAGAATCGCGCAAAGAAAATCGAAGACAAATTCTTCTCGCTTTATCCGTTACCTACGACCACCTATGAACCATTGCCAAAGGCTGTAGAGGAAGTGTCGCTTGAAGAAGAAGATTTCAACCCGACAAACCGCACGCTTGTGGGTTATAAGCTCTTTGACGTTGAATATCAACAGATATACTGGATTGATATGCTAACAAATGTCGTCAAAGAACTTTACAAACGTGACCCCGATGCTTTTGAACCTCTCGTTCAAAAAGATTATTGGATTCATGCCACTCCCGGCGATGACCCTAAAAAGTGTGAGAAACTTGGTGAGAACTGCTACCTTTGGCGATATGCCAACAACCGCAATAAGCTCGTTGGGCTCCGTTACATTTTCGATGAACTCAACGTGGCCTACGGTGATTTAATTCTCTACATTGACCCAGTTGTCGCATCCGAATCGGCCAATGATGTACAAACCGCAAACACAGAAGTCGATGGAGAATAACACAACAATGCGTCGCCTCGGTGACTTTATACGTCAGGTTGATGTCAGAAATAAGGACTTGACCGTCACCAATCTTGTGGGATTAAGTATTGATAAAAAATATATACCTTCTGTGGCAAATATCGTCGGCACTGATCTCTCTAATTATAAAGTAATTAGAGAGAACCAGTTTGCATGTAGCTTAATGCAGGTAAGCAGAGATAAGAAGATGCCAATTGCCATATATAAAGGTGTAGATGCGATTATGTCACCTGCATATCCTATCTTTGAAGTTATAGATAATTCAGTATTACTCCCTGATTATCTACAATTGTGGTTTGTTAGAGAAGAATTTGACCGAGAGGCAACATTTTATGCAATTGGTGGAGTTCGTGGCTCTTTGGAATGGGGTGACTTTTGCGATATAAAGATACCAGTTCCTCCGATTGAGGATCAACTGGCTATTGTGGCGCGGCACAAAGCAATTGAGCATAAGATTGATGTAAACCACCGACTGATTGCCACTCTCGAAGAAACTGCACGAACCATCTACCGCCACACCTTCATCGACAACATCGACCCCGAAAACCTCCCCCAAGGCTGGCGATGTGTTTCTATATCTGAAATTGCAGAGGTTAATATAGAAAATATATCTTTCAAGGATAATTTTACAACTATTGATTATCTCGACAGTGGCAGTATAACTAATAATTATATTTCAGGTTTTCAGCATCTTGTTGTTGGAGAAGATGAGATACCAAGTAGAGCAAAACGCAAGGTTAGATATAATGATATAGTGTATTCGACGGTGAGGCCAAATCTAAAACATTTTGGCATACTGAAATGCGACGCAACTAATCTTATTGTTTCAACGGCTTTCGCTGTAATTCACTCTATAACGGAAATTCCTACGGAAGTAATTTACCTTGCTTTAACTCAGCAAACTGCTATTGATGAATTTCAAAATATAGCTGAAATGAGTAAAGCAACATACCCGTCAATTACTGCTGATGATATTATGGCGCAAAAGATATTATTGCCTGACAATGCTGATTTTTCATGTTTCTCAGGGATCTTCAATATGATAGATTCACTTAATCGTTGGAAAAGGCGCGTGCGTTTGACCCCTTCGGGCACGCGGGATTTGACCCCTCGGGCAAAATAAGAATGACCCCTTAAAAGTCCTGGCGGCGGGGGTCAATGTTATTTTACCTCATTTGGTT
>OFGK01000040.1_pt1 | contig 124432 bp, 97 predicted proteins | sample 1521771 | NCBI WGS metagenome assembly OFGK01 (sample SAMEA3504088, study PRJEB24116) | mouse gut metagenome | biome: mouse gut; feature: mouse-associated habitat; material: faeces | place: Denmark | collected 2011 | reverse complement strand
CCGGATAATTCGTTCCATTCTCCCATTTTGATACTGCCTGAAAAGAAACATTCAACTTCTCCGCCAAAGTTTGTTGTGTATATCCTAAAGCTTTTCTTTTATTCATAATTACCGATCCAATATTCATATAAACATCTCCTTGTTTCCTTTGATTCCATTTTACCATAGCAAATTGAAAAAACGATAACCGTGTCGGTTAGTTCATCATATAAATTCAACCGGTAGTAGAAAAAAATATTGGAACGATTCAGGATCCTGAAATTACTAATTTTACTGTAATAAAAAAGCTTCTACATATCGATCCTGAGAATACCGGATCTATACATAGAAGCCTTATAAATCAATATCCATTTCCGTTGCTTAAAACTATAGTCAAACCCTTCAGACTGCTCTGCTTATTCACCTGTAATACCTGTGCGGTCGATACTTTCGACAAAGTATCTCTGCAATACAAAGTACATCAGCAGAAGCGGCAGGATGGAGAGCATCGTGCCCGCTAAGTTGATAGACTCATTCAGGCTGGTGGCCGCATTAGTAGCTGTCGTAGCATAGCTTGAATAGTTGGTTGCAAAGTTGTCAAGCTGTATGATCAGCGACGTCCATCCTGATTTTGTCATAACGCCTGCTACATACATTTCCGTCAGGTAAGATTCATTCCAGTACCATACGAAAGAAAATAATGATACCGTAATGATCGCCGGACTTGCAGACGGTAAGGAAATCTTCAGAAAGGATTTAAAATAGCCTGCTCCGTCAATCTGTGCCGCCTCGATCAATACCTTAGGCACCTGTTTAAAAAACTGGTAGAAAATCAGGATAAAGATCGGTCCGTTGATTCCCATTCCAAGTATGGAAGGCAGGATAAACGACCAAAGCGTTCCTAAAATCCCCATATTGGAATACAATACATAAGTCGGGATCATTGTGATCTGGCTCGGAAGTACAAAAGAGAAAATAATGATCGCAAGTACTACCTTTTTCCCCGGAAAGTCGAACCTTGCCAATCCGTACCCGATCAGGGAACAGGAGGCTACGTTACAAAGTGTGGGAACTCCCGCAATGATAACGCTCTGCCCTAATGATTTCCAAAAATCCATACTCTTTGCCGCCTGCGCATAGTTGGATAAGTTCAGCGCGCTCGGAATCCAGTTAATGGAAGAATCCAAAAGGTCATCCAATGACATAAAACTGTTGCTTATCATGTAGAGGATCGGATAAAGATAAATAAATCCGATACAGATCAACAGTGCATAGATAAGGAACATTTTCAAGAAGCCTTCTTTATCTTTGGAACCCAGCAGAAATTTACGCGCTTTTTCTTTATTTAAATTCTGATACCATTTTTTGTTTAAAACCGCTGCTGCCTGCGATCCGTTAATAGTCGCCGCTGCCATCGTAGGTTGAATATTTGCGTTTTTGTCTTGCTTTTTCGATTTTTTTGGCATTTCTTGCACTTCTCCTTTCTATCTTTTTCACTGTTCTTGCTTCTTTCTTCATCGCCTTCTTCGCTCTCTTGACCTGCTTTTCATAAATATCTTTCTTTGCAAGGAATACGATAGCAAAAAGTCCGACGATCAAAAGAACCACTAAGGAATACAGCCACGCCATTGCCGACGCATATCCATATCCTTTCTCTTTCGTTCCTGAGAACATAGAGTTTTTGATCAATTCGATGATCGCATTCTGATTGTTGTTGGAAATAAATACAACCGTATATACACAATTTAAAAGTACTAACGGTTTGATTGTCGGTAAAGTGATCTTCCAAAAACATTCCCAACCGGAACCGCCGTCGATCTGCGCCGCTTCATACATGGAACGGTCTATCTTCTGCAGGCCGGAAAGGAAGATCAAAATCTGTACGCCCGAATACCAAAGAATCGTTACCATGTTTTCAAAAATACCGGAAATCGGTTCAGCGAGGCTGTACGGTAAAAAATTATGTACCGCCGTGCTGATTGCCTGCGTATCGATCGCCGTAATACTTCCCGCTCCCTGTTCCGTAAGCATTCCTAAGATCGGTCCGCTTACAATGATAACCGGAAGGAAGAATATCAGTCGGAAAAATCCTCTTGCCTTGATCTTCTGGTTTAGCATCATAGCAATAATAAGAGCAAATACCACGATGATCGGAACCGATATAATGGTCGTCGTTAAATAATCGATCAACTGCGTCGGAAAATCTGCATCCGACAATAAAATCTGTGTAAAATTCCCGTATCCTACAAAGGTAAAGGTCTTTCCCACCGGTGTAATGCGGATATTGTTAAGCGCATATTGAAAAGAAGTGATCAGTGGGTAGGCAAGAAAGATACAGGCGCCGAGTATCCAAGGCGAAACGAAGATCAGTCCTGTAATTGCCTCACGTTTTGCAAGACGTCCCGGTTTGATTTTATTTTTATTCTTTTTTTCTTCACGGTTTGTTTTTTCTTTTTTACTCATTACGCCTCACCTACCTTATAAGACATTGCCGGAACAGTTACGCCGTCGGCAGTCTGCTCCTGTCCTGAATAATTTACATAGATAGCGACCCCGTTATCATAAGTGACCACCGTAACCCCGTTATCCAACTTTTCGTGACGGATGATCAACGCGCCGTCTACCATTCCCGCTACTTCCCTGAGCTTTTCGTCATACTCAATGATCGTGTCTTTATAAGTATTATACTCCGTACTGTACAGATCGGATGAATTTGTATAGATCAATGCGGATGAATTTTCATAAGTGATATAGAAAGACGGATAAACGCCGGACTCTATCATCTGTAAGAAAAACTCTGTCTTGTTCGCTTCAAAATTCACATAATCCGAGTACATCGGGATTACTCCCTTTAATACCATGGATAAGAACGGCACTTCTTCATCTACATACATATAGTCCGAAGAACCAAGGGGCATATCGAGGAACGCATCCGTATAGTTCCAAAGATATGCAAAGGGCTGTTGTAAAATCAGATTCGTGTTTTCATCTATAGACGCCAATGTGCTTTCATAATCTGCCGCGCAATCATATCTGGTCATAAAGCTTCCCCTGCTGCTGGAAGAAAACAGTGTATTGGATATTCCCTCTACCGCAAGATTGGAAACTCCTTTTTTAGTGTAAGATTTCACAAATTTCTTTAATGTGGAATCGCTTTTCTTTGATGTCTGATACATGAAAGTCTTATATACGTTTGCCCAAAATTCGTCTTTAAAAGTACGTTTATTTACTTTTTTCACTACGTTAAAGGTAGAACTATTGGTGGACGGATTTAATCTCAAAGCGTCATTGTAAAGATACAGATGATAATTGTTCTCTTCCGACTCCTTGATCAGCTTTGTCAGCGCGCCGGTCCCGCCTATATGAGAATCCGCTTTATATTTGCTGATCGGAAGGTTATAGATCCCTCCCTTTTGCCATCCTTTGTAAACGGAAAGCATACTGCTTATCCCTGCTGCCTGCAATTCTTTATAGATTTCTTCTACATTATCCACCGTCGTCACGGTAACCGCTTTTGTTCCCATCAGGAATTCTTCACGGTCCGTCCCTAGAAAATCCACTCTGGTATTATAGCCGTTATCTTTTATTGTGACCAGTCCGTTATCTAACAGATAGTTTCTGTATGTTACCGCCATGCCCGAATAATTCGCATCCTCACCGGAAAGCAGCATATATCTGACCTGCAGGTCCGTATGGGTACGGTCCGCTTCTACGTTGGTTACCGTTCCGGAATTGGAATTGTTCAATGGCTGTATATAAATATCCCGAAGCAGAAATCTTGCGAAACAACGGTTATAATTTACCATGACTCCATTCGGGTGCGCTTCTACGCTGGCACGTTTATCTCCCTTTTCCACAACTGCAAGATAACCCAGATTCTGATTCGTATGCGCCATGCCGAAGATCGGCGCAATAACCTGATTCGCACTCCTTACCATGTCTACTTCATCCCAAAGCAGTGCCTGTGTCGCGGAATCGGTAAATCCGATATCCTTGCCGTAAATCATCTGGGAAAAACCTGTAGAGTAACGACCTTCTTTATTGTTCAAATGAATCAGCGCGCCGTTTCCGTCAGGAATGAGCATATAGCCCTCTTCGTCGTCTAAAAAGGTATATCCCATAAACGGATACAGGCTGATCATGGAAATATAGCTTCCCTCTTTTTGTTCGATAATAGAATCGTCAGGTATGTTAACGATCAGTTGGTCTTCTTCCAAAGATACGTTTACCGTCAGCCCGAACTGATACTCCGTAAAAAATACTTTTGCGGAAAATCCGTTTTCGGTTTTTGTTACCTCTATCGTATTATCACAGGTGAGCAGATCGACCTGATATGTATTGACCGTACCGACGATGGCCTGTATCACGATACCTGATTTCATATATCCGTTCCATGATTTGTTACTGTTACCGTCGTCTTTTGCATCGTTTAATGTGGACTCCAATAATTCTCCGGTTTCCTTATTTTCCAAAATAATGGAAAGTCTCGGTTCATATAAATACATCTTGTAGGTACTGCTCTCGGCAACCAGCTCATAATCATCCAAAGTAACCCATTCCGATTCGTCTACCTTGCCGACCGCACCTTCCATTACTACTTCGCCGTCGTCTAAAACGGTTTCCCCATTTGCCTGCGCGCCGCTTTCCTCCGCTTCGTCCGCGGCCGCGGCGTCTTCTACCTGCGCCGCAAGGGAAATGGTATTGGGTGCTGCCGCTATCATAGCTGCTGCCAAAATCCACGCAATTACTTTTTTATTTTTAATAGCCAAGCCGATACACCACCTCTCCAAAGATAGAATTGATAAACTCAAATACCTGCGCCCATAATACATAAATGATAAAGATCAATAAAGCCATGATCAGAATCGTAAACAAAGTCAGCGCAATAATCTTAAACGTTTCTTTTCCGGTATAATTGTTTACTTCTTTGATTGACAGAATCAAAAGCACTACAAGCCACCCGATCATTAAAAGCTGGACTAACGTAACCAAGAACGCTTCGTTATCCGTCAATACATGAGTCAGTACAAATGCGACCGGCGTTAACATGATGTAGGGCGTCAGGCTGTAACAGAAATAAGTATAGATCTTCTTTACGGTACCTTCCCCTTCATTGATCGTACAAACCAGATAGTTGCAGGCAGTTACCGCCGCCATCACGATGACCACAACCCCGATATCGGAAAGAATGTCATATCTTCCTTCTCTGACGTTTTTCCACAAAAATCCGCAGAGATATTTGTTAACGATATACTCTATCGTAAAAATCAGAAGCAGGATGCTGGGCGCTGCCCAGGATGCTCTCCCCTCTCTGGCGATGCCGTAAGAACCGTCTATCGGATGTTTCATAAAATACTTCGCATAAAGCAGATTGGAAACCACTTTCTTCTGTTTGCAGTTCTCCCAAAATGCTTTCGGTTTTGCAAGGATCTGTTTCTTTCTGTCTAAGAACTTCACAACTCTGATCACAATATAGACCGCCAGTATTACAAGCAGCGCCTCTACTATGTTTTTCTTGAGCCACTGATTTCTGATCTCCCAGTAAGCGTCGGAATAACCTTCATAGTCTTTGGCAAGCCTTGCGTACCGAAGCGCCATATCGTAATTTTCTTCCTGGAAATATGCCCTGCCCATTGCCTGATTTGCATAATCAAACATGCTGTTCATTTTCAGGACTTCCGTTAAAGGTTCTTTACTTTCGGTATAACGTCCTTTGGAATAAAGGTAAAGCGCCCGGTGCAGCAGATTCGTAAATTCAGAAGGTTCATATACCTGAATCTGGCATTTATCCGAATCTAATATGTATATCTTATCCTCTTGGTCCACCTGAATACTGGTAACCAATGTGGAAAGCCCCACCCTCTGCGTACCGTCGTCCAAACCGCCGAATACATAGAGCAGATCGCCGTCGTTATTGTATTCGTAAATGTAACCCTGCTGGGACGCTACATACACATTGTCGTGATTTCCTGCCGTGACCGCAGCCGGAATCGGATCGTAACTGTCCGGATCGATCAGGTTCTTTCCGGCGATGTTGAGTCGTTTCAATGTCTTACTCTTATCGCCTCGGGTAACGGTGTAGATCAGTCCCTTTTTATCGATGGCAAGGTTATCCGGCGTGGAAGGAATATTGCTTGCCATTTTTGCCCTTTGGGCATCCGTTAAGATCGCCCGGTAAATGATAGTCTGAATACTTTGGTCCGCAAAGTTCGTTCCAAAATATCCAAGGAAGGTTCCCCCGTCCGTAGGAGAAATCTCTACGATACCGTTTGTGTTGGATTCACAGACAATATACATCACTCCCGCTTCGTTTACTACTACCTTGATGGGAAGGAAATCCAGATTATCACCGTAAAGAGGACTGTTAGGTTTTGTATACTGATTGACTACCTGCCCGTTTTCGTCAAATTCAAAAACCGCCGCCGCGTCTCTGTCGGCTACATATACATGGTTATTTTCTTCCGTTACAAAAACTCCCTTGGGAGAGATCAAAGTACCCTCGCCGATCACTTTGATCAGATTTCCCTCTAAATCGCCGACAATGATTCTCCCGTTGCCGGTATCCGCTACATAAATCTCGCCGTTCTCCGTTACATACAGATCGCTGGGCGTATCCAAAAACTTATCTCCGAATTTTGTGATCGTCGCATGAGCAAGATAAGCCGTCTGCGTTTCCTGCACATATCCGTAACCGTCTACCGTATAGGTACGGTACGGCGTTTCTGCATGTACGGACAAAATATCTATTCCCGAAATCAGAACAAATGCAATCAGGAATACGGCTGTCAGTCTTAAAACTCTTTTTTTCATATATAGTTTTACTCCTTTCCAAGCTTTTCCTGATCTACTTGATACCCGAATGCGCCATTGTGTTCATAACGCTGTTCTGCAGGATGATAAATAATACTAAGTTAGGTACGAACATGATCAATGTGGCCGCCGCCGCAATACCCTGACCGGAAACGGTATTGTTCGCATTTACAAGTGTGTTCATATAAAACGTCAATGTCTTCATATTATCCGCGTTGATATAATAGTTCGATGTCTCCATATTCGTCCATACCTGCTGGAATACCAGAATCGACGCGGTTGCAATCGCCGGTTTTATCATTGGCAGTATCAGTTTCCAATATACCTGCATATCCGTGGCGCCGTCCATGTATGCCGCTTCTATCAGGGAATCCGGCACCTGTTCCACGAACTGTTTTACTAAGAAAAGCGCTACCGGATAGGCTACCAGCGGCAGGATGTGCGCCCATACGCTGTCGATCATGCCAAGCTGGCAGACTACTAAGTATCTCGGTATCAATACCGCAACCGCAACGAACATCAGGGCGATCTGGTTGATCTGCATCATCAGGTTCCTGCCTTTAAATTTGATCTTTGCAAGCGCAAATGCCGCACAGGTCGTAAATAACAAGGAAAGCCCTACCGTAAGCACGGTAACGATGATACTGTTAAATACATAACGGCTGAGAGGAATACCTGCCGTCCGGCTGAATTTGATCAGCTTTGTAAAGTTATCCATTGTCGCGTTTCTTACAAAAAAGGTAGGCGGGAATGCAAACAGCTCTTCCATCGGCTTAAACGCGTGGTTCGCAATGAATATTAACGGCATCGCCATAAAGATCACTAACGGAAGTATTAAAATAATGATCTTGATCTGGCTTCGCTCGAATTTCTGCGGATTGATTCTTTTTCCTTTATATGCCATATTCTGCTTCCCCCTCTCTAAAATTCATCTTTCTCTGAAAACAGCGAATTTGCCGCTTTAGAGAATAATTGTACAATCAACAGTAACACTACGGAAACAGCCGCCGCATATCCCATTTCATATCTTAAGAAACCGTAGTCCTCGATATGGTTTACGATCAACTGCGCCGCATATCCCGGCGACGGGTTTCCGGTAAGCAATGTGGAAACCAGACCGTTTTGGAACGCGCCTACGATTGCCATAACCGCTGCAAACAACATCTGCGGTTTCATCTGCGGGATCGTTATGTATATCATTTCCTGAAAACGGTTCTTAACGCCGTCGATCGCCGCCGCTTCATATAAAGATTCGTCCGAGTTCAAAATACCTGCAATCATGGAAAGGAAACCTACGCCCATGGACGACCACAAACCGATAATGATAACGATTGGCAGCAGGTATTTCGTAGCCACCAGCCAAATAATAGGTTCATTGATGATTCCCAGCTCCATCAGCCAGCTATTTAAAAGTCCCGTCTGGTCGCCTGAGAAAATGACCTTCCAAAGAACCGTCATTGCCACACCGGTCGTCATACTCGGTGAGTACAGGATCAGCGCAAAAATCGTTCTTGGAATCTTTGTCAGGTTACAGAGCGCCCACGCAAGCACAAAAGATAAAATATAACCTCCGATACCTACTACTACCGCATACACAACGGTATTAGGCAATACATACTGCATGAATACTTCATCACTGGTGATCAGGGTAATGTAATTCAAAAATCCAACCCATGACGGCCACTGAATAGCATTAAAGTTTGTAAAGGAAAGTATTGCTGCCAAAATAACCGGAATCAAAATAAAGATCATAAACACGATGGCGTAAGGCGCTACGAAAAAATATCCGTTCCTATTGTTATTTGCATGTCTTCCGATATTGCTTCTCTTTTTCCTCATTTCATCCCTCACCCCATTTCCTACTCTTCATCGGTCCGGCCTAAAAGCTTGCGGACGGTTTCCATTGTCGGAATTTCATATTCGCTTATGACGTTTCCTTCGCTGTCGTTATAACCAAATTCCTCTAACTTACGCGCAAACTCCCTGTTGATCGATTTTACGGCCTTATCGATTCTGGTCTGCTCGTTCTGCGCATTGACTACAATATCGTTAAAGGTATTGCTCATTTCACGCTCTAACAGATAAGTACCCGGTACTCTCGCAATATCCACTACGTTCTTAGCCGTTTCCGTAATGACTTCCCTTGCGTTTGAACCCCAGGGGAGCTGTGCAAAAGCGTCCATATTTGCGGTAGCCCACATATATTCATCGCCGTAAGTGATCTGGATCGTCTGACCAAACGTAGCCTGCGTCTCCGTGGAAGACCACCATTTGATAAATTCCCAAGCCTGCGCCTCTCTTTCAGGATTACTCTTAAAGATTACGGTACTTTCCGCGCATCCGCACACGGAACGGTCGATGCTGCCGTCTTCCTGTACGGTTCCCGGCGCCAATGCGATCTCCCATGAACTGGAAAGTTCCGGCGCCGCATTCGTTAAAAGGTTATACGCGGAATAATCCGCAATTCCTATCGGGTAATCCCCGTTCCTGAAATGCTGATAAAAATTATCTACATTGACAGGAAGGTTATAGATCGTAAATAAGTCGGTCAATTTTTTAAATCCGTCAACGGATTCTTCATTTCCCAATGCCGTTCCGGTAGATGCGGTCGGATTATAAAGGGATCCTCCGTTCTGCATGATGATCGGCGTCGTACCGTGGAAGTTACGAAGCTGTAACATTCCGGCCGTAGGATAATAGAAATTCAATCCCCTCATCTGCAGCTCCGGCAGCATGTCGATCACATCGTCTATTGTATCCGGTACTTCCAGCCCCAGCTTCTCCATAACGTCGCTGCGGTAATATAATACCCAGAAATTCATCGTCTCCGGCATAGAATAGATGCCGTTCCCGATGGAACCGGTCATAAAAAATCCCGTCTCATAAGGTTCTGCTACTTCTTTGAAATCATCAAACTGCGCCATATCCACCAACGCGCCCCGGATACCCAGCTCATAAGGGATCGTATAGTTGATTCCCGTCGCAACATCGGGCGCATTTCCCGAAGAATTGGATAATACCAATTTATACTGATCCGGCATGATACTGATATCCACCTCGATACCGGTCTGCGGCGTAAAGGATTCGTCGATCATCTTCTGCATAATCTGTACATACTGGCTGGAACGGTTTACCCATACCTGTAAATGATCGGGATTCGTATTGCTTGCCGAATAATCCTGATCGGTAAAGGAAGTGAAAAATCTTTGCAGGTTCATACCGATAGATTTAAAAAATCCCGGTTTCTTCGGCAGCTTTGCATCGTCCTGATAAAGCCAGATACGGTCGATGGCAAGATTGTTCTCGATCAGATTATCAATGGCGTTTGCCAGATAATGGTTGACGGAGTTCATACTTGTGGAAAGCTCGCCGATACGGTAAGGGATCTCGTCGGGATTATCCGCAAGGCTCTCTAACTGCTTCGCCGCAATCAGCATGGAAGACATGACCGCAACGGATTTATTACTGTCGCTCCATTTGATTGCGCTCTTTTCCAATTCCCGAAGTCTGTTCGCATAACCGTAAAGCGTATCCTCCAGATCCGGAATATATCTGGATAATTTCAAATCTCTGTATTTGTCCGCATTAGTTCCCGCAACCTTGGTAATCTCCAACGCAAGGTCGTTTACGTCGGACATGATCTCGTCGATGGATTCCATCACATAACAGATCAGATCCATAGAGATCGTAAAAGAAATCGTATGTACGCCTTCATCCAAGTAAACGCTTAAGTAGTTGCCGTCTTCATCTGTCAGGGTCGTTGTTTTATATTTTGTTGTATAAGCCATTCCGTAGGATTCGAAAGCGCTGTTCGGGATCTCGCCGTCTATTCTGATGTCTACGAATACGGGGAAATCCGTCTTATCGGAAGATCTATAATTCGTAGCGATCTTATAATAACCGCTCTCACCTTCCTTTACCCGGAACTCATAAGATACTTTCTGTCCCGCCACACTGAAAGAATCCGAGTCCAAAGTATTTAATACGGTATCTTTCACTTCATAGGGCGTCAGGCTCGTATCATATTCTGCCACGCCGTGAATGGACGAACTGTTCGTCTGCAGGAAGTCCTCGCCTTCAATCTCGATCAACCCGCTGCCCGCCGCCTTTTCGGAACCTGTATAAGCCGGTGCGGAGAAAGGCGCTGTAAGCGTCAGATCTCCTAATAGGAAATTTCCCTCTTTCACTTCAAACAAGATCTCATGAGTTCCTGCCGTAAGCTCTAAAGCAAGCGGCGCGGAATGACGGTAACTTGCATCCATCAGATATTTTTCTTCCCACTGGATCTGTTTATTCGGTACGGTCACCACCTGATTACCGTAACGGTCATAGGACGGTTCTAAATCCGGTATCCATGTCGTCTCGAATTCCAAATTCCTGCATTCGTAAAAAGGATACTCTCCGTCCACCTGCATTCCCATAGCGATCGGAAGAATGGATTCGTCATAAGACAAGTAATCAAACAGCATAAAATACTGTCCGTCCTGCGGTACGTCCAACGTCAGTTTGATCAGATCTCCTCTGGTAAGATCCAACACCTTTTCCGTACCGTCATACTCCCTGTTTTCGGAAGTGAAATGATCGCTGCCTTCCGTCACATGGGATTCCATGTCATAAACCACATCCTCCCCCGAATATATGGGTGTTGAATATCCGGCGCTGACTTTCGTATAATTATTGGATATCCTTTCACTCCTATATTCGTCGGCACTATAGGAATAACTTTGTGCAGAAGTATCTCCCGTTTCCTGCCCCGCGGCTTCGGCCGATACCTCTTTCGCAGCTACCTCTTTGATCCCTGTGGTATTCAGGCAAAGTACCACGATCAAGCTAAGCGAGACTGCTCTCATAAACTTTTTCTTGTGCCCCATAACAAACCTCCTTCTACCATATTTTTCCCTGACAGGTAGTTTAGTTTTTTACAAATTACTTTAGTTATTTCTATAATACTATTATATTAACCAAAAGTCAATGCTATACTTCTCTTTATTGTTATGATATTTTATAGATAGAATTAATGGATTTTAAATTATTGTATCACTTTGCACAAATGGATACATCAATTTTTATTAATTTTATACATAAATAAAAACAAAAAATATTTTAGGAGGTTATTTTTTATGAAAAACTATTTTAGAAAAGCCGCCGCGCTGGGACTAAGTATTACAGCCCTATGTTCTCTTTGCGGCTGCAGTTCGTCCGGCTCCCCAAAACCTTCCGAAACGGAAATGCCGGAAACGGAAACGGCAACTGATCAGGCAGCGGACGACGTTTCCCTTCCCTTGTCCGCTGTTTATAAAGTAAATACGGACCTATCTTCCGTAGAGACACCCGTATCCGTTTCCGATACGCTCTACGGATTATTTTTAGAGGATATCAATTTCGCCGTTGACGGAGGGCTCTATGCAGAACTGATCAAAAACCGTTCTTTTGAATACGGTTCCGCGGCAGCCAATGAAAATAAACACGGGTGGACAAATGAATATCCCGATTATGTTACTTTCGCGGTAATCGACGGGAATCAAACCGGATCTCCCGGTTATTTGAACGAAAACAATCCCCATTATGCGCTGCTTTCTTACAACGGCCTTTCTTCGGCAGACCAATACTACGGAATCGGCAATGTGGGATATCTGGACGGCTTAGCCGTCACAGGCAATGAAGTTTATAACGTTTCCTTATATTTAAGGACCGCATCCGAATCGGATATAACGCAGATAGACGCAGCCAGCTATGCTTCCGGCATGAAACCCATTCCCCATGCAGACGCTGCCCTGCGCCTGACTCTCCGGGATACGGACGGCGTCGTTTACGCTCAGGATTTTATTGAAAATATATCCGGTTCTTGGACAAAATATGAAACCACATTGACCCCTGCAGAAACGGTAAACAAAAATCTCCGTCTTTATATAGAATGTAAAGGCCCCGGTACGGCCGTCTGTCTGGATATGGTTTCCATGATGCCGGCAGATACCTATAAAGGGCTCCCGATCCGTAAAGACATCGGTGAATATATGGAGGCGTTAAACCCTTCCTTTTTACGTTTTCCCGGGGGCTGCGTGATCGAAGGACGGGACGAAGAAAGTATCTATGACTGGAAGGATTCCATCGGAAACGGTCTTACCTTTACGGTAAACGGAAACGAAACGACGGGAGACGCCGCGGCACGCCCGCAGGGAAAAAGCATTTGGTCAGGAACGAAAAACGATCCTTATTATACTACATACGGCATTGGTTTTTATGAATATTTCCTGCTTTGCGAAGCCCTTGATTGTCTTCCCGTTCCGGTTCTTAACGCCGGCATGACCTGTCAGGTACAGAGTCCCCGTTATATCGTTTATCCGTTAAGCAGCGATGAATTTAAACAGTATATTCAGGACGCTTTGGATCTGGTGGAATTCTGCCGGGGAGGCGCCGACACTACATGGGGCGCCGTCAGGACCGCCATGGGACATGAAGCTCCCTTTCCCTTAAAATATATCGGGATCGGGAACGAACAGTGGCAGAGCGAATATCATGCCCATTATGAAAAGTTTGCAGAAGCTTTTGAAAATGCGGCTAAAGAAAATCCGGAACTTTACGGCGATATCGAACTGATCGTGGCAAACGGTACGGCCTCCGGCAGTACGGAAGGATGGTCCTATATTGAAGATTACCCTGATTCCGTTACCACATTGGTAGACGAACATTATTATGAATCTCCCAACTGGTTTTTAACGAATACGAAACGGTATGACGCCTATGACCGGAATACGCAGGCTAAAGTATTTTTAGGGGAATACGCGGCCCAGTCCAATACTTTACAGGCTGCCCTTTCCGAGGCTGCTTATATGACCGGACTGGAAAGAAACTCTGATATCGTGGCAATGGCATGTTACGCACCCCTGTTCGGCAACAGTAAAACCAATCAATGGCTGCCCGATATGATGTTCTTTTCCAATAACGCCTTATTCGGAACGGCGGATTACTATGTACAGAAAATGTTTGCAAACCATGTAGGTAAGACGATTCTTCCCTCCCGGCTTACCCTATCGGGAAAAGCGGAAGATACCGGATTATCCGGGGCGGTAGGCCTTGGTTCATGGATGACCTCCGTTTCTTATGATAATCTGACGGTCACTTCCAATGTGGACGGTTCCCTGCTGTACAGTTCGGATTTTGAAAATGAGGATACTTTAAAGGCGGACGGTTACACGGAACATGAAGGGGAATGGAGTGTCAAAGACGGAAAATTAGTACAGGAATATACCGGAGATCCTTTCGATGCCAACACCGGAGATGTGGTCTATATCGGGGAAAAAGACTGGACTAATTACACCCTGACCGTAGAGGCGGAAATTTTAAACGGCAACGAAGGATTTCTAATCCCGGTATGCGTTAAAGATTCTGGAAACAACATATTTTGGAATATCGGCGGCTGGGGAAATACCGTTTCCTGTTTACAGATCGTATCCGGTAACGCCAAAAGCGGCCAAATCACCGGAACAACGAAAAATCTCGTTTTGAAGAAAAATCAAGTGTACCGGTTAAAGGTAGTGGTAGAAGACAGTAATATCAAATGTTATATTGACGATTCGCTTTATGTGGATTATACGCAGGAAACTCCGGAAAGCATATATGAAACTTCCAGCGTCGATGAGAACGGTAACCTTATCCTTAAATTTGTTAATGTAACGGAAGAAGCGGTTGATATTGCCGTTTCTCTCGAAAATATAGATATGGACGATTTTTCCTCTACCGCTTCCGTTACGGTTTTAAAGGGAGAAAACCTTTCCGACGTCAATTCGTTTGAAGAACCGGAAAAAATCAGCTTAGCGGAGGAAACTACAAAAGTGTCGGAAAACTTTACTTATACTGCTCCCAAATACTCGGTAAGCATTATTCAGATTTTCAGAAATTAGGAAAAATGTCCGGAAACAAATTTCGGAAAATCATATTGGAAAACGATAGAGCTGCGATCCCCTCGCAGCTCTATTATTCTATCCTTAAATTGCCCCATCGGAAAATATCATTCTTATCCGCTGCACTTCCCTAAATCCAATTTTCTGATCTTATCCCGTACCTTTAAGACCATGGACGGCGTTACGGATAATTCGTCAAATCCCATTCTAAGAAATGTTTCCGTCAGCGTAGTATCCGCTCCCAATTCTCCGCAGACGCCTACCCAGCATCCTTCCTTATGGCCATTATCCGCCACCATTTTCAACATCCTTAAAATCGCTTCATGATGCGAATCATAAAGATTGTCAAGCTTCGGATTCTGCCTGTCGATTGCAAGCGTATACTGTGTCAGATCATTAGTGCCAATGGAAAAAAAGTCCACTTCTTTTGCCAGAAGATCACTGATCATGACTGCTGCCGGCGTTTCGATCATAATGCCGATCTCCATATCTTTATAAGGTATCTTTTCCTGATCAAGCTCCGCTTTTACTTCTGCGATCAACTCTTTGATCTGTTTTACCTCCCGAACGGAGATGATCATCGGAAACATAACGGCCACCGTCCCGTAATAGCTTGCCCGGTAAAGGGCGCGTAGCTGGGTTTTAAACATATCTTTCCTGTCAAGACAGATGCGGATCGCCCGATACCCCATTGCAGGATTTTCCTCTTTCTCCAGTCCAAAGTAATCTGCCTGCTTATCCGCTCCTATATCCAAAGTACGGATGATCACCTTTTTTCCCGCCATATTTTCCGCAACTTTTTTATATGCGCCAAACTGTGTCTCTTCCGACGGGTAATCCTCCGATTCCAAAAACAGAAACTCGCTCCTAAACAGCCCGATCCCTCCTGCATCGCTGGCAAGTACGTTTGCCACATCCGCCACACCGCCGATATTGGCGTAAAGCTCGATCTTTTTTCCGTCTAAAGTAACGTTCTCTTTTCCTTTTAATTCCTGAAGCAGGCGTTTTTTCTGCTCATCCTCTTCTTTCCGCTTTTTATATCTCGATAAAGTTTCTCCATCCGGTTCTATATAAAATTTTCCTTCATAACCGTCTACAATACCGAGCTTTCCCTCCGCTTCTTCCAGTTTTTCCAGATCCACGCCGATCAACGCAGGAATATTCATTGTACGGGCAAGAATAGCGGTATGGGAATTGGCGGAACCTTTCTTTGTCACAAAAGAAAGTACCTTGGATTTGTCAAGCTGTACTGTCTCGCTGGGCGCTAAATCTTCCGCTAACAGGATCGACGGTTCGCCGCCCAGCTCTTTTCCTTCCGCCGTCCCCTGCAAAACGGAGATGATCCTGTTGCTGATATCCCGTACATCCGCCGCCCGTTCCCGCATGTACTCGTCTTCCATTGCCGAAAACATTCCTGCAAAATTATCCCCTGTTGTTGCTGCCGCAAATTCGGCGTTTACTTCCTGCGACCGGATCATATTGGTAACGGATTCTATATAATCCAGATCGTCTAACATCATCTTATGTACTTCGAAGATCATGGCATTGACTTCTCCCACTTCCTTTAATGCCTTTTCATAAAGCACGGTAAGCTGCTCTTTAGCTTTTTCCCTTGCAGAGTGAAAACGCTCCGCCTCCGCCTCCGTATCGCTTATTTTAATCCTCTTTACCTGACGGTCCTTTTTACCGTATACGGAAAGTTTTCCTATTGCGATTCCTCCAAATACACTTTTTCCTTCCAGTACCATATAACCCCTCCGTTCCGTTTACAGGTTTTCTTCCAAAAATTTGCTCAGCGCTGCCATCGCCTCTTCTTCTTTTTCCCCGTTTACTTTAACAGTGATTTCTTCTCCGCATTTTACGCCAAGTCCCATGATTCCGAAAATACGCTTTGCATCCGTTTCCTTATCCCCCTTACAGATCGTAACCGTACAAGGATAAGCCGACGCTTCTTTTACAAATAATCCTGCCGGTCTTGCATGGATGCCTTCTTTGTCTTTTATTACATACTTAAATTCTTTCATTGTTTTTCCCTCCGTATTTATCATATTTTTTTGATCTCTCTTCACACTTTTCCATTTATACCCGAACTCTTTAAACTTATTAATTTCCTATCTTTCATTTCTTATCTTCTGAACTTATTGGATCTTTTTTTAATACGCCCAGCAACATGCAGGAAACCGCGGAACCTACTGCCAACGCCGCCAAATACATCAGCGGGTTTCCTACGGTCAGGAATACGAAGATCCCGCCGTGAGGCGCCATCAGCGTACAGCCAAACGCCATTGACAATGCTCCCGATACTGCCGCTCCGGCTACACAGGCAGGTAACACACGAAGCGGATCTGCCGCTGCAAAGGGTATGGCGCCTTCCGTAATAAAAGACAGTCCCATGATAAAATTAGTCGGCCCCGCTTTCCTCTCATCGGAAGTAAACTTCTTTTTAAAAAGGAGAGTCGCAAGAGCAATGGCAATGGGAGGAACCATGCCACCTATCATCACCGCCGCCATAATATGATAATTCCCTGCGGCAATGGACGCCGTTCCGAATACATACGCCGCTTTATTTACCGGGCCGCCCATATCCACGGACATCATACCTCCCAGCAGCGCTCCTAATAAAATGGCGCTGGCGCCGTTCATACTGTTCAGAGCGTTATTGATCAAAGTATTTAATCCTCCAATGGGAGGTTCTATCACATAAGTCATGATCAATCCCACGATCAAAATTCCAAGCAGCGGATAAAGCAGTACCGGTTTCAAACCCTCTAAACTATCGGGAAGTTTATCCAATACCTTTTTTAGCATTTTTACGACATATCCTGCAAGAAATCCTACAACAAGCGCTCCCAAAAATCCCGAAGTTCCGCCTGCCGCAATAGCTCCTCCTACAAAACCGACCGCAAGACCGGGTCTGTCGGCAATACTCATTGCAATAAATCCTGCAAGAATCGGCAGCATAAATCCAAACGCCACGTCGCCGATTTGTTTAAACATCGCCGCAAAAGAAGTGATCGTACCGAAATTCCCTCTTTCCTCTAACGACAATGCACTTAAGTCAACGGAAAAACCGTCGATCAAAAACGCGATTGCGATCAAAATACCGCCTCCTACAACAAAGGGGAGCATATGGGAAACTCCGTTCATCAGATTCTTGTAAGTTTGATGTCCGATACTGTCGGTTCCTTCTTCTCCTGCCGTCCCGGCTTTTCCCTTTCCGTGGTAGACCGGCGCCTGACCGTTCATTGCTCTGGTCAGCAATTCCTCCGCTTTACTGATGCCGTCCGCTACTTTACACTGGATGACCGGCTTTCCGTCGAACCGGTCCATGGGGATCTGCGTATCCGCCGCTACGATGATACAGTCCGCCCCGGCGATTTCCTTTTTAGTAAGTACGTTTTTTGCGCCCCCTGAGCCTCTTGTCTCTACTTTGATCCGGCATCCCAGTTCCTGCGCTTTCTTTTCAAGACTTTCCGCCGCCATATAAGTATGGGCGATCCCCGTGGGACATCCGGTCACTGCCAAAATCTGTTTTTCGTTTTCCCGCAAGATACTTTTTACGCTCTCTGCCCCGTCTTTTTCCGCCTCTGCGGCGTCGATCGTATTCAAAAATTCTTCCACTGTTTTCGCATTTCTCAAACTGCCGGTAAAATTCTCGTCCATAAGAAGTACGGACAATTTACTTAAAACGTCCAAATGTACGTTATCTTCCGTATCGGGCGCTGCAATCAAAAAAATCAGATTCACCTTTCCGCCGTCCAATGCGTCAAAATCCACGCCCTCCGGTATGACCATCGCCGCCAGCCCCGGTTTTATCACTGCATTTGATTTACAGTGAGGTATGGCGATCCCTTCCCCAATCCCCGTAGTGCTCTCCTCTTCTCTGGCGTATACCCCTTTCCGATACGTTTCTATATCGCCGATCTTTCCGCTTTTTTCCATCAGATGCACCATTTGATCCAGTACTTCTTTTTTATTTTCGGCTGCACCCTGAAGTTCAATACTTTCTACCGATAATAAATCTCTGATCTTCATCTTCTATTCCTGCCTCTCCGTCCGTTTTGACCACCGTTTTATTTTGTCCTTATTTCACAAAGATTTTTCAAACTCTTTTTTAAAATTCCACCTGATTTTCTTTCATCAGTGTAAGTACTTCCCTTTTCGTCGCCAATTCCTTGGAAAATGCCGATGCGCTTCCGGTAAATACTCCCATCCGGAACGCTTTTTCATAATCTCCGTACTCCAGATAGCCTGCTATGAATCCTGCCACCATGGAATCTCCGGCTCCTACGGAATTGACCACTTTTCCTTCCGGCGCTTCCGATTGATAAACGTTTCCGTCTTCCGCCACTAACACGGCGCCGTCTCCTGCCATGGATACCAGAACGTTTTCGGCTCCTTTTTCTTTTAATTGCTTTGCAAAATAAACCGCCTCTTCTTTCCCTTTTATTTCCGTCCCGAAAATATCCCCTAATTCATGATTGTTCGGTTTGATAAGAAAAGGGCGGTACTGTAAAACATTTGCCAAAAGATCTTTTGTAGCGTCCACGATTATTTTCAGGTTCTTCTCTTGCAAACGTTCCATAATATCCATGTACATTGTTCCCGGCATCACATCGGGAATGCTGCCTGCCATGACTAACATATCTCCTTCTTTTAACCGGTCCAGCCGTCCATAAAGTTTTTCTATATCCTCCTTGCCGATGGACGGTCCCTGCCCGTTGATCTCCGTCTCCTGCCCGGAACGCAGCTTTACGTTGATTCTGGTCATTCCCTTTCTGATTGGAAGAAATTCCGTCCTTATCCCCTTTTCCTCTAACATCTCCTTTAATTTATCCCCGGTGAACCCCGCTAAAAATCCAAGCGCCGTGTTTTCCACTCCAAGATTGTTCAACACCATGGAAACATTCACTCCCTTTCCGCCGGGAAATATTACCTCCTCCGTCGTCCGGTTCACTATCCCGCAAGTAAAGTCCGGAACTGTCAGAATATAATCTAACGAAGGATTAAACGTCAGTGTGTAAATCATATTCTACCTCGTTTCTGTACGGCTCTGTTATATGAATCCTTATCCGGATTCCAAGTTTGCGGACGCCGCACGGATGCAAACCTGTTCATCGACCATTCCTGTCTTAGAGTGTGTTTGAAAATTGCTCTCCCAAAGATGTGCGTCACAGTTTGTGGGCGTGGAGCGTACCCTCATTACATTTACAGATTTAAAATGTTTCCGCAATGTTGGAATGCCGTCTGTTCCATTTCTGTAGTAAGAATTGTCGCACTTTCAAACGGCGCAAAGGTCACGCTGGAAATATAACTGAATTTACTGTTATCCGCCAGCACATAGCGCTCTCTGCAGTTTTCCATAGATTTTTTCTTCACCATGGCCTCCCTTAATTCAGGAGTGGAAAATCCCTGCTGCATACTGATTCCGTTCGTCCCCCAAAAACCTTTGGTAAAATTATATTTTTCCAAAGTTGCAACCGCCTCTTCTCCTACGATCGCCTCTGTCACCGCTTTAAATTCCCCGCCCAAAATATAGACGGCGCATCCTCTTTCCGCCAGCTTCTTTGCATGGGTAACTGCATTGGTAACAAATGTGGCCTGTTTTTCCGTAATATGATCGATCATAAGCTCTGTCGTCGTCCCTGCGTCAATATAGACAAAATCGCCTGCACCGATCAATCCCGCCGCATATCTTGCAATCTTTTCTTTCGCCTCCCTGTTTTGCTCTTTCCGGTGTACCACTTCGTCGTCCGTAGTGCTGTAAACCGCATTTTTTAAGATCGCGCCGCCATGTACCTTCGTAAGCTGCCCGTTTGCGTCCAATGTGGTCAGATCCCTCCGTATGGTAGATTCCGAAGCATTCAGTTCCGCCATCAACTGCTGTACTGTCACGCTGCCCGTCTTCTCCAATATAGATAGAATTTTGGCAAATCTCTCTTCTGTCAGCATTTTATCCCCCCATTTTCGTCCATTTTCATTCAAATTCGTTCATCCCTTATAATGGCATTATAGAATCATAATCAGTCAAAGTCAATCATTTTCATTCAAATTCGTTCACAAAAATTTTTCTCATTTTTGTGAAAATGTAATAAAAACAAATAAAAAACTGCCATACCAGATTTCATTCCGTCTGGTTATGACAGTTCATTTTGTTTTTATGTTTTATATGTTATCGATAAGGACAGTTTTTTCATCTGCCGCCGCAATGCCGTCTCCTATAGACCAATACGCCGATATATCCAACGGAAACAATCCCCATCAATACAAGGGAAATCGTTACGATCTCCTCAAAAGTAACATGCCATACGTTTACCAAAAACAAAGATGCAAGCAGCAGCATTGCCATAGAATACACAAACCCAATAGCTGTTACTACTAACCATGCCAGTATGTCCTTTACTATATCAACAGCATATTCTTTTCCGTTTTTCGATTCTGATTTTTTCTTTTTACTCAAAATATTTCACACCCCAGATACTTTCGTTAGAACCTACCGCGCTAAACGTCATTACTGATGTTCCTGCTTCATCTTTCATTTCGCAAAATACGCCGCTGTACTCTTTTTCGTCAATAGTAATATGGACATAATAACTGCCGTCTTTCATTTCCCATGTTCCGGTGGCGCCGTCGCCGTAAACGTTCCCTTTTTTGGATAATACTAATTTAAAAGGTTCCGCAATCTTAGCGTCAATAGCCGTTCCCTGATTGATCACATAATATTCGCCGACTACTTTTTCTTTTTCATAGCCGGTTTCAGAAACCGTTTCTCCGCTTGTAGCGTAAGGCAGCATACATGGCCAGCCTTCTTCGTTTAAAATAAATTGATGTACGCGGGGTTCATGATATTCCTGCCCATTGTCAAATCTTGTATGATATACCACATATCTTTTTCCGTCGTCATCCACAAAAGCAGAATTATGTCCGGTCGCCATATATGCCATGTTCAAACTGGGAAGAAAATAATTACCGGATAATTTCAGTCCGAAATAAGCATGATTTCCCGTAATGGAAGAATGCCCGCCCATATCCACATATTCTCCGTCGGGTTTATCGGAACGGAATACTCTGATCTGGTATCCGCCTTCCCTTACAAGCGAGCCATAAGATACAAACAGATAATAATAGCCGCTTGCCTGATCGTATAAAATATAAGGCGCCTCGATTGATTTATGTCCGCCGCCAATCAGTTTCTTCCCAAAATAAGCGTCCACATTATTTGCCTCGTCCGCTTCGGGATGAATCACAAGCCCGGTCTGTTCATCGATCTCTAAAAGGAAAATACCGCCCGACCAGGAACCGTATACCATCCACATTTTCCCGTTTTCATCATAAAACACGGTAGGATCGATGGCATTCGGATACTCGTTAAAATTATATTCATTACCGGGCGTTATGTAATGCTCTTTGGCATAATCTTCACTGACATAATCAAGTACGTCCGTTGCGCCAAGGGATTCTTCCGTAAAACCGGAATAAATCAGGGCGCCCTTCCATGCATAAGGACCTTCCGCCTTCTCAGAAGTCGCATAACAAAGGTTTGACGCATTCCATGTAGAAGAAGTACAAAAATACATATAATATAGTCCCTGCGCTTCATTATAGACAATATCCGGCGCCCATACATGCCTGCCTCCGTCGTCCGTAGGTATGACACTGTTCTTACTGCCCGAATAGTCAAAAACATGTTCCGTTGAAAATAAATTATCAAAAATAGGATTATTCGGCGTATAGCCATCTCCAACTACTGTCCAATTTCTCAAATCCGTTGAAGAAGCTCCCGACATATGAGAACCGAAAATATAATATGTACCGTCCTCCTTTATAATGGACGGATCATGTACGCTGACCCCTGCAGAAATATCGGCTGTAGCAATCCCTTCATAACTTACCGTAAAATCCGAAGGCGCTTTTTCCGCAAATAATTTGTCCCTGTTCAAAAAAATCCCTGCGCCTGCCGCAATCACAACGACTGCTGCCGCCGCGCCAATGATAATACCTTTTTTTGCCATAATCAGTAACCGTACCCTTTCCTGTTATCTACAAAATCATTCATTAAGAGACGCTTCTCCATACTCAGTCACTCCGTTTCCGGAGACGCTTTCATAACTTTAATATAACAAAATTTTCAGATTTTTTCAATTCTATTTTTTATATTTTTGTAAACTATTTTATAATTATATATAATTCATTAAGTCCGGCACGACCCGGAGCGGAAACAAATACGGCAGATAGAAATTCAGGCAAGCCATTCAACGAAATATAATCAAGTCAGTGTACTAATTGCTCATTTCACTCAAAAATAATAAAAAATACTTTCTATCAAAAAGTAGAAATCAGTTTTTCACAAAACCATCTTTCATTCGTCTGTTTGATGATCTTCCCATTCTGAATGATCGGATGAGCTATATCGTTTGGCGGTATGTATTTGATCGTTCCGATATTTCCGTTTGACATGAGGACCTTTTTATCTAAAAAATTTTCCCTCATATTTTTGATCAATACCATGACCATATCCATATCCAAACCGTCATATGCCTGATTATAAAAGTCGTCCAATACGTCAAGAGGCAGTTTTTCCTTTTTATAACTCCGCTTTGATACCATAGCGTCATAAATATCGGAAACCGCAGTAATTCTGGCGAATAAAGAAATCTCCTCGTCCCTGATCCCATCGGGATAACCTCTTCCGTCAAGTTTCTCATGGTGATGCCTTGCGGCAAGCTTTACCCTTTCGTCAAAACCGGATTCCAGCAGTTCATAAGAATAAACGGGATGAGTCCTTATGATCTTGAACTCCTCATCCGTCAATTTTCTCGGCGCATCCAGTATTTCTTCCGGTATTTTTGTTTTTCCCACGTCATGTAAAAGTCCCGCCATGACCAGCATCCTGACGTCTTCTTTCGGGAGCTTTAACCACTCTCCCATCAATCCGTTTAGAAAGGCGACATTTAACGAATGACGCTGTAAATATTCATCCATCGGCCTTGGAAAATTGATGCACTCAAAAATCACGGTAGGATCGACTACATCCAGCCTTTGTGAAATATCCTGAATGACCGGTTCTATCTCTTTGCTCTGAATTTTTTCTTCGGCGCTGACTTTATGAAAAACATGGCCTACATCCTTTTTGATCTCTGTATAGCCTGTCTCGCTTTCCATTACTTTTTGACGGACTTCATGCGGAATGTTTCCTTCCGCCATGATCTTATAATAGCTTTCTTCATAGACCATGATATGCTTACCGTCTGAACTAAAATTAAGGAGCTTTCCCAACTTTTTCTTGGTAATTTCCTCTCCGCTGGGGATCAGAAGCACATTTCCGTTATGATTATAAATATCATCCTTTAATACCAGACCGTCCCATAAATATTCGGCCGGTAACGTTTTCATTTTTTCTTTCATGTTAACTCCCATCTGCTGCTTTAACAGGTATACCAATCAGGATCGGGAAATTTTTAATTTCACGTTTTTAATTTCATGCTAAAACCGCCGCATTGACTTTACATCCATATTCTTCCGTTCTGACCGTACTGTTCTGTATCCTGACTACTTCGCATTTCATGCCCATTACTTTCTCTTCTATTTCCAACAACAGCATAAATTCATTCCCCAAATAAAAACTTCCCGCATCCGCCTGAAACAGGATTCCGTTTGAACTAATATTGATCGTTTTAACCTTGATCGGTTTTCTTAAAGTAACGTTCCATCCGTCGATTATAATACATAAAATAGTACCCGTCATGCTGATATTATACCTGAATCGTTTCCGGTCCTCTTTCATCCTGCTTTTTCCCAGCAATATTTCTATTTCGTTAGCAATGACCGTACCTCTGATCGTTCCTACATATTCGTATAAACCTTCATTTCCGAAAATCAGGGCATAGATCCTTTCATATTCCCGGTCCGGTATATTGGCGGCGCTCACCCTGACAATATTATTCAAGGCGTCATAATTCAATATATTCGTGTCCGCAATGATTTTCTGATCTTCCAAACTCTTGATAACGATCCTGCGATCCCTTAAATCTTTTTCATAAATCATATTTACGATCATGCCCCCTTATCCAGTCTACGTTCTTTGCCCCACAAGCCCGTAACCTGTTTTTCCGGCAGCAGGACCGGCGATCCCGCCTGCTGCCCTCATAAATGATCAGATACTATCTTTATACCATATTTTCAGTTTTTTTCAATAAAAATCCGGGTTTTATCGATAGAAAACATAATCCTGCATTTCTTTCAAAAATCCGGCGGCTGCAAAAGCTTCTTTTGCTGTATCCGGATATTCCTTCACTACAATACGCTTCATTGCAGGAAATATCTTTCCCTTTTTAAAATCCTGAACAAAACGCGTAAGGCACTCTTCTTTTATCTCTTCTTCAAATATATGCAGGACTTTCCCCTGTCTTTCCATGACCGCTGCCGGTATGCCCCCAAAGCAGGCAACCGCGCTGCCCGGAACGTTCAAAAAATTTCTTTCCTCTTTATGCGGAAGAAATTTACCAAAACACTGCGCCGGGTCGGCGGCATTGATCCAAACCAGCTTTTTTTCAGGATTTTTCAGACTCCGTATAATACTCGCATAATCCCTGCCCCTGACGAACTGCGCGCCGGACATCCCCTCTACAAAATATCCTCTTCTGGCCTGACCCGTATATTCCCAAATACGCAGCACGGAAACAGCCTCCTGCCATGAAAGACCGTAAGCGGATGCCGTCTCCTTACTGACGATCAGATAACAGTCAAAGCAGCCCTCTATTTTTTCTTCTATCGTTCTTTCCCTAACCGGTCTTACTACATCCCACCTTCCCGCATGCAATGCCTTTACGCGCATATTGACACGCTGTCTGGCGACGGCCTTTTTTGTCTTTTCTTTCTCAAGCCATTGTCTCACCGGTACGAAACTGTCGGCATATACCAATCCCTTTTCCAATAAAGACAAAAGAGTTTCATAAGGGGATTCTCCGGGAAGGAGTCCGTTCAACGCCTGCATAAAACTGGCCCCTCTCTTTAAAAGAGCCTCATATACGATCTTTTCTTTTTCATTAAGATCTTCCGTCCGGCCGCTCAGATCGGCGTCCCAGTCGATCCGATCCTGAAAATCAAAGCATATTCCGCCTTTTTCCTTCATATGCCAGAATAACTGGCCTTCGGAAAGAAAGGTATCCAAAAAAGACTCCCGATAATTTTTCACCCTCCCGGGCAATAGGATCCCTTCCCAATTTGCCGCCGGAAATGTCATTCCTGCATATCTTTTTAACGTATTTTGCAGGCATTCTTCCGCCGGCGCAGCGGATTCCATACGGGAAAGCAATAAAGACATATAATTTTCCGGAGGAACGGTACTGGCCTCTTCCCGTCGGTTTTTCAGCGTTTTAACCCTTGCCAAACGATAAAGTACGGCGTGATAATATTTTTCTTCCTGCTTTACCGCCTCCTCCCTTTTACACAATTCATTCAGAATCATTTCCGCATCGGAAACAGTCCACCCATAACGTCTGGCGGTCTGTTCCGCATCCGCCGCTCCTCTGTAACGGAGCATCCGCCTCACGATATGAAGTCTTGATTGCGTTTTAAAGGTTTCCTCTAAAACCGTATCGCCGCTTAACGCCTTATCATATTCCTCTTCCTGTTCTGCAGCGATCCAAAGCCCCTGCCGTTCTAAATACAACACCCTTTCGTCTTTTGACAGATCTTCCAACCACTTGGCAGGAATATCCAGTTCCCCTGCCGCCAGATCACCTTCCGTCATAAGTAAAGAATGAAGCTGTTTCTCATCCTTAGGAAGTTTTTCCCGTTCCTGTACCTGAGTAAGCTCATGGTTTCCCGGCGTCAAAAGTTCTTTCTCCTGCTTCAACGCTTCTTCAACCGCGCCGTGTATCCCTCTGGGCGTAGGCGCATAATCATACATAACCGCGGCCTCCTGTCCCCATTGCAGAGGCAGCGACATGGGAGAAGGCGTTTCCGTATAAATCTCTCTTATTTCTATCCCGCCGGAACCAATATCATATAAAAGATCCTGCACTCCTTTGGCGTCCCATAGTTCCTGCATACATTCCCTTCGTGTTTCCCGGATCAAAGGGTGTTCTTTTTCCCTTACTACCTGTTCCAGCATCTCTGCGCTCCGCAGACGCTGCATCCAAAGAGGCTGCCTGCCGTTTTTTCTGACCCCCATCATTAATGCCCGTCCGCTGTTATAACGAAAGGCCATATTAAAAAGAGACGTGGCAGGCAGCATGATTTCCAATTTTCTGATACAGGTATCGGGATCGATCCTTTGTAAAATCCCTTCCGGTAATACTCCGGAACCATAGGAATATAAAAGAAAACCATCCTCCTCATCCACGCTCCCTATCTCTATTTTAAGCTGTTCTCTTGCCGCCTGTGCGGCAAGAAGCGCCAAAGGAGCGTTGATCCTCCTCCCGAATATGGAATGCACCATCAACTGGCTGTTTCCGGACGAATCCTTAAAATGTTCTATTATAATAGTCTTATAATCCGGCAAACCTTTCGTTATTTTGATCTGCCGCTCCAAATAATGAGAAGCCAGCTTCACCGCCGCCTCATCCAACCCCAATTCTTCTAAAGCCGGAGAAAGTTTTCCGTCCTCGTAAGCCTCCTGCAGAGAATGCAAAATATGCCCGAAAGCTTCTCCCGTCCGTTTACTTCTTCCCTTTATCTCTCCTTTCCAAAAAGGAAGTCTGGCGCCCTCCATCTGCGCCTGTTTTACAGTCACGGTATCCCGGCTGATATTCACGATCCTCCATGCGAAAGCGCCTAAGATGAACCGGTCTCCTTTTTGGGATTCATAGACAAACTCTTCATCTACTTCGCCAAGCTTTATTCCTTCCTCTGTTCTTACATTGTAAAGCCCCTTATCGGGTATGGTACCGCCTGCAGAAATAGCCAGCATCCTGCTGTAGCCGTCTCCCTCTACTCGTTCATGTATTCTGTCATATAGAATTCTCGGACGTACCGGAATGTCCTTATCATGCTCATAATCTCCCGCTAACATTTCCAATACGGATTTTACATCCTCCTTTGTAACGTTACGGAACGTCCATGTTCTCGGAAGGATCTCCATTACTTCATCCAGTCCGTAACTTTTAAAAGCCGCCATGGAAACCAAATGCTGGGCCAGTATATCCAGACAGTCTGACGGTGGATTTAAATGTTCCACGCCTCCCTCTCTTGCAAGCTGTGCCGTCATTCCGCAGGAAACGCATTCTGCCGCTGTTCTGGGAAAAAGATACATGACGCTGACTCTTCCCGGATTATGTCCCGCACGTCCTAATCTTTGCATCGTTCCCGAAATGGTACGGGGACAGCCCACCTGAAGCACCTGATCGATCTCCCCTACGTCGATTCCCAATTCCATAGAGGAAGTCGCGCACAAAAGCCTGAGTCTTCCGTCCCGAAGAGATAGTTCCGTCTCCGCCCTCTGTTCTTTTGACAGGCTTCCGTGATGCACTTTTGCAAACCCTTCTCCTCCTAATAAATTAACATAATAGGCCAACTTTTCCGCATACCGTCTCCCTTCCACAAAAGCGATCACGCTGCGGCTCCCCTGACAATACTGATAAACAAGTTTTCCTAATTCTTCCCAAACCGGATCCTTTCTTGGACCTTTTACCGCGTCCGCATACGGACTTAATATTTCTAACCGCACTTGTTTCTTCATGACCGGCGCCGCGATCTTTACTTCCTCTAAAGCCAAATACCGTGCCGCTACATCTAAAGGTTCAATCGTGGCGGATAAACCTATACGCTGCAAAGGACTTTTGCATAAAATATCCAGACGGGCCAGCGAAAGCATCAAATGCGCTCCCCTTTTCGTATCGATCAAAGCGTGTAACTCATCCAATATAACGGCCTTTGCCGTTGCCAAAATATTTTGTCCTGTTTTACTGGTAAGCAATAAATATAAAGATTCCGGCGTAGTAATCAAAATATGAGGCGGCTTTTTTATCATCCTCTGTCTGTCTTTTTGCAAAGTATCGCCTGTTCTGATGCCTACCGTAATTTTTTCCTCCGCGCCTATACCCTCTAAAGGACGTTTTAGGTTTTCTCTAATATCCGCCGCTAAGGATTTCAATGGAGAAATATAGATCAACTGTAGTTCCTGTTTTAACGTTCCTTCTTCCGCCTGCTTTTTCATCCTGTCCAAAAACACAAAAAAAGCGGAAAGCGTTTTGCCCGTTCCTGTAGGCGCGGACACCAATACATGTTTTCCTTCCGCAATAAAAGGCCATGCTTCTTTTTGTATCCGGGTCGGTTCTTTAAATACGGTTTCAAACCATTTTGTGCTTTCTTCCCCAAAAAGCCTCAATACATTTTCCATTTCTATTTCCTTCCTCATAGATAACGTTCAGAAGTCCGCTTTTAGCGGAACAGGTAAAAAAAAGCATTGAAAAAATAACTCTTTCAATGCTTTTGATGCTCCCAGTAGGAATCGAACCTACAACTAGCCCTTAGGAGGGGCTTATTATATCCATTTAACTATGGAAGCGTTTTGATTTTAAAAATCCGGATAATTGATAAACCCTTGTAACCAGACCGTCCCTTTGAACCGACGCCCGACTTTTGGTTCACCGAATAAGTCTATTATATTAATACAGACGTCAAATGTCAATTCATTACAGCTAATTGTTAAAATATAAATTTTTTCTTCTGTGATTTTGTTCGTTACAAGGCGGCATTCCATGATCTCTCCAAGCACGGAATATTGGTCGCACTCCACCCCATATGGCATAAAATAGGTATCTACAAGACTAAAAACATCTGATTTTTGTATTTTTTTGGATATAATGGTATACATATCCATATCTTCAAGAGTTAAAGTCTCTATCGCTTCTTCGTCCCCTTTTCTTGCTGCAGCAATCAGATGATGCCTGTTGGTATTTTCTTTTTTTGTCCTTTGTTTTTGTTTTTCATTTTTCATGATGGGCATCATGACCGTACCCTGAAGGGAAAGCCCCGACAGGGTAAGAGTAGTGCCCCTGACAGGAAGTTTCCCTAAATTCTTTGCTTTAATGTAAGTGATCATATCCTGAAGATAAAAAATCAAGGATACGCCGACTTTTATATCGTCACAGATACCGGCATAGGATTCATTCGCCGCGTGGCGGTCTATAGAAATATCTTCATTCGAACTGATACCGGTACCACGAAGATAAGGATAATAATAATCATAAGTAAATTTATCCTCATCATCAAACTCACCGCATACCGCTATCCCTATGTTTTCGGCGAAATCTTTGCAAAATTCTGCAATGACAGTTTCATCCGTTTTCGTCGTATATTTACGTTCATCCGCATTTACGATGACATCGGTTAATAACGACTGAAGATGCTTTCTGTCATGAAGTTTTGAAAATCCGATTGCTTTCATATATCTATGCAAAAAATTCACCCCTTCCCAATATGCCGCCTATGGCGTCAGCGCTGATTTTTCAACTTATCACTTCTTGTCCACCCATATATGGTCTTAACACTTCAGGTATTTTAACGGAACCGTCTGCCTGCAGGTTGTTTTCCAAAAATGCAATGAGCATTCTTGGCGGCGCAACTACCGTATTGTTTAATGTGTGAGCAAAATATTTTCCGTTTTCGCCGTTTACGCGGATTTTTAATCTTCTTGCCTGCGCGTCTCCGAGATTCGAGCAGCTCCCCACTTCAAAATATTTTTCCTGTCTTGGAGACCATGCTTCTACGTCATAAGATTTTACTTTCAAATCTGCCAGATCGCCGGAACAACATTCTATCGTTCTGACTGGAATATCTAAAGAACGGAATAAATCTACGGTATTCTGCCATAACTTATCAAACCAAACTTTGGATTCTTCAGGCTTACAGACAACGATCATTTCCTGTTTTTCAAACTGATGGATACGGTAAACCCCTCTTTCCTCTAATCCATGCGCACCTTTTTCCTTTCTAAAACAGGGAGAATAACTGGTAAGCGTTTGGGGAAGTTTTTCTTCTTGTATGATCGTATCAATGAATTTACCGATCATGGAATGTTCGGAAGTCCCAATCAGATACAGATCTTCCCCTTCAATTTTATACATCATCGCATCCATCTCGTCAAAGCTCATTACCCCTGTGACAACGCTACTTCTGATCATAAAAGGCGGAACGCAATAAGTAAATCCGCGTCCGATCATAAAATCTCTGGCATAAGAAATCACTGCGGAATGGAGTCTTGCTATATTGCCCATGAGATAATAGAATCCGTTGCCCGCTACTTTTCTCGCGCTGTCCAGATCGATACCATTTAATTTTTCCATAATCTCCGTATGATATGGTATTTCAAAATCAGGAACAACAGGATCGCCGTATTTTTTGATTTCCACATTTTCACTGTCATCTTTTCCGATGGGAACGCTGGAATCTATGATATTCGGAATTGTCATCATGATCTTTTTGATCTTTTCTTCCAGCTCGGCTTCTTTTGCCTCTAATTCTTCCAGTCGCTTTGCATTCGCGGCGACTTCTGCTTTTTTCATTTCCGCTTCTTCCTTTTTACCTTGTCCCATAAGAGCGCCTATCTCTTTTGAGATCTTATTACGGTTTGAACGAAGATCGTCTGCTTCCTGCTTTGCTTTTCTGCTTTCCACATCTAATTCGATCACTTCATCTACCAAAGATAGTTTATGATCCTGAAACTTTTTCTTTATATTTTCCTTCACTGCTTCCGGATTTTCTCTTAAAAATTTAATATCTATCATTTTCTCCTCGTTTCCGCACGGCTTTATTATACAAATTTATACATGGTCAAAAGTTTGCGGATGCCGTACAGACACAAACTCCCACACGCTCTAATATGCACTTACAGCATTAATACCATAAAAAACGTAAATAATCAATAAAAAAATAAAGTATGTTTTTATTTATCTAAAACATCCGTTATGTATATACCGTCTAAATCTTTCAAGTCTTTTACCATATCTCCGATAACTTGGTTTCCAACCTGATCACGAATGATTTTGATCACAGGTTTATCAGGAAATTCTTTGTTTTGGCGCAACACGATCCCCACTTCTCCGTCGCTGATCTTAACTAAAGATCCTGCCGGATAAACAGCCGTAAAATCCAAAAATGCATTTACTACTTTCGCATCAAATTTTGTATCTTTATTGGATTTTAAATATTCTACTGCCTCATGGACTTTTACTCTTTTACATCCTATTCCGCATATCATTTCATCAAAGGAATCACATACGCTGATCACTCTGCATTCATTTGGAATATCCGTAGCCCGCAAAGGATATCCGGAACCATCCATTCTTTCATGATGATATAATATGATATTTTTGACTCTTTCCGAAATCCATGACTCCTGCTTCAATGCAGTATAACCGTAAACCGAATGTTTTTTATACTCTCCTCTTTCCACATCCGACATTTCTTCTAAATCTTTATCCGCATATTTAATGGTAAGATATCGCAAACCTATATCATGTAAAAGGCTTCCTACGCCAATATCATGTACCTCTTCTTGAGACAATCCCAATTTGATTGCCGTTAAAACTGCCAAAGAACAAAGACTCAAAGAATGCTCATAAAGATCCGAACTTCTTTCTTTTATATCGAACACTTGTTCTACTACTTCTTTTTCTTCCAAAATGTTCATGATCACATCATCAGCCGCATGATTTAATGCAACTAGTTCTTCATTGTGATTATAAGTATGTTTTTCCAATACGGTTTTAATCTGAGTCTTTACATTATCTTCTATATCTTTTTTCAATATGGCTACTTCTTCCGCATCAGGAATTTTTTTATCCTCAATATAGACCTCAGTTATCCCTATATCTTTCAGCTTTTCTACATAATCGGGACGCAGCATTGTCCCTTCGGATAACAGTATCTGATAATCAGAGGTTATAATGGCCCTCGCTAATGTAGCGTCCGGTTCTATATCATCAAGTCTACATAATCTCATAAAATGCCTCCATCCATTATTTTGATACAGTGCAAATTTATTTATCCGCTCCCATCGCAATATTTAATGCCTTTTCTTCTTCATTTCCTAAAGAAATCTCACACTCACCGCCTTTTATTTCTTTTGTGTATGAATAGCACCCTTCACTGCTATGTACCGAATTTAAAATGAAACCATCATTATTTTCATTTAATAATGCGAGACTAAAACTTAATTTTCCGCCCATCTGTTGAAATGCGTCATATTTAACAATCCCTATCTTCTGGAATGTCAATTCCATATTCTTATATAATTTTTTAATATCCTGCCTATTGGTATCAGTCATGGATTTTAATGCATGATTATCTTCATATAGTTCGACAATATCTTTTTCTAAACTTTTTGCATCTTTTCCCTGCATAAATTTTTCGTATCTCTTTTTTAATTTACTTGTCTTCGCTATTTGCACAATGATCACAATTAAGAGAATAACTACTAAAACTATTATCCCTAATAAAATGTATCCAATGTCCATCCAGCCAAGTCCAATGCTATTCAAAAAATTACTGGACATTTTAATAACCTTTTACCTTTCTGTTTTTTACTGCTTTTTCTTGATTCGTATGTCGTAATGCTATTATATATTGTAATGTAATCTGCATGATATTCATTCCGTAACTTTTAAATATTTTTTTCTATTCAAAGTTATTTATAAACCAGCCTTTGTAAGACTGTCAACCAGCCTGTCCAAATCTTCATGACTATAAAATTCTATTTCTATTTTCCCGGCTCCATTCTCTTTTGATAAAACAGCAACCTTTGTACTTAAAGACTGTTTTAATTTTTCTTCTATATCCCGATAGATTACTTCAAGACTTTGGTTTATTTCCTTTTTGGGCTTTTCAGGTTTATTTATATTTTTAACAAGTTTCTCTACATCCCTTACACTCAACTTCTCGTCAAATATTTTTTGTGCAACGGAATATTGCAGCTCGGTGTCTTCTATTGCTAACAATGCTCTTGCATGACCTGTTGAAATCATTTCGTTGATCACCATCTGCTGTACTTCATCACATAATTTTAATAATCGCATGGAATTTGTTACTGCCGTCCGGCTTTTAGAAACTCTCTCTGCAACTTCATCCTGCTTTAAATGAAATTCATTTAAAAGTCTCTTAAATGCTTGTGCTTCTTCAATAGGATTTAAATTTTCTCTCTGTATATTTTCAATTAATGAAATCTCTACAATTTCCTGCTCACTAAGATTTTTAATAATTACAGGTACTTCTTTTAATCCTGCCAGTTTAGCTGCGCGCCATCTGCGCTCCCCTGCTATAATCTCATAATAATCTTTTCTATCCTGAACAAGTATCGGCTGTAACAATCCAAATTGCTTAATAGAATCAGCCAATTCCATCAGAGCATCCTCATCAAAATTTTTACGCGGCTGTTCCCTGTTAGGTTCTACCATCGTTATTTTTACTAATGTATCCGGTACGGCATTATCTTTTTTTAATTCTTTATTTTCTATATCTGCCTTATTGCTTTTTGATTCTCCAACTGCATTTGGAATTAAAGAATCTAATCCCTTTCCTAACCCTCTGGCCGCCATCTTTTATTCATCCTTTCTGTTTATTACTTCATCTGCTAATAACATATATGCTTCTGCACCAGCAGATTTTGGTTCATAAGAACTGATTGGCATTCCATAACTTGGAGCCTCTGCTAATCTGATGTTTCTCGGTATAATCGTTTTATATACTCTTTGGTTTAAATGGTCTTTTACATTTTCAACTACTTGTAAAGAAAGATTAGTTCTGGAATCATACATAGTAAATACGACTCCTTCCATGTCCAACTCAGGATTTAATCTTTCTTTTACAAGATTTACAGTATGGATCAACTGGCTCAATCCTTCCAATGCATAATATTCACACTGAATCGGAACCAATACCGAATTGGCAGTTGTCATAGCATTAATAGTCAGCATATTCAAAGAAGGAGGACAATCAATAATAATAAAATCATATTTATCTCTGATCCAGTCTACCTCATTTTTTAATATGTATTCTTTCTTCTCTACTCCAATCAATTCAATTTCCGCTGCTGCTAAATTTACATTTGACGGAATCAGATCAACACCGTCTACTACATTTTTAACAAGACAATCCTGAATAGAACACTCACCCAATATTAATTCATATATTGTATTATCCAACTCATTCTTATCTACTCCAAACCCACTCGTTGTATTTCCTTGCGGATCTGTATCGATTACTAACACCTTTTGATTTTTAAGCGCCAGCGATGCAGATAAATTAATTGAAGTTGTTGTTTTACCTACTCCGCCTTTTTGATTTGCGATTGCAATAATTCTTCCCATTTATATATTCACCTTTCATTATCTTCGCAATCCGTTTTCTAATAAAATTCCCATTAATGCTCTACAAATGTTTCACATTTTCTCAACGTTTTACTCTACGATTATATCACTTTTTGGGCTTATTTACTATAAGTAAAATATACTATTATCACTAAATTTATGGTAATAGATTAGAAATTCCATCCATAAATTCTATAAATAAATGTTTCACGCACTATTAATTAATGAATTAAAATGTTTCACGGACTGCTTACAATATATTGGGTTGAAATGTTTCACGTGAAACATTATATAGTGTTTATATTATTTTTATAAAAATGTTTCACGTGAAACATTTTTACATGTATTTAAATCCAAATTTTAAATAACAATGACCTATATTTCAAATAAAGAATGCCCATTTTAAATAAAATTTCTAAAAAATACTGATTCCGGTTAATAAGATGGCGTTGATGTTTGTCAGATAAATAATTCATTTATTTCATTTATTACATTTTAATTGAAAATGATATACAAGTATTTTATAATTAAATAAATATATATTTAAACTTATTACATTTTTTGATGACTTCAATGAACATTTCCAAGTTGATTATTTCACGCCAAAGGATCCAAATCTGACTGTGAATAGGATCCACCAGATTTTCTAATGGAGTCAACGATTCGCAGAACAGATCCACCCTTACTTTTGTTTACTTACCCCCACTTTGAGTATCATGACGCATAGCAAAAGGTAAGCGGATTCTATGCGTGCATTGGTGGATTTCAAATGAATATTGATAACTCCCCCAGCGTGAAATATTCACAAGTTTTATAATTAACAAATATAGCTTTATTATAGAGCATAAATAGGAATAATTACTCTTTTCCAATCTTTATTTATTAAGAAACCGGAAATATAAAATCAGAGGTTATAACATTTATGGATCACATCAAACTAACAAAAAGTGAATTATTTATTCGACAAACAATTAATGCCGTCTTATTAGCGGGAATTATTATTTTTTTCATAGGGGTATATTACTTTGTAATTAAGGCAGGTATTCCTTATCAAGATCCACCATTAGAGTTACAAATACAATATACAGTCAACATGGAAATCGGTAAAATACTGATAAAAGATGGTATACTAATTTTTATATGTGGTGGAATCATCTATTTACTTATAAAGTTTGTATTTAAGAAAAGATGAAACAAATAAACTCATATTAAATCTTTAGGAGGTAATTACTATGAACTCATTTAAAATTGGAAAAACGGAATTTGGTACAGGAAAAATTTCATTTACTGTCACAAATAATTTAATAAATCTTGAAATCAATGGAAATGACCAAACTTTTAATAGTATCATGGAAGATGATAACAATGAATGGAGTTGGGCTTTATATCCTCCAAAAATTTATTTAAAGGATGTACCAAATGAAAATAATAAAATAATAATTGATAATGATTATCTCAATAAATATGACATCGCACTTTATATGATGGATTATAATGACTTTACAGGAATATTGGAAATTAAAGATGAGTTTATTTCTATTATCGGACAAGTAAATATAATGGGAAAGTTATTCCCTCTTACTATTCACATTGAAAATACTATTAAATCATAAAATATACAAATCAGGATTAAAAAATCTTATATTTTATGCACACTATCTCACGGCTCATATCAAAATTATAATAATACCATGAGATAGATTGAAAAATCTAAGATTTTATGATTCTCTATTTAAGCAGTATCATAAGCAAGCTTGTAATATGCATGGGAATTAGTGCGAAAAAAACTTCTAACTGCCCACGGCAGTTTTCACTAACAACAGGAGCTGCTTCATAAAGGCAGCTATGTTGCCTTAGAAGTTCTAAGTCTCATCCTGATTTGTATGCCCGCTAAAGCGGGCGGATGGAAAATAGAGTAAAATATTATATTAAAATTTTTCTTTCCTCAACCAATCAATTTAGCATTGCAAAAATCAGATGGTCTAAGTTCATAATCAATCGAAGTCTGTAGTAATTCTCCCAATTGATTTTTCCATGAATTTTCATTTATTGCAATTTTTTTAAATCCTAACAATTCATAGACATATTGCGCCCTTGTATTCTTTAGATTGGTATCTAAAAAAATAAGTTCGTAGCCCATATTAAACAATTCTTCAATAAGCATACTTAATAGTACTCGTCCTAGACCTTTCCCTTGAAAACAGGAATTACAAATTTTGATTCCTATCTCGACCTTTTTACCTTCATAAACATAGAAACTCATTTCACCAATTGAGGTTCCCTTATATTCGATAATCAGTCGTCGTTTTGTATTATCACTATCATTAACAATTTGCTCTTTAATCTCTTTTAAAACACGTTCTAGCTGACAATCTTCCTACGGATAGCCGTGTGCATAAAAAAGGATGCCAATAGGCATCCTCACACAATAATCTATATTTTAATAATATCATTCCGAATCGCAAACACAGCTGCCTGCGTCCTATCTGAAACCTGTATTTTTTTAAAGATATTAGAAATATGATTTTTTACAGTACGTTCACTGATATTTAAAGAGATTGCAATTTCCCTGTTAAACATACCTTTTGCCACTTTAGCCAAAACTTCCAATTCCCGTTTCGTTAACTGTTCAATCTTATCCTTATCCTCATCTTTATTGATCAATTTAGCATTCAAAGCCGGAATAAGGCTTGGCTGAATATACTTTTCTCCTTCTGCAACTGCAAAAATAGCTTTTTTTAACTCTGCAGATTCCGAATCTTTTAAAATATAACCGTCTACTCCTATTTCTATTGCTTTTATCAGATATTCTACTTCATTATGTACCGTAAGCATCAAAACTTTTAAACCGGTATCTTTCTTTCTTATCTCTTTTAAAACTTCAATTCCGTTCTTCTTTGGCATATTAATATCAAGCAATAAGACATCCGGATCATTTTTTTCCAATAATTGCAAACATTCCTCGCCGTCTCCGGTTTCCAAAAAAACTTTTATATCTCCGTCAAATTCTAAAAGCTGCTTAATTCCTTCCCTGATCATAACATGATCGTCCGCTATCATAACCTTTACACACATGTACTTTTCCATCCTTACTCAACTTCTAAATTCCCCTTTAAATAATCTAAAGGTAATTGTATATTAATATTTGTACCTTTATCTTTTTCGGATTTAAAATCAATCGTACCATGTAAAATGTTTACACGTTCCTCTAATATCATTAATCCAAAGTGATGATTTAATTTTTCATTTTGCAATACTTCTTCTACTTCAAATCCCTTTCCGTCGTCTGAAATTTCAATATTTAAAAAAGCCCCCTTGTCTTTCATCTTTACGTTTATTAAACTTCCGTCCGAATGCCTCACCGCATTATTCACGCATTCCTGTACAATTCTAAAAATTGCCAATAAAGCGGTTTTATTGTTCAGATCAAGATCATCTATTTCAAACACAATATTAATAGACGATTCATCTTTCATTTTATTTACTAATTGTTCCACCGATTCTTTAAATCCTAAATCATCAAACTGCATGGGACGAAGGTCAAAAATTGTCGTTCTTATCTCGTTAATGACTTCTTTTATATGTTTTGAAATAGACGCTAACTCTAACTTTGCCTGTATGGGATCTTTATCAATATATTTAGACGCCAATTCCAATTCATGGATCGTATGAGTTAAATTTTGAAGAGAAGAATCATGAAGATCTCTGGCAATCCTTTTTCTTTCCGTTTCCTGAATTTCCAATTCATACATATCATTATTAGGATGAGTGATCAAAAATTCTATCTTCCTTAATCTGTTTTCAATAATCTCCTTTTCTTTCATATAAGTCTGATATTCTTTTTCATATAACGTTTTTAAACTTCTGTTTTCTGCCAAGGAATCCTTATATATGGTTTCCACATTTCTAGGTGAAAAAAATTTGAAATAAGAATCTTCAATACCTGTAATATTGTCGATATAAGAGCTTACTTCAGAAATTTTATTTTTACATTCATTTATCTTTTCCTGTATAGAATCTCTTTCTTTTATAAAATCATCATATAATTTTTCTAATATTTCTTTTTTTTCTTTCATGATTCCTTCCATAATTTAAGACTATAAAATAATACTAAAATAATTTACATCTCAAATGATAACCTATAACTTATCAGATTAAAAGAACTATTTCATATTTTTAATATCATTTTTTAATTTTCATCATAAATCTCAGCTAATTTAAAATTTTAAAAGTGGGATAATAACTAAATTCCGCTTTTCCTATAATAGAAGAAAAAGGAACAAATTTATGATTCCAGTATCTGGAATCATATGAATTATTTCTATTGTCTCCCATTACAAAATAAGAATCCTCAGGTACAGTATAAGGTCCAAAATCATCTTTCATTATTATAGAAGTAAAATCATTTTCCAAAGGTTCTCCATCAATATAAATAACTCCATCTTTTCCTTCTATTGTTTCATTGGGAAGGGCAATTATCCTCTTTAAATAATTTTTCTTTTCATTATCCGGAAATTTAAAACTTATAATATCGCCTCTCTTTGGAGGTTCGCTAAAATATGCAAGCCTGTTAATAACAATTCTGTCTCCAGACATAACCGTAGTTTCCATAGAACCTGTGGGTACTTTAGCATTTACGGCAATATAATTATTAACCGCAAAAGTAATAATCAAAGCGGTAAGTATCACACGGGAATAAAAAAATATTTCGTTTAATACCTTGCTGGAAACTTTCTCTTTTTGTGTTTTTTCTTTTCTATCTTTACAATTCATTTCACCAAAAATTCCTTTTCCAATTATAAAAAAGTATCGATCTGTTCCAGTACTTCTTCCGGCCTTTCCAAATGAGGTAATTGCTTCGTATTTTTTATATATACAGTTTCAATAGAATTATTATAATAAATATAATTTTCAACTATTGTTTCACTTTCTCCTTTATTAGCGCCGGCAATAATAAAAATACTATTATTGATCTCTTTTAAAGCATGAACGATATTCGTATTCATATAATTTGAAATATAACTTGCATAACTGTACTTATCCGAATATCCTTTTTTATGTGAAGCCTCCAAATAACTTAATATGTCCTCTTCTTCTATATAACTGCTGTTTTCAAAATATTTATTTTCAAAGGTATTTTCAAAAACTGCTTTCGTCGTAAAAAGATTAAAAATAAAAGTACCGAAAACAGGAATTTCAATCAAAAATTTTAATACTTTCGTCTGTTTGGAAGGAATCTGATTACAATGATATAAATTTTCAGGATTAATAAAAATGAGATTACTAATGACCTCGGGATCGTTATGAGCTACCATGACGGCTATTGACGAAGAATCTCCCGACGTTATTACATTTGTTTTTTTACCGATCACATTTTTAATAAAATCAGTAATAAGCTGCACATATAAAAAGTTAGTATAAGTCATATTAGGTTTATCAGAGGTTCCATATCCTAATAAATCTATCGTATAAACTTCATGGTTTTCCGCTAAAGCTGCCGTTATTTTTTTAAATTCATATCCGGAGCTGCCAACAGACAAATCGTGGATCAAAAGAACGGGATTTCCCTTTCCCGTTTTCGTATAACATATTTTTCCAAATCTCCATTCATAATAGAAATTTTTATCTTCAGAAAGGTAGTTTTTTTCCGCATACATTGCATATTTGATTTTATTTATCATATGTATTGTAGTCGTAGTGATTGCTACCAAAGTAATAATTGTTTTTGATCTGCGATTCATACTCATCCTCCACTTTCAATTTTCTAATTTCATTCCAATCAATCAGCTTATCCACATTTTAATATTATTATAATATACTTATTCACTATATACAAATTTAGATTTTATAAATTTTTTGACAAATTCCTTAAATAAGCGGTCAGCCAATCACCGGATAGGCTCTTTAGATGGAAGTCCTGCTTTCCTTGGATATTTCTTAGGAGTAGTTTTTTTCTTTTCTATCATAAATAAATTCCTATAAATATCCGAATCCGGCAAAATAAATTCCACCTGCTTAAAAAATTCTCCTCCTAAATCAGAAACCGCTTTTTTAGCGTCTCCTTTTTCTTCCGCAGCTTTTTCCGACTTATAAGAAATGAACATGCCTCCCACCTTTACAAAGGGAATACAATACTCGGAAAGGGTAGAAAGATTTGCTACTGCTCTGGAAACACAGAAATCAAATTTTTCCCTTAGATCCGCCGACCTTGCAGCATCTTCCGCTCTCCCATGAACCGCGCCAATATCTTCCAATTCCAAAACATCAATTACTTCATTTAAGAATTTTACCCGTTTATTTAAGGAATCCAACAAAGTAACTTTCAGATTAGGAAATACGATTTTTAAAGGTATACCGGGAAATCCTGCGCCGGTTCCTACGTCGATCAAAGAATTTTCCTGTTTCAATTCGACCGCTTTTACAAGTGAAAGACTGTCTATAAAATGTTTCGTCACCACCTCTTCAAATTCCGTAATGGCAGTCAGGTTCATAAAAGAATTCCATTCTATCAGCAATTCATAATATTTGATAAATTGCTCAATTTGTTTGTCTGATAAAGAAATATTTAAAACATTACACCCGTTTTTAAATTTATCCAAATTATAGCTGTCCATATTTATCCTTTTCAATCTATTCTTTATTAGAATCTGCATCTAACAAAGCTTTTCTTTCTTTAAAATGTTCCAAATAAACAAGTAAGACCGAAATATCTGCCGGAGATACACCTGATATTCTTGAGGCCTGACCTACCGAAACCGGTTTAAACTTGATTAATTTCTGTCTGGCTTCCAAACGGAGACTTTCAATATCCTCATAATCAATATTCTCAGGTATTTTCCTCGTTTCCATTTTTTTATATTGTTTTACCTGGCGCATCTGACGTTCAATATAACCTTCATATTTTATATTGATATTTACCTGTTCAATGACATCCTCCGGTAAAGCTACCCTTTTGAAATCAATTTCAGATACTGATTCATAATTTAATTCAGGCCGGCATATTAATTCCGCAAGGCTGGCCGCTGTTTTTAATGGAGCGCTGCCCTTCCTTTCCAAAAATTCCTGAATATCTTTTGAAGCGCCTACCGTTGTATTTTTAATACGTTTTGTTTCCTCTTCAATCATTTTTTCTTTCTTACATACATAGTCATACTGTTCTTTTGTAACAAGCCCTACTTCATAACCTTTTTTTCTAAGACGCAGATCCGCGTTATCTTGCCTTAAAAGCAGACGATACTCTGCGCGGGAAGTCATCATACGATAAGGTTCAAAATTTTCTTTCGTTACCAGATCGTCGATCAAAACGCCGATATACGCTTCGGAACGATCCAATACTAAAGGTTCTTTCCCAAAAATAGACTGAGCCGCATTGATTCCTGCTATCAATCCCTGCGCTGCCGCTTCTTCATATCCGCTGCTTCCATTAAACTGGCCGCCGCTGAACAAACCTTTTATTTCTTTAAATTCTAAAGAAGGATACAACTGCATCGGATCAATGCAATCATATTCGATTGCATAAGCATTCCTCACTATTTTACAATGTTCCAGACCCGGTACCGTCCTGTACATGGCAAGCTGCACATCTTCCGGAAGAGAAGAAGACATACCTCCTACATACATTTCATTAGTATGTAATCCTTCCGGTTCTATAAAAACCTGATGTCTTTCTTTATCTGCAAATTTTACCACCTTATCTTCTATAGAAGGACAATATCTCGGTCCCGTACCTTCTATAATTCCCGCATAAATAGGAGAACGGTCAAGATTCTGTTTAATAATTTCATGTGTTATTTTATTAGTATAAGTAAGATAACAAGAAACCTGATCTATCTGTACGTCATTGGGATCGGTAGAAAAAGAAAAAGGAATCACTTTTTCATCTCCTGATTGTTCCTCCATTTTTGAAAAATCAATAGATCGTTTATCCATTCTTGCCGGAGTGCCCGTCTTAAATCTTCTGATCCGAATACCAAGATTTTTTAAAGAATCCGTCAAATGATCCGCAGACTGCAGACCGTTTGGACCTGTATAAGTGATTGCTTCACCACAAAGGCATCTTGCTTTTAAATAAGTTCCCGTACAAAGAATGACAGCTTTACATTCATAAATCGCCCCTGTAAACGTTTTTATCCCTAAAATTCTCTTTTTTGCAAGAAATCCTGCATTTAAATCGACATTTTCTGTTAAAAGTTCACAAACTTCTGCCTGCTTGATTGTCAGATGATCTTGATTTTCCAAAACTTTTCTCATCTCTCTTGAATATTCCGCCTTGTCCGCCTGAGCCCTGAGAGAATGCACGGCAGGTCCTTTTGAAACATTTAACATTTTTGACTGTATAAACGTCTTATCGATATTTTTTCCCATTTCTCCACCAAGAGCATCAATCTCACGGACAAGATGGCCTTTTGAAGAACCTCCTATATTCGGATTACAGGGCATAAGCGCTATACTGTCTACGCTTACCGTAAAAATCACCGTTTCCAATCCAAGCCTTGCACATACAAGAGCTGCTTCACATCCGGCATGGCCGGCTCCTACTACACACACATCAACCTGTTCTCTAATTTCAGACATGAAATACTCCTCGCATCATACACTATTTTCCCATACAAAATTTTGAAAAAATCTCGTTTACCAGATCTTCCCCTACTTCTTCGCCAATGATCGTTCCTAACGAAGCATAAGCGCTCATCAGATCAATCGAATAAAAATCTTCCGGCATATCGTCTTCCAAACTTTTTTTTACCATTAGAAGACTGTTATAAGCATTCTGAAGCGCTTCTTTATGACGCATGTTTGTAATAAATACTTGATCGTTACATTGCAGTTCATTATAAAAAAACATATCTTTTACCGTATCTTCAAAAACGTCGATACCTGTATTTTCTTTTGTTGAAGTCTTTATGATCTTATAATTTCCATGATGATCTTCATTTTTCAAAGAATCGTCGTTTGTAACTGTCAAATGATTTTTTTCTATTCCGTCTAATTTTTTATTCAAATATTCTTCTGTGACAACCGGATCCAGATCTGTTTTATTTAAAAGAATGATTGCATTCTTATTTTTGATCAGAGTAATAATCTCTTCATCGCTTTCATCAAAATCTACGGAAGAATCCACCACATAAACAATCAAATCCGCGTCTGCAGCATATTTTTTTGCTTTTTCCACTCCGATCTTTTCCACTCTGTCTTCCGTAGAACGGATCCCTGCAGTATCTATCACATTCAGTCCTATTCCATGAAGCTTGATCGTTTCCTCTAATATATCCCTCGTTGTACCGGCAATATCGGTAACAATCGCTTTCTCTTCCCCTACTAAAAGATTTAAAAGCGATGATTTTCCGGCATTTGGTTTTCCGACTATTACCGTATTAATGCCTTCTTTTAGCATTTTACCGTTATCCGAAGATGATATCAACTTAAAAATTTCATCCGTCAGGGCCTTGATTTTAACAGAAAGCTTTTCATTGTATCCTTCGGTACTGATATGTTCCGGATCATCCAAAGCAGATTCTATAAAAGCAATCTCATATATAATCTCTTGACGAAGCTTTTTTATTTTTTCATAAACTGCTCCTTTTAACTGGCTAACAGAAGATTTCAAAGCAAATTCATTTTTAGACCGGATCACATCCATTACGGCTTCCGCTTTAGAAAGATCAATCCTTCCGTTTAAAAACGCGCGTTTTGTAAACTCTCCCGGTTCGGCAAGTCTTGCTCCGTTTTTCATAACCGCCTCCAAAATACGGTTCATGATCAAAATGCCGCCATGACAATTGATCTCTACCGTATTTTCCGTAGTATAACTGTTAGGAGCTTTCATAACGGCAACCATTACTTCATCTAACAGCTCGTCTTCATCATAAATAAAACCATAATGGATCGTATGACTTTTTACCTGAGACAATTTCTTATTATTTAATTTAGAACGATAAATCTTCTCCGCAATGGAAATAGAATCTTCTCCGCTGATCCTTATGATACCGATTCCGGAATCGGACATTGCCGTAGCGATTGCAGCAATCGTTTCCGTCTGCATGATATATCCTCCTTTAAAAACACTCCATTCTATTTAAATAAAACAGTAGTTTTCTTAAAAAACCACTGTTTTATCTTCTATAAACTATATATTATCTTTTCAGATTTACTACTACATGCCTGAAAGGCTCATCGCCTTCACTATGCGTTGAAACATATCTGTCGTTCTGAAGAGCGGAATGAATGATTCTTCTTTCATAAGGATTCATTGGCTCCAAAGACACAGGACGCTTTGTCCTTTTTACCTTATAGGCGATATTTTTTGCCAGATTTTCCAAAGTTTCCCTTCTTCTTTGGCGGTAATTTTCCGTATCAACTTTTACTCTTATGTAATCTTCAACGTCTTTATTTACAACCAATGATACAAGATACTGTAAAGCGTCCAAAGTTTGTCCTCTTTTACCGATCAGGACGCCCATTTCACCTCCTGACAGATCAATATCCATAGATCTGTCTATCTCATCATATTTCATATCGACGGTAACTTTTATATTCATTGTCCTAAACAAATCGTCTAAGAAATTTTTTGCTCTGTCTTCAACAGAATCTTTTACTTTTGCTTTGATCACGGCAGGTTTTGATCCGATTCCAAGAAATCCCGAAGAACCTTCTTCTACCACAACATATTCCAGCTTTTCACTGGAAACCATCAACTTCTGACATGCTTCTGTAATAGCGTCAGACACTGTTTTTGCAGATACTTCAATAAAATCCATAAGATGACCTCCATTCCCATTTTACCGTCCGGTATTTATTACCTGTTATTTATTATTATTTTCATTATACTTCTTTACCATATTTGCTTTTGCGGCTATACTTCCCGGTTTTGCATTATTATTATAATAGTCCGTCGCTTTCTTCATAGCGGCTTCTCTTTCCTCCTGTGTCAAAGAAGGTTTATTAGAAGCTGTTTTAGACGGATTTACATTACGGGTGCTCATCGTAGCGTAATTATTAAGCTTTTGAGGATCCATACCCGCTTTTTCAAGCTTTTTATTTCTTTTCTCTATATTATTTTTGATCATTTCATCCATATCTATTTTATCGATATGCTTATTGATGATGATCTGCTGTATCGTTCTTACCACGGCTCCGGCAATCCAATAAAGTCCCATACCGGAAGGCAGCGTAAAGCAGAAAATAATAGACATGATAGGCATCGTCATATTCATCATTTTCATAGACTGCGCCATTGTATTCTGCTGATCGCTGTTATTAGAATTATTTGTTTCCGGTTGGGGCATCAACTTAACATTGATCCACTGTGTCAGACCTGAAAGGACAGGTATCAATAACGCGCCGATCACTAAAAGCCAGGAACCTGCATCCATTGCCTTACTTACTGCAAAAGCAGGGGAATCTGCCATGTTTAAACCGAAGAAATAATTATATTTATTTAATAAACCGACAGTATCACTAACATCGGCGGACAGATTTGGAAATGTTTCCGCTATACTTGTCCATTCCGCACTGGATAATTTATTCAATACGTCTACATAAGTATTCCTTACATAATCCGTAGTTTCTCCCGCAATAAAAGAACTGTTTGCAAACTGCTTTGCAAACTGTGCTGCGGCATTAAAAGATTTGATAAATTCCGCATTGATATCTACTGTGATCAATTTATCAACTAAAGGAAAAAACGCATCCTTTATTTTCCCTACATAAGCCGGCATTGCGTAAATAACACGATAAAGCGCAAATAAAATAGGCATCTGTATCAATAACTGAAGACAGCTCCCCGAAGGGGACACGCCGTATTTTGCGTATACGGCCTGCGTTTCCTGATTCATTGCCATCATAGACTCGTTATCTTTTTTTCCTTTATATTTACTTTGTATCGCCTGCAGCTCCGGATTCATCCTTGCGGACAACTTTGAAAATTTCTGCTGCTTGACCGTAAGCGGCATCATCAACAAATAAATAACGATCGTAAATAAAATAATCGATAAACCGACATTAGGAATTCCTACTTTATCAAGAGCCCAAAAAATACCTTCCATAATATAACCGAGTAATTTTGCAACCGGACCTATGATAAACGTTGAATTCTGTGTTAATAAAATACCTGACATATTTTTCCTCATTTCCACATAGCATTTGACTCATATAATGAATCAGAAAAATCCTTTAAGGAACCGGATCATACCCTCCCTTTGAAAAAGGATTACATCTAAGTATTCTCCATGCCGCCAAAAGCCCTCCTTTCAAAGCGCCGTATTTTTCCACCGCTTCTAATCCGTATTGGGAACAAGTCGGATAATAAGGACATTTTGTACTTTTCATAGGAGAAATATACTTTCTATAAAATTTTATCATTCCAATCAATATTTTTTTCATATCAATTTACATCTCAAATTTAATCAAAATCAAAAAAAGTTTTTACTATTTTATGAAGTTTTCCAAGATGTAATAACGCGCTTTCTATCTCGTAAAATCCGATGGCAGAAGCGCTGTTCCTTGCAACGACTACAATATCCAAACTACTATTGAATATATTTTCATGCAGCCTGTAACTTTCCCTTACTAATCTTGTAACCCTGTGTCTTACGACACTATTACCCACCTTTTTGCTTACGGAGATCCCCAGCCTGTTTTTTTCAAGATTATTTTCCAACACATACATAACGAGATATTTATTGGCATAGGATTTGCCGTTACGGTAAACATTCTGGAACTCGTAAGTTTTTTTTAAAGATTCCGAATTTTTCATTTCCTCTCCGAGCCTGCTTTATCCACATAGAAAAAAAGGCCACATAATTGCGGCCTATGCTGATAATCTCTTTCTTCCTTTTGCTCTTCTTGCAGCGATAACTTTTCTTCCGCCCGGAGTACTCATTCTTGCTCTAAAACCATGTACTTTAGATCTCTGTCTCTTTTTAGGCTGAAATGTCATTTTCATATAAGATGCACCTCCTTTTGACAAACCTTAAATCTATAAAATAAGGTAACTGATTTTTGTATTATACCCTTGTGTGGAAAAATATCTTTAGCAATTATATAAAAAAAGCAAGGAAACGTCAAGTAAAATGGGACTTTTTTATCATTTTATTTTATATTTATTTTTTTTATCCAACATCTTGTTGTTTCAAATACAAAATAAACTATATGTTGTTTTTCATATGTTTTACACATAATTCCACAAAATAATTAATTAACATAAAAATATCCACAAAATGTTTATAACTTGTGGATAACTTCATTTTTCATGTGAAAATTACAAATAAAAAACAAAAAAATGTGGATAAATGCCATGTGGATACTGTTAATATTATACTTCAACTTATCCACATAGCATTTTTATAAACATAATATGTCAACCATTTATTTTTTATCAGGATCAGGTAAATTATTATTATCCACATATAACCATATCCCTTAATATCAAGATTTATTTGATATTTTTACTTATTTATATTAAGATAGATTAGAGATATTTTGTTTTTAGGAAATAATAGCTTATATTTATAAGGAATATAAAATAAGCCGGAGGCAGGTTAAATGGCATTTAGTAACAAAGAAAGTTTTAAGATCATCAAAGATAATTGGGAGACCATAAAAGAAACTGTAAGAAAAGAATATGATTTATCTTCCATTTCTTATAATACATGGGTGCTCCCTCTTAAATTATATAAAGTAGAAGATAATATGGTAACGATAGTGATCCCTTCCGATCAGGGACATGCCCTTAATTATATTTCCAGCAAATATAAAAGTTTTTTTCAAGTTACGATTTCTGAGATGATGGATCAGGAATTTAACGTTTCTTTTATATTGGAAAAGGATGCGTCGTTACAGGAAAAAGAAGAACATACTCTGTCTCCTTCCCATAATCCTTCTTATAATATAAACTATGAAAATGCAAATTTAAATTCAAAATATAAATTTGACACCTTTGTAGTGGGAAATAATAATAAATTTGCACATTCCGCGTCTCTGGCAGTGGCGGAATCCCCGGGAGAAGCCTATAATCCTCTCTACCTTTACGGTGGGGCGGGACTTGGTAAAACCCACCTGATGCATTCCATAGGGCATTTCATTTTGGAGCAAAATCCCGATATGAAGATCCTTTATGTAACATCCGAAGCGTTTACCAATGAAGTAATCGAATCCATCCGAAGCGGTAACGCTGCGACTATGACAAAACTCAGGGAAAAATACAGAACCGTAGACGTTCTCTTAGTCGACGACGTACAGTTTATCATAGGTAAAGAAAGTACGCAGGAAGAATTTTTCCACACTTTTAACGTACTTCACACAGCCGGTAAACAGATCATCCTTTCTTCGGATAAACCTCCAAAAGAAATGGAAACGTTGGACGAGCGTTTCCGTTCCCGTTTTGAATGGGGACTGATTGCAGACATCCAGCCGCCCGATTATGAAACGCGCATGGCTATCCTTAGAAAAAATGCAGAAAATTATGATAAAAAAATTGATGATGAAATCATCCAGTATATTGCGACCAACATTAAATCCAATATCAGGGAATTAGAAGGCGCTTTCAATAAGATCATTGCCTTCGGTAAATTAAATAAAGTGGATCTGACCGATCTGACTCTTCCTTTAGCGGAAGAAGCGTTAAAAGATATTATTTATCCGGGACAACCTAAAGAAATCACGCCCGCTCTTATTATAAGCGTAGTTGCCGAACATTTCGGCGTGACTGCAGAGGATATCACTTCTAAAAAAAGAAATTCGGAATTTGTCCTCCCAAGGCAGGTGGTAATGTATCTGTGCCGCGATCTAACCGCGATCTCTTTAACACAGGTTGCCAGAATCCTCGGTAAAAAAGATCATACTACAATCATACATGGTATAGATAAAATATCTGCGGAAGTACAGACAAATGAAGAACTGAAAAATAAAATTGATATTATTAAGAAAAAAATAAATCCTACATAACAAAAGTTATCCACATCGGTATGTGAATATGTGGATATTTAAAATATATTATTTTACCAACTATACTATTTCCCTTTAAAGTTTTAAACATCTTAACCACAATATCGGCTATTTCCTGTGATTATCCTGTTTAAAACTTAAAAACTATTCCGATGCCGCTTTGATACATTTTTTTATATTGTGGAAAATGATTAACTTATCCATGAGTTTAAAAAACTTTTTCACAATGAAATTATTTCCTTTTTTGCTGATAAATAGTATAATAAATAGGGTTATGCACTTTTCAACATCTATTACTAATGATATTACTGAATTATTTATAGATAATATGTATTTACGTTTTCCAAACGATACACACATACATGAAGGGAGTTATTCACATTATGAAATTAGTATGTTCCAAATCTAACCTGTTGAATGGTCTTCAGATCGTATCGAAAGCCGTTCCAAGTAAAACGACGATGTCTATTTTAGAATGCATTCTTATAGATGCTGCAAAAGGAGTTATCAAATTAACGGCGAACGATATGGAACTTGGCATTGAAACTACGATCGACGGAGAAATCATAGACAAAGGCATTATTGCATTGGATGCAAAAATATTTTTGGATATTGTAAGAAAACTTCCGGATAACGATATTACAATAGAGACGGATGCAGCTTATAAAACTACCATCACTTGTGAAAAAGCCAAATTTAATATTATTGGAAAATCAGGAGAAGATTTTTCTTACCTGCCTTTGATTGAAAGGGAAGAATCCGTAGTGATTTCCCAGTTTACTTTAAAAGAAGTAGTGAGGCAGACTATTTTTTCTATTTCGGATAATGATAACAACAAACTGATGACAGGAGAATTATTTGAGATAAACGGAAACGAACTCAAGGTGGTTTCTTTGGACGGCCACCGTATTTCCATTCGTAAAATCGAATTAAAAAATGAATATACCGGTAAAAAAGTAGTCGTTCCCGGAAAAACATTAAATGAGATCAGTAAGATTTTATCAGGAGATGCGGACAGAGACGTAAATCTTTACTTTACGGACAAACATATATTATTTGAATTTGATCAAACGATAGTCGTATCCCGTCTGATCGAAGGAGAATATTTCAAAATAGACCAAATGCTTTCCAGCGACTATGAAACGAAAGTAAAGATTAATAAAAAAGAATTTTTAAATTGTATAGACAGGGCTACGCTTCTTGTAAAAGAAGGCGATAAAAAACCTATCATCATCAATATAACCGATGATACAATGGAATTAAAGATCAATTCCACGGTAGGCAGCATGAATGAAGAAATAGATATTACAAAACAGGGAAAAGATCTTATGATCGGTTTTAATCCTAAATTTCTGATCGATGCGCTTAAAGTGATCGATGATGAAGAAATAGATATTTATTTGGTGAACCCAAAAGCTCCCTGCTTTATCAAAGATACGGAAGAAAAATACATTTATCTGATATTACCTGTAAACTTTACGACAGTAAGTTAATAGTTGGGGATAAGTGTCCGCTGAAGCGGACGGATGGGAGCAAAAATGAAAATCATTCAATTAAAAGACGAGCATATAAAATTAGGTCAGGCATTAAAAGCGGGAGGATTGGCAGGATCCGGCGTAGATGCAAAATTTGCGATACAGGACGGTCTTGTCAAAGTAAACGGTGAAGTAGAGTTTCAAAGGGGAAAGAAACTGGTTCATGGGGACGTTGTGGAATTTAACGGAGAAAAGTTAGAAATAGTTTAGTATAAATAATAAATAGGCAGACGGGTGTAAATAAAAAATGATAATAAAATCATTGGAACTGGCCGATTTTAGGAATTATGAAAATTTAAATATTGAATTTGACCGGGGGACTAATATTCTTTATGGAGATAATGCGCAGGGGAAGACAAATATTATGGAGGCCATCTATTTGTCTTCTACTACAAAATCTCATAAAAGCAGTAAAGATCAGGATATTATCCGTTTTGGTTACGAAGAAAGTCATATTAGAACTTATCTTGAAAAAGAAGATGTAGAATATAAAGTAGATATGCATCTTAGAAAAAGCAAATCAAAAGGAATTGCCATTAATGGACAGAAAATAAAGAAAGCCGCCGAACTGCTTGGGCTTTTGAACGTAGTTTTCTTTTCTCCAGAGGATCTGAGTATTATAAAAAACGGTCCGGTGGAAAGAAGAAGATTTGTAGACATGGAATTATGTCAATTAGACAATTTTTATCTTTATAATCTCAATCATTACAATAAAATCGTAAATCAAAGAAATAAACTTTTAAAAGATTTGTTTATGAACCCCGATTTAAGGGATACACTCAATATATGGGATTCCCAGCTTTTATCTTTCGGAAGTAAGATCATTGAAAGACGTCAGGTATTTGTTTCACAATTGAATGAAATTATATTTGACATACATAAAAAGTTATCGGGAGAAAAAGAAGAACTGGTTATCAAATATGAGCCGGATGTTACGATAGAAAATTATGAGAAAAAATTAAGTGTAAATCAGGAAAGGGATATCCGTTTGAAACAGACGTCCACAGGTCCCCACAGAGATGATTTTTCTTTTATTGTAAACGATGTGGATATCAGGAAATTTGGTTCCCAAGGACAACAGAGAACGGCGGCTCTTTCTTTGAAACTTTCGGAAATAGAGCTTGTAAAAAAAATAACAAAAGATACTCCCGTCCTTTTATTGGACGATGTTTTGTCCGAGCTTGACAGCAACAGGCAAAATTACCTTTTAAACAGCATAGGGGATATACAAACGATCATTACCTGTACGGGATTGGACGAATTTGTAAACAACCGTTTTGAAATCAATAGAGTATTCAATGTACAAAACGGTGTTGTGGAGAGAAAATAAGGAGCCTGCAAAAGCAGGTAGATAGGAGTTAGAATGAGTAATGAATACGGTGCAGACCAGATACAAATATTAGAAGGATTAGAAGCGGTAAGAAAAAGGCCGGGTATGTATATTGGAAGTACCTCTTTGAGGGGATTGCATCATCTTGTGTATGAGATTGTAGATAATTCCGTTGACGAAGCGTTGGCAGGTTTTTGTGATACGATCGACGTTACCATCAATGAAGATAATTCCATTACAGTCGTAGATAACGGAAGAGGGATTCCTATCGGCATCAATCATAAAGCGGGTATTCCGGCCGTTGAAGTAGTATTTACCATTCTCCATGCCGGCGGAAAATTCGGAGGCGGGGGATATAAAGTTTCCGGCGGGCTTCACGGAGTAGGCGCGTCCGTAGTAAACGCGCTTTCCGACTGGTTGGAAGTAGAGATCTTTTCCGAAGGAAAAATATACAGACAGCGTTATGAAAGAGGACATGTGGCTTATCCTTTAAAAGAAGTTGGGGAATGCGATCCGGAAAAAACAGGCACAAAAGTATGGTTTAAACCGGATGCAACTATTTTTGAAGAAACAGTATACGATTATGATACTTTAAAGCAAAGATTCCGTGAAATGGCTTTTCTTACTAAAAATTTAAAGATCATCCTCAGGGACGACAGGGAAGAAAAGCAGAGGGTAAAAGAATTTCATTATGCCGGAGGTATTAAAGAATTTGTTACTTATCTGAACAGGAGCAAAGTCGCTTTATATGACAGCGTTATGTATTTTGAAGGAACGAAAAATAATGTATATGTAGAAGTCGCGCTGCAGCATAACGATTCCTATACGGAAAGCGTTTATACCTTTGTCAATAATATTACCACGCCGGAGGGCGGTACGCATCTGGTAGGTTTTAGAAACGCTCTTACAAAAACTTTTAACGATTACGCCAGAACGAATAAATTATTAAAAGAAAGTGAAGCGAATCTTTCCGGCGAAGATATCAGGGAAGGACTTACGGCGATTGTCAGCGTAAAGATAGAAGAACCACAGTTTGAAGGACAGACAAAACAAAAGCTAGGCAATTCAGAAGCGAGAGGGGCTGTAGACAGTATCGTAAGCGAACAGCTTACTTACTTTTTAGAGCAGAATCCGGGAATTGCAAAAGTGATCTGTGAAAAATCCATACTTGCCCAGCGTGCAAGGGATGCGGCAAGAAAAGCAAGGGATCTGACAAGAAGGAAAACAGCTTTAGAAGGAAGTTCCCTTCCGGGAAAACTGGCGGACTGTTCCGATAAAGATCCTAAAAACTGCGAGATCTATATCGTAGAGGGAGATTCTGCGGGAGGAAGCGCAAAAACTGCGAGAAGCCGCGCGACGCAGGCAATCCTGCCTCTTAGAGGTAAGATTTTGAATGTGGAAAAGGCAAGACTGGACAAAATATACGGAAATGCGGAGATCAAAGCGATGATCACTGCATTCGGAACAGGGATCCATGAAGATTTTGATATAGGTAAACTGCGTTATCATAAGATTATTATTATGACGGATGCGGACGTTGACGGCGCTCATATCGCTACTCTTCTGCTTACTTTCATTTATCGTTTTATGCCTGAACTGATAAAGGGAGGATATGTTTATTTGGCGCAGCCGCCTCTTTTTAAACTCGAAAAAAATAAAAAAGTATGGTATGCGTACAGTGATGAAGAGCTGGATGATATTTTGAAAGAAGTGGGAAGAGATCAAAATAATAAAATACAGCGTTATAAAGGGCTTGGAGAGATGGATGCCGAACAGCTTTGGGATACTACCATGGATCCTGAAAAGAGAGTACTTCTCAGAGTATCCATGGACGAAGAGGCGGAGTCCGAACTGGATCTGACTTTTACTACTTTGATGGGCGATAAAGTAGAACCAAGACGTGAATTTATAGAAGAAAATGCAAAATATGTTAAGAACCTTGATATATAATAGGAGATTAGAATGGACGATCAGATTTTTGATAAGATTCATGAAGTGGATTTAAAGAAAACAATGGAAAAATCTTATATCGACTATGCCATGAGCGTAATTGCCGCCCGTGCGCTGCCTGACGTAAGAGACGGTTTAAAACCGGTTCAGAGAAGAGTTTTATATTCCATGATTGAATTGAATAACGGTCCCGACAAACCGCACAGGAAAAGCGCCCGTATTGTCGGTGATACGATGGGTAAATATCATCCTCACGGCGACAGTTCCATATACGGCGCGTTAGTAAATATGGCTCAGGAATGGTCTACCCGTTATCCTCTTGTAGACGGACACGGTAATTTTGGTTCTGTGGATGGAGACGGCGCCGCCGCCATGCGTTATACGGAAGCAAGACTTAGCAAGATTTCCATGGAACTTTTAGCGGATATCGGAAAAGACACGGTAGATTTCAGGCCTAATTTTGACGAAACGGAAAAAGAACCTGTCGTTCTGCCCAGCCGTTATCCCAATCTTTTGGTAAACGGTACTTCAGGTATTGCCGTAGGTATGGCTACTAATATTCCTCCTCATAATCTGGTAGAAGTGATCAATGCGGTTGTAAGGATCATTGATAATAAAATAGAGGGAAGAGAAACCGAAATAGAAGAACTTCTTAATATTATCAAAGGACCGGATTTTCCTACCGGCGGTATTATCCTTGGTACGAGAGGAAGTGAAGAAGCATATCGTACGGGACGCGGCAAAGTAAAAGTCAGAGCCGTAACAAACATAGAAACCATGTCCAACGGAAAGAGCCGTATTATCGTGACGGAACTTCCTTATATGGTAAATAAGGCGAGACTGATCGAAAAAATAGCGGAAATGGTACGGGATAAAAAAATAGACGGCATTACGGATCTTCGCGACGAATCCAACAGAGAGGGTATGCGTATCGTGATTGAGCTGCGCCGTGATGTAAACGCCAACGTAATTATGAACAGGCTTTATAAACACACCCAGCTTCAGGACACTTTCGGTATTATCATGCTTGCTCTTGTAAATAACCAGCCAAAGGTTATGAACCTTTTGGATATGCTTGGACATTATTTAAAGCATCAGGAAGAAGTCGTTACAAGAAGGACAAAGTATGATTTGAATAAAGCGGAAGAGCGGGATCATATTTTACAAGGTTTGCTCATTGCTCTTGATCATATTGATGAAGTCATAAGGATCATCAGAAGCAGCCAAAATACACAGATAGCAAAAGAAGGCTTGATGGATCGTTTTGACCTTACGGATATTCAGGCTCAGGCTATTGTAGATATGCGTCTGCGCGCTCTGACCGGATTGGAAAGAGAAAAGCTTGAAAACGAACATAAAGAATTACTTGCAAAGATAGCGGAATTAAAAGCGATCCTTGCAGACGAAAAATTACTTCTTGGCGTGATCAGAAAAGAAATCCTCATCATCTCGGACAAATACGGAGATGAAAGAAGAAGTTCCATCGGTTTCGATCAGTTCGATATTTCTATGGAAGATCTGATTCCAAAAGATAACACAGTTATCGCTATGACAAGCCTTGGTTATATAAAGAGGATGACAGTCGATAATTTTAAGTCACAAAACAGGGGAGGTAAAGGAATTAAAGGAATGCAGACGATTGAAGAGGATTATATTGAAGATCTTCTTATGACGACGACGCATCATTATTTAATGTTCTTTACCAATTTTGGAAGGGTATACAGATTAAAGGCTTATGAAATACCGGAAGCGGGAAGGACTGCAAGAGGTACTGCGATCATCAATCTTTTACAGTTAAATCCGGGTGAAAAGATCACGGCAATGATACCGATCAGGGATTATGATGAAAATAAAAATCTTTTCATGATCACGAAAAAAGGCATTGCAAAGAAAACATCTGTTATGGAATTTAAAAATGTACGGAAAAACGGTCTTGCTGCCATTAATCTGAAAGAAGACGACGAATTGATCGAAGTGAAAACGACAGATGCAGCTACAGAGATCTTCCTTGTAACAAAGCAGGGTATGTGTATCAGATTTAGAGAAACGGATGTAAGAAGTACCGGAAGAAATTCTATGGGCGTTATCGGCATGAGTTTATCTGACCGGGATGAAGTCGTAGGAATGCAGTTGGATCATCAGGGAGATTCCCTTCTTATCGTTTCTGAAAACGGTATGGGTAAACGTACCTTTTTAGAAGAATTTACTGTGCAGAAACGAGGCGGTAAAGGCGTAAAATGTTATAAGATAACAGAAAAGACCGGTGACGTTATCGGAGTAAAAGCCGTAAAAGACGATAATGAGATTATGATGATCACAACGGAAGGTATTATCATACAGCTTCGTATGGAAGATATTTCCACATTGGGAAGGATTACTTCCGGCGTAAAACTGATCAATCTTGATAAAGGAATTACGGTTGCAAAAATTGCAAAAGTAAGAGAAAAGGTATCGGACGGAAATCAGGAATTTGAGAATATTGACGACGCTTTGGAAGATATCCCCGAAGAGGAAAGAAATCCTATTATATGTGAGGATATTGACGACGAGGAAGATAATGTGATATTCCCTACCGAAGAAGATGAGTCATAAATCTTTTAATATGATAATCGATTTATAAACAGGAAAAGGTAAAAAAGGATAAACTGTTGTATCTGTACGGATATAACAGTTTATTCTTTACATTGGATAGTGGACGGTATGATGATAAATAATAAAAAAATAATAAGAGCGTTGCTTATCATAAGCGGTATGCAGTTTTTCATTGGTATTTTTGTATTGGTAATAGCTGTGATCAGGTTATTTGGAGAAGTAAATAATCTGATTTTTATTACTGCCGGAACTATGATCTGCAGCAGTGTGTTTTCCATTTTTGTCCTTTACGCTTTTTATCAGAATCAAAATAATAATTTAGAAGAAAGTATGAAAAATTTGGAAGAACTTAATACGAAGCTGAGGGCCCAGCGTCATGATTATCTGAATCATATTCAGGTTATTTATGGTCTTTTGGAGTTAGAAGAATATGAAGAGGCTCAAAAATATATGGCTCCTGTTTTTAAAGATATTATGAAATTAAGTAAAGCTTTAAAAACCAAACAGCCTGCAGTAAACGCTTTACTACAGGCAAAAATGGAATCCGCAGAAAAAGAAGAAATTGATTTTTATCTGGAAATACGCTCCGATTTAAAATCGATTTCAATGGAACCTTGGGATCTGTGTAAAATACTTGCTAATTTGATAGATAACGCAATCACGGCTCTGTCAGAAAAAGAAAGCGAAAGACAGCTTCATGTGGAAATATGGGAGGACAAGGAAAAGTATTATTTTAGTATTTATAATAACGGCCCGGCTATTCCAAAAGAAAATATGGATCATATATTTAAACAAGGATTTACAACAAAAAAAGAAGAGGGACATGGTATGGGGCTTGCCATTATAAGCAGGATATTAAAGGAAAATAACGGGAGTATTACTGTTTTTTCAACGGAAGAAAAGACAAGTTTTCAGGTAGAAATTCCAAAAATGACATTTTAAATGAAAAAATGTATAAATGAGAGAATATATATTTTAGAAAAAAGATATTTAAACTATAATGGGATCATAAAGAAATGATAGAATTTAACTTCAAAGAAAGGGGGAAAATAAAATGATAGAATGGCTTATGATCCTTGGTATTGCTCTTATTGTGATAGGCTTTATCCTGATCGGCATCGAAATGATAATACCGGGATTCGGTGCTCCGGGAATTTCAGGTATTATCTGTATGATAGCGGGACTTTTTCTTACCGCCGATACGGTGGAAGAAGGTATTATCATCCTACTTATCGTTTTAGCGTTGCTGGCCGTTATGCTTGTGATCATATTAAGGCTTTTGGCGAAAGGAAAATTAAAATCTCCTATCATCTTAAAAGACGAAATATCTACAGAAAGCGGATTTATCAGTTCTTCGGATTTGAATTATCTGCTTGGAAAAAGAGGAGCGGCTTCTACCGATCTGAGGCCGGCCGGAAGAGTAAATTTTGACGGCGTGGAATTTAATGTAATATCGGAAGGAAAGTATATTACAAAAAATACGCCGGTTGAAATTTGTAAAGTAGAAGGCTCAAAATTGATCGTAAAAGAAATTTAATAAAAAGCGGAGGGGTTTATATGAATATGTTAACAATCATATTAATGGGAATTATCTTTTTACTTATTGTTTTATTCTTTGTATTTGTACCTGTAGGCCTGTGGATCTCATCCATGGCGGCTAATGTTAAGATCAGTATTTTTAATTTGATAGGTATGCGTTTAAGAAGGGTAACGCCTTCCAGAATCGTGATTCCTCTTATCAAAGCAACAAAAGCCGGTCTTAAGATCAATATCAACCAGCTTGAAGCGCATTATCTTGCAGGAGGTAATGTGGATAAGGTAGTGGATGCCCTGATCGCTTCTGAAAGAGCGGGTATTGAGTTGACATTTGAAAAAGCGGCGGCTATCGATCTTGCAGGGCGCGACGTATTAGAAGCGGTAAAAATGAGCGTAAATCCTAAAGTAATTGAAACGACAAACGTATCGGCAGTGGCAAAAGACGGTATTGAGCTTCTTGTAAAAGCAAGGGTAACGGTTCGTGCAGATTTGGAAAGATTAGTCGGCGGCGCCGGTGAAGCGACCATACTTGCAAGAATCGGTGAAGGTATTGTAACAACGGTAGGTTCTGCAAACTCCCATAAAGAAGTTTTGGAGAACCCGGATGATATTTCTAAAAGGGTACTTAGCAAAGGTTTGGATTCCGGAACGGCATTTGAGATCCTTTCCATCGATATTGCGGATATTGACGTAGGAAGGAATATTGGCGCACAGTTACAGTCCCTTCAGGCAGAAGCGGATAAAAATATCGCTCAGGCAAAGGCGGAAGAAAGAAGAGCGATGGCCGTTGCGAAAGAACAGGAGATGCGCGCTTATGTAGTTGAAGCGGAGGCGGAAGTACCAAAGGCCCTTGCTTATGCTTTAAAAGAAGGAAAACTTGGTATTATGGATTATTATGATATGGAAAATATCAAAGCGGATACACAGATGAGAGATAAGATCGCCGGTAAGAATATAGAAGAAATAACTTCAGGAAAAGAATAAATATAAAAGTATTCCTATCAGGCCCGTTTTTACGGGCTGATAGGGATTGTGGGAAGGGTGTGGCTTTATGGGAAATGAGAGTTTAAATTTCTTAAAATCTGCCGGAAAAAATATTGTAAGTGAAATTGTAAACGACTTATCTGAAACGGGAATTACTGAAGCATTGATCAAAGAAGGGATTCCTATAAACAGACTTATGACGGTTGTTTCCAAAGAAAAAAACGCAGTAAGCCCGAATATGACCAGCCATAATAAAAACGAGAATAAAAATACAAGCAAAAATACGAATAAAAATGGCGATAAAAATACCGGTAAAAATCAATTATCCGGTAAAAAGAAGCAGAGTAAACAAAAAAAGAATCCGGCGGATGAGAATCAACAAGAAGAACAGGATAATGTATCCGCATCAAGGATAAAAAATGTTTCAAAAGCAAAATTTTCTGCAGAATATGTTACTACCGAACAATTAAGAGACGCTGTGGTATGGTCGGAAATCTTGGGTAAACCGGTAAGCAGAAAAAGAAGAAACAGAGAAAGTTGAAAGAGAAGATTTATGGCAGATTTTAGTATAAATGAAATGTTAGATATGCAAAAAAGACTTCAGGATAAATACAAAGATAAATGGGAAACGCTTTCTCCTGAGGTAGGTAAACATCAGTTGCTTTGGATGATCGGCGAAATTGGTGAAGTGATTGATATTGTCAAAAAACATGGAGGTATTAAGGCTTCTGAGGATGTTGAATTGAGAAAGAACCTCGTTGAAGAAATGGCTGATGTTCTTATGTATTATAATGATGTCATGATATGTTATGGAATATCTGCCGATGAATTAAAACAGGCATACATTGCAAAATTTGAAAGGAATATGACACGTTGGTAAATTCCACTTATAAAGTTGTTGAACAAACATAAATTTTGTAATTATATTTTGTAATTATGTGTGCAAGTATGTATAATATTTTAAATTTTACACAGTAGGGACATTTTTCTGAAAAAGGAATAAAAGAACAGAGGGGTATATATGGCAATCAGTGTTATGCTTGTAGAAGATGAAGAAGGTATCAGAAAACTTTTAAGTAAGATTATTGAAAAGAAACAGAATTTTGAAATAGTTGCAGAAAGCAATAATCTGTCCGACGCTATTACACTTTTTATGAAAAAGAAACCGGAAGTAGTTTTTCTTGATATTGAAATAAAAGGTGAAAGCGGATTGGAGTGTGCAAAGGTCATAGCGGATTTAGAACCAAAGACAAAAATTATATTTGCAACCGCTCATTCGGAATATATGTCGGACGCTTTTGAAGTATATGCTTTCGATTATATTGTAAAACCTTTTAATGTAGACAGGGTAAACCATACTCTTGAAAGGATCGAATCGTTATCGGAGGAAAAAATTCCGGATCATTCTCATTTAGATAAGATCGTGAAGTATGAAAAAGGATTGGAAAAACTTTTGGTAAAAGGCAAAGAAAGCATGAGTTTTGTGGATATCAAAGACATCATACTGGTACAGAGAGAAAACGGAAGTACGGTCATTTATACGAAAAATGATTCTTTTACTACATCTGCGAGCTTGAGTGATATTGAAGCTAAACTGGATAAAGACCAGTTTTTAAGAAGCCACAAATCTTATATCATCAATATATCTCAGATTAAAAAAATAGAACCTTACGGAAGATGGACCTATGTTGTAACTTTTAAAGATATTAATATAGACGCTCTTATGATCAGTGAAAAATATGAAGAGATCAAAAAGAGGTTTTTATAACATTCAAAATTGAGAAGAGATCGATACTAAACTTAAAATTTCGTGAAGAATAAAGGCGGAGGTATATATGAACCATGGAAAAAAAATGATAGCGCCGATCGTGATCTCGCTTAGTATAGTTTTATATTATGTTTTTATTATTGTATTGTTTTTATGTGTACCCGGCATTCCTTTTATAGCAAGAGCGTTTATGATATTGATACCGTTTCTTTTGGCGGCAGTTATGATAGGAGTGCTGATAAGCAGAATTAAAGAAATCCAAGGAGGAGAAGAAGATGATCTTAGTAAATACTGATTATATTACAGGAAAGGAATTGGAAATGCTGGGACTTGTAAAAGGCAGCACGATCCAGTCAAAAAACGTAGGACGCGATATTACGCAGGGATTTAAAACATTAGTAGGAGGCGAATTAAAAGCATATACGGAGATGATGAACGATGCAAGGGCATTGGCAACGAAACGTATGGTAGAAGAAGCTGAAAAATTAGGCGCCGACGCTATTGTTAACATACGCTATGCATCTGCAGCAGTGATGCAGGGAGCAGCGGAAGTTATGGCATATGGCACGGCCGTAAAATTTAAAAATTAAGGATAAATGGGTTTTTTAGTAAAAGTTTCGAAAAGTTCTTCATATATTATTGTAATTTAAAATAAATGTGATACAATCATAGCTTAGATATGGTTTATGAAATTTTAATAATCATAAATTTATGTTTAAGCTATGATTTTTTATGAATGGAGTGTTTTCAATGGAAGCGTATGAGTTGTTTAAGGATCTTGCTATTATTATTATAGCGGCAAAAATTTTTGGCATTTTAGCAAGAAAATGTAAAGCGCCTCAGGTAGTAGGTGAAATTGTAGCAGGTTTGATAATAGGACCGAGCATACTTGGATTGGTAGAACAGACTGACTTTTTACTCAGTATGGCGGAGATCGGCGTTGTGCTTTTGATGTTTTCCGCAGGTTTAGGGACGGATTTAAAAGAACTTCTAAAAACAGGACCGATCGCTCTTTTAATCGCCTGTGCAGGAGTTTTTATTCCGTTGATAGGAGGAACTTTTTTATATATGGGATTTTATGGAGCTTCTCCATGGGGTTCCGAAGAATTTTTTAAGGCGGTATTTGTGGGTACGATCATGACGGCTACTTCCGTCAGCATAACGGTAGAATCTCTTCGTGAAATGGGTTATTTAAAGGGAAAAGTAGGAACTACCATATTAAGCGCCGCTATTATCGATGATGTAATCGGTATCATTGTGCTTACTTTTGTAATTGGATTTAAGAATCCCGAATCCAATCCGGGCAGCGTTATTTTATCCACAGTATTATTCTTTGTTTTTGCCATCGTGGTAGGATATTTATGTTATAAAGCGTTTAAATGGATCGATATGAAATATCCTCATACAAGGCGTATTCCGATTGCAGGGCTTGCTCTTTGCTTTGCAATGGCTTACATAGCGGAAGTTTATTTTGGAATTGCCGACATTACGGGCGCTTATGTGGCGGGGATCATATTATGTTCTATTAAAGATTCCAATTATATTGCGGAAAAAATGGATACAAGTTCTTATATGCTTTTCAGCCCTGTCTTTTTTGCAAGTATCGGATTAAAAACAAATCTTGAGAGCATAGACGGCTCTTTGCTTTTGTTTTCTGTAGCTTTTGTGATCATTGCACTTGTTACGAAGATTATCGGATGCGGTCTTATGGCGAAACTTTGCAAATTTAATTGGAAAGATTCTTTAAAAATCGGAGTGGGTATGATGACAAGAGGAGAAGTGGCGTTGATCGTTTCACAAAAAGGGCTTTCTGTAGGGCTTTTAACGCCAATCTACTTTACTGCAGTTATTTTGCTGATTATCATTTCTTCTATTTCTACGCCTATTTTATTGAAAGTGCTGTATGCAAAAGATAAAGCCGACGCATAAAAAAGGAAACATATAAAAATGAGGGGTTGCTGCATTAAGGAAAATAAAACCATGCTTATTGCGGCAGCTCCTCATTTAGTTGAAATCTGTTTTTTCACTTATATTTTTCAAAATTTATTCCAAAAGTTTTGAAACGGAATTTAGAATCACTTTTTAGCGTTCAGTTCTTCTTCCCAGGTTCTCAATATTGTTCCGCAAGTATCCACGTCAAATTCGTCTACCGCATTTTTTAATTGTGTAAACAATCTTTCCTGTGACTCGGAAAAAGAATATTGGTTCATTTCTTGTATCATATTGTCCATTACGTCCATATCCAGATTATCGAGCGCAGTTTTCAAGTCGAAGAAATAATTGAATAAAGATTCTTTAGAAATATCTTTTTTATCTATTTCTTTTTCTTCTTCTACGCAGAAAGGCTGAAGTACGGTCGTATAGTAAAAATATTGTCTCAGCATTTCTTTGGTATTTTTATGTATTAATCTTGCATCCCTTGCATTGCCGGCTTTTTCCATAGCGGCGGCTTTTTCGGATAAAGAAATGGCTCCAATCTGTTTGGATGCGCTTTTTAATGCGTGTACCTCGATCGTATAGTTGATCCAGTCTTCTTTTTCTTCCAAAGATTTTATCAGTTTTACTTTTTTTTCAATCATACGGTAATAGTCTTTTAATACTTTCCAGAACAAGTCTTCCGACCCTAAGAGCCGGATAGCGTATGCCACATCCAGATCGCCGACGACAATATCGTTTTTATTATTTAGTTTTTTCGGGTTATTTTGTGATTCATAGATCCTTTCTATTTTTTCAACAGGCAGCCATTCTTTTACTTTCGATGTCAGGATACGCAATTCAATCGGTTTAGCAACAAAATCATTCATGCCTTCCTGTTTAAACATTTCTTTTGTTCCGTCAACTGCATTTGCCGTTAAAGCGATAATAGGAACGTCATTATATTCCGAATGGAAACGTCTGATAATATGTGTAGTTTCCACGCCGTCTAATTCGGGCATCATGTGATCCATAAAAATAATGTCATAATGATGTACGGAGATCATGGCAATTGCTTCTTTGCCGCTTAGGGCAGTAGCTATCTTCATTTTCAGCGGTTCTAAAAGTCCTTCTGCAATCGTCAGGTTGACGGCATTATCGTCGACAATAAGGATCTCGGCAGTAGGAGCAATAAAATCAAAATCCACATCGTTGGAAATATTGTCGTCCGTATGTATTTTTTCCTGATTAAATATTGTCGCAATATTTAAAGTAAAGAGCGGTTTTTTTACTATCAGCAGATTCGAAGCGTTATATTTTGCAGTACTGTGGTAGTCGGTAAGAAGAACGGCTATGATCTGCGGATGGGTCAAAATAAAATTATCCACTTCTTCCGAAAATAAAGGGCTTTCAATAAAAAGGAACATTTTTTTATTTTCGTAAAAAAGATCAAGTTCTTTTTCTGATTTCAAGTCTTTATACTCTATGCCTAAATTCGTTACGTCGATATTTAACTGTTCTTTTACATAAGGGTTTGAAATCAGTCCTACCGCAAAGATGGAATTAGGTTCCCTGATCATAATGCTTGGATAAGCGTCTACGATCTTTTGCGGCAGATTAAATGAAAATTTACTTCCTTTTCCGTATTTACTTTCTACGGAAATATTTCCGTTCATTAAAGTAAGCAATTGTTTGGATATTGCAAGCCCCAGACCGGTGCCTTCAATATTACGGTTTCTTTTACTGTCTACCTGCTGGAAAGACCGGAATAATTTCCCAATATCTTCTTTTTTAATGCCGATACCTGTGTCTTCGATAGAGGCGCGGAGGTCTATTTCACCGTTGGAAAGAGTAACATAATCCATTTTTAATACGATCTTTCCTTTGGAGGTAAATTTTGCGGCATTATTCAGGAGATTTAAAAGAATTTGTTTGATCCTGATATTATCTCCTGAAAGTTTATACGGTATGTCAGGCGAAACGTCAAGGATCAGTTCAATATCTTTTTCACTGATCCTTGTCATGATGATATTGGCAATATCGCTTATTAAGGACATAGGCTCATAATCCACGGGGGTAATATCCATTTTCCCTGACTCTATCTTTGAAAAATCCAATATATCATTGATGATAGTAAGCAGTGATTTTCCGGCTACTTTGATCTGATTGATATATTCCCTTGCGGCAGGAGGCAGATCTTCCCGCAGGGCCATTTCCGACATTCCGATGACCGCATTCATAGGAGTTCTTATTTCATGGCTCATATTCGCAAGAAAATCGGATTTCATATTCGCCGCTTTTTCAATTTCTTTATTTGCCCTGTTAACGAGATATTTATTGTATGCGATATTGGACAATACATTGGCGACGGTATAAAGAAATTCGGTAGCGTTATTGATTTCTTCTTCCGTCAGTATTTTGACTTTTTGCGCGGCGTTTACATATTCTTCGGGATCTACTCCTATTTCAAACGCATAATGTACGAATTTATTAAAATCCGGCGTTTCGGTCAATACCTGACCGCCGATAAAAGATCCTATAAGCTGGTTATTTACTATAATAGGAGCCGCAAAATCAATCAGGCCCGCGTGACAGGTATAAGTAACGGGTCTTCCCTTTTCCAATGCCATTTTGGCTCCGTACCGGTCGCACTGTTCACAGTAAAGATTGCCGATAAAGGAGTTTCTCGTGCATTTCATGCAAAAGTCTGAAAAACCTGAACCTTGGGTTAAAGCTACGCCGTTCGCATCCGTCGTGATAGTGCCGATGCCTGTCATTTTTGCAAAGGAGTCCTGTATTCTTTGTAATGTTTCCATATCGATCAGATCTGTTAAATATATTTCACTTTCCATAGGCGTAACCTCGTCAGCCAATACACTTTGAAATGGCGGTCAATAATTTTTCATGATCTACGGGTTTTAATAAATATCCCTGAGGTTTTAAGATTAAAGCTTCATGGATCTTATTTTGATCCGTGATTCCGGTAAGGAAGATAACAGGTATCCTTTTGGTGGCGTTATTAGCGCGCAGTTTTTCCAAAACGGCAGGCCCGTTTTCTTCGGGCATATCATAATCAAGTAAAATCAGGTCAGTCTTTTTATTTTTTAGAAAATTAAGGGCTATTTTCCCGTTTACGGCGGTGGCGATATCGTATTTGTTTTTTAACAGCTCTTTAATGGAACGCAGCATAAGAGGATTATCGTCTACTACTAGTATATGTTTGCGCACGATCGGTTCTCCTGTTGATAAAGGATCGTCGTTATTATTCACAAGAGCATTGGATTGATTATAATCGATGTTTCTGTTTACATTGGATAAAAGGTTTTGTTTTGAATACGCCGAAGGATCGTAAAGTTCAATAAACTTTAAAATCTGTTCCTGAATGGCCGAGGCGTTTAACGGTTTCGACATGATCAGGTCAGCGATGCTTACGGCAAATTTCTCAAATTCATCACATTCTTCTTTTAATCCTATGAGGATAAAAGGAATTTTTTCCATGGTAAGCCTCGACTTAAGGGAGGTCATTCTGGATACGGTATCTCTGGGTTCATTATGAATACAATATACAAAGATATCAGGTCTGAAATATTTTATATGACGAATAATATCTTCATAACGGGTAGAAGTAGTAACGGACTCAAAGGTATCGTTCATTTGTACAAAAAAGTCATCGATTATAGAGTTATTTTTTCCGGCCAGCAATGCTTTATATTTCATATGGTAACCCCCTTTGCAATAGAATATCTATTATTGCCCTTTCTTTTATTATATATAATATGTAGAGATTTTGCATTAGTTTTAGTAAATTATTTGTATTTTCATATCAATATCTTCTGTTGTAAAATAATTCAGAATAAACTGTCTTTTGCAATTCATTGAGAGTTATATTAGAATAGAATATTGAAGAATCTTTTTATAAAATAAGAAAGGCAGGAATTATAAAATGACACAGGAAGAGAAAGTTGTATATATGACGACGGAACCTGTAAATAAGCTGGTATGTAAAATGGCAGTACCCACTATTATAAGTATGCTTATTACTTCGTTTTATAATATGGCAGATACTTATTTTGTAGGAAAGCTGGATACTCAGTCTACGGCAGCAGTAGGGGTGGTATTTTCCCTTATGGCATTGATACAGGCTTTAGGTTTCTTTTTTGGACATGGTTCGGGAAATTATATATCAAGAAAACTCGGCGCAAAGGAATTTGAAGACGCTTCGAAAATGGCGTCGATCGGATTTTTTTCCGCATTTATATGCGGGGGGTTGGTTTTAGTACTTGGCCTTATTTTTTTAGAACCGTTATCGGTAGTTCTTGGGTCTACGAAAACGATACTTCCTTACACGAAAAAGTATCTTTCCGTTATTTTATTTGGCGCGCCGTTTATGGTTTCTTCCCTTGTATTGAACAATCAATTAAGATTTCAGGGAAGCGCGGCTTCTGCCATGGTCGGGATCGTATCAGGCGCAGTGTTAAATATTATATTAGATCCAATCTTTATATTTCAATGTAATATGGGGATTACCGGTGCGGCGCTTGCAACGGTGATTGGCCAATTGTTAGGTTTTCTTCTTTTATGGAACGGAACGAGAAAAGGAGAAAATATTCATATAAAATGGAAAAATTTTAAACCTGCGTTATATTATTATAAAGAGATCGTAAGGGGAGGCGTTCCTTCTTTATGCAGGCAGGGACTTGCAAGTATTGCGACGATGTGCTTAAATCATATGGCGGGAGGATTTGGAGACGCAGCGATTGCCGGAATGTCCATTGTTTCAAGGATCACTATGTTTGCAAATTCCGCATTGATTGGATTCGGACAGGGATTTCAGCCGGTATGCGGCATGAATTACGGTGCGAAACTCTATAAAAGAGTAAAGGAAGGATTTTGGTTCTGTGTCAAATATGCTTTTTTCTTTTTGATAGTAATAGCCGCAGGAGCATATATCTTTGCGCCGGAAATGGTAAGTTTGTTCAGGGAAAACGATAGGGAAGTTATTGAAGTGGGAACGTGGGCCCTTCGTTTTCAGGCAGTCGTGTTTCCATTAAATGCATGGATCGTATTGTGTAATATGATGTTACAATCTATCGGAAAGGCAATAAAGGCATCTATCATCGCGGCGGCAAGACAGGGTCTGTTCTTTTTACCTCTTATATTGACGCTGCCCAGAATCTTTGGTCTGACAGGAATTGAGATCTGTCAAATGATATCCGATATTTTAACCTTTATATTGGCTGTTCCGTTAGGGATCAGCGTTTTAAAAGAAATGAAAGAAGAAAATGAAGTATTGGAAGAGGAAAATGAAGATATTTAATAACAATTGGTATTTAATAATTACTAAAGAAGGGAACAGAGTAAAATGAAATCAAATGAAACAAAGGTTTTGGTATTGGACATTGATGGTACGTTGACAAATTCCAAAAAGCAGATCACTGAAAATACGAAGAAAAGCATTATACATATTATGGAAGAAGGACATATCGTCATGCTTGCTTCGGGACGTCCTACGCCGGGTATGAGAAAATACGAAAAAGAATTGGAATTAGAAAAATACGGTGGTTATTTATTGTCTTTTAACGGCGCCAGAATCATAAATTGCAGAACGGGTGATATTGTATTTCAGAAAACTCTTCCGCCTGTTATTCTTCCGGGATTATATAAATTTGCGGATGAAAATAACTGCGGCCTTATGACATATCTTTCCGACAATATTATTTTAGGGACAAGAAGCGACGAATATGTAGAGTTGGAAGCAAAGATCAACGGTATGCCGATAAAAGAAGTGGCAAATTTATTGTCTTTTGTAGATTTTGAAATGAATAAATGTCTGATGACCGCGCCTATAGAAAAAGCTCCTGCTTTTGAAGAAAAACTGAATGAAATGTACGGAGATATTATCAGCGTATATCGAAGCGAACCGTTTTTTATCGAAATCATGCCAAGAGGAGTGGACAAAGCTTCTTCCCTTAACAGAATGTTAGCGGCAGTCGGGTTAAAGAGAGATAATGTGATTTGCTGTGGGGACGGATTCAACGATATGACTATGATCAGATATGCGGGTATTGGCGTGGCAATGGCAAACGCACAGGAAAAAGTAAAACAGGCGGCTGATTTTATTACGGATTCCAATGATGAAGACGGAATCGTGAAAGTAATTAAAAAATTCATCTTAAATGAATCTTAAAAAATTAATTCGAAAAAATTAAACTTTTTAGGAATCTTCTATATCTATTAAGTAGAAGGTCAGGAGGAGAACGGTGGCAAAGGACACTTATGATAAGATAGTAGAATATATACTGGAAAATCAGCAAAAATTTTATCGGATAGCATACTGCTATGTTTATAATAAAGATTCTGCTTTGGATATTGTTCAGAATGCAATCTGTAAGGCGCTTGAGCATTACCACAGTTTAAGAAATCCTGATGCGGTAAAAACTTGGTTTTATCGCATTCTTGTTAATGAAAGTCTGACCTATATTAAAAAGAACGGAAAAGAAATTGCTTATGAGCCTACCGAGTTAAAAGAAGAGATTTATTATGAGCCTAAGTTTGAACCCGGTTTTGCAGTATATGAAGAAATCAATAAATTATCGAAAGAAATGCAGACGGTGGTTCTGCTGCATTTTTTTGAACAGTTAACCTTAAAAGAGGTTTCCCAGGTAACAGGCGTAAACCTGAATACGGTGAAGTCAAGACTGTATGCTGCTCTTTCAAAATTGGAAGAAGGCTTAAGGGAGGAGTATTTTGATGGACGATCAGAAAATACAAGAACTTCAAAATAGAGGAAAAGAAATATATGACGGTATTATGATCCCGCCCGAATTGGATGAGATAGTAAAGAAGACGATAGGATCCAGAGATAAAGAATCTATTGATAAACAATATAAAGAGACAAGAAGCCCTATTTCCGAAATTATGAAATATATTGGCGCAGCAGCGGCAGCAATCACGGTCAGTATCATTATAGGATTGAACAGCAGCGAATCCTTTGCAAAAGAAATGGGTGAAGTTCCCGTTCTTGGGGCCGTTGCAAAAGTATTTACGGTAAGGCAGTATACGATAAAGAAAGAAAATCTTACGATCGATACGAGTGTGCCAAACGTAGAAATAGATGCGGAAGAACAGACACCGGAAGAAAAAACATCTGTTATTTCAGAACCTGATAATGAAAATTTTGAAGAAGGCGGAGAAACAAACGAGGGAAACACAAATAATACGGTATCCGGTAATATCATATCGGATGATACGATATCGGGAAATGAAGTGGAAGACGATACGCATATGACTATATCGGGTAATGATATTATTTCCGTATCGGGAGACGAGAAAAAAGTTATTGACAGCCTTGATACTCCCACTGTACCGGTAACGGTATCAAGTAACGATATTTATACGCAGGCAGTCACGGTAAATGATTTTACATTGGATATAAATAAGAAGATAAATAATTATATTCAGAAATATATTTCAAGTGAAACGGAACGTTTTGAAGAATATAAGACGGCATTTTTTGAAACGGGAGGTACACAGGAAGAATGGGCGGATAGAAAATTTGATATTACCGTAGATTATGAAATAAAATATCAAAGAGGAGCCGTCGTATCTTTTGTAATTACGGCTGCTGAAAACTGGTGCGCCGCTTACGGTGAAAGGACTTTTTATAACTTGGATCTGTTAAACGGAAAAAATATAGAGTTAAGCGACTTACTTGGCAATGATTATATCGAAGTGGCAAACGTACAGATCATCCGGCAGATGAAAGAGAGGGTAAAGGAGAATCCTGATTATGTATATTGGGGCATTACGGACGAAGGCGCGGTTCAGGGATTTGACGGTTTTAAGACGATAAATGAAGATACGGCATTTTATATTAATTCATCAGGAAATCCGGTTATTGTCTTTGATAAATATGAAGTCGGCCCGGGATTTATGGGAGAGCAGGAATTTGAGATCATTGTAGAGTATGATAACACGCCGGATTAAGAGTGATTTTTCAAACAGAAATTATATAACAGGAGTTTTGAAATGATATTCATATCAAAGCTCCTGTTATTTTATATTTAATTGATTATTTCGCTATTTGGTTTTCTTTGTAATTTACTTATATAATAACATATATTATCTTAAAAGCGCTTTTTCAATTGCATCCAGAGTCCGTTCATTTTCCTCAAGACATTGATCAACGACCGCTTCGCTGCTAATATCATTTGCCGCCCTTGTATCGGCGCCAAGCTGTACAAAGCATACATAATTGTGAAATGTTTCTATTCTGGCTGCCTGCGTTTTTTCTAAGTTTTGCGAATAAGCTTCACAATCTGCTATATTCGTTTCCTGATATTCCCTTAATATTTTTTCTACCTGATCTACCTGATCGCTTTTTGCCTTTATGATGATCAGTGTATCTACGTTCGTATCGTTTGACGGACGTTCTGCAAAGAAATCCTCGTACATATCGGAACTGATTCCGTAAATCTGTTCTAAGGAAACTGCATCTATCTTTGAATCGGGCCAGTAGTTATCTCCAAGCATATCAACGACGGCTTCTTTTATCTCCGCCATTGTAATATCTTCCGAATATCCTCCTGTGGCTTTACTTCCCGGCATACCTGTATGACCTAAATGACTGTTGCTGGAACGAAGATCGGTTTCTTGTTTCGCGCATCCGTTCAATATTATTGATGTAACCGCCAACAATAAAATGATCGATTTTTTCAGTTTTGACTTTTTCATAAGCATGACCTTCCTTTTATTTCATTTCTTTGTTATTTCGTAGTTTTTTATATCGGATCATGTTTATATTCTTTACCTATTCATTGCTAAATATTCCTTTTCTGTGTTATACTGGTATTCGGTATTTTCGTATATAAAGTTTGGAAATCTTTCAATTTATGGAAATGATACGGACATTTTTAAGCGTAAGATTAAAATTGATTACGAAACGGGAATGAGGATATTATGAGTATTTTAAACGTAGAAAATTTAACCCATGGTTTTGGAGACAGAGCCATTTTTGATCATGTATCTTTTCGTCTTTTAAAAGGAGAACATATAGGGCTTATCGGTGCAAATGGAGAGGGAAAGTCTACTTTTATGAATATGATCACAGGTAAGCTGCAGCCTGACGAAGGAAAGATCGAATGGGCGAAAAATGTGAGGGTAGGATATTTGGATCAGCATACCGTTTTGGAAAAAGGTATGACGATCCGTGACGTTCTGACTTCCGCTTTCGGGTTTCTTTTTGAATGGGAAAGCAGAATGAATGAAATCTGTGATAAAATGGGGGATGCGGATGAAAAGCAGCTTGACGCTTATATGGAAGAGCTTGGTACGATTCAGGATCTTTTGACTATGCATGATTTTTATATGATAGATGCTAAAGTTGACGAAGTGGGCCGTGCGTTGGGACTTACGGAGATCGGATTGGAAAAGGACGTTACCGATTTAAGCGGAGGCCAAAGGACAAAGGTGCTGCTTGGAAAGCTTTTATTGGAAAAACCGGATATCCTGCTTTTGGACGAACCTACAAATTATTTAGATAAAGAACATATTGAATGGTTAAAGCGTTATCTGAATGACTATGAAAACGCTTTTATATTAATATCCCATGATATTCCTTTTTTAAACAGCGTGATCAATCTGATCTATCATATGGATAATCAGGAATTGAACCGGTATGTGGGCGATTATGATAAGTTTATGGAAGTTTACGAAATGAAAAAATCCCAGTTAGAGGCCGCTTATAATAAACAGCAAAAAGAAATTGCGGATTTAAAAGATTTTGTAGCAAGAAATAAAGCCAGAGTATCTACCAGAAATATGGCAATGTCCCGTCAAAAGAAACTGGACAAAATGGAAGTTATCGAACTTGCCGGAGAAAAACCGAAGCCGGAATTTCATTTTAAGGAGGCAAGGACTTCAGGCCGTTATATTTTTCAAACGAAAGATCTGGTCATCGGTTATGACGAACCTTTATCGAAGCCTTTAAATTTAGAAATGGAACGGGGAGAGAAGATTGTCCTCACCGGCGCTAACGGAATCGGTAAAACGACGCTGTTAAAAAGTATTTTAGGGCTTATCAAACCTCTTGAAGGAGAAGTGGAGCAGGGAGACTATCTGAATATCGGTTATTTTGAACAGGAAATGGATCAGAATATAGAAACTACCTGTATAGAAGAGATATGGAAAGAATTTCCCGGATTCACACAGTATGAAGTACGGTCCGCTCTCGCTAAATGCGGACTTACGACAAAACATATTGAAAGTAAAGTAAAAGTATTAAGCGGCGGCGAACAGGCTAAAGTACGTCTTTGCAAATTGATCAACAGAGAAACGAATATTTTGCTTTTGGATGAACCTACCAATCATTTGGACGTAGATGCAAAAGCGGAATTAAAACGCGCTTTAAAAGAATATAAGGGAAGTATCCTTATGGTCTGCCATGAACCTGAGTTTTATGAGGGTCTTGCTACCGATACATGGGATTGTACAAAATGGACGACTAAAGTCTGGTAACTTATCATACGAAGGTGAAAAAAGAAAGGATGATGATTGATTATGGAAAGTTCTGTTGTTATGAAAAAGGGAATCCCCGGAAGTACGTTAAAGATCATAGCTATTACAACTATGTTCATCGACCATATCGGCGCCGTGATATTCGAGCGTATACTGACTGCAAACGGATTTTATCTGATCAATATGAATGATGCGCAGAGTTTTTCAGATTTTATGGATAAGAACGGTACGGTTTTTATATTGGATACGGTTTTTAGATTAATAGGGCGTCTTGGATTTCCTATCTTTTGTTTTCTTTTGATAGAAGGATTCCTTCATACGCGGAATGTGTGGAAATATGCTTTCCGTCTCTTTTTATTTGCTATTGTTTCCGAAGTTCCTTTTGATCTGGCATTTAGAAGTTCTATGTTTTCTATAGGTTATCAAAATGTTTTCTTTACTTTATTGATGGGGCTTTTGGCTATTACTTTGATCCAAATGGCAGAGAAAAAATTATCCGCCAATAAAGTCCTGCAATATTTACTTATCGTTCCGATAACCGTTGTATTTATGCTGATTGCAGGTTTTTTACGTTGTGATTACGGTTCCATGGGCGTGCTTACCATTGTGATCATGTACCTTTTCCATAAGAGCAGAATTTGGGAAATGGCAGGGGGATGCGCCGTTTTAACTTGCATGAGCCTTTCCGAGATCACTGCGTTTATTGCCTTGATCCCGGTTTATAAGTATAACGGAGAAAGAGGATTGAATTTAAAATATATATTTTACGCGTTTTATCCTGTTCATTTGCTTCTTTTATATTTGATCACTCATTTTTTGGGAATTGCAGATGCGTTTAAGATCTTTTTCTAATACTGCAAAGCCGGATTCACCCGGCTTTGCATAAATGTGAAGAGAATTTCTAAGCCTGCTGCCAAATTTCATTCGGCATAGTATTATCTTGTCGGCATTTGGAAATTCACCAGCGCTTTGTTTAAATAATCGTTAAAAGGTTTCATGATCCGGAAAAGTTCTGCGGCTTTTGCAAGAAAAGATTCCGCGTCTTTCAATTCTTCGTCTTTGACCGGATATTCCAGATACCAGCTTTTAAATTTTAAATATTCTGCCTGAGGATGTTCTTTTTCATATCCTGCGGGAACATTTTTTAACGCCGTCCCCTTTACGACAAAGTATTTTTCAAATTCCGGTTCATGTATGATTTTTTCCCATTCTTCACCGTTTCGGGCAATATAATCCCGTATCATTGTCGTTGCGTCTTTAAACATATCTGCAAACAGTCCTCCTCCTAAAAAGGATTGATCGCCGGGTTTTATCATAAGATAATATCCCACAGGAACAGGTAATTTTCCTTTAGAGGAAATATGGGCGCGGAATGCAGGGTTATAAGGTGATTTGTCATGGCTGAAGCGGGTATCTCTGACAATTTTAAACGTAAGGTCTTTTGGATCGTTATGTAAAATACTGCCGTCAAATTTTCCGATCTCCAGCATTAAAGTCCGTAAAAAATTTTCAAATTCAGCGTTTGCCGTTTTATAACTGTCTTTATTTGCGTGATACCATTCGCGGTCATTATTCAGGTTCAATGCTGATAAATAATCGATAATTAATTGTGTATTCATAATCTGTTGTCTCCTTTATGATTTTTGTATAATGGAAAGCTGGGTGGAATCTAAAAATTCCTGTATCATATTTTTCGTTCGTTCAGGCGAGCTGTAAGGTTTACAAAAAGAAAAATCCTGTGAGAGATCGTCAATGTCTTCCATAGCGTTTTTTACATCCAGCATAGTCTGGACAGGGATTTCCGCAGCCGTCGTATAATCTGTCTGCAACGGATTTATTCTATGGTTTTGTATCGCATAATTGACTCTGTCTTTGCATTTACATTTACCGTTTCCATATTCTCCACAATACTTTCCGAGAAAATCCGCCATTTTTTTGCGTACCCGGGAAAGCCGTTGACGATAGGTTTCGGGAGTCATGTCCAAAATATCTCCTGCAATGCGGCTGTCGATCTTAAACATAGTACCCAATATAAAAATACATCTGCTTTCCGTATCAAGACATTGCAGCATCACATTAGTACAGGACATTTTCAATTCTTCCGCCAAGATATCCTTTTCCACATTCTGCGTTAAATCCGGCACATCTTGTATTTTACCGTTTTCTATGTCGTCCCCATAGTATTCGAAGCTTAACGGATAGCGGGCGAACATATGCTTCTTATAATTTTTCAGATGATTGGCCGCAATACTGAATACCCAGGTTGTAAATGAGCTTTCGCCCCTAAAGGAAGACAGATGGGTGATCATTTTCAGTAAAATATCCTGTGTGGCGTCTTCCGCATCTGCAAAGGTACCAAGCATCCGCAGGGATAGGTTAAATACAATATCCTGTACGCTGACAATCAGCGTTTCAAGCGCTTTTTTGTTTCCTGCAGTAGCTTGATCGATTAAAATTTGTATTTCTTCATTCGTTTTTTTATTCATAAATTTTACCTCCTAATAAATGAGACAACGTATTCTTGTATGTGTGACAAAAAAATGTATTCTATTTTTCTTTATTATTTTAGCATGTGGATATCATAATTTCTATTTTGTATTTTACTATGTATGTCCGTTTCAAAATAAAAGGCTTAAATCAAATTTTTTAAAAGAATTGAGAAATCGAAAAAAATCTGTTACCATAAAGGATGTAAGATAGGAAGTACAGGCGGAAACTGATAAAAGACACGGATCAGAGAGAACAGTAAAAATTGTTTTTGGAGTTTAATCAATGAAAATAGTAAAAGCGGTCGTATTTGATATGGACGGGGTTTTGTTTGATACGGAAAGGTTATATAAAGAAAGTTGGAATCTTGTCGCAAGGGAAAGACATTTAGAAAAGATCAATGAAGTATTGGAAAAGTGTATCGGCGTGAACAGGCAAAGTACGGTCAGGATCATAAAAGAAGCGTATGGGGAAGATTTTCCTGTTTCGGAGTTTATGGATACCTGTTCCAAATTGGCAAAGGAAAAGATAGAAAAAGATGGTATTCCGGTAAAGAAGGGAGCAAAGGAACTGCTTGAATTTCTGAAAGGAGAAAATTGTAAGATTGGTCTTGCATCTTCTACGAGAAAGATCAGAATAATGGAAAACTTAGAATGGGGCGGATTAAAAGATTATTTTCAGGTTATTATCGGCGGCGATATGGTAGAGCGCAGTAAACCAGATCCGGAAATCTATCTATGCGCCTGCAAGGAACTTTCCGTTGAACCAAAAGAAGCTTATGCGATTGAAGATTCTCCAAACGGAATCCGGTCCGCCCACAGGGCGGGAATGATGACTATCATGGTCCCTGATCTGATAAAACCTGACGAAGAAATATTAAATTTTGTCACAGTTTGTAAAAATGATCTTATAGAAGTAATAGATTATTTTAACGCTTAAGTTTGTATGGAAATTTTCATTCCGCTTTAACGGATATATGTGCGCTGCAACGCGTAGATGGGAGCAAGTATGAGAAAAATTTTAATTGTGATCGATATGCAGAACGATTTTATAGACGGTACGCTGGGTACGGACGAAGCGGTAAAGATCGTAGATCCCGTGATACGGAAAATAAAAGAATACGATATCCAAAATATTTATGCAACGAGAGATACCCACGGAGAAGATTATCTTTCTACGCAGGAAGGGAAAAATCTTCCGGTAGAGCATTGTATCAAAGGTACGGAAGGCTGGGAGATCAGAAAAGAGATCAGGGAGCTTTTAGAAGGAGCTGTCATTGTGGATAAACCTACTTTCGGAAGCGTAGAGCTTGCTCATATGCTTTCAAAAGAAAGGGAAAAGGAAGAACTGGAAATCGAACTTGTGGGACTTTGTACGGATATTTGTGTGGTATCCAACGCACTTTTATTAAAAGCGTCGATGCCGGAAACTAAAATTTCCGTCGATGTTTCCTGCTGCGCCGGAGTAACGGTAGAAACCCATAAAGCGGCGTTAGAAACGATGAAAATGTGTCAGATTTCACTGATTTCACATTAAATGAAGGAAACCTTTTATAACAATGGAACGTTTTTATTTTTTGTATAACGGAAAGAAATATGAATATCAATTAATAAAGGGCCGAAGAAAAAGTCTTTCTATTTTGATAGAAAAAGCCGGTGGGATCATTGTAAAAGCTCCCCTTTATTCTTCCGCCACGGAAATTCAAAAATTGGTTGAAAAAAAAGCGGATTGGATCGTCAAAAAGACAGAACAAGCGGTAGAGCTTGAAAAAAACAGGCCGGCGCATCATTATGTAAATGGTGAAACCTTTTATTTTAGGGGAAGGCCCCTGACGCTCAATCTGATTGTCAACCAAGACAGAAACAGGATCATGGTAAAAAAACAGGCTGATACTTTATTGATAGTTTCCCCTGTGTCGGATAGTGAAACGGTCAAAAATGCGGTCGTGAAATGGTATAGGGAGCGGGCTAGAGAAGTTTTGCAGCAAAAAGTTTGTTACTTCCAAAAATTTATCGGAAAAAGCGTCGGGGATATACGGATCAAGGAACAAAAGAGCAGGTGGGGAAGCTGCAGTGCAAAAGGCAATCTAAACTTTAATTGGAAGATCATTATGGCAGAGGACGATATGATAGATTATCTTGTAGTACATGAACTTTGTCACAGACTGCATATGAACCATTCCAAAGAATTTTGGGAGAGTGTGGGAAAGTTGATTCCCGACTATAAGACAAAAGAAAAATGGCTGAAAGAAAATGGAACGCAATTGGATCTATGAATCCCGCAGCGTTCCATTTCTTATAAAAAAATTAAAAATTGACTTCTATCTCGTTACTTTCCGGCGTTATGATCGTATCGTTACCTTCCGTTATAACAGAACCTCCGTTCACGGAAACTGCCTTCACATTGACCAAGCGTATGGTGAAAGGTTTTGTGCCTTTTGTATGGATAGAAAGTTTACCGTCTTCGTTTTTCACATTTACAGACAGATCTACATTTTGTTTCATATCGTACACAACGGTAGAGGCTTCTTTTCCTTCCTGCAAAGCATAAATGCGTACTTCCGCTCCGTCTGCATAATCGTAATCCGGCCTGTCGTCATGAGCGCCCATAACGATAATGGAATTTTCACGGACCATAAGAGGGATACTCAGATAATCATGTTTTTCCGTGATCCATTCCCCGCCGCGCTTACTTTCTCCGGTAAAGAAATTGGTCCATATGCCCTTTGGCAGATAATATTCCGCCATGCTTTCGTCGTTAAAGATCGGGGCTACCAGCAGAGAATCGCCTAACATATATTGCTTATCTATATAATTACAATTCTTATCTCCGGTAAATTCCAAAACCATTGCCCTCATAGTGGGAATGCCGGACTTGGAAGTTTCTATCGAAGTTTTATAAAGATACGGCATGAAACGCGCCTTTAATCTTGTAAAAAACCGTACTACATCTACGGCTTCTTCATCATATACCCATGGAACGCGGTAAGAGGTACTTCCGTGCAGGCGGCTGTGTGAGGATAAAAGCCCGAACGCCACCCACCTTTTGTAAACGTCCGCCGTAGAAGTATTTTCAAAGCCTCCTATATCGTGCGCCCAAAAACCAAATCCCGACATCATCAGGGAAAGGCCGCCGCGCAGGCTTTCTTCCATGGATTCATAATCGGACCAGCAGTCGCCGCCCCAGTGTACCGGAAATTTCTGGCCGCCTACGGTGGCGGATCTGGCAAATAATACCGCCTCCCCTTTGCCGCGTTTTCTTTCCAGTAATTCATAAACACATTTATTGTAAAGATAAGTATAAAAATTGTGCATCTTCTTTGCGTCGGAGCCGTCAAAATATACTGCGTCTGTGGGAATCCTCTCACCGAAGTCCGTTTTGAAGCAATCCACGCCCATATCCAAAAGTACTTCCAATTTATCCTGAAACCATTTATAAGCGTCAGGATTTGTGAAATCTACCAAAGCCATACCCGGCTGCCACATATCCCACTGCCAGACGTCGCCGTTAGGACGTTTCAGAAAATATCCCTTTTCCATACCTTCCGGGAAAAGACAGGATTCCTGACCGATATAGGAATTGATCCAAACGCAGACGTTTAATCCCTTTGCTTTGATGCGATGCAGCATACCGGCAGGATCGGGGAATACCCGATTGTCCCATACAAAATCCGACCAATGAAATTCCTTCATCCAGAAGCAGTCAAAATGGAAAGTGCGCAGAGGAATCCCTCTGTCCAGCATACCGTCAATAAAACTCATGACTGTCTGTTCGTCATAATTGGTAGTAAAGGAGGTGGAAAGCCACAGTCCAAAAGTCCAAGGCGCAGGAAGAGACGGCTTTCCCGTCAGATCCGTATAATGTACCAAAGCCTCTTTCATGGTAGGCCCGTTAATAAAAAAGTAATCCAAATATCCGCCCTCTACGGAAAATTCAGCTTTTGTAACCTGTTCCGTTGCAATTTCGAAAGATACTTGTTCAGGATGATTTACAAGAATACCGTAGCCTTTATTGGAAAGATAAAAGGGAATATTTTTATAGGACTGGTCGGTGCTTGTTCCGCCGTCCGCATTCCAGATATCGATGGACTGGCCGTTTTTTACAAAAGGGGTAAAACGTTCGCCTGTTCCGTATATCAGCTCTCCTACACCGAGGCTTAACTGCTGGCGCATATAAGTCTCTTCCAAATCCCCTTTATCGTAATAATCGCCTTTCCAGTCGGTTTTCATAAGCGCAAGATCCCTTCCGGCGCTTTTAGAGATCTCCTTGCCGTTGCGTTTATAGATCATAGACCAATTCTGCTTTCCAATTTCCAGTGATAGGCTGCCGCTTTTTATCGTGATGATTTCTTCGGATTCCGTAACTTCCAAAGGACATGTTTCCGTAAGTTCAAGTTCAAATTCGGGGCTTTTTTTCAAAGCGCCCATATGATGATAGGTCTGCAGACGGAGAATCTCCGGTGCAGGGGAAGTGATGACTAAAGTAAGATTAATGCCTCCTAAAGTATCTCCCCGTTTTGTGATACGGTGTGTCGGCGCACAAATAGTAACTTTGTCTTTTTCCGTTTTTGTAAAATAAGCCTGCTGCGGCGCAAAACATTCGCAGCCTTCTTTTTGTAACCAGCATCCGTTACTGAATTTCATGGTAAATCTCCTTTCTGATCGAAAACCGGCACATTGTAAGCCCGTTTATAGTAAGCCCATTATATGAAATAGGAAAAAAGTTGTAAACGGTACTTTTTTGACTTCAAATACGGAAACAATTACAGAAATTTTTTTTAATTTTTTTTGAAAATTTTGTAAGAAAATGGGGTTTTCATTCGTATTACTATATAGGAAGATAAATATTTTATTTTCCGGTTTCAACATGGTATTATTAAAAGAAATATGTAAATATAGGGTAGAAGGAAAAATAGTGACTTATGTTAATTTGATAACAAAAGATGAATTAAAAAAGTACGCAGATAGGAGAAATTATGAGAGATAAAAATAGTGGAAAGATGATTTTCACATTAAGATCACATTATAAAATTTCTATGGAAAAGTTAGCAAAGGGCATTTGTTCTATTACTTCATTATCAAGATTTGAGTCTTGCGAAAGGATACCTGATAAGTTATTGTTGGATGCTTTACTGCAAAGGCTTGGAAAGTCCTCAGATAAATTGGAAGCGATCATGACAGTTGCGGATTATAGATTATTTGTACATAGGGAAAAGATTGAGGAATGCATTATTACGGAAGATTATAAAACAGCGAAAGAGCTTTTGTCAGAGTATGAAAAAAAGCATAAGGCAAAAGAACCCGTACACATGCAGTATATATTAAAAATGAAAGCGATCTTGTGCGAGCTGGAAGAAAGAGACATAGAAAATAGTAGAAGATATATTGAAGAAGCGATTCGCGTTTCCATGCCGGAAGGTGAAAAAAGCGCCATAGAAAACGCATTATTATCAAAATCGGAAATACAGCTTATTTTAATGAAGATCTATTACAATGATTCGGAAGAAGAGGACGAAGAAACTTTGGTTCTTTTAAAGCAGTTGAATCATTATGTAAGATGCCATTATACGGACGAGGAAGAACTGGTAAAAATTTACGCTAAGATAATCCGGGTAGAAGCAAAGATCCTGTTGAGAAAAGAAAATTATGAAAAAGCAGTCGAGGTATGTGAATCGGCATTGGCGCTGCTACGGAACAACGGAGTATTACTGGATTTTGACGAGATATTATCCATGTTGATAGAAGGTTTAGAGCATACAAAAGATCAGTCCCGAAAGCTGCAGAAGATGAAGAAATGGGAAACGGTATTAAGCGGTCTTTATAAAGAATATGAAATCCTCCGGCCCAAGGGAAGTATGAAACTACTGATGGAAAACAGTCAGTGCGAAATATTCTTACTGAATGAGATCATTAAAAAAGGACGCAAAGCGAAAGGTTTATCTCAAGAAGCTTTAAGTGAAGGAATATGCACGCCGGAAAATCTTTCGGCGATAGAAAGCGGGAGGAGAGCGCCAAATATTAAGAATTATGGTAAGATTTTGGAAAAGTTAGGCGTTCACAAAGGTTACTATAACAGTTATCTGTCCGATGAAAAATTTGATATTCAGGAATATAGAAGAGAATGTAACAGATTGATGTATTTCAAAAAATATGAAGAAATTGAACCTCTTCTGAATAAAATCGAAGAAGTGATTGATATCTGTATACCGGTCAATCACCAATATATTTTATTTAATCGAACAATGCTCCAATATTATAGAAAAGAACTATCGGAAACAGAAGCGTTGAACAATGCAATTAGTGCGTTAGAATTGACTATGGAATATAATGACGGCAACTTTAGGACAGATTCCAGTCCATCGCAGGAAGAGGCTAAAATTCTTAATTTTATCGGCATTATATATAGTATTATGGATAAAAAAGAGATAGCGGTTCAATTATATAAAAAAGTATTGCAAAGTTATGAGGCAAGCAAAGTATTAGCAAAAGGGCATTATATTGGAAAAAGTTTGATTATGGGAAATTTGTGTATGTTTTTAGAAGAAATAGACGAAGTCGAAGAAAGTATGGAAGTAGCGGAAAAGGGAATCAGACAAGCTTTGAAATGTGGAAGGATTACAATGCTACCAGTATTTTTAACAAATCAATCCTGTTGTTTAGAAAAGAAAAGCGGAAAAAATAAAAGATCTTGTAAACAATATTTAGAACAGGCCTTTTATTTAAGCGCTATCGTAAATAATGATTATTTTAAAAATACAATTAAAAAACATTATTTAGCATACTTTGGAGATGTTGATGAGATCATTGATTAATTCTAATTATGATTCATTTGTTATCATAGTAAGCGCCTAGTTTGGAACCAGGCGCTTACTGCTGAGTAACTTTTGACTTTTATATTCACTTATTATTTGAAAAATAATTTCTTTGTTTTTTCTACAAAATCCTGATCATCGTTTATAAGATCGATCATGATTCCCGTTGCCATGCCTTGCGTATATTTTGAAGTATTGACAACTTTTAAAAATTGTTCCATTCCCTTTTTTATAATAGACTTCAAAGACTTATTATAATCTTTATCAATGTAATGATAATCATCGTCCTGATAATTGGAATGATTGGAGATTGTGATTTCATCTCCTCTATGCTTTCTTATCTGCTGATAAAAATATTTATATTCTCTATGGTATTTCTGTTCCATATGTTTATTTGTCTGTTGGATTCCGACAAATGCTTCAATCTGTCCTGTATATAATTTATATGCTTCATTAAGCGCCGCTATATCTTCCTTCAAATTCATACATTTTAAGCCAATCTCATCATAAGAGAGCCAACGGTCGCCTTCTTTGTGTTTTTCAACCAGTCTGTTATAAACCGTTTCATACGCGCTCATTGCAGATACCAGCCAATCTTTTACGTTTAAATTAGCGCCGTTTGCATTTCTTTTTTCTAATTCCTGACCGCCGGTTTCTCTCAATTCACTCCAAAGATCCCGGATAACCTGCATTTCTTTTGAACCGTCTTTCACAACAGCTTTTTCCAGCTCTTTTTCAAACTGATCTAATGTATTTGTATAAGGTGCATTTCCCAAACCGGACTGATCCAAGGTTTTTCTTAATGCGAAAAATCCCTCTTCTGAAATAGATACTGCAACTGCTTCTCCATTTTTTAAACCTGCTTGCGGGTTTACCAATTGTTCTTTCTTTGATACAGATGTTTTTGCTGTATCAAGTACATATGTATTAGGATTATATTCGGGTTTTTGAATTTCCATATAGTTGTCTCCTTTTATCACTGCACTAAGATGGTTAATAGGTTTTGGACAACTGTAGTGTCGATCCCTGTATCTTTTTCGTATACATGGCAAGGATACAGGGATTTGCAAAACTGTCGGAAAACTTTAAATTCATTGCTGATGACTATAGTGTTTATTTCCTCATCATAATGGAATTCCTAAAGAAGTGGGGAAATACGTTGCATTTTTTATAAAGAAATATTAAAAATAATTCCAATTAGGCTCAAGAATAGAATAAGTTGACACAGATCCTGCCGGATTTTCCGGATCCATGCCCGGTAAGAAAAATCCAAAAATAAGTATCGCTGCAAATAAAGTTGATAAAATTTTCTTTTTCATAGCTGAAACTCCTTTTCCTTTGTTTATTATTGTATTGATTGGTTACAAGATAACTCTACACATTTCATTGAAATAATCCCATGAAGTATTTGGAAAAATTTGGATTTTGTGCTTTATTTTTTATGAAAAATTAAAAAAATTTTAAAAAATAGAAATTTTTTCCGCATACTTCATGTTCATATTTGAAAAAATAGGTTATTATCACATTGTTGGATATGATTACTACATACACCACAATCATAAACAACATAAAACTCCCACCAAATTGCATCAAGAAGAGGGAAACTTGACGCGGAAGAAAGGCATTTTGAATGACTTGCACACCATTCAAAATGCCTTTTTTCTTTGTATGGATGAGAAATAATTCCCAGTGGATAAAATTAGTAAAATAAATACATGAAATAGATATAAAAAGTAAATTGCGGGATAGGCGTCCGGATATTATAATCAATGTAACAGAATGGCAGAAAATAATTTTCTTCTTGATCTTTGCTATATGAAATATACAGACGGGAGTTAACGTGAAAAGAATCAAATTGTTGAATTGGGTGTCCGGAGTAATAAGCAGGGCAAAAATAAAACGACAGCTATATATCGTGTATGTATTCGCCGTTTTTTTGCCGATTGTAATACTTGGAGGGTTTCTTTTACTTTATACGGCAAAACTCTTAACTAATTACCATGAAGATCTTATGGAATCCGATAATTTAAGGGTGAAAACGATCTTATTTGAGATCACTACACAGGTCTATAATATATCGGAAAATATTTCTTCCAATGCGGTACTCAGAAATGTCTTAGCCGGCGAGTATGCGGAAAAGAACGATTTTCTTACGGCGGCGAACTGGTATTATGGCATGGATGATTATATGAGTAATTACGCGGAGATCGAAGCGATACAGATATATACGGATAATCCGCATATATATGCTTATAAGCAATATATACCGGTGACAAATGAAATAGCGGAGACGCCATGGTATCAAAAAGCGATAAATCAGTCCAGTGTTTTTTGGGTTCCTGTGAAGAATATTGATGTGCATGGAAATGAGTATTGGAGTTTATGCCTGATCCGTAAAATCCCGCTTGTAAATTCGGAATATCATAGCGTGCTTGTTATAAAGCTCAGTGATAATTACTTTAGGACGAGAATAGAAGGCAATGAATATGTGGTCATGGTATCAATAGACGAAGAAGGATGCTTTTATAGTTCTATGCGGGATTTTTACGGTAAAAATCAGGAAGTGGAGATCGATTTTGAAGAAGATTATTTTTCTTATACGGGAGAGGAACATATAAACGGAAAGAAATACCTTACTTCTGTTTCTACGATGCATATGTACAAATCAGATTCTAAAATATATATTACAACCGTAGATCTACATGCGTATGATAATATAAAAAGTATTTTGTGGACATGTACATTGATTCTTGGAGTAGCCATTGTCCTTCCCGGAATTTTGATTCATTTCTTTACGGGATATTTTACGGGGCGTGTGAATACCCTCCGTGCGGAGATGCATAAAGCGAGTACGGAAGATTATGATATTATTCCGACTTTCAGGGGACAGGACGAGCTTTCAGAGGCATTTGCAGATTTACAGACTATGGTGCAGATGATAAAAGAAAAAGACGCCAAAATGTACAAAGCGATGATCAATGAAAAAGAGCTGTTAAACGAACAGCAGGTCATGGAATTTAAAATGCTGGCAAGCCAGATCAATCCTCACTTTTTATATAATACGCTGGAATCGATCAGAATGAAAGCGTTTACTGCAGGGGATAGGGAAGTGGCTACCGCAATAAAACTTTTAGGAAAATCCATGAGATATGTGCTTGAAAATACGGGAACTGCTTTTACTACATTAGATAAAGAGCTGGACTATATTGAAACTTATATCACAATTCAAAAATTAAGATTTGGAGACAGAGTGAATTATTGTCTGCAGGTACAGGAAGATTTGGAACTTGAAATGTACAGAATACTGCCATTGCTGTTACAGCCTATTGTTGAAAATGCGATTTTGCATGGGTTGGAGGAAGGGGGAGAAAACGGGCAGATCAATGTCTGTATATCAGCGGATGAAGAAAATCTCCACATTGTTATTGAAGATAACGGGAGGGGGATAACAAAGGAAGAATTAGAAAAGGTGCGTAAAAAGTTGAATACGGAAAACCCTGAATTAAAGACAAGCATAGGTCTTTATAATATTAATGAACGCATCAAACTCTGTTACGGAAAGGAACATGGAATACGCATTGAAAGCGCGGTCGCAAAAGGAACTGCAGTATTTCTTGATCTTCCGTTGTCTTTTGTGGGACAAGAGTAAAAATTTGATGACAATAAAAAGAAAAGGAGAATAACGAACATGATACATAAGATCATACCAATGGAGACAAAAAATTCATCAAAAAACGCGAAACTGACCACTTATATACTAGATCATTCAGAGGAAATCGGAATCGTAAAACGTCCGGCGATCGTGGTCTGTCCGGGGGGAGGATATGAGTTCCTTTCCGACAGAGAAGCGGAAATGGTAGCGCTGCAATTAAATTCTTTCGGATATCATGCAGTCGTTTTACGCTATTCCGTTGCACCGGACGCGGTTTATCCGACAGCGCTCATAGAACTTGCAAATGCAGTTTCCTTACTTCGTAAAAATGCAGAAGAGTGGCATATCGATACAGAGCGTATTTTGGTACAGGGATTTTCGGCAGGAGGCCACCTTGCAGCAAGTTATGGTATGTTTTGGAGTGAAAAATTTATAGCAGAGGAATTGTGCGTTCCTTCGCAGGAATTAAGGCCTAACGGGATGATTCTTTGCTATCCGGTCATCACTTCGGGAGAATATGCACATAGGTCGTCTTTTGAAAAACTTTTGGGAGACAGATATGACGAACTGGTGGAGAAAATGTCTTTGGAAACGCAGGTAAATGAAAATACTCCGCAGACGTTTCTTTGGCATACTTATACTGACGACTGCGTACCGGTGCAAAATTCCCTGCTGCTGATCGAAGCAATGTTGCAGAAAAAGATTCCGGTGGAATTTCATATGTATCCGTCCGGCGGACATGGCTTAGGACTGGCAAATAAAACAACGGCGAATCCGGGCGGTTACGGAGTACAGAAAAACTGTGAATCCTGGATGGGACTTTTAAAAATATGGCTGGAGGATAACTATCCGATCGAATTAGTTTAGTATATACATAGGTTCTTTATTGGATTGGAGGCATACTGTATTTGATCCCCATGCTATATTGAATCAATATTATGGAGAAAAGGCTGATGGGTAAAAAGACCAAAGTTTGGAACAAAGTAATAAGTATGGTGGTTGTCTTATCATTTATGACGGGGATGTTTGGATGTAGCAGCAAAGAAAACGAAAAATGTCCGTATGATGAATTTATCGTTGTGGATGTATTTGATGCTCTGGCCAATTATCAAGGTATTCAGTCGGGATGGTTTGCGAAGATCGTAAAAGAAAAATTTAATATGGAGCTTAATATCATTGCGCCAAATGTAGCAGGCGGAGGCGCTACTCTTTTTGATGCCCGTGTGGCAGCAGGAAATATGGGTGACTTGATTATTTTTAGTGCGGAGAATGGCGACCTGCGTGATCTTGTCAATGCCGGTTTAATACTGGATATGAGTACGATGTTTGCAAATAAAGGAATTATGCGCTATGAAAATGCGATAAGGGCATTAAATGATTCTTTGGATAATACTGCTGTCTATGCGGTTCCCTCCGAAATTTCTGCTAGTCCCGCTACAATTTCCAGTGAAGCATTAGATTTAAACTATGGATCGTATTTGCGATGGGATATTTATGCGGAGCTTGGTTATCCGGAGATACATACATTGGAAGACCTGCTGCCAATTTTAAAACAAATGCAGGAAATGCAGCCTTATAGTGACAGCGGAGAACCAACGTATGCATTCAGTTTTTTCAGAGATTGGGATGCAAACTTAATGAATGCCGCAAAGCAGCCTGCCTGTTTCTATGGATATGATGAATATGGTTTTATATTATTGAAAGCGGACAGCTTTGACTATCAAAGTGTGATCGATGAGGATTCTTTGTATATACGGAATCTTAAATTATTTTTTGAAGCAAATCAAATGGGATTGGTAGATCCGGATTCCGGCGCACAGAATTATAATACGGTATTTGAAAAGTATGAAGATGGCCAGATATTATTTTGCCCGTGGCCCTGGCTGGGACAGGCGGCATATAATACCGAAGAGCATACTTCACAGGGAAAGGGATTCATGATCGTACCTATTTCGGATTTACAGATTTATTCTTACGGATGCCGGCCGGAAGGGAATACGAAAACGGCGATTGCAATCGGATCCGGTGCACAGGACCCGGAACGGCTCGCGGATTTTATTGATTGGCTTTATTCGCCGGAAGGGATTATATTAAACAGTGCGCAGCCAACTACGGATTCTTCGGCAGGGCCGGAAGGCCTGACATGGGAAATGACAGAAAACGGGCCGGTGCTGACTGAATTCGGGAAGGATGCGCTGATCAGTAAGAAAACGGTCATGATGCCGGAGGAGTATGGGGGCGGTACATGGTTTGACGGTGTGTCTGTCCTAAATTATAAAGCGGTAGTTTTAATGGATCCTGATGAAAACGGATATCCTTATGCCTATAAATTATGGGATTCGGTACGTTCCCTGCAGCAAAATGCGCTTTTTGATGATTGGAGTCGATTTATGGATGCGCAGAGTAGTATCGAATATCTGAAGAAGAACGATCAGATTGTTATTTCGCCGGGATGCAACTTTAGTGAACCTATAGAAACGCTGGAGGTTACAACTGTCAGAAGTCAATGTAAGTCTGTGATTGTTGATTATTCTTGGCGTATGGTTTTTGCTAAAGATGAAGCGGAATTTTATTCTCTCTTAAAAGAAATGCAGGATACGGTAATCAGTCTTGGATATGAACAGGTACTTGAGGCGGACATAGAAAATGCAAAAGCGTATCATGAAGCGCGTATGGCTTCGGCGGAAAAATACGCTGTGATGGAATAATGTTTTAGATTGGAGGAAAGCGATGATAGAAAATGAAAAGGTAAAAAAGATTCTTTACGGAGGGGACTATAATCCCGAACAATGGCCGGAGGATACATGGGAAGAAGATATGCGGCTTTTAAAGCTCGCACATATCGATGTAGTGACTTTAAATGTGTTTAGCTGGGCAAGTCTGCAGCCGGACGAAAATACATACTGTTTCGAAAAGCTGGACAAAATCATGGAGCTTGTGAGGAAACACGGTTTAAAGGTATGCCTTGCTACTTCCACCGGCGCACATCCGGCATGGATGGCAAGAAAATATCCGGATATCCTGCGCACGGAATTTAACGGAATGCGCCGTAAGTTTGGCGGGCGTCATAATTCCTGTCCGAACAGCCCTACTTACCGTAAATATTCGGTACGTTTAGCAGCCAGACTGGCTGAACGGTATAAAGGCTATGAAAATATTGTCGCATGGCATATTTCCAACGAATACGGGGGAGAGTGCTATTGCGAGAATTGTGAGCGGGCGTTCCGCGTGTGGCTAAAGGACAGATATAAAACGATAGACGAATGGAACCGGGCATGGAACAATTCTTTTTGGGGGCATACCATGTATGATTGGGAGGACGCGGTGCTTCCGAATATGCTGAGCGAACATTTTGCCTCTGACAGAACGATGTTTCAGGGAATATCTTTGGATTACCGCCGTTTTAATTCCGACAGTATATTAGAGTGCTGTAAATTGGAGTACGACGCGCTGAAAGCGGTTACTCCGGACATTCCGGTCACTACCAATATGATGGGTGCATATAAGGCATTGGACTATCAGAAATGGGCAAAAGAACTGGACTTCGTTTCATGGGACAATTATCCTTCCAATGAGGATTCTGCGGCGTCTATCGCATTCCGGCATGATTTAATGAGAGGGGTCAAACAGGGAAAGCCTTTTGCATTGATGGAACAGACTCCCAGTGTGACAAACTGGCTGCCCTATAATGCCCTGAAGCGTCCGGGGGTCATGAGGCTGTGGAGTTATCAGGCAGTTGCCCATGGTGCGGATACGGTTATGTTCTTCCAAATGAAACGTAGTATCGGCGCCTGTGAAAAATATCATGGCGCGGTGATCGATCATGTAGGAAATGAAAATACAAGGGTATTTAGAGAAGTTGCCGCTTTAGGGGCGGAACTGGAGGTTTTAGAGGATCGTATCCTTGGAGCAAGGACGCCTGCTAAGGCGGCGATTTATTTTGATTGGGAAAACTGGTGGGCAATTGAATATTCCGCCGGACCCAGCGTTTCCCTGCATTATGTGGATGAGGTCTTAAGGTATTATACGGCGTTTCATTCTTTGAACATTCCGGTCGATCTTATCGGAGCGGAGGATGATCTGGACCCGTACCGGATCGTGGTGGCGCCGGTGATGTATATGGTGAAAGACGGATATGACGAAAAACTGCGCAGCTTTGTGCAAAACGGCGGCAGTTTCCTTACTACGTTTTTCAGCGGATATGTGGATAAAAACGATCTGGTTACGGTCGGCGGGTATCCCGGAAAGCTTCGGGATATTTTAGGGATCTGGGTGGAAGAGGAAGACGCCTTACCCGATGGGGTCACCAATTCCTTTGTTTATAACGGGGTCACCTATCCGGCGGAGCTTGTCTGCGATCTTTTGCATACGGAAACGGCAGTATCCTACTGTGGGTATGAATCGGATTTCTATAAAGGGATGCCGGTCATTACAGAAAACAGTTTTGGGAAAGGAAACGCTTATTATGTCGCTACCGCTTCCAATGAGGAATTTTATAAGCATTTCCTGCAGGATCTGTGTAAAAAGGCGGGGATCGAACCGTCTGTCAATACGCCGGAGGGAGTAGAGGCGGCATGGCGGGAAAATGCAAAGGGTACATTCCTGTTTTTACTGAATCATACGGATAAAGAGCAGGAAGTGGAAATGAGCTTTAACGGTACGGAGCTGATACACCGGTCCGATTATAAACAGGGCGATATCCTTCTGCTGGCGGCAAAGGATGTAGCTATCCTTCAGAAGGATTGATCATAAAATATATTAACGATTTGGCTGCAATGTTTTTCGTTGCAGCCTTTCGTTTTTTCTCCAATGCAGACTAATGCGGGGGCATACGGCGGACGGGAGTTAACTATTGAAAGAAAGGCGGATTTACTGTAAAATAAATGCGGGTGTGCAAGTATAGAAAGGCGATTGTAAGATTTTAAATAAAGGGAGTATATATGAAAACAGTTTTTATAGCTGATGATGAAAATAATATCCGTGAAGGTTTAAAATATATTGTAGATTGGGAAGAAGCGGGGTTTGAAATATGCGGCGAGGCGGCTAACGGGGAAGAGACGCTAAACGGGATCCTGTCAAAAAATCCTTCGTTAGTTTTGATCGATTTAAAAATGCCGAAAATGAACGGTATAGACGTTATCATGCATGCAAGGGAAAGAGGGTATCGCGGAAAATTTATTATTTTAAGCGGATATTCCGATTTTGAATATGCGCAGTCGGCAATGAAATACGGCGTAGACTTTTATCTGACAAAACCAATCGACGAGGACGAACTTTTCGACTCTTTATATAAGATCAGAGAGACGATTGAGAAAGAAGAAGAAGATTCCCAAAATATGCTTCATTTACGGGAAAAGGCTAAAGATGTCATTCTCCATGAGCTGGTGACGGGAGCGGGAAGGACTGAGGGCAGCCGTTTTTCCGATAAAGAGGCGCAGGAAATGCATTTGGATGCCGATATTTATCAGGTAGTTATTTATGAGAACTTTCTCCGTAAGCTGAACGGTCCTGCGTACAGTTTTGCCGATCTGCTCAAGGTTGCCAACAAAGAAAATCATACTTTTGAACATTTTGAAGAAGATCTGAAAGACGTTATTTTATTGAAAGGCGAATATGCCCTTTCCCGTTTTCAGGATTTTCTTTCCCACTATGAAAAAGAACCGCCGCAGAAGGGCAGTCCCCTTGACAGTCTTTTTTTGGCTTACGGCAGTCCCGTGACTTCTTTGGAACAGATCGCCTCTTCTTATAAAGAGGCATTATCGCTTGTGAGCAGGCGGTTTTTCTGCATTCAGGGACAGCATACGTTAGGGTACGACGAGCTGCCGGATATGGAGGCAAAAGAGCAGACTCTTTCCGATATGTCTCTTCAGGATTTCAGTACCAGACTCGTTAATTATTTACAGTCCTTCAACCGTAAGAAAGTGGCGGAAACGCTATATGAACTGGAACAATATTTATATAATGTGAAAAATGATATTTCGGAAGTCAAGCTTTTTTTAACGGATCTTTATCTTCAGATCAAAGAGAAGATGAATTATAGTTACGCTATGGCGAAGATTCCGTTTCCTTCCAATTCGGCGATCATTGAACTGATTGAAAAGCAATATTATCTGTATGAGATTATCCGTTTCTTTTCCGAGCAGTTTGAAATGATTATGAATTCTACCGGAAATCCGTCCAGAGATACCGTGCTGGATGATATTTTATATTATATTGACCATAATTATAAAACCAATATCAAACTGGAGACGATAGCGCCGTTATTTGGTTATAACAGCGCTTATTTGGGCAAGATATTTACGAAATCGACGGGTGAAAATTTTAATTCGTATGTGGATCATATGCGGATCGAACATTCCAAAGAACTGCTGATGGAGAACCGGTTAAAGGTTTATGAGATCGCAGAGCAGGTGGGATATAAGAATGTAGATTATTTCCACAAAAAATTCAAAAAATATGTAGGAATGAGTCCTGCGGAATACCGGAAAAATATTGAAGAATAATGTAGGAAGGAACGCAGATGGATTATATTGTATTTGATTTGGAATGGAACCAGAGCGATACGGGAGAAGAGGAGAATGCGGCGCTTCTTCCTTTTGAAATTATTGAGATCGGCGCCGTTAAATTAAATAACGATAAATCGCTGTCGGACAGGTTTGAACAATTGGTCAGGCCGCAGGTGTATAAGAAAATGCATTACGTTACCCAAAGACTGATCCGTCTGCAGATGGAAGAGTTAGAAAAGGGGGTTCCGTTTCAGGAAGCCGTTTCGGATTTTTTGGATTGGTGTGGTGAGGAATGTGTTTTTTGTTCGTGGGGACCGTCGGATCTGACCGTATTGCAGAGAAATATGAGATATTACCATATACCTCCTTTAGGACGGGGACCAATCGCCTTTTACGATGTACAGAAGCTTTTCAGCCTGACATACGGAAATAAAAAATCAAGATACAGTTTGGAATATGCCGTAGATTTTTTAGGAATAGAAAAAGATATTCCTTTTCATAGGGCATACAGCGACGCTTACTATACGGCGAAAGTATTTCGTGCTATCCGGAATGAAAAGGTACTTGGGCATATGTCGTATGATGTGTTTTCACCTCCGGAATGCAAAGAAAAAGAGATCTTTGTCGTTTTTGACGATTACGCCAAGTATATTACAAGGGAATTTAACGATAAAGACGAGATCATAGCGGATAAAGAGGTCATGAGTTCTAAATGTTACTTATGCCATAAAAATCTGAAGAAAAAAATGAGATGGTTTACGCCTAACGGTAAACATTATTATTGTCTGGCCGAATGCGATAAGCACGGGCTTATGAAATTTAAGATCCGCATACGCAGATCCGAAAACGACAAATTATACGCGGTCAAGACAATGAAGTATATCGGAACGGAGGAAGCGGATAAAGTAAAAGAAAAAAAAGAGCATGTAAGAGAACTTAGAAAATTAAAACGGAGACAGAAACATCAGAATAAAGATACAGTCTGAAACCGACCTGAAAATAGTTTCCGGTCGGTTTCAGACTGTTTAATAATCCCGGAAATTTCGGAAGTTCCGGTAATGTCTTCGGTTTCTGCGGAAGTACCGTTTCCGTCTTCTGGAAAAATGATAGTTACTTATTACCGCGCGTAAAATAAAGATTCCTATTAATACGCCGGCAATGCCAAGCACCCAGAAAATAATTGTTTTTACATTAATAAAAATGATATTTTCTCCCGGTTCTTTGACATTTTCCGGTTCTGATTCGTTAACGGCGCTGTCAAACTGGTAAGAAAAAACCGAATCGGTGGCAAGGTCAACGGAGACGCTGCCGATAGCTACGCCGTTGTAAGTATAATTGATCGAAGCAATCTGATTTTCTCCGGTCACATCATAAGAAATGGAGGACTCCACATCTTTCGGATCCGCGGTGTTCGGCAGGATGATATGATCGTCTTTATTTAAAGATAAGATTGGTTTGGAGCTGCCGAAAATATCATTGTTCGTGCTGAAAAAGTTTGCATTGTCGATTGCATATTTTGAATCCGATTCCGCAATATTTACAATTTGGAAATTGCCGAATCCGTAATCGAACAGGTTGATCGTATCTTCGTACTGGTAAGGCGTTTCCTCTTTCAGTATCACGCAGATCAGTTTCATGCCGTTTTTTTCCGCACAAGATACTAAAGTCTGTCTGGAAATGTCGGTATATCCGGTTTTACTGCCTACTAAATATTCATATTCATATTCTCTGCCTTCAAATAATTTATTTTTGCTGTTTTCGATTATGTCTTTTGGCTGGGTATCCGTCGGCTCAAGATGGAGACGCTTGGTACTGGAATACTTACAGAGCAGTTCGTTATTAAAAAAGGCTCGTCCGATCATGGCAAGGTCATGGGCGGTGGTATAGTGATCTTCGTCATGCAGGCCATTGGAATTCATAAAATGGGAATTGGTGCATCCAAGTTCTTCGGCCCGCTTATTCATCATATCCGCAAATCCGTCAAGACTTCCGCCGATCAGTTCTGCAACGCCGTTTGCCGCATCGTTTGCCGAGGCAATCAGAATCGCCTGAAGAGCCTGATCCATAGTGATCTGGTCGCCTACGTCGAGATAGATTTTAGATCCGTCTATCGGGACGCTGAATACCGACTCATTAGACATCGTGATCACGTCGTTAAGGCTTGCCTGTTCCGCGGCGATCAGACAGGTAAGTATTTTGGTGGTACTTGCAGGATATAATTTTTCGTTCATATTTTTTTCATATAGTATCGTTCCTGTATTAGCCTCTAATAAAACGGCGGCTTGCGCGCCGATCGCAGGACCGTCCGGCCAGTTTTCGATCTGGTTGCTTTGAACAGGCATGGACTTTCTGAGTTCGGCCTGTTCTAACATATCCGACGCCTTTACGGTATGCGAAAAAGGCGTAAATCCGGCGGACAATAATAAGGTCATACAGAACACGGATAAAGTCTTTTTTAAAACGTTCTTTTTCATACTAACTCCCATCTGCCCGCTTCAGCAGGCGTATAGATCAGGATCGTGAAATTTCCAATTTCACATTAATTCCCATCTGCCCATATGATACACTATTTTTACCGAAAACCAAAGATAGAATCAAAAAAATTCACAAATAATACAGACTTTTTTTTTCTGCGGAATTGGTGTAAGATAGATTTGTATAAAAGTAAAGCAAGCCCATATAATAGAAAGGAAATACAAATTTTTATGCGTCTTAGAAATGTGACCGGTTCTGATGAGAAAATTGCGGCGAGTAAATATGTGATAAAAGAACCGGAGACAAAGAAAGGAAGATGGAGCGGCGTTTTCGGAAACGCGGATCCGGTCCATATTGAAGTAGGGATGGGAAAAGGACAGTTTATCCATGGCATGGCAAAAGAAAATCCGCATATCAATTATATAGGTATCGAAAGATATTCTACAGTGCTTTTGCGGGCCATCCAAAAGATGGAAACAGAGGAATTGCCTAATCTGTGCTTTTTATGCGAAGATGCCAGGAATGTCACAGAGATTTTCGCGGAAAATGAGATAGACAGGATCTATTTAAATTTTTCCGATCCATGGCCTAAGGACAGACATGCAAAAAGAAGACTTCCATCCAGACAGTTTTTAGACCGCTTTGGCCGGATCCTGAAAGAAAACGGAGAGCTGGAATTTAAAACGGATAATAAAGCGTTGTTTGCATTTGCACTGGAAGAGCTGGAGCCTGCAGGCTGGGAAACGGACGCCGTTACTTTCGATCTTCACAAAGATGAGGAGATGGTAAAGGGAAACATCATGACGGAATATGAAGAGAAGTTTTCCTCCATGGGCAATCCGATATATAAATATATCATTCATAAAAAGAAAGATGTATGACCGTGTCGGTATGGAAGACAAAGCAGTTTGATCCATAAAATAAATGACAGAAAGGAAAGGGTTAAAGTATGGAGTACAAATTTACAACGGCAAATTTTGAAGAAGAGGTATTAAAAAGCGAACTTCCGGTATTGGTTGATTTTTATGCGGATTGGTGCGGCCCGTGTAAAATGATGGGACCGATCGTAAAAGAAATGGCGGAGGCTTATGACGGGAAGATGAAGATCGGAAAACTAAATATCGATGAGGAAATGGATATTGCGCAAAAATACCGTGTGATGTCGATTCCTACTTTTATGATCTTTAAAAACGGACAGGCGGTAGAAACGGCAGTCGGCGGTATGCCGAAAAATGAACTGGAAAACAAGATCAAACAGGCGCTTGCATGATTATGCGGCAGGAGCAGGGCAGATATGGAAAAGATCAGGCTGCGGGCAGCAGGGCAGATGGATGCAGAAGAACTTTTCGAGTGGAGAAATGAAGAAGAAACAAGAAAAAACTCGTTTTCTTCCGAACCGGTACAATGGGAAAACCATTTGAAATGGCTGGAGAAAAAACTTTCAGATAAGAATTGTTACTTTTATATTCTGACGGACGGCTCCAAGGATATGGGAACGATCCGTTTGGACGTAGAGCCTCAGACCCGTCAGGCAGCGGTCAGTTATAATATCAAAAGTTCCTGTCGGGGAAAAGGACTTGGCGGAAAGATTCTTTCGCTTGCGGAACAAAAGCTAAAAGAGCAAGAGGGAGAAATTCCAAAGAGAATAGAATTTCTAAGCGGAAGCGTCAAGCCGGAAAATAAAGCGTCCGCAAAATGTTTCTTGAAAAACGGGTATATGGTGGTGAAACAGGATATGACAGAGATCGTATACCGGAAAAAATTATAATAGAAAGGCGCTGCAGAGGAATGATAAACCCGGCGGCGCCTTTTGTAATATTTTAATGGATGTATGTTTTAATTTGATACGATATTTTCATTTATCTGATATTTTAGTTCGTATAATTGTTGGTACGCTTCTTTCCGTCCTTTTACAAAGGCGCTGCGGATTGGATCAGTTATTTTTTTATCGCGGAGTCTTGCGGTCAATAAGGGCGAAAAACGTTTCCCTTCCAAGGCAATGGCATCCTGCACCGCCTCGTCGAATGTTTTTCTGACTCCTGTATAGAGCTGGGAGGAATGGGTTACATTTTCCAGCCAGTCAATCAATCCAATCAGGTCTACCATCTGCCGGTATGGGGACTCCAGACGTTTGAAAGAACTTGGGTATCCGCGCGAGCCGTCATACCATGAATGGTGGCCTAAAGCAATATCGGCATAACGTTCCGTAGAGGCGTGTTCTTTTAAGCGTATTTTCCCCATTACCGTATGAAGGTGCGCCATTTCATATTCCTGATCAAACCAGTGCCTTACCGTGCGGGTATAAAGGCTTACAAAATTAATTTTTCCTGCGTCATGGAGGAGACCACACTCCATTGTATAGTCCAGTACGTCCTGTTTCTTTTTTTCCGCGTCTTGTATTTTCTGAATAAAATCAATATCGTCAAAAAACGTAGGCTCTTCATTCATAATGATCTCGGCAAGTGTTTTAGCGGCTTTTCCTACGACATAGGAATGCACATAAATACTCGATGCAAAACGAATCATCATTTTTTTCAGAAACGTTCCATAAGAAAGGCTGTTTTCGGTTTCCAAAAAAGTAGAAGCCAACTGACTGAGATGAAAGAAAAGTTGTTCGTTTACGTTGGCGTCAGGGAAAGCGATAACATAATCCCATATCCTTTGATAAAGACTTTCGATATATTTTTTACGGTCCTGTATCCGTTCCGGATATTCCCGCAGATACTGACAATAGAATGCAGGCAGGGAAATAAGGCCATACATGCTTTCCATAGAGAAATCCGCAGGATCCGCGGCATCCATCAGGTTTTCCATTCTGGTGAGAAAACTGTCTATGGTATCCAGCCCGCAGTGATATTCTATGGCATAATAAGAAAAAGTCGAGCGGACAGAAGGTTTTTTGTTTTGTTCTTCCGCTTCTTGGATCTGTTTCCCGTAAACAATATAAACGGAATCCATAATATCGGCTATATCCTGTGAGGTCATATTGTTGTTACGGCTATGGGACATACTGGAGGCTATTTGCTGATGAGTCATATAAATATATCGTTCCCATGGAAGTTCGGGGGTTTTTGCCTGATAGTCTTTATCCTGTAAAATCTGCAGGGTCAGTTTTCCCAAGCGGATCTTTTCGCCGGGAGATCTGAACTGGCCCAGAGCCATATTGGCTCTGGAACGCAGTATGTATCCTTTGGTTTCGGAGTCCTCAATCTCATCATAGTATTTTAAATATGCCGCCGCTTCTGCAAAACAAAGACGCATTTTGGACATATATTTTTCGGTTTCCGAAAGATCCAGACCGATCATCTTATTACAGATATTATGATGTCCGATCCCCAGCCAGTATAATTCCCGAATGATGCCGTTCCGGTTCTTCGCCAGCCTTGCCCGGCTGAGTAATGCCTGATGTACCTGACAAAACAGTTCTGCGTCCAGTTCGTTGCGTCCGTCAATGAGGTTAGCGGCAAATTCCTGCAATTCTTCCAATTCCGTTTCCTTTGCTTCAAACATATGATCCAGCAAAGGAAATAAATGATTTCGCAACAATTCCATATTGCGCTCCACGATCTGTTCTACCCTTTGTTTTGTCAGGGATAGATCATGTAAGTATTCTTCAAAAGACTGGGTTTCTGATTTTTTTCGTGCTGTCAGTACAGAAATCCCTTTTAAATTGGCAATATATTCTTCCTGATATGGCTGCATGATTCGTTCCTTTTTCTCTTAATCCCATCATTTTGTTATTTTAACCGTGTACGCAGGATTTCCTGCAGACGTTCCACATCTACCGGTTTGGATAAATGTTCGTTCATTCCTGCCTCTCTGGATAAGCGGATATCTTCTACAAATGCGTTTGCCGTCATAGCCACGATCCAAATATCTTTTGCATCCTGTCTGGACATGCTCCGTATCTGTCTGGTGGCTTCATATCCGTTCATAACAGGCATTTGGATATCCATAAAGATCAGATCGAAGTACTGTTCCGGCGACGCTTTGAAAATTTCTACTGCCCGCGCTCCGTTTTCCGCTTCTTCTACCTGTATTCCGATCAGGGATAGCAATTCTATGGCAATTTCTCTGTTTAACTCATTATCTTCTACTAACAGGACACGGTACTTGCTGTAATCTATTTTCTTCCCGGCATGCGTTTTTTTGTCGGAATGGCCGTTACCGATCAAATCGGACAAGATCGCAAACAGCCTGCTCTTAAAGAGGGGACACGGAACAAAAGCGTTTACGCCTACGCGCTCCGCGCGGTATTCGATCTGCGCCCAGTCGCCTTCCGAAACCAGTATGATCGGAAAATCCTGCCCGGCAAGCTGCCTTACATGGGCGGCCATTTCCAATATGGGGATATCCGGCAGTTCCTGACCTAATAGCATGGCGCATGGCATACGGTCTTCGTATTGTGCTTCTGTCAACCATGTAACGGCGTCCAGACCGCTTTTTATGCGGATCGGCTCTAAGCCGCCCTCTTGTAAAAAGCCTGCTATCTGTTCCGCGCGGTCGTCTTTTTCTTCTACGATCAATACGGTCTCTCCCTTGGGCAGAGCCAGAGTTTTCTGATCCTGAGACGCAATATGTATGGGAATGGATACACGGAAGACGCTGCCCTTTCCTTCTTCGCTTTCTACTTCAATTTTTCCGTTCATGCGGTCCAGTATGTTTTTTACGATCGCCATACCAAGTCCGGTACCCTCGATCTTGCTGATGGTAGTATTGCTGACTCTTTCGAAAGGTAAAAATATTTTTGTCAAAAATTCTTCGCTCATGCCGATCCCGTTATCTTCGCATAAGAAATCCAGCCATACGGTATCTGTTTCTGACTCTCTTGGAGAACCGGTTTCTTCCAGATGCTGAGAGATCTTTACATGTATATTTCCTTCCGTCTGCGTATATTTTATAGCGTTTCCTATAATATTTACCAGAATCTGGCGCAGGCGGAGCGGATCGCCCAAAAGCTGTTCTTCGTAGATCTGTCCGATCTCCATATGGAAACTTTGGTTTTTCTGGGCAGCCTGCGGGCGGATAATAATGGTGATATCGTGTACCATATCTGCCAGTGAAAATTCTTCTTCGCTCAAGGTAATACGCCCGCTGTCGATCCGGGACATATCCAGTACGTCGTTTACCAGACTCATCAGGTGGGTGGAGGCTGTCTGGATCTTTTGAAGACAATCCTGCACCCTTGATTTTTCATCGATATGGGAAAGTCCGATGGACGTCATACCTACGATGGCGTTCATCGGGGTACGGATATCGTGGGACATATTGGATAAAAAGCTGCTTTTTGCCTGATTTGCCGCCTCTGCCGCTTTTAGTGCGTCTTCTAATGCTATATTCATCTGTTCCAGCTTAGAAATACGCTGCATACGGTTTTGGGCGGTATCCAGAATCCAAAGCTCATGATCGTCGTCAAGCCTGACCGGCACCATTTCCAAACCGTTTATTACCCGGGTCGGATCCGTTGCAAGCAGTTCTTCGTTAGTCAGGCCCGTCATGGCGCATGCCCTGTCGTCGGCGTATAAGATTATGAGTTGATTTCTGCTGTTCTGTTCTACGACAATATATCCCTTATTATCTTTAATACTGTTGTTTTCCATATTTTCCATTTGCAAACTCCGTTCCCTATCATTTATAGAATTATACCATATCTCTTTAAAAACAACCATTTTCTTATACGAAAAAATCTCCAAAGCTATAGAATATACATATAACCTTGGAGATTTAAAAATCGATGCGACAGGATTTGAACCTGCGACCTCTGCGTCCCGAACGCAGCGCTCTACCAAGCTGAGCCACGCATCGATACTTTAAAACAACCATAAAAAATGATACAATAAAAATATCGACTTGTCAATTGGTTAATTGATAAAATAATGGAAATCAAGTAAAATATATTTTTGTTTCTTATAATTTATGGATCATAGGAATGATAAGAAAGGGAAATTGGGAAATAAAGGATATGAAAAAGGATTTGACACAGGGCAGCGTAACAAAGACTTTATTATTGTTTTCGGGTCCCATGATCTTGGGAAATCTTTTGCAGCAGTGTTATAATATCGCCGATACGCTGATCGTGGGGAAATTTTTAGGGCCGGATGCGTTAGCGGCGGTAGGATCGGCTTATACGCTGATGACTTTTTTAACTTCTATCATTATCGGTTTATGTATGGGCAGCGGCGCTGTTTTTTCAGTGTATTTTGGTAAGAAGGAAAAACAGCGGATGAAGGACAGTATAGCTGCTGCGTTTTTGTTTATCTTTTTAGTAACGGTGGCGATGAATGCGGTGATATTTGCCGGACTTCATCCGATCCTTCGTATGCTTCAGGTACCTGCGGATATTTATGGTTTGATGCAGGAATATGTGTGGATCATTTTCTGCGGGATTGTTTTTGTATTTCTTTATAATTATTTTTCATTTCTTCTGCGTTCCGTCGGAAATTCTGTCGTACCCCTCGTTTTTTTGGGAGCTGCGGCGGTTCTTAACATCGGACTGGACGTTTTGTTTGTAATGGTGTGGAATAGGGGAGTCGGCGGCGCGGCATTTGCCACGGTTCTGGCGCAGGCGGTATCGGGAATCGGGATCGGCGTCTATGTTTGGTTCAGGGAACCGGAGCTTCGTCCCGGGAGGAAGGAATTTTCAATAAAAAGAAATATAATGACGGAGGTCATGCGGCATTCTGTGGCGGCGTGTATCCAACAGTCCGTTATGAATTTTGGCATTCTGATGATACAGGGTCTGGTAAACAGTTTTGGCACGGCAGTTATGGCGGCGTTTGCGGCGGCGGTGAAGATCGATTCCTTTGCGTATATGCCTGCGCAGGAATTTGGAAATGCCTTTTCTCTTTTTATTTCCCAAAATCACGGCGGAGGAAAAAAAGAGAGAGTCAGGGAAGGGATCGGACAGGCCGCAAAAATTTCCGTGTGTTTCTGTCTGGCGGTTTCTGCGGCGATCTTTTTATTTGCCCCATATCTGATGCAGATTTTTGTGAACGGCAGGGAGACGCGGATCATAGAGATAGGCACGGAGTATTTAAGGATAGAAGGGGCTTTTTACTGTGGGATCGGTTTACTGTTTTTGCTGTACGGATTTTACCGGGGTGTGGAAAAACCGGAAATGTCTTTGGTACTTACGGTGATCTCTTTGGGAACGAGGGTAGCCCTTGCTTATCTTTTGGCGCCCATTCCGGCGATAGGTGTGAAAGGGATATGGTGGGCAATTCCCATCGGCTGGTTTTTGGCGGATGCAGCAGGAATGATTTATATGAGGCATAAAAGGCTTTATGTGCGGATGGATACAACAGGGAGCGGCCATGAGACGGCCGGCAATGGATAACAAACGGGTAACATATTAGGAATATATAGGAATCAGACCGGAACAGGAAGGGGGAGCGCATATGTGCGGAGAAGGCGGAGTACAAGAAAGAGCAGGGGGAGAGGCGCGGCGGCAGGTCAGGGCGCAGCTTTTGGAATTGGCGGATCCTTCCTATCGGCAGTTCAGTTCCAGACTACTGCCCGGAACGGAACGGATTCTGGGCGTCAGGCTTCCTCTTTTAAGAAAACTGGTAAAGCAACAGTTAAAAAAAGACTGGAGGGCTTACTTGGAGGAAGAGGGGCCGGCTGATGATCAAGAATTGTTTGAAGAGATTATGTTTCAGGGGATGCTGATCGGGTATGCGCCGCTTGGACTTGAAGAGAGATTTTCGTATTTGGACCGGTTCATCCCGAAGATTGATAACTGGTCGGTGTGCGACAGCGTTTGTACGACCATGAAATTTGCAAAAGAGTATCCGGAGGAGACTTGGGATTTTCTGCAGAAATATGTCCATGGCGGGAAAGAATATGGAATCCGTTTTGCGGTAGTTATGTATATTTATTACTTTATCAGAGAGGATTATTTCAGGGAAGTATTGAAGGAACTGAATGGGATCGGACATCCGGCATATTATGTTAAAATGGCGGTTGCATGGGCAGTTTCTATGTGTTATGTTTTTAATACGGAGGAAACGGAGGCTTTTTTAGAAACCTGCGGGCTGGATGACTTTACTTATAACAAATCCATACAGAAGATCATAGAATCCCGACAGGTGGACCGGCAGGAAAAAGAAAAGTTAAGAGGCCGGAAACGGAAGTAACGGGGGGACTAACCGTCCCATATTTAGGAAAATAAGAAAGAGAAGAGGATAAGGTATTGAAAGCAAAGCAGTTTGGGAAAGGGTATTATAAAACATTTAGGGCGGGCATTGAAAGAGAATGGGTGACGACAAACGGCGTAGGCGGCTATGCGGGGAGCTCGCTGATCGGCGCAAATACAAGGAAACATCACGGGCTTTTGATTGCCAGCCTTCATGCGCCGACGGAACGTTTTATGGTCTTGTCTAAGATCAATGAAACCGTCAGGGTAAACGGGAAGGAATATCGTCTTGCCGCAACCCAGCGTAAGGGCGGAATCTATGAAGAAGGACAAAAATATCTACAGCGTTTCATTTATGATGAACTTCCTCAGTTCATTTATGAAACCGAGGGGATCTTCCTTACTAAAACGATCAGTTTTGAGTACGGGAAGAACACGATTGCGGTGGGATATGAAGTTGTGAACGGTATGCATGAAACGGAGATCGGCTTTGTGCCGCTGTTTAATTTTAGGGATCATAATAATGGAAGTGAAGAGAAAGATTTGGTATTCGATACGGATCTGAAAGGTCAGACCTTGTCTCTGATTCCTAAAACCGTTCAAAATCCTGTAACGATCCGGTTTTATGCCAGCGAGGGGATATATGAGGAGAGGAAAGAGATCTACGATAGGGATATGGAGCTGCAGACGGAGATCGATACGGGAATGTCCAGCATCGACAATAATTTTACTCCCTATGAAATAAAGATCAAATGCAGGCCTTTTGAAACGAAAAAGTTTTCTTTTATCTGTACGATAGAGGAGGATTTTTGCAAGGATGCGTTTCAGACGATAGAGGCGAACCGCAAAAGGATCCGGAACCTGATCAAAAAGGCGGACTGGAATGATGATTTTGCAGATGCGCTGGTTCAGGCGGCGGATCAGTTTATTGTGGACAGGCAGTCTACCGGATTTAAGACTGTGCTTGCCGGACTTCCTTGGTTTACCGATTGGGGAAGGGATACGATGATCGCTTTGCAGGGTCTGACTCTCTGTACAAAACGGTTTGAGGACGCGAGAGGGATCTTGAAAACCTTTGCCCGTTATGTACATCATGGGCTTGTGCCGAATATGTTCCCGGATGAAGGGCTTGAACCTCTTTATAATACGGTGGACGCTTCGCTTTGGTATTTTTATTCCGTTTATAAATATTTGGAATATACGGATACAGAGAAGGATTATGAATTTATAAAAAATGAGATTTATCCTACCTTGAAAATCATTGTCCAGAGTTATAAAACAGGAACGGATTTTTCCATTTATATGGAAGAGGACGGTCTGATCCATGCAGGCGGCGGTTTCGATCAGGTAACGTGGATGGATGTGCGGGTAGGAGAGTGGGTAGTGACTCCAAGGCACGGAAAACCGGTGGAGATCAATGCGTTATGGTACAATGCGTTGAAAGTGATGGAAGAGCTTGCAAAAAGATTTGAGGATACGGGAGAGCCGGCGGAAGAATACGGTAAGCTTGCAGACCGGGTCAAAGTTTCGTTTTGTGAACGCTTTTGGAATGAAGAAGCGGGCTGTCTTTATGACGTAGTAGACGAGGAAACGATAGGAAATGGAGACGTCCGGAAGGAAAACAATCCGCAGGGGAACAATTCTCAAAAGGCGGTACGGGACAATGCACAAATCCGTCCCAATCAGATATGGGCGGTTTCCCTCCCCTTTACCATGCTGCCGTTAGAAAAAGAAAAACAGGTCGTGGATACGGTGGCGGCCCATTTATATGCCAGTTATGGTCTGCGTTCCCTGTCTCCGGAAGACGAGGCATATAAAGGGATCTATTTTGGGGAACTGCATGACCGGGACGCGGCCTATCATCAAGGGACCGTATGGGCCTTTCCTTTAGGCGGATTTATCAGCGCTTATGTAAAGGTATATGGAAATACAAAAGAAGGCCGTGCAAATGCAAAGAGATGGATCGCACCGCTGGAAGATCATTTGACGGACGGCTGTATCGGTTCCATCGCGGAGATATTTGACGGGGACGAACCCCATATCTCAAGGGGGTGTTATGCTCAGGCATGGAGCGTGGGCGAAGCTTTGAGGGCATATACGGAAGATATTTTGGGTGGTAAAGCGGGAATGAATTTTTAAATGGATAAAGTATTAGGACAGATTGGAAGATAAGATAATAGAAGAAGGCGCTCTAAAAGTTACTTTGTAGTTTTTAGAAGCGCTTTCTTTTTTAAATTTTTTATATTTAATAAATTAACTAAAATATTTTAGATATTACTTCAACTATAACCTTTCTTATCAAAATTCATAAAATAAAAACTAATTTAGCAATTTATAAAGTAAAAAGTTGAAAATCTAATTGACACAAACAAAGATTCATTATACATTATAAATATCAAGTACCGGTTTTCGAATATCAAAATATAAATATTGCACAAATTGACTATGTTTTTGAAAAACATTTTAGTAAATTTTCGTTGCAAAGATATTCCTAAACTATTTTAGAATTTTAGAAACAGGAGGTAGGAATGAAGAAGAGAATTGTAAAAAGAATGTTAAGTACTGCGCTAGCAGCGAGTATGATTCTTGGCAATGTCGGACTTCCGCAGGGACTGGGGGAAGTCCGGGCGGCGCAGACCGATATTGACAGTATCATAGCCGGTAAGACGGAAGTTACCGATGATGAAATCAAATCTTTATATCGGGATATGTCTTATACGCCGCAGGCAGTGCATGATCCCTCTGTTATTAAGGGGAGAGACGGCAGTTGGTATGTGTTCGGGTCGCATAGGGGAGTCGCAAAGACAAGCGATCTGCAAAATTGGACGTCTGTCAACATAGACGGACTTTTCGGAGACGGAGAGGGTAAAGTACTTGATGCGAACGCGGCTTTCTCCAACAGCTTATTTACGGGAACGATTCAGGTGGCAGGAGCTGCAGGGGTATCCTTATCGGCAGAAGGTCCGGCAGTCAAGAATGATGCGGCAGACGGTCAGGCAAAAGAACCTGTTGCGGAACCGGAGAAAGACGAAACGGAGCAGACCACAGAGAGTCCGGAAGTAGCTGAGAACGAGACTGTACCGGCACCGGAGCAGGAGCAGCCTTCCGAGACGGCATCAGAGCCGGAAACGGTTTCTGAGAGTGAGACGGCAGCAGAACCGGAGAGCATTTCAGAAGAAGGGACGACTCAGCCGGAAGGAATTTCGGACGGAGAAGCAATGCCGGCAGAAGGAGTTATTGCGGAATCTGTTGAAGAGAATGCGCAGGCAGGTATGGAGTCCCTTTCTTCGGAAGAAACAACCTCTTCGGAAGAAAATCTCTCGGGGGAAACGGCTGTAGAGTCTGAAGGAACGGTTACGGACGACAGTGCAGCGTCAGAGCCGGAAACAGAAGCGCCGGTACAGGAAACGGTATCGGAAGAGCCGGTTGCAGAAGCTCCGGCAGAGGAAACGGCAGAACAAGAAGAGTCTTCTATAGAAGAATCTTCCGTAGAAGAATCCATAGAAGTTCCGTCAGAGTCTGCAGCAGATACGGACGGATCTGTAATGGCGGATGATGAGGCAGATACGGCAGTTGTAGCAGCCGACGAAGAACCCATTGTAAATGAATTGGCCGGAAATACGGTAACGTTCGGCAGTTTTGACGCGGGCGCATGGTGTACGGCATCGGAAGGATGGACGATTCTTTCTAATAACGGCAGTAATATGTGGGCGCCGGATATCATTTACAATGATAAAATGAATAAATATTGTATGTACCTCAGCTTAAACGGGCAATATCATAATTCCGTAGTTGTTTTGCTGACATCGGATAGCATTGAAGGGCCTTATGCATATCAGGGACCTGTTGTATATTCAGGATTTACAGCGCAGGAGAATGTGCCGACAAACTACAAAAAGACGGATATCAAGTATGTATTAGGAGAAAATGCTGAACTGCCGGCAAGATATCAGCAGATTACAAATGTAGTTACAAATGAAAACGGCAAGATTACCGATGCAAAAAACAATTGGGGAGAGCAGTGGCCTCATGCCATCGATCCGGCGGTATTTTATGATGATGCCGGAAATCTTTGGATGATCTACGGTTCCTGGTCGGGCGGTATTTATTCGCTGCAATTGGACGAGAATACCGGACTTAGGGATTATACGGTAACTTATGATAGCGATTTTGGCAGCAAAGGACAAAGCGTGACCAGCGATCCTTATTTCGGTAAGAAGATTGCGGGCGGTTATTACAACTCGGGAGAAGGTCCTTACATAGAAAAAATCGGAAATTATTATTATCTGTTTATGTCTTATGGATTTTATGCGCCGAACGGAGGCTATTCCATGAGAATATTCCGTTCCGAAAATCCGGACGGACCCTATGTGGATACCAATAACATCAGTGCGATTTATGATAAGGGTATTGCTAATTTTATAGCGTCTTATGCACAGGATGTCAGTCAGATCGACACAAGGGGAATGCGCCTTATGACCTATTACAAATGGGATCATATGTCAAAGGGCGAAGTGGCGCAGGGACATAACTCCGCAATTGTAGATGATAGCGGCAGGGCGTATGTCATTTATCATACGAAATTTAATAATAATACGGCAGACCATGAACTTCGTGTCCATGAATTATTCCAAAATAAAAACGGATGGATTCTTGCTTCTCCGTTTGCCTTTGCAAATGATGCGGCATTAAATTATGACGCAGCGCCTACGGATGTCGCAGGCGACTATGAAATCTTAATGGGAGATTATTCTCTTGGTTATGATAAAGACAGCAGTAATGGCGATCAGGGAGGAAACTACACAGGTCCACTTGCGGAAATCGTTACTTATACACTGACTTCGGACGGTAAGGTTAAAAAAGGAGAACAGGAAGTCGGCGCGTGGAGCGTAGAAAACGGAAAAGCGTATGCGGATCTTACAATCAACGGAAAGACCTATTCCGGTGTTTTTGCCGAGGTGACAAAGGACTCGGCGGGCATTAAGACTTTATGCTTTACGGGTGTAGACGAAACGACAGGCATTACCTTGTGGGGTGCAAAAAAATTAAGTGGTAAGACATTGATCGCGGATAATGTTGAGAATCCTGCTTTTGATGTGCCGTCCAAGGTTTATGGCAGCTTTGAACTTCCTTCTGAAGGAAATGGCGGAGCTAAATTATATTGGAAGTCTTCCGATACGACGGTAGTTGCGGACGACGGTACGATAGCTGCATTGCCGGCAAATGATACGGATGTAACCTTTACCATGACAATGGTAAGCGGGGATTACTATTATCAAAAAGATTATACTGTGATAATTGCAGGACAAGACAGTATGGGGGACGGGAAGTATTTAGTGGGAACGGCATATAAAGACAATCCGCTGTCCCTTCCCGATGCTACAAGGCCGTCTATGCCCAACCCGTTCTATAAAACCAATACTTACGGTTTGGAATTGTCCGGCGGCGTCAGTATAGAATTCGATGTAAAGCATACCGGAGAGATTAATGCGCTTGGTGCATTATTTGCTTTTAACGACAATGCAGGCGGTAAGCTGTATTTTACGCAGGCTTCTTATTTAGGATATAATGCGCTTGGCGGTTACTATGATGCAAATTTGAATGATTATAAGCTTGTAAAGGATTATATCGGAGAAGCGATCGCGGCAAGCGGTAAGGATACGGCGCATGTTTCCATTCATTTAAATACGACGGGTTTTGAAGTTTTTGTAGATGAGAAATTGGCATATGACCAGACAATCCTGACTACGGAGAACGGCGCAGCAACCCTAACGGATCATATGAATGTTTTGACATGGCTGCAGTCTTCCGCATCAACCTTATGTATGGGGTATGGCTCATGGTGGGATGCAGAACTTGCAAGCGCAGCGATTTCCAATATGGAATTTTATGTGAATCAATCCAATGACGAGGCGGTAGTAGACGGCGTTATTGCGGCGTTGACAAAACAGATGCCCGAATCTACGATGACGGATATCAGCCTGCCGGTTGAAGGGGCATTTGGGGCGGCGATCAGTTGGCAAAGCTCCCATCCGGATATTATCGGGGCGGACGGAAAGGTGACCACGCCGGGGAAAGAGACGACGGTAACCTTAACGGCTACGGTAACGAAGGGACAGATTACAAAAACGGCAAAATTTGACGTGGTTGTAAAGATTCCCGCTACATCCAATGTGGTGTTGGAGAGGGAGCTTTTGGAGATTACCTCTTCCGATCAGATAGAAAGGATAGACAACCCGTTCTTTGGTAAAAATTTGGATTCCTTAGTTGTAGATTATGACATTATTTTTTCGGAAAAAGCTGCAAAGAACGGATGGGACGGTATTTTTGCCTTTTATAATTCAGAGACAAACGGAAGAGTCTCGTTCCAGACCAATCCTTATATTTGTTTAAATGAATTTTTGCCGGCGGGTCAAACAAATCCTTGGCTTGATATTAACAAGCCCGATAATCCGAACGCGGTGAATATTGCGGCAACTCTGGAAAAAGGACAGGAATATAACGTTAAGATTATTATCAACAAAAAAGAGTGCAGAATTTATTTAGACGGACAGCTTGTAATCAATGCGGATGAAAAAATAATGACCGGCGTGGCGGCAGATTTTGCGGAACTGCTCGATTATGTAGGTAAATGCGATAAATTCTCATGGGGTGTAGGAAATGCAAATGAGGGCGGAACCGCTTTTTGGAACACGGAACTTTGCACTTTAAAGAATATCCGCATCAGCAGTAACGAATACAAATCTGACAGTCAGGAAGAAGTCGTTTTGAAAACCGAACCGACTGTTATGGATAATCCGCTATATGGGAAAAAATTAAACGAAGTAGTGCTTGATTTTACTGTGAATTATGCAGAAGACGCCGCAATGAACGGATGGGACGGATTGCTTTCCTTCTTCCAGCCGTCGACGGGAGCTGCAGACGGGCGTGTAAGCATTCAGACGGCGCCGTATATTTGTTATAATGCAAACGGTGCATGGATGGATATTAATCATCCTAAAAATATGCTTGACGCCGGTATGGAAATACCCGTTACAAAGTTAAGCAAAGGTATGGATTATCATTATTACATCAGCATTTCATCCTCTAAGGTGACGATGGAAATTGACGGAAAACCTGTGGAATTAAATCAGCTGGCTTCTTCAGCTACGGTATCTTATCAGGATATCTTAAACTTTATTTCTACCTGCCAGAAGTTTTCATGGGGTGTCGTAATGGGAGAAACCTGTTTCTGGGGCATGGAGAAATGTACTTTAAAGGATGCTTCGGTGAAAGGTTATTATTCCAAAGAATATACGGATGTAGAGGAAGATAACCAGAAAGTCACGGTAACGTTACATTATCCGGACGGTACGGATAAAAAAGAGGTACTGAAAAGGAACAGTAAGCTGAATAAGCCGGAATCTGAAGGAGAAGATGAAAACGGAAAATATATTATTTCGTGGTATACAGACGAAGCCAAAACCGTTTTATACGATTTTAGTAAGGCTGTTACGGGAGATATGGATCTGTACGGAAGCAAGAATTATAATCTGGTTACGGTAACGTTACATTATCCGGACGGAACGACCAAAGAAGAAGTGATAGAAAAGAACACGAAATTTACAAAGCCGGAATCCGAAGGAGAAGACGAAAACGGAAAGTATACGATCAACTGGTATTCGGATGAAGCCAAAACCGTAATGTATGATTTTGAGACGGTAGTGGCAGAGGATCTGCATCTGTATGGAGACAAAAATTACGCTCCGGTCGTTGACGACAATAAGGTAACGGTGACATTGTACTATCCGGCAAAACATCCGGACGGAACGGTTCAAACGGTTACGCTGGAAAAGAATGCAAAACTGCAAAAACCAGTATATGAAAACAGCGATGCGAACGGAAAATACGGAATTAAATGGTATGCGGACGAAGCCAAAACCGTAATGTATGATTTTGATCAGGCAGTCACGGAAGACATCAGCATATATGGCATCTACTATTACTATTATGAAGAACCGGGCAAAGATGAAAACGGCGATGAAATAACCGTTCCGACAGGTATCTGGGTAGAACGCATCGACGACCAGCAGTATACGGGCGCAGCGATCAAACCTTTGATTACTGTTTATGACGGTACGAAGAAGCTGAAGGAGAAAGTGGATTATAAAGTCAGCTATTCCGATAACAAGAAAGTAAGTACCGATGAAAAACCGGCTAAGGTGACGATTACTCCTTGCGGTAATTATGAGAAAGCAAGTAAATTCTCCATTAACTTCAAGATTACCCAGAGAGAGCTTACAAAAGAAAACGTTACGGTTAATTATAAGCCGGAAATGAACGTTAAATATGACAAGAAAAAAGCGGTAGTAGGACAGACACAAAAAATAAGCGTAAAGTTCGGTAAAGTAACCGTTCCGGCAAGAGAGTATACCGTTACCTATAAGAAAGGGGAAGAAACGGTAGAAAAGCTGAAGGAAGAAGGAACTTATCAATTAGTCATTAAGACAAAGGATACCAGCAGCTTTGCAGGCGAATTAATCTATGATATTGTCGTAACGGATAAGATTTTGACGAGCGCATTAAAGTTCAAAGTAGCGGCGCAGAATTACAGCGGACAGCCCCTGACCCCGGACGTCACCGTTACTTATAAGGGTAAGAGCGTTGTACCGGAAGGAAAGACATTGGCAGATCTCTTTGACATCGAATATCAGAACAATGTTAATGCGGGCATGGCATCGGTAATCCTGACGGCTAAGCCGGACAGTGATTATTACGGCAGCAAAGCGGTGAATTTTAAGGTAAACGGCATAGAGATCAAGAAAGCGGCTATGAACGGATTCCTGTCTTCGAAACCTTTTACAGGCGAAGCGGTGACACAGGACGTAACGCTGCTCCTGAACAAAGGGAAAGCGGATGAGAGAACCCTTCAGGCAGGTACGGACTACGACGTTACTTACACGAACAATATCAATGCAGGAAAAGCAACCATGACGGTTACCGGAAAAGGCGAGTTCAGCGGATCGGTGAAGAAGACCTTTACCATAGGAAAGATCAACCTGAAGCAGGCGGGTACGGATGTAACGGCAGCCTTTGTTGAAACCGCACAGCCGCTTAAGGTCGCACAGGATAAGAGCGGCGCAGAACCGGCGGTTACAGTAACTTATAAAGGCACGGCGCTTGTACAGGATAAAGACTATAAGGTTGTTTACAGCGGTAATAAGGCAGTAGGAGCTAACGGAAAAGTCACAATAAAGGGAATCGGAAACTATACCGGCGATCTGAAGAATGCGCTTACTTTTGAAATTACGCCAAAAGATATTTCAGACGCATCCATTACGGTTACGGCAGCAGATCTGAAGTATGCCGCAAACGGAAAATACAGGGCAAAACTGACTGTATATGACAACGGTGTGAAATTGGCTTCGAGCGAATATACGGCCGGCGCAATTGAAAACATAACGATGACCAAGAACGAGGCCGGAGAAGATACCCAGTGCGGAACTGCAGAAGTGACCATTACAGGTAAGAAGAATTATACCGGAACAAGGACGGTTACGGTTCAAATCAGAAAGACTTTGGTTTCATCGGCAAAAATAAAAGTGAACGGGGCTTACTATTATGCAAACGGAGCGGAAATTCGTCCGGCACAGGACAAATTGGAAGTGACGATCGGCAGCGGTAGCAATAAAGTGACTTTAACGCCGGGAGTAGACTTTGACATTGAAAGCTATGGCAATAATACCATGAAAGGAAACGCTACAGTGACCATTAAAGGTATTGGGGAATACGGCGGGACGAAGTCGGTGAAATTCAAGATTCTTCCAAAGTGGATGAAGAAATCGAATTAAGGACATTATAAGTGACATAAACATTTAGCTAAATAATAAATATCCGGAAATCTTTATCAGGGTTTCCGGATATTTTATGTGGACGGCACTTTTATGAAAGATCGCTTCTTAACATATTTTGATTTAGTATATTTTTCTTAATATTTTTGTATAGGGAATTTGCTATTCAATACTTTTAATGAATGTCACTATTTCTGCCGCTGTTTCTTCAACGGTTTTGTCTGTATTATCTGTGTAGAACTGGAACTTACCGGCATTCTTCTTAAACCAATTATTATATTGAATTTGCTCTGCAATAAATTCATCACTTCCGCACATTCTCTCTTTTGGCCTTGCCTTTAATCTTTTGATAATTTCTTTATCGGAACAAGTCATCCCAATAAAAAAAGTTGATGTAATATTCTGTGGGACACGAACCACTCCATAGAAATCATATGGATTCATACATGTCACAAAAAGTAAGTTTTTATCATTGGACATTCTTACAGCTTCCGCTAAACAATCATCGCTAAATGCAGATTCATTCTCTGTTCCTGCATAATCCCACCAGTTAATCCCGACTTCATCTGTATCAATACAGCAATAATTGTCTAACATATTATTTTCATTCAACGCTTCTTTTATCGTAGATTTCCCAACTCCGCAAGCCGCACTTAATACTACCAATTTTTTCATAAATATTTACCCCGGAAAAATTCTTATTTTTATACTTGATTATAAAATATTTACCTGCAGCTTGCAACGTATATTTAAAGGCTCTTTTTCAGCGGGTATGCAATTCCGAAAGGAGAGTAATATCATTTACTGCCTTTTTTCAAATATTTGTAAAGTGTGCTTGCTGCAAGGCTTTTTCCTCGCCTTTTATCCGCAACCATCTGTATAGACCGTTTCGGAATGCGGCAGTTTATCTGCATTTGTACCAGTTTTCCTTGTTCCAGCAGCGGCAAGGCAAGGGTTTCAGGAACAAAACCGATTCCGAAATTGTTTTCAATAAGAGGGAGCATAAGGTCTGATGTTGCAACTTCCATATCAGGTTCGTAGTCCACGCCATGTTCTATAAAAAAATCTTTATAGAGACGATATGTAGCGCTTTCCCTGCCCAATCCGATTAAGGAATGATTTCTAAGGTCTTTTAGTTCTAATATGTTTTCACTTAGGGCTCTATACTGCGTTCCGCCTACAATCACTTCATTATAATCCATTATTTTATTGCATGAAACTGTTTCAGAAAGATTAAAAGGACTTGTGACAACGGCAAAATCCAAGTTTCCGCTTATAAGATGCCGTATCGTTTCAGGTGTTGTATGGTTATGAATTTTTATCTTGATTTCAGGAAATTCCAATCGGAAATACTGAAGGGCATTTAACAAAAAAAGGTGTAGCGCCGTTTCCGTTGCGCCTATTTCAACTGTGCCGCCATTAAATGAACCTTGTTTTCCTATTTCTTCCTGCGCACAAAGCAGTTGTTTGTAGGCAATTTCCACATGAGAATATAACCGTTCTCCTTCTTCTGTCAGGCTGATTCCTCTTGCCTCGCGGACAAACAGACGGCATCCTAACTGGGATTCCAACAGTTTCATAATGCGTGTAACATTGGGTTGGTTGCTGCCCAATGCGGTAGCAGCTTTTGTCATGTTTTCATATTTTGCCACATAGTAAAAAATTTTATAATACTCAAAATTTATATCCATATATTTTTAATATGCCTCTAATATAATATATGTATTTTTCGTATGTTATGAAATAGATTATAATACATTCTCAGAAATATGTAAACAAATTCGGGAAAGGATATGATTTTATGAACAAAGATTTAACCGTCGGAAAGGCTGAAACAGTGCTATGGAGATTCTGCCTTCCGCTTTTCGGCAGTATTATTTTCCAACAACTTTATAATATAGCGGACAGTCTTGTTGCCGGAAAGTTTATTGGTGAAAGTGCTCTGGCAGCCGTGGGAAACAGTTACGAAATCACCTTGATCTTTATTGCGTTTGCATTCGGCTGTAATATGGGCTGCTCTGTTGTTGTTTCGCAAACTTTTGGCGCAAAGGAATTTGAGCGGCTGAAAACTGCCGTAACAACAGCCTGCATTTTCAGTGGGGCTGTCTGTATTGCGTTGATGCTTGTGGGGATATGGGGCTGCAATCCGTTGCTTCATCTGATGCGGACTCCGGAAGAGGTTTTCGCAGATTCAAAACTATATCTTGATATTTACATATGGGGACTTCCCTTTGTATTTTTTTATAATATTGCAACGGGAATTTTTTCCGCTTTGGGCGATTCCAAAACTCCCTTTTATTTTCTCGCGGTATCCTCCATATCAAACATAGCAGTGGATATTTTATTTGTTAAAACATTTCGTATGGGTGTTGCAGGCGTTGCATGGGCAACTTTTTTATGTCAGGGAATCAGTTGTATTTTGGCTGTGTTTACGGTATGGATACGGCTTAAAAAAATTATATGTCAGAAAAAACCGTTATTATTTGACAGAGAGCTGTTAAAAAGAATTTTAGTGATTGCCATACCGAGCATTTTACAGCAAAGCTTCATCTCCGTAGGAAATATTTTGATTCAAAGTGTGATTAACGGATTTGGCGCCTCTGTTATGGCGGGATATTCCGCCGCAGTAAAATTGAATAATCTTGTAATTACGTCTTTTACTACAATAGGAAACGGAATTTCAAATTATTCCGCACAAAATCTTGGCGCAGGAAAATATGAACGGATTAAGGAGGGGTTTCTTGCAGGCATTAAAATGGTATGGTGTCTCTGCATCCCTTTCTGCGTCATTTATCTCTTTTTCGGAAAATATCTACTGCTTTTATTCATGGAAAAAGACTCCGGCGCGGCGCTTTTGACAGGCAGACAGTTTTTATGGATACTATCGCCATTCTATTTTGTAGTATCGACAAAATTAGTTGCTGACGGCATTCTCCGGGGAATCAGCGCAATGCGTCAGTTCATGGCGGCTACATTTACAGACTTAATCCTTCGTGTGCTTTTGGCTTTTTTGTTATCAGATTTGACGAAGAGTGCACTTGGTATATGGTGTGCATGGCCCATTGGCTGGACACTTGCAACGGTAATTTCTGTTTTCTTTTACCGCAGAAAAACAAAGAATTCTGTCCATGCTTTTTAAAGACTATTAAATGGGGCAGATTAAGGATAAAATACTTCAATTATATTGATATAAATATTAGTAGAAGGTGATACAGGAGCACGCTGGCGGATGAGATGAATTGTAAATTTTATGTAGTTGAAAAATGACTGGTAAGTTAAGAAACCAAGTGCCGAAAAACTTAGTGTTCAAATGGCACTTGGAATTCTTCATTTTTCAGGTGGCAGAAGAGAGGTAATTTTAATAAGAATCAGCGATTCGTTTCTCTTTTATCCCATAGGTTATGTAATGTTCATATAAAGCGTTTTTATCGTAACCAAACGCTTCTTTCAGATCGGCATATCTGTTGGCATAGGCTGCATAATTAAAATTATCAATCGTTCCGGTAAACGGGATGATTTCGTTTTCCTCCTCTAACCAAGGATTATCGGTATCGACGTCTGTCGGATCCCAGTCTCTGCAGGGAGAATCTTCGGATATTTTGATTGCCGTGGGTTTTCCCAGTTCTCCGGCTTCTTCACTGTCGGAATATACAACGACGGTCGTTCCTTTTTTGCAGTTATCATAGATCCATTTCGCGTCTTCGACAGATAACCTGACGCAGCCTAAGGATGCGCTTTCTCCCAGTTTGTTATATTCTTTCCATTCTAAAGTATCGGGGGAAGTTTCTACATAAGGTACGGAATGGAACAGGATCTTTTTATTAAATCGCACGGCGTACCTGCCGTATGTATTGTCTACCATTCTGCGCCATTCATAATAATCGGAGGTTTGAAAAGTACCTTCCGGAGTGCCGTGGCCTTCCTTTCCGCAGGAGCAGACCATTGCTTTGACGGGAGTCAGAGTACCGTCTTCTTCTTCTTCCATGATTGTGATACAGTTTAAAGCTCTATTTACATAAATTGTATAGTCCGGTCTGGTGTCAATTTCAAAGGTTTCTGTTTCCGCAATTTGTGTATTGGGTAATTCGGCTGCGCTGACGCGGTCAGCTTTACAGGGAAATAATAATATACCCATGCATAATATAGCTGCGATTGAAATCCTGAATTTTTTCATACCGTATTTTCATTCCTTTCTTTTGTTTAGAAATTCTTTCGTATCGTTATTCAATTTTATATTGGAGGGTCGGCGGATCAGACCGCCGGATCTTAACTCAGCCCTGAAGCCCTCTGGACTGCCTGTCCATATCTTCAATGACTATATCGTAAATTTCACCTAAGGAAGAGCAATATTCCAATACTTTCCAAGGTTCGTTAGTGTGAAAATGAATTTTGATCAATTCTTCGTCGCCGACTGCCAGTAAACAGTCGCCTTTAAAATGTTCTGTGAAATAGTCGTTGATCTCATCTTCATCAAGATTTTCACCCTCAATTAATAATTGGGTGTCATACTTAAATTCCAGCATTTTACACCTTCTTCCATTTGAATTTTCCCTATATGGTAATTTCTTTACACCAATATATCTATCATAAGGGATAAAATCTGGCTTGGCAAGATTTATATCTAATGTTAATTTATAATTAAGAAGTTTGATTTTAATTCCGGCTGGGTCTGGTAAGCGTTGAAGGTTTTTCAGATAGGAGCCGATGTGGATTTATACCTTGGCAGACGGCGGAAGAACTCGTTAAAATAAATATCGTCATAATGCCATTCGGCTCCGAATCCATAGTCGTCCGGCGATTCGTAACTGTAGACATAAAGTAAATCGAAAATCTTCTTGTCTGTATCAAAGAGCAGCTTGCAATCCGTACATTCTTTCGGTACGTCGATGAATCCGATTTCATAGAGAATGTCGCTATCCCAAAATGTAAGATAGAACTCCTTTTCTCCTGTCATCAGCTATATGGAATGTAAGCAAGTTCTTTATAGAGCGGACATTTGTCAGGCAGCGCGGAGGCGTCTGTATCTCTGCTTCATGTTCCGGCGTCGGTTCTGCTTCATATCGGTTTAGCAGGTCGGTTAATTCCGTTTTGCAGTGATCATGTAAAACTTCCGCCATTTTATAGGCAATAATATTGAAAATTCGCTTTTGGCATTGCAAAAGCTTTTGTCTATGGTTTTTGCTTACATACACATTGTATCAGATATTTATAATGGATTAGCATTTTTATCATAATTATGTATTGAAGCGGTATTTTTTGACATTATTTATCAAATAAAATTGAAAATGCAGACCATTGCAGGTAATAATTATGATATGCCTTGTTTTTGGATAAACTATATATCTGCAAATATTTTTCAGCGATCAAGTTTGCCGCTTGTGTGTCTCCACACATCGCTTTTTCGAGTAGTTTTTGATCGGCGACTGTATAAGAGTTTAAATTGACAGGAATTTCCAACACTGATTCCATCATGTCAATCCGTTTTAATGACTCTTTAACCTTTGATAATTCAAATTGTATTTTTTGTCTTTTCTGATTGTCTGCATCTTTTCTATTTCGGAAAATCTTCGCATATCTGTTTTTGTAGTCATTCATAAGGTTTTTCCCGGAAGAAAGATATTTGGATTTTGTATCATCCAGTACATTTTTCCATTTATCTTCGACAGCCTTGCCGGCTTCTTCCAATCCGGTTTCCACTTTTTCTTTTATATTGTTTTTCATTTTTTGAAGTAAGGCATTGCTGAATAACCATCCAATGGCAAGCGCAGCTACTAATGTTACAGGATTGATCCACAGTAATAATAATGCGCCTATGCCTAACCCGCCTATTATGCTGTCAATAGAGACATCCATCGCTATGTTGGGTGAAATTTCGGCTGAAATACTTGTTGTTCCTTTTGTTATCTGGGAAGAGATCTGTAATTGGTATTCTTTCAACCGGGAAAAAACACTTTCAGAAAAAGCGGCGTATATAGAATCCAATTCGCTCACATCTGATTTAATTTTGCCTTTGACTGCATTTTCAAATGAGTTAAGCCAAGTTTTGACGCCGTCACTTGCATAACTTTGCAAGTCGCCGATACTGTGGATACGGTTCAAATCCGATTCGATACCATTGATAACAGATTTTCTTTTAGATGAAATATTTGTGTTTACTTTACTTTTACAGTTCTGATGAGCAAAATTTAACTCTTTTGCAAACTGGTTAAATAAAAGCCTGTATTCTTTTTCTAAATTTTCCAAAGAGTATTTCTCTAACACCTTTATATCATTTTCTAATTTTTGTGAAAGAGTATTTTGTTCGTTTCGCAGATCATTTAAAATAGCATTCAGCAAAGAGGATATTTTTTTGAAAATTATCTGCTTTCTTTTTTGACCAAGGCTTTCTAAGATGTCTTCGGTCATTTGGTTAAACTGTAAAAAAAACGGATTAGAGTAATCGGCGGAATCGTATGCACGGATGGCCTTTTTTGCCGAACATATATAAATAGTCTGATTATCGAGAGCATATCTTTGTTTGATCAGGCCTTTCAGATACTTTGTTATTTTTTCCATTTCCTTTTCGCTGTCAATCATATCGGCTTTGGTAATAACAAAGGCAGCTCCGCCCAGCAGATGTGATGCATTTTCAGATATAAATTCAAGCGCAGAGCGATTGCCCGTTATGTTTGCCGGAAAAAGAATGATGGTAGCATCTGCTTCTTTTCTCAAAACTTCACGAGTTACATTTGCATGTTTTTTTGTTTCTTCGGCACCCGGATTCGTACCGGGAGTGTCGATCAAACAAAAATGAGTGAAGCGTTTATCAACAGGAAAGGAAACGGTTACATGGGATACAATATCAATGAGGTCATTGTTGGTTGTAATCCGTTCAAGGTCGTCAGATCGATTTAGCGTAATGCCAAGTTTTTTTTCTAATAGAGCTTGGTCTTTTTTAATTAGGTATTCATTGTTATCATTGGTCAGCTTGATTTTAATGACAGGCGGAGAGTCCTGTTCTCCATTCCAACGTATATACGTTGGAATGACAGTAGTTGGAACGTTGTCGGTGGAGAGATAATTTTGTTTTAAAAGAGCGTTAATAAATGTACTTTTTCCCGTGTTAAATTCTCCGATAACTGCAAGTTTTAATTCGGGATTATTATATCGGTTTTTTATATCTAAAAATTGCTGACTATGTTTTTCATTTGGATATTCGTCAAGCAGAGAATCGAGCTTTTCAATACATTTTTTTATGATTATGTCAAAAAGCCGGTCTGCTTTTGCATTATGAAAGGTGATAGAAGCATTGTCTTGGGATTCCATAAGTTTCGCCTCCTTATTTTGCTGTTATTAATTTTTGATATTCACTGTACAGTTTTAGCGCTCCGTTATTGACGGTTCTTCTGTGAAAAATGAGAACACCTACAAGCTCGTTGATTTCGTTGTCATTCAGCTCCATGTTCCTTGTTATTTGCAGCTTCACATCCTCCAGCCATCGGGTTAAAGAAAGTCTGTTATTTAAAAGTGCGAGCTGTTTTTCAAAGTCAAAGATTAAGGAATAAAGAGATGCAAGCTTAGATGCGGCAGTCTTGTTCTGTATAAGCAGTTTTCGGTTGTTCAATATCTGTTTGCACTCAGCTTCAACATCCCCCAGCCAAGAATAATCTTTTTTGATTATTTCATTAATCTTGCTTTCACTATAAGAACTGACGCCGTTTTCAACAGTAATTCTCCGGTAAAGCAAAGTAGCGAATGCCTGACTGATTATCTCTTTATTGTCCTGCAAAATATTGCGGGGCGAATAGCTGTATGCTTTCATCAAAGACTTTTCAAAATATTTAATTTTTGTCATAACCGGCTCTGCCCATGCATTTTGGTATATGACGGCGACTCCAATAGGTAAACGGGCTAATTCACTTTGCTGGTCTGCGTTAAGCTCGAGAGAGCCTGCCGCCACACAACGGTCTTCTCTTTCGGGCAGCATAAAAAATACCTTCGTCTGCGTGTTGCCAATCACGGAATGATCCATAATAGAAGGCGACTGGTCAGCAATTATGAAGCCCTCGCCATAGGTACGCATTTCCGCAATTGCATTGGAAATCATTTCAACCGATGCGCCTCTCATATCGGCGCCTTCTACAGAGGACGCAGAATGCCTGCGAAGGAGGTGATGCGCCTCTTCCAGTAAAGTGATATGGCGAAGCGGGGAGTTCATGACGCCGGAACACATTCTATATTCGGAAAGGCGGTTTATCAAAACGCCCATAATTAATGCCTTTGTTTCTTCCGAGCGGATTCTGCTTATATCAATGATGACATTCGTATCGAACAGTTTCTCGTCGCCAATTTCATTATGGCAGAATATGGTTTTATATACGCCGTTTGTCATTGACTTGATGCGCGTCACCAACGCTCCGGTATAATTTCCCTGAACTTCCTTTGAATACTCGCTTTCTTTGATTATTTCAGGCAATACTTCAAGCAGATCCTTGAAAGCAGGGAAGGTTTCATCACCGGTTCTGATCTGATATTTCAAGTCAAAACCATTGTTCTCATAAATTCTTTCTAAAGCATCCTTTAGGATTGCAGGCATTGCAGAATACATTGGCCATGCATTATTGAATATATCCATCAAAGATTCGATGTGTTCGTCCACAGATATTCCATCGGGAAATGCTCATGTACGGTAAAGAAGCAAGCAACCAAAAACAAGAGATAGACCGCCAGCACCACACTATTCCGAACCAAAGAAACCAAAGACCAAAAGACAAGCATTATGGAAATGTGCATAACAGGCTATGGAATCATGGATAACTCTATTCACAGCACATGGAAAAGCTAAAGTGCAGCTTTCCCACGTCCTGCAAACAGAGTTACCCACAATTCCATGAGATAGCCAGTTATGCACATTCCCACGAATGCCTGCGACTATGAAATACACTACATTCTTATCTTTCATATCAAAGAACAAAATAAAGTCTATTGATATTCTTGTTGACTTTTAAAATAAATAGATTTATAATAGCAATGTTACTAATAGTAATACTTGGAGGGAAATATGGATAATATTATTCTTGGTCTTTTGCTTTTGGATAGCAGGACAATTTATCAGTTAAGAGAACGAATCAGAAAAGGAATGGATTTGATGTATAGCAGCAGTATGGGTAGCATACAAGCCGCCATTAAAAAACTGCTAAATCATGGGTATATCAGTTATGAAGAAAGTGTGGAAAATGGAAAATACAAGAAAACCTATATTATAACGGATAGCGGGAAACGTTGTTTCTTTGAATGGGTAAACAGCCCATTTGAAGTGCAAAATATCAAAAATCCGGAATTAGTAAAGGTATATTTTATGGGTTTTTCAGATAAGACAAGCCGTAGGAATAACATTGAAAAATATCTGTCTCATTTAACCGAGAAATATCATGTGCTAAATGCCATTTGTGAAGAATCACAAAATGTAAATATTACGGAAGAAAACAAGGATATAATTTTTTATCAGTTTTCGGCGGCTCGTTATGGAAGAGATTTTATGAAATTTAATATTGAATGGTATAAAAAACTAATCAATGAAATGGAGGATAAAAAATAATGCAACAGTTCAAATTGGATTTTTCGCCAATCGTATATTACACTAGCGGAAAAGATTGTAGTGAATGGGTATTGTTTCTCCATGCTGCATTTGTAAATTATAAAATGTTTCAACCACAGATTAAATATTTTGAAAACAAATATAACATATTAGCGGTTGATATTATCGGTCATGGAAAATCAACAGATACAAAAAAGGGTGACTGTGTAGAGAAAATGTCAGCATGGATATACGATATTATGAACGCTGAAAAAATCAAGAAAATACATATTGTCGGTATTTCATTGGGTGCTGTTTTAGCACAGGATTTTGCAAATCGGTATCCCGAGGCAGTAAATTCCCTTGCCTGTTTTGGTGGATATGATATTAATAATTTTGATAAGAAAATGCAGAAAGAAAATGGAACCTCACAGATACGAATGATGTTAAAGGCTTTTGTTTCTATTAAATGGTTTGCGAAAGCAAATAAAAAAATATCTGCCTTTTCCCCGCAGGCTCAAAATGACTTTTATGATATGAATATTCAATTTCCAAAGAAATCTTTTTTGTATTTGGCATCATTGAATAGTATGGTAAATGTATTCCAAACAAAATCAAGAAAGTATCCTTTATTGATAGGGTGTGGAAAATTTGATATACCAATGGAATTGCAAGCAGTAGAAGATTGGAAAAGCAGAGAACCCCAATTAAAAGTTGCGATTTTTGAAAATGCTGGGCATTGTGTAAATATGGATATGCCACAAAAGTTTAATGAAGTAATGGAAGAATTTTGGGAAAACACAAAGAATTATTTATGAAAAATGCAACTGTAAAACATGCACACAGCCCTATGTGGGAGAGAGGCCGCTGAAAAAGTAGATACCACCGCCTATATTTGGTATAATGTAATTATCA
>OFGK01000038.1_pt1 | contig 126740 bp, 99 predicted proteins | sample 1521771 | NCBI WGS metagenome assembly OFGK01 (sample SAMEA3504088, study PRJEB24116) | mouse gut metagenome | biome: mouse gut; feature: mouse-associated habitat; material: faeces | place: Denmark | collected 2011 | reverse complement strand
CTTTGACATGACAAAGGCTTTCGCGCTGAAATTCAGCATGAAAGCCTTATTTTTTTGTTGATGAACCACACAAAAGAGAGGCTGCCTAAACTTGTTAGACAGCCTCCTTCATCTTGTCTGTAATTATCAGCGGGCCATCACCTTGGCGGTGTAACCCTGCGCGGGAACGGTCACTATGTATAGACCGCCAACGGGAAGTGTCAGACTGCGGGTTCCGCGTGCAACCTCTGCACCGGCCATGTCGTAGACAACCATTTCATCTGCAGTCGTGGCATAGAGAGTCAGTCCTTCGGCAACAACCGCAAATGCAGCATCAGCCACACCTTCCACACCTGTAACACCGGCGGTGCGCACATCAACCTCTCTCGAAGATGCCGAGTAAAGGTCGCCATCCTTGGCGCGTACAACGTAGCTGTAACCTGATCCGGGCTTCAAGCCTTTCACCTCGTGACTCAGAGCCTGACCTAAGCTTAGATCCGAATATCCCGAGAGCACATCGCGCGAATATGTCTCTCCATGCACGACCTCTATATCGTCTACCGTAACAAAACCTGTTGTACCGGTGCGCACATATTGCAGGGCGACACCGATGGTTTTTTCCGGGAACGATGTAAGTTCCACAACCGCACCTCCGGCCTCACGTTCAATCTCCACCTCTTCGAGCAGACGGCGACCGCCGGCCGTGATATAGTAAGCATATATCACGTCGTTGTCGTTAGTGTTGTTTCCACGATGCCAGAACTTTACAGAAGAGATATAGTCATCATATACGGGAGACACGACATCCGCCCCCGATGTAAGCTGGAGCGAGGGTGATTCCGCGCCATAATATCCCTTGAGTTTGTAGGTACGGCCCATGTCAGATGTCCATCCGTTGACATCATAGCCACCCTGGAATGTCGTGAAGTCGCACACATCCTTGGAACTGCCGGTAGAAACCTTGCTATAGACGGTGAGTAGGTAATCCTCCGCATCTTCGAGCGCCTCCCAGTTGGCGGTGAATGAATTCTCACCAATAGCTGTGGCATCGAGTGCAGACACTGCGTAGTCAGCAAATGTCAGCGAGGTTGTCTCTACCTGCTGTTCTGCCGAAGGCTCGGAGAGGAGCCAGTCCTTGAGGAACGCCACCGTATAATAATATGTGGTGCCGGGGTCAAGACCCTCAAGCGTAACCGACGATGCCTGACCTAAATTGCGGTTGCGGAATCCGGCCACATACTGCGGCTCGGCGGCGGCTCGTGCCGTCACACCTGCACCGGCTTCCGGACGGGTGTAGACATTTACGATAGCCTCGCTGCCCTCCACCGGAGTCCAGGTAATGGTAAATCCTTCTTTTCCGACATCTTTTGCATCGGCCTCGGCTGTGACATCGAAGGTGGCGTTGCTGCCTCCGAGCACATCAAAGGTTATGATACCGTTATTCTCCGCAATATTGGTTATGGGGAAATCCACGGCCACTCCACCCCATGTCTTCATGGCCGGATTTGTCGAAGATGAGAACTGGGTCCTCTTTGCGGTGCCGGGGAAGCAGTCACCCGAACGTGAATAATCGCTCTGCGAGCCGTCAGCCTCTTCAAGATCCACATACTGATGGGCGGCATTGTTGTTGACGATATTCTGTCTCCATATCATCTCGTCATAGTCAACGTGCCACACCAGCATGCCATGACCGGGAATATATGTATCCCATCCGGTCTGCTGGCGGTTCTCCACAAGGAAGAACTCTGTATCCTTGTCAGTGCGTATCACTCCGGCCACATTGTTGTCTACCGTGGGCAGCTCCACCGAAAGGGGGCCGTTGATTTCACGAGGCTTCATCCATCCAAGGGCATAGCGTTCGAACACGCCGTAGTTGGGAGGCGTCATGCCGTTGTTGTTGTACGGACCGTAATCGAGCACTGACCATGATCCGGGAGTGAACGAGTTTGTGTAGCTCGTGGCATAAAGGTCGGGAAGCCCCATCACATGGCTGAACTCATGTATGAACGTACCGACACCATCAGGGCGTGAGCCGGTCCATTCGTTCGTACATCCATATGTATGAACGCGGACACCATCGAAATAGAGGGCCGGATATCCGGCAGCTGTCATGTTCCATGAGTGCGGCCATACGCTGCTGGCAGATCCGCCCGAAGCCTCTCCTCGGCCGGCGTAGAATACGAATACGTTATCTACTATACCGTCCCCGTCGCGGTCATATTCCGAGAAGTCAACCTGATCGTTGAGAAGCTCGCACGCCTCCTTGACCATCTCGGCCGGACGCATGTCATTTCCATAAGAATCATTACCGCCGTAATATTTCATGGGCTGCGAGAGAGTCACCGGGCCGAACACGTCAAACTCCGGACGGAAAGCGTCTCCTGAATTGAGACGGAAATATTCAGCCGCACAGCCCGTGGCATTATAGTCGCTGAAACCATCCTCGTTGAGCATACGTGTGAAATAGTCGGCGGCATTGTAGCGGTCGCTGAATTTCACATCCTGATACTCCACGAGAATCACGATTGCCTTCTGCTCGCCATATGCCGGGAAGCGCAGCTCGGGGAAGAGTCCGTATCCTCGTTCGTAGGGAGGAGCCTCGTTGATTGAGGGTATTTTCGAGTTAGCCTTGCGCGGAGTGCTCACTTCGGCTGTCATTTCCGCCTGCATGGCAGCACGGCGTGGAGACTTGGCAGCCAGTTTGTTCAGGTTCTGTCCCATGACATTCATATCGAGGCTTGACACAAACGCGCTGGCCTCCGCGCTGCGCCGGCCCGCATCTGTCACCTTTATATCCGACACGCGGACATTGCCCGATGCATCGACATCGCCGAAATAGAAATTGCCGTCACGCTCGAAAATGGGAATGCCATCCTCGGTAAGATACTGATGGAAGAATTCGTCACCCACCAGCTGCACACGTAGTTCACTGCCGTCGGCGGTAGTAATCGTGTGTATTCCCGGTTTTGCCGGAACTGCCCATGCCGGGGCGGCACAAATGGCTGCTGCGGCTAACAGGGAGAGATTGATAAGTTGTCTTTTCATTTTGCGGTATATGTTATGAATAATGGATCCGATTGAAGTATAGCTGTCTTCCGGCCGATGTATGCTCAGATCACACCACAGATAGCCCGCGACATGAACTGACATTGGTGTCAAACCGGAATTAGAGAAACTATAACTATCATTATCTTCGCAAATATAAATCAAATCCGGCACACTTACAAATCAAGCATACATAAAAAATTAAAAAAAACAACAAACTGACACTATGAAACCACAGCCACAGTGTATCTAATACAATTGCGGCCACAATTTACTCATCATGACATTACAATACAGTTTTCGCTCCGGCTGAGTAAATGGAAAGTTGGGATGAAAGTTGCGAGTTCGCCAATTATGGTGTATATTTGCAGCCTGCAATACATATCAACCATGAAAGTCGTACTTTTTGATACCGAGGAAAGCTATCAGAATCTGCTTCCTCTTTCATATACCCGCCCGGTCGGCGCGTTCCGTGTCGGCATTGTAACAATCCGCGAGAAGTGGGAGCATTTCCTTCCGGGCTACTACTCGTTCTTGCCCAAGGAGTACCTGCGCGAGAAGTTCCCGATGCTTTGCGCCGACGATGAGGAGGCTCTGTTCATAGCGGGCGACAAGCTGCCCGACAAGGCAACCGCGCTCGAAGCCTCGCAACTGCGCCGGGGCGATGCCCTGCGCGACAGCAACGGCATATGGGCATTCCGCGGCTGTCCCGACGAGTTCCGCAAACTCAGCCCGGAGGCCGGACGCGAGAGTGCGAACGACTCACGCCGCATACGGTACGTTTTCGATGTCTTCGGAATGAACGCCGAGGAGATTGTGAATGACTTCGTATGGTACACCCGCGACCGTTCCGGCATAGCGCCCGACAGCTCCGCATGTATACTGGGCGACGCGAAACTGCCCAACGGCATGCCGGCCCTGTTTATCGAGGAGGGAGCCACCGTCGAGGCTGCCACAATCAACCTCAAGGATGGCCCGGTCTACATAGGCCGTAACGCTCATGTCATGGAGGGAAGCTGTCTGCGCGGTCCGCTCGCCCTCTGCGCCGACGCCAAGATCCGCATGGGTTCCAAGATATATGGAGGCTCCACCTTCGGCCCCTTCTGCAAGGTGGGTGGAGAGATTGACAACTCGGTGATGTTCGGTTACAGCAACAAGGCCCACGACGGATACCTCGGCAATGCCGTGATCGGCGAATGGTGCAACATCGGTGCCGGAACCAATTCGAGCAATCTGAAGAACGACTACTCCAAGATACGCATCTGGAACTACGCCAGCCAGCGGTTCATGCGCACCGACCTCCAGTTCTGCGGTCTCATAATGGGCGACCATTCCAAGGCCGGCATAAACTGCATGTTCAACACGGCCACCGTCGTAGGCGTAGGTGTCAACTTCCATGGTGCAGGATTTCCGCGACAGTTCATCCCCAGCTTCCAGAACGGCAGCCCCGAGGCCGGGTTCTCCGATGTCAGCATCGACACGTTCATGCAGGTCGCCTCACGGGTGATGAGCCGCCGTGGTCTCGAACTGACCGACATAGACCGCCACATCTTCGAGAACATCCATCAGTCAGCCTCAAAGTTCAAATAAGATTTTAAGATTCAGATAAAATTCAGGCCCCGCTCATAAAATCGAGATTTTGTGAAACGGGGCCTGAAGCGAACATAAAAACAAGCGCGGCGTCCGGTTTCACAATCGAGCGCCGCGCTGTGATTTTTTAGAAGCGTCTACTTTCACAAGCCGAACGGGGATCTTACTCAACCACTAACTTACAATTTTATATCACTATTACTAAAAGATTTTTGACTTGCCATCTTATTCTTACCGGATTTCTCCGGTTCTCTAATTCGATTGCAAATTTAATAAATAATATTCATACTTGTATACCCTGGTGCGATAAATTACCCCCCCCGATGCCAAATCGTGCATAATTATCACTATTTGACCAATTCAACATTTATTAGGTTTTGTTTATTCTAAGCAAAGTATTAACTTTGCAACCGAACAGGATGACCGCAAGAGACCAGAAAGCGTCGTGCCCCGCCGCATGAATGATTTCAATCAGTCTATCCGCAAGAACTATAAATATATAATGTACCCATGAAAAAAAACAAGGAATATCTCGACAGGCTCCGCAAGGTGATGTCGGAGAAAGGAATCGACGCATGTGTCATCTCCGGCACAGACCCTCATCAGAGCGAGCTTCCTCCGCGCCACTGGAGAGGACGTGAATGGCTGACCGGCTTCGAGTCGGAGAACGGCACCAACGGAACCGCCGTCGTCACTTCCGACGTAGCCCTCTGCTGGACAGACTCGCGCTATTTCATCCAGGCCGAGGCCCAGCTCGACGGCACCGGCTTCAAGATGATGAAGGAGGATGGACCCGGTGCGGTAGACCTCATAGACTGGCTTGTGGAGCACACCTCGGCCGGACAGAAAGTCGGCATCGACGGCATGACTTTCTCTGTGTCGTATGCACAGCGTCTCGAACAGGAGCTGAACGACAACGGCGTGACCCTCGACACAGACTTCCCGATGTTCGACTATATATATCCGGACCGCCCGGCACGCCCCACCAACAAACTCTTCATACACGACGAGAAGATTGTGGCCCAGACCGTAGATTCCAAAATCGAGGCTGTCATGACCGAGGTAAAGGCTGAGCTTGCAAACGCGATACTTGTGTCAGCTCTCGATGACCTGGCATGGATTACCAATCTCCGTGCTGCGGGCGACATCTGCTTCTCACCCATGTTCGTAGGCTTCCTCTATCTTGACGCTGAAAAGCGCGTGCTCTTCATCGACGAGGAGAAACTCACCGACGAAGTACGCGGCCACCTTAATAAATACAGAATCGAGACCCGTCCCTACGACGGAGTCAAGGAGTATGTGGAGAAGCTGCCGAAAGAGACCCGTCTTCTCATCGACCCGGCCAAGACCGCACGCGGCATCTACGACCACATCGGATGCACTACCGTGTTCGGCGGCGACGGCGTGGCCAAGCTGAAGAGCATCAAGAACGAGACCATGATCGCCAACCTCGGCACGGCAATGGAGAAAGATGGCGTGGCGCTTACCCGTTTCTTCATGATGGTGGAGCGCGAGTACCCTGCCGGCAAACTCACCGAAGTGGAGCTTGGCAAGCGTCTCCGCGCACTCCGTCTGGCCGACGAGAGCTGCGTTGACGAGAGCTTCTCCCCCATTCTCGGATGGAACGAGCATGGCGCGATCGTACACTACGAGGCTACAGCCGAGACCGACATCACAGTCGAGGGCGACGGCCTTCTCCTCGTCGATTCCGGCGGCCAGTATATATATGGTACCACCGACATAACCCGTACAGTGGCTCTCGGCACACCGACTGCCGAACAGCGTCATGACTTCACTCTTGTCATGAAGGGACACATCGCCCTTTCGAACGCCATCTTCCCCGCCGGTACAACCGGACACCAGCTCGACGTGCTCGCACGCCAGTTCCTCTGGAAAGAGGGCAAGGCATACTACCATGGCACCGGCCATGGCGTGGGCTACTTCATCAACTGCCATGAGGGTCCGCAGAACATCCGTCTCAACATCAACCCCACCCCGCTGGAACCGGGTATGATCACGAGCAACGAGCCGGGACTTTATCTTGAAGGCCGCTACGGAATCCGCTGCGAGAACCTGATCGTAACCGAGAAGTATGAGACCACCGAGTTCGGCGAGTTCCTGCACTTCCACCCGATGACTCTCTTCCCCTTCGACCGCAACCTGTTCGAGCTTGAGATCATGTCGGAAGAGGAAATCAAGTGGGTCGATGACTACCACAAGCTGGTGCGCGAGCGTCTCACCCCGCTGCTCACCGCCGAAGAGGCCGAATGGATGGCAGCCAAGACCGCACCCCTGCGCGGATAAACATGACACAATGCTGAGATAACCGTACGGTTATCTCAGCTGATTTTAACAACCAACAGGATACTAACCTTAGATAAATAACATGATCTGGAAAAGTGTAAGAGGCTTCACTCCCAAGAAGGGACGTGACTGTTTCATAGCCGACAACGCCGCCATCATCGGCGACGTGACAATGGGCGACGAGTGCAGCATCTGGTTCGGCACCGTGCTCCGTGGTGACGTGAACACCATCACCATCGGCGACCGTGTGAACATTCAGGATGGTTCCGTGCTCCACACGCTCTATCAGAAATCGACCATCGAGATCGGCAATGATGTCTCGATAGGCCACAATGTGGTGATACATGGCGCGAAAATTCATGACTACGCTCTCATCGGTATGGGCGCGATTGTTATGGACGATGCCGAGGTTGGCGAAGGTGCCCTTGTGGCGGCAGGTTCGGTTGTGCTGAGCCGCACCAAGATCGGTGCTCACGAGATGTGGGCAGGTGCGCCGGCCAAGTTTGTCAAGATGGTTGAGCCGGAGAAGGCCAAGGAGATGAACATCAAGATAGCCCACAACTATCTGATGTACTCCCGCTGGTTCACCGAGACTCCCGAGGAGGAGCAGCGCGAGAACGCACGCGAGGTCGCAGCCGAACGCGGCGAGTGACCTGCGACCGCGACCCGATAAAAATAGAGCCACCCCGCCGGGGTGGCTCTATTTTTATCGCGGTGATTTATCATGATAACTCATGGTTAATCATGATAAATCATGATGCATCACGTCGAAGCTTGTCGAAGCTTGATTTCAGCCGGTTATTTCTTGGCGGCCTTCTTGAGTTTCTTCATTTCTTTCTTGGCTTTGGCAAGTTGCTTCTGGAAGCCTTTGTCGGCGTGGAGCGAGGCCACGACGGCCGCTCCGACTATGCGTCCGGCATCGACATCGCTCTGGTAGTGCGCCCCGCAGATCACGCGGCTCTGGCCGAAGTCGTATCCGCGCTGTATGATCTCGGCCTGACGCTCCGGGTTGATTTCCGACAGCACAAGAGCCGTAGCCCAGCCAATTGCCGTGTGGCCTGAAGGATAGCTGCCGTTCTTGCGCAGACCCGGTTCGTCGTCGGGAGTGGCCGACGGTTCGTTGAAGACCATGAACGGGCGCGGACGCATATAGTGGTTCTTGGCGGTGCGGGTGGCGAGATCGCCGGCATCCTCCTTCATGTTTGTCATCAGCTTGTAGATCTCGGGAGCATTCTCAGGAGTAAGCTCGAAGCCGAATGCCTCGCTGAAGTCCCGGTCAAGCCATCCCTCGTTAAGATTGGCGTCGGTCACGGCACGACGGCCACGTTCGGTGCCCCGCATGGACTTGCCCCACGCGTACTGCTCCTTATCGTAGGCATAATGAGCCGACAGGGTGTCGGGAGGTGCAGGCAGGAAATGCTCACTGTCAACGACATCAGTAACCATGAGGTAATACTTGCCGGGATCGGTTGAATGGTCCTGCGACCAGGCGGGCAGTACTGCGCACAGTGCGACAGCCATGCAAAGTAATGATTTTTTCATAGTGGAATTGTTTTAGGGTTACACTAATAACGGTTTTACGGGCACTTTTGAAGTCCGAAAACCAAAATTTTTACGAAAATATTTTGTCAATCGCTTAACTTTAACTAATTTTGCACGCTGCAAGGCATATAGTGGCGGCTTCACCACGACAGCCTCGCGCAAGAGCCGGGAGAAATCTCCGGCTCCCCGATAACAGAATAATAAATAAAAAACAAAAAAAATTAATATTCACTAAACATGATTATCGTACAAGTTAAAGAGAACGAGAACATCGAGAAAGCCCTCAAGAAATTCAAACGCAAATTCGAGAGAACAGGCATCATCAAAGAACTTCGCGCTCGCCAGGCATTTGAGAAGCCTTCGGTGACTAACCGCAAGAAAATGGTGAAGGCGATCTACGTTCAGCAGTTGCGTCAGGCAGAGCAGTAATCCGCCTCTTTCACTTCCGACATAGCGAACATATACTGTCGGTACGACATCACGCCCGATGCCGTACCGATTTGTCGTGTCTTTAAATCAAGTTACCGAACCGGAGTCGCTCCTGAAACAAATCAGTCCTGAGTCCGGGTCAGATTACCAAAAGTAAATCATGGAGGGTCAGATCAAGCAATTCCTGTCGTATCTGGAGGTCGAGCAGCGTTGCAGCCGGCACACCGTAGGCGCCTACGGGCGAGACCTGCGGCAGTTCAACGCATGGCGCGACTCCGACGATTGCTCAACCGTGACCCCGGGCGAGATACGCGCATGGATCGGCGACCTTGCCGACGGGGGAATGGAGACTGCAACACTGCGCAGAAAAGCCCAGAGTCTCCGTGCGTTCTTCCACTGGAGGCAGAAAACGGCCGGGGCACCCTCCAATCCCGCTGCCGACATTGTTCTGCCGAAGCTGCGAAAGCATCTCCCCAACTTCATAAAGGAGGAGGAGATGGAGGCTCTTCTTGATACATCGCACGACACATTCGCTCAGGAACGCGCACACATCACACTCGCCATGCTCTACTCTCTCGGACTCAGGCAGGACGAACTCCTCACACTGACTGATGCCGACGTTGACTATCCGGGACGTGAGGTGCGTGTGACCGGAAAGAGGAACAAACAGCGGGCGGTGCCCTTGCCCGATCAGCTTGCAGAAGGAATCAGGCACTGGCAGGAGGTGCGCGATGCCCGGTACCCGCAGCTTGAGCGCCCGGCTGCCCTGATCGCCGGCCCGCACGGACACCTGTCGAAGACAGCTCTTTACGGAGTGGTGCGCGATGCACTCGCCACGGTATCGGCCGGACGCAAAAGCCCGCACACGCTCCGGCACACTTTCGCCACATCAATGATCAACAACGGAGCCGACCTCGACGCCGTGCGCGAGATGCTCGGCCATGAATCTCTGGCGACAACCCAGATATACACCCACCTCAGTTTCAACGAACTTCTGTCAAACTACCGGCACTCCCACCCCCGCGCCAGGAAGGATGAGTAGTCCAGCCAAATGAACGCACGACGCGTTCCGCCGACCCACGACAGACACACAACAGGCACTACATAGCCGTCCGAGTGTAAAAATTTTATCGGCGGAACTAACAAAGAATCCGGAATTTTTGTTTATCTTTGTAAACGGGACTGACCTCTCCGAGTCCTATAATCTCTAAAAACCTAAAGATTATGGAAGCAAAGATCAAAGCGATTCATTTCGACATCACCGACAAACTCGTGAGTTTCATCAATAAGAAAGTAGACAAACTGTCACGCCGTTTCGAGGCAATCACAGAAGTCGAGGTAACGCTCAAGGTCGTGAAGCCCGAGACCTCGATGAACAAAGAGGCCGGTGTGAAACTTATGGTACCCCCCGCTGCCGACCTGTTCGCATCGAAGACTGCCGATACTTTCGAAGAGGCCATCGACCTCTGTCTTGACGCACTGGAACGCCAGCTCGAAAAGAACAAGAACTCTTAATGGAAGAAAACAAGCCCGAACGCCGCAGTCGTAAAGACCGGAGTTCCGTTATAGGCTCGACACGCACCGGCAGGATGATGCTGTACATCCTGCTGGGGCTTGCTGTGTGCATAACCGTATTCATGGCGGTGCTCTACCCCATGGTCATGATTACCTCCGACAAGGAGGCCACCATCAGGATTCCGGCCAATGCCACCGAGCAGACCGTCCGCGACACTCTCAACAAGTATTTTGACCGGGACTACACCAACAGTATCCTGCGCATGTCGAAGCTGCGCCGTGTGAATTTCGCCACGCGTCACGGTTCATATACCATTCCTGAGGGAACCAACGCCCTTGGAGCCATGCGCAAGCTGACATCGGGTGCGCAGACTCCGGTGCGCGTAACAATAAACGGCTTCCGCAGCCTGCCGCTGCTGATCGACCGTGTGAGCCGCAAGATGGAGTTCCCCGCCGACTCGCTCACTGCCGTCCTGAATGACCGGCCGTTTCTCGCACAGTATGGTCTGACCCCGGAGAACGCCATGGCTCTCTTCATCGACGACACCTATGAGTTTTACTGGACGACATCGGCACGCGACATGGTCAAGAAGATAGGCGAGAATTACCAGTTCCTCTGGACTGACGCACGCACAAGCCGTGCAGCCGAGTTAGGACTCACCCCGGCCGGCGTGATGATAATCGCCTCGATCGTGGACGAGGAGACTAACGACCGCGACGAGAAGGGCACTATCGGACGGCTCTATATAAACCGTCTGAACAGCAACATGCGTCTGCAGGCTGACCCGACCGTGAGATTCGCGCTCGGAGACTTCACCATACAGCGCATCACCAACGCCGACCTGAAGAAAGAATCACCCTACAACACGTACCTGCACGACGGGCTTCCTCCCGGTCCGATACGCACCACGAGCGACGACACCGTGAAGCGCATTCTCGACAGCGAGCCAAGCAACTACCTGTACATGTGCGCCAAGGAGGATTTCTCCGGCAGCCACAATTTCGCTTCGACCTACAGTGAGCATATCGAGAACGCGATACGCTATCAGGCTGCCCTCGACAGGCAGGGAATAAAACGCTGATCCAACTGACATACAGACTGCTCATATGCCTTCTTTTACTGCTCCCGCCAGCCTTGGCGCGGGGCGGTTTCGACGTGGACACAGCTCTGGGACTCCAGCTCGACACGGAAGCTGACGCCATTCCCGCCGACAGCCTCAAAGCACCTGAGAGACTTGATTATGACTGGCGCATACTTGCCCTTACACGGCGGCTCGACATAAAAGACACTACAGTCAGGTATCCGAAATTCATAGACTTCTGTCTCCGCACATACCGTTGGGCAGAGCGTACTTTCAACACCTATGACCCGGAATACGTGAGCGGTACCGGCAAGCACGGCAAGGTCCGGCTCGTGACCGACAACTGGACAGACTCGTACTATTTCCGATTCGAGGATGGCAACCCTCTCTTCATGGTCAGCAACCTGTATTCGAATATCGGTGTCCAGGCCAACTACTCCATCCTCGGCATCAGTTTCTCAATCGAGCCGAACACTGCGTTCTCCGGTCAGGTTTCCCACCACAAGAAGATGGGATTCTCGTTTTCATGCGCGCGCCTGTTTGCCGAGGCTTATTACTGGAAAAACACCGGTGGGTCCGTGATACGCAAATTCGGCAACGAGGAAAAGAAGAAGTTTGACAACATCGCGTTCGACGGCCTCAGCTTCAGGGCATACGGTGTGTCGGGCTTCTATGTGTTCAATTACAAGAAATTCAGCTATCCGGCTGCATATAACCTCTCGAACTACCAGCTCAAGAGCGCCGGCTCCTGGCTGCTCGGCGCGTCGGGTACATTTTATTATTGTAATTTCGACTTCACCAAGCTCCCCGAAGAGGTGAAGGAACAGACAATTCTACCGGCCGACAACTACAGTCTGAACTACAATTCGGTCAACGTCATGGGTGGCTATTCCTACAACTGGGTTATGAACCGGCATTTCCTGTTCAACATCACAGCGCTGCCCGGGGTGGGAATATCATTCTCGTTCGACGATTCTTCGGAAGGACGGCACAACCTCATATCGATGGCCATGAAAAACATGGCGTCGCTCACCTACATAAACAGACAGTTCTTCATAACGGGCAATGCCAACTTCACGGGCAATTTCTATCTCACCAAAACCGTCGGCTTCATGTCGGGCATAGTGAACTTCCAGGTATCGACCGGAATACGATTCTGACTCGGGCGTCCGTTATCTATTCAGCCCGAAGAGCAATAAAATGTTTGCATATGGATAATTGTATCACAGACGAGAAATACATGAGGCGCGCCCTGCAGCTTGCAGCCAACGGCGCGGGCCACACTTCTCCCAACCCGATGGTCGGCGCGGTTATTGTCAGCCCGGACGGACGGATAATCGGAGAGGGATGGCACCGGAAATGCGGTGAGGCGCACGCCGAAGTCAATGCAATGCGCAGCGTGGCCGACTGCGACCGTTATCTCATACCGGAGTCCACGATGTATGTCACCCTCGAACCATGCTCGCATTACGGCAAGACTCCACCCTGCGCCAAGATGCTTTGCGAGCATCACATCCGCCGCGTGGTGGTCGGCACCGGCGACCCGAACCCGAAGGTGGCAGGCCGCGGCATCGGTATGCTGCGCGAGGCCGGAATTGAGGTAACTGAAGACTGTCTGCGCGACGAGTGCCGAGCAATCAACGTGCGGTTCTTCACGTCGCAGATACACAAACGTCCATGGATATTGCTGAAATGGGCCGAGACCTCTACCGGTGCCATGGCGAACCCTGACGGCACCCCGCTCGCTATATCCACACCTCTTACCTCCGCTTTCATGCACCGCGAACGCTCCATGTGCGATGCCATAATGGTTGGGACCGGAACTCTGCTGTCGGACAACCCCGCGCTCACCAACCGGCTCTGGCCAGGAAACAGCCCGAGACCGGTGCTGTTCCGTTCCGCACGTCTCGAAGACCCGGAGGTGAGGGAAAGGCTGAAAGTATTCGGACGCGACCCGATAGTGCTCGATCCGGGGAAAAGTCTTGAGGAGAACATGCACCTGCTTTTCAGCGAACATGGAGTGACATCGCTCATGGTCGAAGGGGGCCGCACACTGCTCGACAGCTTCCTGCAAGCCGGTCTGTACGACAGAATCCGCGTCGAGACTGCCTACCCGCGTCGCCATACTCCGTATTGCTCCGGGATAACCGCCACAACGGTTGACTGACAAGTACTGAAATCAGTGCTAAAATTCCTTAAAAAACATTTTCTATTGTATTTATAGCGACAATTTCACGGATAAATGCTAAATTTGCAAGTTGAAAAGAAACGGTCGTGACGCAAACCTGACTGCGGAACGTCCCGACGCTTATGGCGGCCACAGCGGCAAGTCCGCGCCAACCGTCTATTAATGAACATATTGAGACTGTGAAATATAAAAGTTTTCTTTCCATATCAGGAATAGCGGCTGCGATAATGTTTGCAGGCGCGTTTTCGTCATGTAACAAGGACTCTGACTCCGAGTCTTTTGTGGTCGCGCCGAATCTTGCCGTGACGGCATTCTCGCTCAAGGCTGACGCAAAGAATCCGGGACTCGACTCGGCCTATTTCTCAATCGACCTGGAGCATGGTGTAATCTTCAACGCCGACTCTCTCCGCAAAGGGACAAAGGTTGACAAGGTTGTTGCCACAATAACCTTCGCGAGCGAGGTCAGCGAGGCTGTGATCGAGATGTCGGGCGGAACTACCCGCGAGGGTGAGATTGATTACCGCACAAACCCGACTGACTCGATCGACTTCACCGGCGACGTGTTCCTGCATGTGAAAGCCGACGATAACAAGATGAGCACCACTTACCGTCTGAAGGTCAATGTACACAATACCGAGTCAGACATGCTCTACTGGGATGAGATGGCAAAGGCTACCCTTCCCTCGCGTCTCGGCTCGCCGCGCAGCCAGAAGACTGTTCAGGTGGGAGAGACGACTGTGTCGCTCATTGAGGAAAACGACGGCACATACACGGTCTCGACTTCAGATGACCTTGTGGCGTACACCTGGTCGAAGCATGAGGTGACTTTCCCCTTCATACCCGATGTCAGGACCTTGACGGCTACTGATGACAAGCTCTGGATTCTTGACACCGACGGCAATCTTTACAATACTCCCATCGACAATATGGCATGGACCTCAACGGGTGAGAACTGGATTACGATGATAGGCAGCTACACTGACTCGGTTATCGGACTCCGCTCGGTGAACGGCACTGTCTCGTTCGCCCAGTATCCTCTCACCAATCTCAACGAGAAGGCTATACCTGAAGGTTTCCCGGTGAGCGGCATGTCTAATTTCGTGACACTTGCCAACAAGTGGACCTCTTCGCCGGTAGCGTTCTTCGTAGGAGGACGTTGTGCTGACGGCTCGCTCGCCGATGCCACATGGGCTTTCGACGGTGCGGAGTGGGTAAAGCTCGGCGAAGGCGGACTCCCGGCTCTGGAAGGTTCGTCGGTGATACCTTATTACAACTACCGTCCGGCCGCATCGGGCAACACCATGATTGAATATGAGGTGTGGATGCTCGTCGGCGGGAAGAAGAGCGACGGTTCTTTCAACCGTACGGTCTACGTATCTTACAACAACGGTGTGAACTGGGCTGAGGGTTCCTCGTCGCTCCAGCTCCCCGAGTCGATACCGGCCATGACGGGCTGCGACAATGTCGTTGCAGACCGCAGCATGTCGGCAAACCTTTCGGACGCATGGACACGTGCGAGCCGTCCGCGCCGCATAAGCTATGAGCTTGACGGCGACATAATCAGATGGGGATGTCCCTACATATACCTCTTCGGTGGCGACTCGCCTCAGGGCGGTCTCTACGACTCGGTATGGCAGGGCGTGCTGACACGGCTCACATTCACTCCCATAATCTGATATGGCAAGCCGCAGCCTCGGCCAAGAGCCCGCGCATGACATAACAAACATAAGAACGGAGAACATAGACATTTGAGAAAAGCAATCAAGATACTCATGGTCCTCGTGGCCGCATTGGCCGGGCAGTCCCGGGCACTGGCGCAGGAAGACTACCGGTTTGACATCGGCGGCGGTATCGGCATGACCGGATACCTCGGCGACGCCAACTCGGCAAATCTGTTCCAGAACCCGAGCTGGGACGTGGAGCTGCTGTTCCGCTACATAGCCAATCCGCGCATAAACTGGAAGACCAACTTCTATGTGGGTGGCCTGCGGGGAGATTCGTCGCAGATGGACAATGTGTTCCCCGACGGCAACAACTTCAAGTTCTCGACCACATTCTACGAACTGAGCGAGCTCTTCGAGTTCCACTTCTTCAACTATGGAATGGGCGAGACTTACCGCAGGCTGAAACGCTGGACACCCTACATCACCGCCGGACTCGGTCTGACCGCATGGTCGGTCGACGGCAAAGGTGGCGCGGCGTTCACCATTCCTCTTGGAATCGGCTTCAAGTTCAAGCCCGCGCTCAGATGGAACCTCGGACTGGAGTTCCTGATGAAAAAGACATTCAGCGACCGTCTGGACGGAGCCGCACTCTCCGACCCTCTCGGCATAAAGAGCGAGTTCATGAAGAACACCGACTGGTATTCGACACTGACCCTCACCATAAGCTACGAGTTCAGCAAGCGTTGCGCCGTGTGCAACTACAAGGATTGACAACGCACCTAACCGACAGAACATGGACAGAACAGAAGAACTGACATCAAGACTCAACATGACGCGGATGCCGCGCCACGTTGCCATCATAATGGACGGTAACGGACGCTGGGCCCGCGAACGCATGAAAGGGCGCAGCGAAGGCCACGCGGAGGGCGTCAACAGCGTGCACAACATCACCAAGTACGCCTCTGACCTCGGCATAGGATACCTGACGCTCTACGCCTTCTCTACCGAGAACTGGAACCGTCCGGCTCCTGAAGTCGAGACACTGATGTATCTTATCGGCTGGGCAATCCGCAAGGAGACACCCGAGCTGGTGGCCAACAACGTGCATATAAATCTTCTCGGCGAGATTGACCGTCTTCCCGAGGAGGTGCGCCGCGATCTTGAGGCCGGACGCGAGGCAACAGCCCATTGCACCGGTCTCAACCTGAACCTCTGTCTGAGTTATTCGTCGCGATGGGAACTGACACGCGCCATGCTCATGATTGCCGAAGAGGCCGCACGCGGCGAGATCTCCGCCGATATGGTCAACGAGGAAACCGTCAGCTCGCACCTCTCCACAGCCGGGATTCCCGACCCCGACCTGCTCATCCGCACCGGCGGAGAGCAGCGCATAAGCAATTTCCTGCTCTGGCAGATAGCATATAGCGAACTATATTTCACGCCTGTTCTCTGGCCCGACTTCGGGCATGAGGCCTTTCTTGAGGCACTGGTAGACTATCAGGGCCGTGAGAGAAGATTCGGCAAGACCTCCGACCAAGTGAAGGAGGAGAAACAAAACTGATTCCGCACCACGAAACATCTATGAAACATATCAGGAAAATAATCCTTACCCTGGCTCTGCTTCCGGCCGTCACAGCCGCCGCACTCGACATCAAGCTGACCGACCCGACGGTACCCGTCGATACGGTCTATCATCCCGATGTCATCTATTCTCCGATTCCCAAGACCTACGAGATTGCGGGAATCGACGTGACCGGCATTCCGGAGTCTGACAATTATCTGATCATCGGTTTCTCCGGACTCTCGATCGGCGACAAGATCGACGTGCCGGGCGATGCCATAACCGATGCCGTGAAACGCTTCTGGCGCCAGGGTCTCTACTCCAAGGTGGAAATCAATGTGGTGAAGAGCGCAGGCGACAAGATATGGCTTGAGATTGCTCTCCAGCGTCAGCCCCGTATGTCGGAAATGACTTTCGAGGGCGTGAAGGGTGGCGAGAAGAAAGACATCACCGAACGTCTCGGCATGGTGTCGGGACAGCAGCTTACTCCCAACATCATCGCACGCGCCAAACAGATTATCGAGGATTATTATTCCAAGAAGGGTTTCAAGAACGCTGAGGTTAAAATAGTCCAGCAGCCTGACCTCTCGAAAGAGAACCAGGTTATTCTCAACGTGCGTGTGAACCGAAATAACAAGGTCAAGGTCCATAAGATATATATCGACGGCAATGAGGTGCTCTCCGACCGCAAGATCAAGCGCGTCATGAAGAAGACCAATGAGAAGAATGACATTCTCAAGATTTTCAGCCAGAAGAAATTCGTGGACCGAGACTTCGAGGATGACCGCAACCGTATTATCGAGAAGTACAACGAGCTTGGTTACCGCGACGCGAAAATCACCCATGACTCTGTTGCGAAGTACGATGACGGAACGGTCGATGTGTTCCTGACCGTAGATGAAGGAAAGAAATATTACATCTCCGACATATCATGGGTGGGTAACACCATCTACCCCACCGAGACGCTCAACACCCTGCTCGGCATATATCCCGGCGATGTCTATAACCAGAAATACCTCAACAAGCGTACGCAGGAGGATGATGACGCCGTGTCGAACCTCTATCTCGACAACGGTTACCTCTTCTTCCAGCTCGTGCCTATCGAGGAGAGTGTCAAGGGTGACAGCGTGGCCCTCCAGATGCGTGTCATCGAGGGTCCGCAGGCCCGCGTGAACCGTGTGATCATCAACGGTAACGACCAGCTTTACGAGAAGGTTATCCGCCGTGAGCTGCGCGTGCGCCCGGGCGAGCTGTTCTCTAAGAGCGACCTCATGCGTTCTGCCCGTGAGATTGCGGCTTCAGGCCATTTCGACCCTGAGAACCTCGACATCCGTCCTGAGCCTAACGAGAATGACGGTACGGTTGACATTCTTTTCAACCTGACTTCCAAGGCCAACGACAAGATTCAGCTCTCGTTCGGTTGGGGACAGACCGGTCTGACGGGACAGGTTGCCCTGTCGTTCTCAAACTTCTCGATGAAGAACCTCTTCAACCCGAAGAGCTACAAGGGTATCATTCCGCGCGGTGACGGCCAGACATTCTCGATCTCGGCACAGACCAACGCGAAGTATTACCAGAGTTACTCTATATCGTTCTTCGACCCGTGGATTGGCGGCAACCGCCCGAACTCGCTTGCGGTCTCGGTTGACTTCAGCCGCTCGACCGGTATCAACTCCCAGTTCTACAACAACCTCTGGTCGAACGCATATCAGAGCGCTATCTACAACACCTACTCTTACAACACCAACTATTCGAGCTACGCCATCCAGAATGCGTATGACCCGAACAAGGTGCTCCAGTTGGCTGGTGTGACTGTCGGTTTCGGTACGCGTCTCAGCTGGCCTGACGACTATTTCCAGTTCCAGGCAAGCCTCGGCTACCGCTGGTACTACCTCAAGAACTGGGATTACCTCTACTACATGCGCAACGGTACGTCGAACTCTCTCACTCTCGGCCTGACTCTGTCGCGTTCGAGCATCGACAACCCCATCTATACGCGCCGAGGTTCCTCTTTCTCGGTTGACCTGACCATGACTCCCCCGGCAAATCTCTTCGGCCGCAAGGACTGGAAGACACTGTCGGAGCTGTCGAGCTACAACAATACCGACTCCCAGTCACGCGAGGCCGCCCGCTCACAGCTGTACCGCTGGATCGAGTATTGGAAACTCCGCTTCAAGAGCAAGACATTCACCCCGCTCACCGACCCCGACGGCAAATGGACACTCGTGCTCATGACCCGCGCCGACTTCGGTCTTATCGGCAGCTGGAACAAGTATATCAAGACACCGTTCGAGACATTCTACTTCGGTGGTGACGGTATGACCGGTAACTATACCTATGCAACCGAGACTATCTCGATGCGTGGTTACGAGAACGGTCAGTTCACACCGAACGGATATGAAGGTTACGCCTATGGCAAGTTCACTTTCGAGCTCCACTTCCCGTTCCTTCTCCAGCCCTCGACCACAATCTACGCGATTGCGTTTGCCGAGGCCGGTAACTGTTGGACAAGCGTGTCGGACTTCTCTCCCTTCAACCTGAAGCGAAGTGCCGGTGTCGGTGCCCGTGTGTACCTCTCGATTCTCGGTTACCTCGGTATTGACTGGGCGTACGGTTTCGACAAGGTATGGGGACAGCGCGGCGGCAGCCAGATTCACTTCGTGCTCGGCCAGGAGTTCTAACCTTCTGCCCACAGACAGGACGGCAGCCACATTCACTTCGTGCTCGGCCAGAAGTTCTGATCCAAGGGTCACAGACGGGACGGCAACCCCGGAATCGTCCGCCAATAAACCTTTTATGCTTAATCCGTGTCTTATAGACAAGTGGAATTTAAAAATGAAAGATATGAAGAAAATATTCATAACGCTCGTTGTGGCTGTGGTGGCCACCCTGAGTGCCTCGGCGCAGAAATTCGCGCTCGTCGATATGGAGTACATACTCCGCAACGTACCCGCCTATGAGATGGCCAACGAGCAGCTCAATCAGGTAAGTCTTCGCTGGGAGAAAGAGGTCAACGAGGTCACAAAAGAGGCCGAGACCATGTACAAGAACTATCAGGCCGACATGGTGTTCCTGACCGATGACCAGAAGAAGAAACGCGAGGAGGAGATTGTGGCCAAGGAGAAAGAGGCCACCGACCTCCGCTACAAATATTTCGGTCCCGAGGGAGAGCTTTACAAGAAGCGTCAGGCTCTTATGAAGCCGATTCAGGAGGATGTCTACAATGCCGTCAAGGCCGTATCGGAAGAGAAGGGCTATCAGGCCATCTTCGACCGTGCCTCGTCGCAGAGCATCGTGTTCGCATCGCCCCGCATCGACGTCAGCAACGAGGTTCTCGCCAAGCTCGGCTACTCGAAATAACCCCGATTAACCGAGAGCAATCCCGATTAATCTCGATTACCCCCGGTAAATCCCGACAATAATTAATCTAACACATAAATTTAAAAATGTTAAAGAAAGTTCTTTTGGCAGTCGCACTCATGCTGCCCATGTTCGGTGCTTCGGCACAGACTCTGAAGGTTGGTCTCGTTGATACAAACGCAATCATCCAGGCCATGCCCGACACTCAGGAGGCTCAGAAGAAAGTAGCTGATGCTTCGAAGAAATATGAGGAGGAATACGCACGTCTCGGCGAGGAGATGCAGAGAATGTACGATGAGCTCTCCAAGATGGACCAGAACGAGCTTGCAGCTATCCGCGAGCGCAAGACCAAGGAGTTCCAGGACTATCAGGTGAAAGTGCAGAACTTCGAGCAGAGCGCACAGCAGGATCTCCAGCGCATGCAGCAGGAGCTTCTCGGCCCCATCTTCCAGAAAATCAAAGCTGCCGTAGAGTCTGTAGGCAAAGAGGGTGGCTACGGAATGATCCAGGACTACAACCCCCAGCAGACCCTTTACTTCGCAGACCCCGTGGTTGACGTAACCCCGCAGGTTAAGTCAAAACTCGGCATCCAGTAACATTGCCGAAGCAATAACTGCGGCCCGATGCAATGGCAACCGCCCACGACGAGCCGCAAAAACAAATATCAGAGCCGGAATCCTCGCAGATTCCGGCTTTTTTATTAACTTTGTTGTTTAATTGCTGAGGCCACCTGATGCTCCATGATTAATCGGGATCAATCGGGATTAACCGTGATTAATCGGGAGTAATCTTGTTTACACCTCGCCTCTTTATTTCAATCAAGACCCTATATGGAACACACTGCCGGAAAAATCGGAGTTTTCGACTCCGGATATGGAGGCCTGACGATTCTCAAGGAGATGCGCCGGGCTCTCCCCGATTATGACTACCTGTATGTCGGCGACAACGCACGTGCCCCTTATGGTACCCGCAGCTTTGATGTCGTCTTTGACTTCACGCGTCAGGCCGTGGAGGAACTTTTCCGCCGTGGCTGCCATCTGGTCATCCTGGCGTGCAACACGGCCTCGGCCAAGGCTCTCCGGTCCATCCAGCAGCATGTGCTTCCGGTCGGCTATCCTGACCGTCGTGTGCTCGGCGTGATACGTCCCACTGTCGAGGCTGTCGGCGAAATAACCCGCACACGGCATATCGGCCTCCTTGCCACCCCCGGCACTGTACGGAGCCATTCTTACCGCATGGAAATCGAGAAGCTGTATCCCGAAATGAAGATTACCGAGACAGCATGTCCCATGTGGGTGCCGCTCATAGAGGAAGGGGAGGCATACGGAGATGGCGCCGACTACTTCGTAAAGAAATATATCGATGCCATCATGACGGAAGACCCGGAAATTGACACCCTTCTGTTAGGGTGCACCCACTACCCTATCCTGCTTCCCAAAATCGAGAAGTACGTACCCGAGGGCGTGCGCGTCATAGCCCAGGGGGGCATTGTCGGCGACAGCCTGGCTGACTACCTGCGCCGCCATCCCGAGATGGACGCACGTTGCTCAAAAAATGGCACTGTCGAATTCCTCACTACCGAGAACGCTGCAATCTTCGACCGTCTTGCGTCGTTATTCATGGAGACACCGGTCGAGTCAACGCGAATCACGCTCTGACCACGGGAACTACATAAACGGATTCCTGAATCTCATCTGATGTAAAATCACGGATTACGTTTCTTAAATCAATACTTGGAAATGGAAACATCAATAAAAGAAAAAATAAAAGGCCTCACTTCATCTGAGGCCATAGAAATACTGAACGTGCATATCGAAGCTCATCCCGACGACGAGGTGGCCTTGACCATGCGGGGCATAAAATATTGGGGAGCGGGCAAACGAGCTCTCGCCATAAACGACTATCTCGCAGCCATACGCATCAACCCGGAAAGCAACGCGCGCGAGGCCCTCAAAGCTGCCAATGAAATTTTGGACTATCGCAACACTGATCTTTACAATCCCTGACCGTCGTTGCCGAGGAAAGTGCAGACGAACCAACCGCTGACGACGGACGACGCTCGCCGTAGAGCATGAAGGGCTGCTCATAACACCAGCCACGGGTGGCGTTGCGTATGTACAGACGTGTCAACCCACGCTCGCCACGTGTGCGCCACCGCAACTCGCCATATACCTCCGTCAGGTCACTGACATTGCAGAGCGAGAAATCAGCGATGGTGCGCCAGCCCTGCTGCATGTTGACGATGCGGACAAATATCCTGTCGCCATATCTGATGGGTCGTGCCTCACGCTGCACGGGCGCCGGACGACGTTGCCCGTATTCAAACGAGCGGCGTACCCCGGGAACACCTCCGTAATAATCTCTTCTTGCCGTTGCCGGCGCGGTTGCCATTCTTTCCATATCCTAATCCATTTATGTTTGTATTGCAAAATTATCAGGAAGCACTGCGGAATCTTGGCATCAATATATTAACAAATGTAAATAAAAGTAAAAATTTATTTAATCATGATTAAAAGCGGGCAATTATGATTAAATTTGCAATTCAAAATAGCACGGACACCAAGGGCGGCAGTTGAGCCGCTGCGGTTCCGGAGGTTTGCAGAAATGGTGGAATGGTAGACACGAGGGACTTAAAATCCCTTGCCCGATGAGGGCGTGTGGGTTCGAGTCCCACTTTCTGTACAAATCGCATGATCCTTTGCTGCCCCGGCGGCAGAGGATTTTAATTTATCGGCTTGTCAACAAGATCAGGCCTCACGCCTCAGTCACAATTCAAACTTTTGTTCCACAGATGCAGTCGCAGAATCTTGAACTCACACAGAAAATCGGCATCCGGCTCTCCCAGCAGCAGCTGCGCTTCGTGCGTATGCTTGAGCTGAACGCACCCGAGCTGGACGAGGCTGTGGAACGCGAGCTTGAGGATAACCCGGCCCTTGGAGTGACCGAGGAAACCACGGAGGAGGATACCCGCCGGTATCCGGCTTATGTGCCGCGCCAGCCACGCGATGACTACCAGTTCTCTCCCGCCGACGAGACTGAGAATCTGTATGACCAGCTGCTCTCTCAACTTTCGGAAAGAAAACTTGATGCCAAGGTCGAGACGGCCGCACGCTTCATAATCGGCAGCCTTGACTACAATGGATACCTGCACCGCTCTCTGCGCGACATCGTTGACGACCTGGCCTTCGGTCCGGGTGTCGAGGTATCTATGGCCGAGGCCGAAGAGGCGCTGAAAGCAGTCAGAAGCCTCGACCCTCCGGGAATCGGAGCGGCAGACCTGCGCGACTGCCTGCGGATGCAACTGGAGGCTATGCCCGCGTCGGAGGTGCGCGATAATGCCCTGCGCATCATCAACGACGCCTACGAGGCGTTCACCATGAAGCACAAGCACCGCGTGATGTCGCTTCTCAAACTCGACGCTGATGACGCCGGTGCCGCCCTCGACCTGATTCTGACGCTCAATCCTAAACCGGGAGCTGCGCTCGGCAACGATCCTTCGGCCGGATCGAACGTCATAGTGCCCGATTACGTTGTCAATATCGAGGATGGCGAGATAACTATCTCGCTCAACAATCATATACCGGAGCTGCGCGTGGAGCAGAGTTTCGAGCAGGCCATGCGCAATCTGGAACGCACCTCGCGCGGCAAGCCGAAGAAAGGTTCTGAATTTATAGTGACCCGCTATAACGACGCACGCGATTTCATACGCATCCTCACGCAGCGGCAGCAGACCATGATGCAGGTCATGACAGCGATTGTCAAGATTCAGGAGGAATATTTCCGCACCGAAGACGTTTATCGTTTAAAGCCCATGATGATCAAGACCGTGGCAGACATGACCGGACTCGACATGTCGGTCATATCGCGGGTCACTTCAAACAAGCATGTGGCTTTGCCATGGGGCATCTTCCCGCTCCGCTTCTTCTTCAGCGATACAATCGGCGAGGAAAAAGAGGGTGGCGACGCTGCGACCAACCGCAAGATCGAGGCCAGCATAGTCTCCCTGATCGAGGCCGAGGACAAGAGGCATCCCCTCTCCGACCGGAAAATCATGGAGGAGATGCAGGCTCAGGGCTATGACATATCACGCCGCACGGTGGCGAAATACCGCGACCGTCAGGGAATCCCGGTGGCGCGACTGAGAAAGGAGATGTAGAGAAGTCTACTCATATTAATTGATAAACTAACACATACGCAATATGTTGAAGAAAATATTCCAGGCAGTGGCGATAGTGGTGCTCACATCGGTGACAGCACTTCCTCTCGGAGCAGTGACCGACAAGGAGATGGAGGAAGCCCGCGCGATAACGGCGAAAGCCTATCTGCGTTACGCCAACGATGGTTCCGGCTATCTCGATGAGGTCTCGGCAAAAACAATGTCGGAGCTCAACTCCAAGCTCAAGGCGAAGGAGAAGGAAAATATAAAGGCTTTCAATTCGGTGAAGGTACCTACCGACTATGCCTCGTGGGACAAGGAAAAGCTCGTCGAGTTCTGGGCGGTGACTTTCTTCACCTCCCCCTCGCTCGATGCCAAGGGCAAGGCTGCCAAGAGCCGTGTGCGCAAGCAGATTTCGGCCATGAGCATCGCGGCTCCGGCCAAGAAAGAGGAACCGAAGGCTGAGGAACCGAAACCGGCTACCGAAGCTCCTGCACCGGCCTCAGAGGCTGATGCAGCCGTGGCAGGTGCCGAATCTGAAGTCGCCCCGACAGCTGCCGAAGCCGCACAGACTCAGGAGGAGATTCTTACTGACCAGAACGCCATCGAGAAGGATGCCGCCGATGCTGCCCCAACCACACCGGAGGAACAGAGCCACACATGGGTGTATGTGCTGGTACTCGCCATTCTGGTGGCAGTAGTTATATGGCTTGTGGTTTATGCTGCCAATCTCATGAAGCGCCAGCCCGGCTCTGACGAGGAGGGAGTGCAGGGTAGCGCCGACACTCAGGAACTCCGCGAACAGGCACGCAAGGCCATCGCCAAGAAGAATGAGGAGATTGAGGAACTGCATCGCCGTCTTCAGGCAGAGGAGAGCAAATCGGCCGACCTCGGCATGGAGCTTGAGCGCATGAAGCTCGACCGCAGCCGTCAGGAGGAGAAACTTGCCCAGCTCCGCGAGGAAATCAATGACTTGACGCGCCGCCTTGGAGCTGCATCTACAGCCGCTGCCGCACCACGCCGCGAACCCGTACGTGAACGTGAACCGGAGCGAGAACCGGTCCGCGAGACCGTGCGCCGCGAACCTGAGCGTCCTGTACGCCGTGAGCCCGCACCGGAAGAGAAACCGATTCTCAAGGTAATTTACTTGGGGCGCGCAAACGCACGCGGCATCTTTGTCCGTGCCGACCGACGCATAAATGCAGGCAACACCATATACCGTCTCGACACCAACGACGGCCTCGTAGGAACATTCCACGTCGTAGATGAGCCGGAAGTTGTGGATGTCGCACTCTCCAACCCCGCCGAATATCTGGGACATGGCTGTTCAGGAGAAGACCTTGAGGACACTGCCGGAGTGACCCGTATCGTGACCGAAAGCGCAGGAACCGCCATCTTCGAGAACGGTTACTGGAAGATACTCCGCAAGACAAAAATCCGCTACGAATAAACGCCAAGACCGTCCAATACAGCAATAACGGCTGCGAATAAGCGTTTTTATTTGGAAAATAGCGCGAAACTTATTAACTTTGCACTGCAAAGGCCCTGATGGCGGAATCGGTAGACGCGCTGGTCTCAAACACCAGTGGAGCAATCCGTGCCGGTTCGACCCCGGCTCAGGGTACAGAAACGACATGACTTTATTGAGTCGTGTCGTTTTTTTCAGATAGACATGCTTCATTACCCCGCGTGTCAGTTTTAAGGTAGAAGTAATCAATATGGCACATACAGCGATTGACAACAGTCAGAGACTTAAGGAACTTGGTACAGCACCGATTGGCAAACTCCTTTTGAAGTACAGTCTTCCCGCAGTGGTCGGGACGGTTGTCAGCGCGGTCTACAACATCGTTGACTCGATTGTGATCGGACATGCCATCGATGACCCGAATGTTGTGGCCGGTATGGCCATCACTTTCCCGGTCATGAACCTTGTCACCGCCCTCGGTATGCTCGTCGGAGCAGGTGCCGCGACACGCGTGTCGATTGTTATGGGACAGAATGACAGACGTGTAGCCGAGATTATTCTCGGCAACTGCGTGCAGCTCACCATAATCTTCGGTCTGCTCTACGTGATAGGCTTCTCCTTCTTTCTCGACCCGCTGCTCCGGGCATTCGGAGCTTCGGACAACTCACTCCCCTACGCACGCGAGTTCCTGCAATGGGTGCTCCCCGGCATGGTGCTGATGAACCTGACATTCTCCTACAACAATGTCATGCGTGCCTCCGGTTATCCGGCCAAGGCAATGTACACCAACATGATCGGTGCCGTGCTCAACGCCATCCTCGCTCCGCTGTTCCTCTTCGGATTCCACTGGGGCATACGCGGCGCGGCAATCGCAACCGACCTCTCGATGCTTGTGACCGCCACATGGGTCATGAGCCACTTCTTCAACAAAAACAATACCCTCCACTTCGCCAAAGGCACCTTCAAATTCAACTGGCCGATTATCAAGGGAGTGTTATATATCGGCATGGCGCCGTTCCTTATCAATGTGGCCGGATCCGGCATAAACGCCATAATCAACAACACACTTGTCAACTACGGCGGAGACAACGCCGTGGCAGCCGTTGTCGTGTTCAACCGATACATGACCGTATTTGTCTTCATCATCATAGGCATCTGCCAGGGTATGCAGCCAATCGTCGGCTACAACTACGGATCAGGACGCTTCAAGCGACTGTTCCGCACATTCTGGATGGCTGCCATTACAGCACTCTGCTTCACCACCCTCGGCTCACTTCTCAGCGTATTCAACCCCCGTCCGATAGCCGCGATGTTCATGCAGGATGAAGAGCAGATACAATGCGCCATCAACTGTCTGCGAATCACGATGCTGACATTCTGGATGGTCGGTTTCCAGATAGTTACCACCAACTTCTTCCAGGCGCTCGGCATGGCCGGCAAGGCGGTATTCCTGTCTCTGACGCGCCAGATAATCTTCATGATACCACTGCTGATAATACTCCCTCCCCTGATGGGCTTGAACGGAGTCTGGAGCGCCTTCCCGATCAGCGACCTTGCAGCAACCATCACCGCCGCCATCCTACTGAGCGTCCAGATGCGCCGCATCTCCCGCAAATCCGAACAGATGCGCACCCAGACCCCCACCCAGATCGAGCACGACCTCTGACCCCTCCCACCCTCCCATCTTCGCTAAAGCTCAGAACCTGAACAAAAAGCAAAGCCGCCCTTAATCGAACAAGCGATGAGCAAGAACTACCGGGCCAAATGGCATGACTACCGGGCAAGGTGCATCTACCACCTCACCCTGATGAAAAGCCCGGAGTCACCCTACTTCGGTCAATTGGCCGGTGACTGCAAGATTCCGATTGGCCAGTTGGGCAGTCCCTACGTCATAGCCTCCCCACTTGGAGCTGCAATCAAACAGACCTTGCGCAGCCTCAGAACCATTCACCCTGCTCTCCGTCTTTACCAATACGCCCTGATGCCCGACCATCTACACCTGCTGCTGAGTGTTGAATCGGAATTAGATGAAATCTTAGGAAGAAAAATCGCGATTTTCAAGCAACAGGTCCATTCCGCCACAGGTCTTACATCCGTGTTCGAATCCGGTTTCAACGACCAGATCCTAAAGCCCGACCGAAATCTGAATGTAATTTTCGACTATATCCGGGCCAACCCGTACCGTCTCGCGGTACGCCTTCAGAATCCGGAATTTTTCCGCCGCAACGTCGCCCTTGTCATCAACGGTATTCCGTGCAAGGCATATGGAAACACCCAATTACTGAGCAATCCCTTCATAGAACAGGTGGTCGTACACAGAGCTGACAACGATTCCACATTCAACAGCAGCAAGGAAAGATGGTTCCACACGGCAGCCAATGGAGGCATCCTCGTATCACCATTCATAAGCAAGCGCGAGAAAGAGATAAGAGACGGAGCCGAAGAACTCGGAGGCCGCTTCATACTGATAACCGAGCGCCCCTATTCCGACCGAGAAAAGCCCACAGGCCGAGACTTCGAATTATGCACCCAAGGCCGGATGCTGATAATATCCCCGGCCCAACCCCTGACCTTCAGCCGCGCCGCCTGCCTCCAAATGAACTCCCTCGCACAAGCAATTTCTTCCGCCAATACGATACAATTCATTTGAAAAATCGAATCATATCATAAAAAGATATTTAACGGAAGTAATATTCAGGATAGATATCATTTAGACTTTTGCCATTCTCATCTAACCATAAGGTTGCGCTTACAGTAGCACCTACCACATAACATGCCGCAGTTAATGCGGAACGACATTTAGTGTCTTTCTTTATCTTTATAAAGTTCCCTACTTGTATGCCATTCTTATCTATAATCCGATGCCTGTTTCTATAAGAAGATGTACCGACATAGTCATAATCATCCTGAATTGATATCAAGCTACCTTCACGGATATAAAAATTCTTTGTATCCCTTTCAAAGTATCCGAATGCTTTGCACCGTCCAGCCTTAATCAACCAGAAGATATGTTTCTGTGTATCTATAGTAGGCTTTTTAAGGGGTTGATTGACAATTATTCCATCGACCAATGATGTGATTTTTGAAGCCGTACAATTTATACTATTCTCCTGTTTTCTATTGGTATCAGAGATACCATTCCTACGTTGAATATCAGTTTCAGGCTTCTGATTTACTTTAAACGACTTATTATTATCATCGAACGGTAAACATTTGGGATTATACCTCACTCTCGGAGCAGTTATTATTTCCTGACGAAGACGGTTGTATTCCTCGTCGTTGGAGTCATACAGATTCGGATAAGAACTCACCCCAAATATTCTCTCATACTCAGCATCAATGGCATTCAACATGATTAACGTTGTCTCTTAAGATAATCAATTTTCTCTTTTGATACATCAATATTTCCAATAACCGGTACGATATGAATAAGAAATCTCTGATTGCTCATTTCAATTTCGCTCCAGGCTTTCTGAAATTCTATCTGATTTGGGTAAGTCTTACGCAAAGTATTGACATCAGGTACATTTCGAGGTACCCCCTGTTCTCCACTTCCTGAAATAATCAATTCGCAACGCGGAATTGCGTCTATATCAATTCCATTCTTCTTCCAAAACTCATTGAGATATTGGGCTCTAAGATATGAAAGCGTATAGTTGTTCTTCCATGCACTTTCATAAAAGCTAATCTTTGACGACTGTCCCTCGATAACAACAAGGAACTTGATATTACTATCAGCAGAGTCATTCGCCTCAATGCTCTGAATAGTTGATTTAACCAGATTACCAGCATCAATAATGTCTCGCCTGACTTTATTTGCCGCCGCCGGATCAGTTTCATCCAATTTCAGCTTGTCTATATGAAATTCTTTGGTCTGATACTCTACATCTACTGTAAACAAATGCTTAAGATACTGTTCATTGTAACCAAAATAACGAGTGGAATCTATTTTGCTTACGGTTGAATATACAGTAATAATATTTTCATACTCATCCACAAGTGTCTGAAGAATCTTATTACTCTCGCTGAGTTCCGTCTCCTTCATCTTGAAACGAGCAAATGACACCACGAACAATACCAACGTTATGGCGAACAGTGTAGTCATGATATCGACATAACTCGGCCAGAATGAACCATTATTCTGATTATCCATATACGACAGATTTAACGGCGTACCCAGCCAAATAAACCACCTCCTCCACCATCAATGCTCTTGGTGTTCTCATTAATGGATTCGAGTTCTGTCTTCAGAGACTTCAGCTGGACCTGAACTGATTTTATTTCTTTCTGTATATCTTTAACATTAGAAGTCTGCACAACCTTTGATATAATTTCTGACAGGCGCTTCTCAATCAGTTCCAATTTGCGCAAGTTAGTAAATTCTTCCCGTATATCCTCTACATTGAATTTTTCTTTCAAAGCATTGACAAACTGGCCATGCTGCAACTCAAGCTGCTCGGTCTGAGCCTTTATCATTGTCTCAAAACCTTCTATGTGTCCCTCGATAGCTTGCTTATACCTGTCATTCATGCGATCAAGGACCTCAGTCTGCCTTCGGAACAGATCTTCAAGTTTGCCATCGGCAATTTCGAGATACCTGTCTGCAATTCTACTTTTTTTAGAAATTCCCTGCACTTGTCTCTGAATAGATTCGATAACCTGATTACCAAGAATATCTCGCTCGTTCAAGACTTTTCCTGCATCTTTTACGGATTGTTCGAAAGTTGTCAATCTGTCAAGAATTGAATTTATCTTAAGAGCAATTTCCCTCGGAACACGCAACGAATCATTATACTTATTCTGGATTGCAATAGATTCCTGAGCGGCAGCAAGCATCATGCGCCGGGCTTCTTCGAATTTATCAAGAGAACGTGTGATATTCATAAACCGATTACCAGCCTCTATATACTTATCCAGCCCACGAACGATTTCGTCGCTTTTAAGTGTAGAGAGAACCATCTCCTGCAATCTGATATTCTCGTTGATTTTATCCATATTCTGCCCCATAACACTTACGGCGTCAGAGACAGCATTGACATGCTTTTCAAAATCTTCCCCAAAGGCTTTTGTACAACGGTCAAATGTATTTTGGAACCGATTGATTACCTTATCAAAAGCTGGTTCGAACTTGTCAACAGTCTCGTGTAGTTTCGTAATGGCGGCAACCATACTGACATCGAGAGAGGGCATAAGTTCAGTCTGCACGAAATCATAAAAAATATTCTTTTCTTCCTCAATCTTCTTTCGTGCTCCGCTGGCGTTGGCTGTACTGCAAGTTGTCAATAACAATCCCACAAGACTTGTTCCCATCGAAACCAACACACCTATCAGAAGATTTCGAATTGCAGCATCCGATATACCATTTACATTATCGAAACCAAATAGGAACATCAGGATTCCCATGAAAACTCCACAGAAAGTACCCATGAGGCCGATATAAGTTGGGAATGACAACCTGGCAACCGATTGATCATACCTCATGTTAAGTTTACGCTCTACCTTATTCTGAATTACAGAGAAGTCGGTTGTACCCTTAGTCTTCTCTATGTAATGGTTTATCTCACCTATCAGATTATTAAGGTCAGACTTAGGTTCACCAACTTCCTTAAGTTGCATTATCTCCTCACCACCGATAGTTTTGGTGAAAGTGCCATAAGAAGACTTCTTTTTGAAAAAATCCTCAAAAAGAAGTCTTAACTTACCGGTTTCAGAGAAATACTTAAACTGAAAACCGATAAATATACCTGCAACAATTAATGCCGATATTATAGTTATAGCCAAACTCATTTCAACATGTCCAGTTTTGTAAGTTCGAACACTCTGTCTTTAATTGGCAAGAAGAAGACTGAATCAAACAGACTTGCGTCATCATTCTTATATCTTTCCTTCACCTGAGACTGATAATAGGTTCTCAGCGGCGTATCCAAATCTTCCCTTGCCGCCGAAATGTATTGATTGATATCAGCATCGCTATCGATGACACTCTCAGCCCTCAACATCTTCAGAATTTCTTCATAAAGAGAGTTCATCCCGTCATATTTCCGTCCCAGCTCTTCACGAAGAGCGTTCATATTTTCATTTACATCTCCAACCGTAACGTATGAGTTCTTCACATCACCATGGTAAACCTTTGTCCCGGCAGCAGGTGCGTGCGGAGCTCTGTATAACCCACCATAACAAGTCGCTTCTTTTCTTTCTGACGGCAGCTCCACTTTGACATCCTGTGGTTCACCAAACACTTTTTCAAAGGTAAGATCAACGATTTTCTTGATAATCCTCTTGTCAGAACTTATGAAACTGTCAATATATTTGCTTCCGTTACCACTGAACAGGACCGACCGGGGAGCATCCAGCTTATAGTCCTGATACATCGATGCCATATAGAAAAGCAATGACGTCAAATGATATATGAACACAGGCTTGAAGTCCTTCTTCAGTCGTTTTGATATGTCACAGTAATTAGAATTGCTTAGCCAGAAGTTAATGATATCTTTTGTTTTGGCAGACTCAATGCGAAGGAAGTTGCTGTTTAAGTCCTCCAAATCCTCACGTTCAAACTTAATAACAGTTTCATAACGACGGAAAATACCATTTTCCCGCTCATTGTCAAACTCATTGTAACCATTTTCCCACAGCACATCACAACCGAAATGGACTGAATTAGCCATTACAGGTTGATTATACTTGAAATAAACGAAGTCTGTTGATCCCCCACCTATGTCCACGACTGTGACTATCTCCGTATCCTTGATATAATTTTTCTTTTTAAAGAAATAGTAAGGAGCTTCAGATTCAGAATAGCACGAAATCTGATTTTCCTGAATACTCAAGATTTTCTCAGCCTCGGTTGTCCATATTTCATTATATGTTTCCCTCGTGTTTGCCATAAAGCTTAATGGACGGAACCACACAAGTTGGGTAAGGCTTAAATCACCATTACGCTGCAACACATCAGCCTTAATTATGAGCAACAATTCACGTATGAACACCCGTAACATAGCTTCGTTGTCTTCCCATTTAAGATCAGTGTATATAATCTGATCTTCTTCCGGCAAGACTTTCTCATAAAAGAAAGCTATGTTATGATTGTCGAACAAACGGGGATTATTCCCCTTTCCTTTTTGGCCACACATCGCAGTGCGAATGGGGAAACTATAATCTCTGCCGTCAATAAATACAGGGGCAAACTCTGTTTTGACACGGCCTTGCGCGGGGGCGAATAAACCATTCTCAATACGATGAACCAATGATATTTGCGAATCCTCTGGAATCTCATGAAGATAATTCACCATAGGATGTTCCATCCTGAACATCTCAGGCAAGTTATCATTTCCATGTTTGCATCGGGAGATAAAGGTATTGGATGTACCGAAGTCTATGGCGTAAGTGAATGAGTCACTCGTCATTTCGCTTTTTTTGAACTTTGGCAGAAGTAAGCCCTTATGTCCCCGGATGTCTATTTCCAACGCATTAAAATCAGTATTGAATACTTCGTAGAATTTTGTTCCACACTTCTTGTCATTGGTACGTGTTACAGCCGGGCACACTCCGAATCTGGCATTATTTCTGCGTGGATCCAATTCTTTTATTTGTTCTTTCCCCTTATAGAATTGTACCGAAATATCATCAACACTGAATCCGTTGGAATCAGAATCATTGCATGCCCCTAAAAGAATAACCTTGAAATAGTTATTCTCATTATCTCTTGAAGAGAGAATATTGGGGAATATTCCCATATCAAACGATATAGAAACCTCCTTGAGATCAATAATTCTACCATCAGTTTCAGTCATGGGTTCTTTTGAATAGTTCTTCTTATATACCTTGCCATCATATTTAAGAAGAACAGTCACAGAATCACGGTTGATTTTGAGAGAGGATTCTATCTTATTGTCTTTGAACAGAGCAAGCACTTCCGGTTTAAACGGAAGCAGATAATCCTCATCCCTCTCCGCAAAATCATTCTCGTACACAACTGCTTCAAAAAGCTCACGAGATATTCTATAAGGCACCTTGATTATGGAAGGTGTAAAGTAACTGTTGACATCTATATCATTGTATGACAATATCCTCAGCCCATTCACCACAAGGTCTTCTTTCTGATCAGTTTTAACCGATCCAAGTCCCAACTTATAATCCTTACGAATTACCGGATCATTCTTGAAACTTCTGATATATTCTTTAATCGCTTTGAATTTCTCGTCGACTGCGTCCGAGCCAAAAACTTCATTGAACATGTAGTTTTTAAACTCTTCATCACGATCTTCAAACATCAGAGCGTCACTAAAATACTCTCCGCGGGACTTTCTCCGTATATGTAAATCTAAATACTGTTCGCCAACAATTCGCATAGATTTCGTACTTCCTTCTTCTACAAGCGCCTTGTCCATATCAGGAGGAGTAATAAATCCGGTGATAGGCGATGTACAAGCAAGAAGCAGATCCTTGCCATCTTGAGTAAATACGATGAAATGAAGTTTTTCCTCATTTACATCTGTTTTATAGTACTCATTGAGAGAGTTATATAAAACAGGCATCTTATTTCGTATCTCTTCGAGCTTGGTGTTACTATCCCACTCCCTTATTTCTATTTCTCTCTCAGTTCCCCAGATGTTCTTATGATACTTCAGATTAAACAACAGTTCGTACACATCGAGAATATCAGAAACCATCTGACGATAAGCGAATCCCGCCTCCGTTTTCCTGTTGATACGTTCTTCCATGGCACGACGGAAAGCCTCCCTTGCCACAAAAAAACGGGCAAAAGGAGTAGGGAGCGAATTTAGAGCACCACTATTATCTGTTTTTTGCTCCAGCACCTCATCAAGCTGTTGCGGAGTAAGACAGCCATCCTCTGCAATCCAATCCGTACCTTTTGTACCCCGGTCAACGATATTCAAGTCTATTCTTGCCATCTTATATTATTTATAAATCTTATTGGTGTAGTGGTCAATTGCTTCACCCGCAAATTGTAAGAAGAATCTGAATTTGTTGGAATGATCCTTGATTTTACTCTTGTTGCTTGCCTTGACCATTTCAAGCAAATAATATGAGTCATCCTTAGCGTCAAGACTGATTGTCTTTACCCACCCGCCCATTTTCTTAGGATTATCGTAGCTAATCGGTGCGAATGCACGCTTATTCTGAGCAAGCTCCGAATACCAATTATAATAAACCTCACAGAATCGCTCCAATGATTTAAATGCCGAATCATTGTAGAATGATTCGTTGAGCCCTCTGTTTATTTTCAATGGGAAACAACTCTCCTTGGGAAGTTCATCAACGAGTAAACGTAGAAGCATGAAATCGGCTACACTCTTTACTATATCCTTGTAACCAGATCCCAATGATATCAAATCCAATGACTCGACATCATCTTCTATTGCACGGGTTAGGAACTGCTGACGCTGCGGAGCCTCTCTCTTTAAAAAGTCAAAAAGAGCCGAGGCTGCGACGAGTTCGATGAAATTCGCTTTGTCATCTTGCTTCTTTTCATCATTCTCATATTCCTGCCTCAAATTCTTTTCTCCCACATAATATAGATAGTCTGCCAGCACTTTCTCGTGATAATACGCTAAAGCTGCTTTAGTCTTAGTATAAAAATTAGCGGAATCTATATCACTGCCAGTAGATACAGGATTCTTTAGTTTATAATATGGCAGTACGGAAACCGCACCTATGAGGGCGTTCTTTACGGCCGGTTCGTTTTCAGCAAAATGAATTTTCTTTTCGAGAAGAGGATAACCGGAAGCACCGGTTCCTCCAAAGATGGAACTGATTATAAAAACACGGTCTCCTTTGTCACAATGTTGCTTGAAGGATCTGAACCACTCCGCCCCCTCTATCATATCTCCAAGAACCACTGTCCCGACATTTGGATTTCCCTTGAATCCAACCGAGAGCGGGCTGTTAAGATTCTTAGTCGAAAATAATGTTTCGACCAGAAAATTATTTATATCATCCTTGCCAAGACTGCTGAAATTTATATACGAGCCGAATTTATCATTACTTCCAGCCTTTTCCTGCGTATCGTTAGTCTGGTTGTTCAAATCATCAATCGTCTGTATATTGGCGCCAAAGAAGCCCTTCAGAGGATTCAGAGTCTCAGAGCCGTTATTTACTGAACGGCGGTATATCTCCTGATATTCAGCTATAAGGGAATGTAGATTCTTTTTCTCTACCAAGTCAAGATGCGGATCAAGAATAACCGGAACAACGGCAAAACCATGCGTGTCCATTCCTCCGGCCATCAACATGATAATACTTTTCATCACCCTGATACCCGTGCCACCTATGCAGAAAACAAATACTTTTTTCATCTCTTTTTGAATTTCAATAAACGATATGCGTTAGTAGGCAATAGGTTACACCACACAACAGACATCACCAAATAAGCAATACAAGCATAAAGTGCGTTTCCCAATGCCAACATGATTTCTAAAACCAAGGTCCCATGTAATTTCGGCGCACAGAGTCCAATTTCAATACTCAGTGACACCACAAGTGTCACAATCAAAGCGACACCCATGAAAATCAGCCACCACACCGGACGGTAATGTCTACCAGGCTTGTTATTGAAAATAGTATAATAATAGACAGCCATACCAATTCCCACCACCAACATCACTATGACGATGGGCACAGTAATGGTCTCCAGATTATTCCAGAAATTGCGTGCTTGGTAGAAGAGCTGTTCGTTGTTCTGAAACTGCCCTGTCAGGTCATTTTGAGACCCGATAAACCATTTATAAAATGACAGCATACTTTATTCCTTTTTTGAAACGAGTATATAATTGGGTTTCATATCATGAATAACGATGCCTCCTTTGAACACACCCGTCAGAAAATCCAATACTGAATAGGATTTGGCGGGATCATTCTCCTCTGCCGCTCCTTCAAAGAATTCATTGAAGAGGGAATAATTTGTATCCGGCAATTCGAGATTCCATTCAATGACATCAGAATCAAGATACATATCGTAAATCTTAAGGTCAACCGTTGCAGTCGCTTCGCGGTTGAGTCTTTTGTCTGGCCCGGTAACATCCTTGACTTCAATATCAATATTACCGACCTTCACCTTCGAGCCATACAGCGGTTTAACTTTAAAGGCTTCTCTGAAAACTTCTTCATATTCCATAATCCAACGGTAATTCTCAAGAGGAACCTTCAGTTTTATTGTACAAGTATCCGTATCCGCCTCTTCATATCCCAGAAAAGATGGTTGATCCTCAAATTGATAACATTTATTAGATATTCCAAACGAATATGCAGGATGTCCATAATTGAAGCCACTGTCAATATTATCGACAAAACGACCTTTCTGCTTGAGCAACAATGAAATATAGTTCCTTATTTTGGCAACGTTTTCCTGTTTGCCGAGAATAACATAATAGTAAGGAGACCTGGAGCATATTACGTTGCCTGCATTATCCCGATAGTCGGATGTTGCGCAAATCATACTTATGGCTTTTCCAAACCTGCCCATTATACCATTGATATCCGTGACATATTGTGCCATTAACACAGATGGGGCCGCAGCTCCTACCGGACTATACTTCATGTCTGAAATCAGAACGGCCACCTCCCCTGCATCTGTGTTCAAGCTATCAATTATGGCGCTCAGCATCAACGGGACTTTTGTAGAAGCCGACGAAATAAATGAACCGGTATTCATATTAGCCCTGAAGTCATCCACAGACATAGTTGCCCCCCGCTCTCCGTCATCAGTCAGGATTGATACAGAAGGAGCAAGAGGAGATGAAGAACTCAAAACATGCCAGACATCCGACTTAAATTCAGTAGGCTCATTTGCTCTAAAAAAGCCATTCATACTGCCTGAAACCTCAACATAAAATTTGATTACCGATGGCAATTCTCTTTTAAATTCCAAATCTGTGGAATCTGTAATCAAATATCCATCATCAGTAAAAGCCGGGTGATTATTAGTATTTACATAACCGCCGCTACATTGAGCAAGAAACAGTACACAAAATATCAAGCACGCGGAAATACCGAACGTGTATATGGAGTTTTTGAGTTTCATCTTCGGTTATATTCCATTCCGATGAATCCCAGTTCGGATAAATTGACTTGATTTACTGTGGCATATAAAATAGAAACGTGGGATCCTCCTTATTTGCTCGTCCCACTCTAAGAGGCCTTGGCGTTGCCGTTCCAGTCGAGACGAGCAACGCAGAAGCCCACGTGAAGGTATATAGCGAAACCACATACCATAGGCAGGTATATGGCGGACTATTACCATCCGTGAGCGACCTTGCTGCCTCTGTCCTTTGACTGGAGTTTTGAAACCGCCAAGTTTCTTAGAGTCAAGAACAAAGCGCACAAAGACGCTCTATTAAAAATATGTCAGCAATCCCACCCACATAACCCTTCGGACGATTGGCATTGTAACCAAATCAACCTTATCAGACTTCTGCGTAAAGGCACTGCTGCACAAAATTACAAATTATTTTCCTATTTGCAAATATACCGATTAATATTTTTTAATATATCTGATTGAATAATGGACTGAAAATATATTTTACATGTGACAAGCCCACGTTTAACGCTAAAGCGCTATAAACGTGGGCTTGTCAATTCTTTAATGGGGAATTAGTGGGTGAGTTCGACTTTGTGGGTAGGGGGCTGGTGGCGGTTGCGGTCTTCGACGGCGGTGACGACGTTGGCCGCGAGCTCGGCGAAGGCACGGGCCTCAGCATTGGCCGCCTCGGGGTCGTTCTCAAGGACGACGGCGACGGGTTCGCCGTTGTCGGCATGGCTCATGATGTCCATCACCAGCGGGATGCGGGCCAACAGATGGACACCCTCTTTCTCGGCAAGACGTACCGCTCCTCCCTCGCCGAAGATGTAGTATTTCTCGTCGGGATGCTGCGCGGGCGTGAACCAGGCCATGTTCTCCACAAGGCCGAGTATCGGCACGTTCACTTTCGAATCGGTAAACATCGCTATGCCTTTACGGGCATCGGCAAGCGCCACCTCCTGCGGGGTGCTGACCACAACCACTCCTGTTATCGGGAGCGTCTGCACGAGCGTGAGGTGTATGTCGCTCGTACCGGGTGGCATGTCGATGAGGAAGTAGTCGAGGTCGCCCCACCAGGCATCGGTGATGAGCTGCTTGAGTGCGTTGCTCGCCATGCCGCCGCGCCATAGAACCGGCTTCTCCTTATCTACAAGGAAGCCGATCGAGAGCATCTTCACGCCGTAACGCTCCATAGGCTCTATCCAGTCGCGCCCCTCTTTGCTGACCATGTAGATCTGCTCATCCTCCACGCCGAACATCTTGGGCATGGAGGGTCCGAATATATCGGCATCGAGAAGGCCGACCTTGTAACCGCGTGCGGCAAGTGCAACGGCGAGGTTGGCGGCTACGGTAGATTTGCCGACACCACCCTTTCCACTCGACACACCGATGATGTTCTTCACTCCCGGCAGGATATCGGGCTTCTTCTCCGGCTCGGTCTTGCGGTATTTCACAGCGATGTTGCCGCGCACCTCTACCTCGGGCGAGATGAATGTATTGATTGCAGTCTCGGCCGAACGCACCACGCTCTTGATGAACGGATCGGTCGGACGGTCGAAGATGAGGGAGAATGAGACCTTGTTACCGTCGATGCGGATGTCATCCTCGACCATCTCGTTCTCGACAAGGTTCTTGCCATTGCCCGGGTAGCGCACCGTGCGCAGGGCGTCAAGTATCAGATTCGGATATAGTGTCATTTGATTTTCTTTTTAGAGGGTTGCGGTTATGTTGGGACGCGGGATGGCCCGGTAATCGTCGCGGGGAATGTCGTCAGCCTCAGGCTCCCGGAGCTCACCCTCTGCCGGAAGGCGGAAGGATATGAGCTTGATTTTCTTGCCACGCGAAAGCCACTGCTGCTCGTAGTAGGTCTTGATTGAAGTTACAGGATCCACAAGACCCGACTCGTAAAGATCATCGGTACATGCCAGCACCTCGAAACCGTTGAGTTCCACCAGACGGCGGGTGTACTCGAACAGGAATGGCGAGTCGGTCTTCAGATTGACAACACCGTCGGGGCGAAGTATGTTACGGTAAAGACCGAGGAACCGCGTCGAGGTAAGACGCTTGCGGGTCTTCTGCATCTGCGGGTCCGGGAAGGTTATCCAGAGCTCATCGACCTCTCCTGGAGCGAAGAAGTGATTGATGTTCTCAATCTCGCAGCGGAGGAAAGCCGCGTTGGCTATCTGCTCCTCCTCGACCTGACGTGCGCCGGTCCACATACGGGCACCCTTGATGTCGATGCCTATGAAATTGCGCGACGGCTCACTCTTGGCGAGACCCACAGTATATTCACCGCGACCGCAACCGAGTTCAAGAACAATCGGAGCGGCCGACGCAAACACATCACCGTTCCACTTGCCGGCATGTGGAAACCCGAGACGCAGCAATTCCTCACGCGGATATTGTAGCACACATTTGAATTCAGCCATATCGGCGAATTTCTTCAGCTTATTCTTTCCCAATATATATCAGTTTTTCTGTTTACAACTAATCTCCACTTTCCCGGTCACCTCCCCCCTCATGCCTGCCTATTCCGCAGGAGCAGCAGACCGGTCACCGCTGCCACGTGAAATTCTTCTTCCGGCTCGAACGGTGGTCGTAGCGGAAAAAGAAATCTCCGACCGGACGCCAGAACCAGAACGGCACCACTCCCCACCACAGACGGACAGCTCCGAAACGGGCAGCGACACGGCGGTAATGGAATATCTCCATACCCCAGAAGAAGAGGAGCACACATAGAGCTGCCACCGCTGGCCATATCGACGGGAGTCCGAGCAACGCACCGACCACAAGAGAAGCCGGAACGAGCCACTGCAGTCCCATCATCACATTCGAGCGGACAAAAGGTGCCTTGGGCAGCCATCGCGCCGTGAAACTGTAGCGGGCCTTACGTATGCTCCAGACACGGTTGGCCGAATCGCCCCACTCGGTGGTCAGTATGCTGTCGCCATCGACAACCACACGGGTGTTGGCTCCGGTCGAAATCTCGTCGATGAAGAGATCATCGTCGCCGTTGTGCAGGTTGATGGTCTTGGCATAACCCTTGTGGGCAAAGAACACACTGCGGCGGAAAGCAAGATTATAGCCATCGCCGCGATAGGGTTTGCCCGCAGCCGCGTAACCTACCCAGAGCGCATTGGTGAGCACCGAGTCAAACTGACGGTACCATTTCCAGGGTCCGCGCATCTCATTGAAGTCAATCCTCGACAAGCCGAGCGAAACATCCACATGCCGTCCGCTCTCTCCGCAGAAAGGTGCCAGCAGACCGCGCAACCAACGCTCCGAAGGAATCGAGATGTTGGCCACAGTAGTGACCACCACCTCACCCTTGGCCGCCTTGATTCCGATGGTGTTCGCGAGCTTGCGGCGGCTAAGGTTATGCGAGCCGGGCTGCACGAATGTCACATGTATGTTGTCATAAAGCGCAGTCAACTTGTCGGATATAGTCTCGGCCTGACTGGCCGAAGCGTCACAGACCACCACAACCTCGAAGTCGGGATAATCCTGCTCCATAATGGCTGCAACCGTGGCTTCGAGGATATCCTCGTCGCTCTGGCTGTAGACTATCACAGAGGCTTTCGGGCACGAGTCCGGGTCATTATCCGGCAGCTCCGGACATGAGAAACGCGCGGCACGCGAATATGCACGCAGGCCGTAGAAGTACGCCGCCGAGACGGCCAATACCGCCACAGCGAGCAGAATATATGAAACGAGTGGTATATCTAAAGATAACATATCACAAAATTACGGAATTTTTCCCTATTTGGAGTCCAATTCATAAAAAATTTACCGCCAAATATCTTTTTAACGTTTTGAACGTTTTAAGTAGTAGGCCGGGGCATACCCCCGGGACCATATTGCCCATTATGAATTTTACACCGATTGCAAGACCTCTCTTTCTGCGCGAGGCGTCCCGCACCGACAGCTGGGACACCCGCACCGCCGACATTCAAGCCGGACTGCTCCGCAGCCTGACACGCCGTGCCACACACACAGAGGTCGGTAAGCGACATGCATTCGGAGAGATAGCCCGGTCAGCAGATCCCTACAGGCTCTTTACCGACCGTGTCGCACCCGTACAGTACGAGGATATCCGCGAGGATGTCATACGCATGGTCAACGGCGAGCGCGACGTGCTCTGGCGGGGACGCTGCCGCAACTACGCCCAGTCTTCCGGAACGTCAGGAGGCCGTTCAAAGTTCATACCCGTTACCCGCGACAGCCTGCACCGCTGCCATTACCGTGGAGCCTCCGACACCGTGGCCCACTATCTGCGCATGAATCCGAACTCGCGGATCTTCGCCGGCAAAGGCTTCGTGCTCGGCGGCTCTTTCGCCAGCGAACTGAAACCGGCCGACCCCCGCGTACGCATAGGCGACCTCAGCGCCACGCTCATAAACCGCATAAACCCGTTGGCCAACAAGTTCCGCGTGCCCGACATGAGGACCGCCCTCCTCCCCGACTGGCAGGAGAAGCTCCCGGCACTTGTCGAAGCCTCGAAATATGCCGACATCACCAACATGTCGGGGGTGCCGTCATGGTTCCTCACGGTAATCAAGGAGGTTATCAAGGCCCGTGGCGTGGAGAAAATCAGCGACGTGTGGCCCAATCTTGAGGTATTCTTCCATGGTGGCATATCGTTCGAGCCATACCGCGACATATACCGCGAGCTGACCGACCCGGACAAGATGCACTTTGTCGAGACATATAATGCCTCGGAAGGATTCTTCGCCGTTCAGAACCGGCCGGACGACCATTCGATGCTGCTCATCATAGACAACGACATCTTCTATGAATTCATAGACGTGTCGCGTCCCGGTTCAGACCCGCTCCCCATCTGGGGAATCGAGGCGGGGAAAGTATATGAGATGCTGATAACATCGAGCAACGGACTGTGGCGTTATCATCTCGGCGACACGGTTCGGGTAGACTCCATAAATCCGGTCAAGATACGTGTGGCCGGACGCACGAAGACATTCATCAACGCCTTTGGCGAGGAGCTGATGGAGGAAAACGCCGAACGCGCCATAGCGGCGGCATGTCGGCGTGCACGGTGCGCGGTGCGCAACTACACAGCCGCCCCCGTATTCGCCACCGACCACAGCAAGGGTCGTCACCAATGGCTCGTGGAGTGGCTGAGCGCGCCGGCCGACACCTCACTGTTCGCCACGATGCTCGACGAGGAGCTGCGCAAAGTCAATTCCGACTACGATGCCAAACGCTCCCATACCATCTTCCTCGACCCGCCCGAGATTGTGAGCCTGCCCGACGGCACATTCAACAGCTGGCTACGTTCGGTAGGCACCGGCAAGCTCGGCGGACAGCGCAAGATTCCGCGCCTGAGCAATGACCGCACCATCGCCGACGCCATACTCAGCTCCATAGGCAAGCAATAACGAGAGTGTCCATAAAATTTTCAGGGACATCGCACGTTGTTCATAAAGAACTATCACTATAGACAATATAGAATGAAAATAGCAGTAGCAGGCACAGGATACGTCGGTCTCAGCATCGCCGTTCTCCTGGCGCAACATAACAAGGTGACGGCTGTAGATGTCGTTCCCGAGAAGGTTGACATGCTCAACCGCCGCCAGTCTCCCATTCAGGATGACTACATCGAGAAATATCTTGCTGAAAAAGAGCTTGACCTGACGGCCACACTCGACGGCCGCGCGGCATATGCCGACGCCGATTTCGTTGTTGTAGCCACCCCGACCAACTACGACACCGACAAGAACCATTTCGACACTTCGCACGTGGAGGAGGTCATCGACCTCGTGCTTGAGGTCAACCCCGACGCTGTGATTGTGGTCAAATCAACCATACCTGTCGGTTTCTGCCGCAACATGTACTCCAAGTATTACCGTCGCGGCGTAAAACGTCTCAACCTGCTTTTCGCACCGGAATTCCTGCGCGAGAGCAAGGCTCTGTACGACAACCTCTACCCGTCGCGCATCATCGTCGGCATACCCAAGCTCATCACCAAGGAGGACTTCCACGAGGAGAACGAGGCAGTCATGGCACTCGCCGACATTCCCATGCTCGACGAGGCGGCCCACCATTTCGCCGACCTTCTAAAACAAGGTGCGATCAAAGAGGACATCCCCACCCTGTACATGGGACTGAAAGAGGCCGAGGCTGTCAAGCTTTTCGCCAACACCTATCTGGCCCTGCGCGTGAGCTACTTCAACGAGCTCGACACCTACGCCGAGGTCAAAGGTCTTGATTCCAAGGCCATAATAGAGGGCATCGGTCTCGACCCGCGCATCGGCACTCACTACAATAACCCGTCGTTCGGCTACGGAGGCTACTGTCTGCCCAAAGACACGAAACAGCTTCTCGCCAACTACGCCGACGTGCCGCAGAACATGATGTCGGCCATCGTGCAGAGCAACCGCACCCGCAAGGAATTCATAGCCGACCAGGTGCTCAAGATGGCAGGATGGTACGACTATTCAAGCGGCCGCGACTTCAACGAATCGGCCGAGCGCGGATGCACAATCGGCGTATACCGTCTGACCATGAAGTCGAACAGCGACAACTTCCGCCAGTCGTCAATCCAGGGTGTCATGAAGCGCATCAAGGCCAAAGGAGTAAATGTGATTATCTACGAGCCCACCCTTGAGGATGGCAGCACCTTCTTCGGAAGCCGAGTTGTCAACGACATCGAAGCCTTCAAATCTGGCTGCGACGCCATCATAGCCAACCGCTACGACGACATCCTCTCCGATGTCTCCGGCAAGGTCTACACCCGCGACCTCTTCTGCCGCGACTGACCCCGCCGCACCCGATTCGCCACAACATCATAACGCAACAAAGCTGCCGGAGACAACCTCACCGGCAGCTTTTATTTTATCACTTTCTTGAGTTTAAAGCCGCACGGCATCAGTCAAATATTTCTTATTATTAAAATTTAAATCAGCCGATTCAGGATACTCTCATACCATTTCAACTATATATTTGTCCGCTTTATCCATTTATCCTTTCACAAGACATAAACATATTATAATTTTGCATTCGAAAACAATGACCTATTGAAAACAATCTCAGTTATGAACTGGATTAACATCCTGTGTTCCAACTCAAGATTGTGTATTCAAGCATCATAAAACAAACTAACACTCAGTCATGAAAAGATTGTTAATTTTTATCACAATTACATTGGTGCCTATCTGCACTTATGCACAGAAATTCTACGGTGGAGTAGAAGCCGGCTGGAATATATCATATCCAACGGGCGCAACAAATGCCCGGTCCGGATTCAATGTCGGCGTATTCGGAGAAATGATTATCAACAAGCATTGGTATGCCGATGCTGCGCTGAAATTAACCTCAGCACCATGGGAAACCAAGGAACGATACTTCTTTGAAAATGGAAATGCTGACAAGGGAGTCGAACTGACTCAAAAAGCAACTCCATACTCACTACAACTGCCTTTACATGCAGGCTTCAGTACTGCGCTTGGAAATACCATAAACCTCAGAATAGCAGCCGGTCCATATCTTGGCATAGGACTATTCGGAACAGGGGAGTGCGAGTATATCACGCAATCGCCAACAACAGAGTCCGCTACTGAGAAATATTCAATCTCAAATATCTATTCAGATGAAACATATGCCATGAAAAGATTTGAAGTCGGCATAGACGGACGCATAGGAATTGAAATCAGCACTCACTATCTTATTACACTTGGTTACCAATACCAATTCAACACCCCTGTTAAAAACTTCACTCCGATAGGTCGCTCACAAGTATTTTCCCTAAATGTTGGATATAAATTCTAAAATAAAAAAAGAAAGGAATGATTTTCAAAACAGCATGTCTTGCACTTATGACCATTGTCTTTGCATCATGCACTAACGACATCCCCATTGAGGACTCACAATCAAGTCAATCACCTGTAAAAGTTGTCTTTGTAAAAGACGGGGAAATTGTTGAAACGACTCGGGCCAATGAACCCGACGCCACTCCCACTCTTGCTTTCTCATCAGAAAAAGCTCTAAACTCATACCAATCAGTGCTTGCTTCAATGGATTCTGAAGGGAAAAAAGAATACACCAAACTTGTGGGCATATCGAGTCTTGCGTCTCTTGAAGATATAGCAGATGCCGAACTCGACTCCATAGGAGAGGCTTCAAAAACCGAGGAGGAATTCAGATTTGCCTATTCAAAATTCGTTGAGAAATACGCAGGAAGACTAATCAGTAACTATCTCGACGAATCAGATCTTTCATTGTACGCGCCAACATCCTCATTAAAAGATCTGGAATACATCGCAAATAGAAATGGCGAGTATGTTGTCGGCAATAAAGTATGCAAATTAGAGGACTTCGATTTACCTGAAAGTGTAAAACTTCTTTCATCTATAGAAACGAAAGCTGCAACCAGAGCCAACAATCCTACTTACATAAACAGTTATGTGATCAAACCCAAACGACATAAGCGAGTAAAATTCACCATATCGAGAAAATATGACACTGTTCAAATCCTGATGAGAGTGGACAAAAAAATGTGGTATGGTTGGAAAATAGACCCCAATAGAGATCTAATATTTGAACCATATCTCGCAAATGTCACAAGATCAGTTACGTATTTTCCCAGATACTGGACTCACAAAAAGAACAAGATTGATATTATCTTCGGCCACGCAACTGGAGCATCAGTAACAGGTACTATTCACACATGGACAGACATGAGTGCCGAATTTGACGCCAACGACAATATTATTACGACAGTAATAAATAATTGCATAGTTCCAAAATGCGAATACAGCAAATCAACAGACGTTATCGTCAACTTACCGTATAATAAATAATAAGGACAACATCAACCAACTCAATACGAATCCATTCCAAAGAATCGCCGGAACAAATACCTGTGATTCTTTGGAATATCTCATTTACAAGCAGTACATACAGTTCAAAATACCACAAAATCAATTTGGATATTAGTCACAAAATTACTAATTTCGTATGTATGAAAACAGCTGAATGGATAAACGGGTCTGCTTTTCGAATGCAGAAATTATCTCACGTCATTGTGCTGACATTCATTTCGGTTATCATTATAAATATAACGGGCTTTTTTATTTTTGGAATCAAGCCAAGTATTAAACACGTATCTTGCCTGTCCCTACTCGCCGACTTCGCAGCAGATTTCACTTTCTGCTTAGCATTCGTACAACTCTCCATTCTCTTTTGCCACTGGTGCATGAAAATCATACTGACACAATACTCATTCGGTCGTATTCTCATATTCAGCGCCATATTACTTACAATCGAGAATGGTGCCGCCATAGGAACACGCATTCTTTTTCGATACTATTACGATTTAACCAACAACCAGATATTCGACATAAAAGGAATTTTTGGTTATGCTTTGGTTTCAATTCTCGTATGTTCATATTATGCGTGTACCGTTTTTCTAAAACGCAACAGGGATCTCAAAGCCCAAAGCCATCGAGCAGAAATTGAACTTGCCGAGCGACAACAACAGATACTCCAACTAAAATACAGCACCTTAAAAGAACAGCTAAGCCCTCATTTCCTTTTCAACAGTCTCAATACGCTAGCAGAACTCACAACATCCAATCCTGCTCTTGCGGAACATTTTACTGTTTCGCTGGCTGAAACTTACCATTATATTCTGCAAAATGCAGACAAAGACCTCATAAATCTATCCGAAGAAATTAATTATGCCTCCACATACTTCTCACTTATGAAAATCCGGCGAGGAGAACATATTTCATTATATATATCCGGCAAGCCTCAGGATAATCATTTATTACCTCCAGCCTCACTACAATTGTTAATTGAAAATGCCATAAAACACAATGGAGCATTTCAGGACAACCCATTAAAAATCAAGGTCTCCATAGAAGGCGAAAGGATAGTAATAACAAATAACAAAGTTCCCGTCACATCATGCCAATCAACAGGACATGGACTGTCAAATCTTAAGAACCGAGTTAGACTGGCTCTTGGAAAAGACCTTATAATAAATGAGTCCGAGACTCACTTCTCTGTAATTATTCCCATGACAAAGACTAACATATGAAAATTTTAATAATAGAAGACGAGAAAAATAGCGCAACGCGTCTTGCCAGACAACTTGGTCAAATCAATATGGATATAATCATGGATGGACCTCTGACAAGCATAGTTGAATGCAAAGAATATTTCTCAACACAGGATCTTCCCGACGCAATAATCTCTGACATAAGACTAATTGACGGATTGAGTTTTGAAGCTTTGGCTCTCATGCCTAAATTTATTCCAGTTATCTTCCTGACAGCATATGATGAATATGCCATCGAGGCATTTAACTTTAACGGCATATCATATTTACTGAAGCCAGTAAGCACAGAGAAACTATCCGATGCGGTTGGAAAAATTGACAAAATACGCTCAAGCATGACTCAGGACACCCTGCTCAATCTTGCTGAACAAATGTCCAATCGTCACCGAAAGTGGAAAGAACGCTTCTTACTACACTATCGAGACACTCTCATTTCAATTTCATATGAAGACATCTCATTGATAACTACCTTAGGCAAAGAAACTTCCATCTACTGCAACGATGGCACAATGCACACTTACAAAGCCACACTCGATAAATTGGAAAGCGAGCTTAATCCTAAGTATTTTTTCAGAACCTCAAGGTCTCACATTGTCAACATCAATCAGATTAACAAAATTTCTCTGTTATCCCCCAGAAAACTTAAAGTTTCAGTCAAAGGATATCCAGAAGAATTTGTAACCGTGAGCAAAGACCGCATATCTATGTTCAAACAATGGCTGGGGGATTTATAATGAACCTCGAAGAACATTCGGGTGTATTATGTATAGAACCATTGACCGACTGAAACGGGGGTTGCCCGGGCCGGTGGTCGCAACACTATACGCTATGAAAAAACTCGCCGCTTTTGTTCTCGCCGCACTGATCGCACTGCCGGTCGGTGGCCTCGCGCAGACTTTCACTTTCAGTACCAACTCGAACCCGGGCGTGACAATCTCAACAAACCCGTTCGGCACCGGTGTGGGTGTATCCACCCCTTATTTCAATACCGTCTATACGTCAGAAGGGTATTACGACGCTTATGGACATTACCACAAACGTCCCCACAAGAAACATCACAAAAAGCATAAACGTCAATACCGTAGCGGGAAAGCCCATCACAAAGCGGTCAAGGAAGCCCGCAAGGCTTATCACAAGGAAATGAAGAAACAACACAAGCAGGCCCGCAAGCATCACAGGCACCACAAGCGTTAAGCTTCGGCCGCTGATGATTTTTCGGCTGTTTTCTCCCTCGCCGGAGAGAGCAGCCGATATGCGTTGCAGCCTACGAAATTTCCGGCCACAATCGCCACATAGAACATGGCGATGTCTGCGGCATGTTCACCGAGATACTCACCCGGCAACGAAGCGATATAGAATGCGTCGGCCACACAGTGAGGGAAACCACACAATATAAAGGCCGGGATTCCGAAGAGAAGCGGAAGCCACTTGCCGCGTGCGGTGCCCTGCACGGCGAGGGTCATTATGAATCCGCAACCCACGGCCAACACTGCGTTGCGCAACGGAGACGAGGCGAGCCTTTTGTCAAGGATTGCCATCGCGCCCTCCTGCATGGCGGCGTTGGACATCAGCGCACCCATCAAGATGCAACCGATAATATTGAGCGCGAGAATAGAGAAGAGCCACACGTAGCCACCCTGTCCGAACTGATCCTCACCACGCAGCCCCCACACGAACTGGGCCTTTCCAGTAAAGAGATTCAGTCCGAGCGAGACAACGGCAATCAGGCCGAATGCGAAAAGCACCGCACCGGCCACACCGCCGACATTCAAATATATGCATCCGCCCATACCGACGCAGATTCCGGCCAAAATGCCGCGGGCAACAAAAGTCTTATCCTTCATTCTTACCGAACTTAAGAGTCCTTCTCATAAAACAGATACGGCCTGAGGCACATTCTGTCCAATACCGTCGGCAAAAATAGGAAAAAACATCCGTACGGGGAAATGGGAGAGGGTAAAAAGAGGAAATTTTAAATTTTTTCAAAAATTTTTCGCCGAAAATTTGGAGGTTTCAGAAAAAGGCATTAACTTTGCACTCGCTTTCGGGAAGGTAACTTCCGGCAAGCATCCCCGCCGAAAGACGAAAGTCAACAGGCAACGATCTCGGGGTGTAGCTCAGCCCGGTTTAGAGTACGCGTCTGGGGGGCGTGTGGTCGCAAGTTCGAATCTTGTCACCCCGACCGAAGATCAGAGAAAGGAAATCTGCAATGCAGGTTTCCTTTTTTCGTTTTTTTCGTTTCCGGAAATTTTTCAACCGCGCGAACATTTCGTTTGTACACGTCGAAAAAAATATGTAATTTTGCACATGGAAATGAAAGTGGTGATTTCACATACATACGAATTTCCCGTCCCGCAGCATCACGAGTCCCTCCGGGGAGTCGTGCGAGCCATGGGGCAGAGCCGCGAAGGTTCTCGCATTCAGCGTGCCCATAAGCGGACAGACATGATGGAATGAATCACGCGCGGGCGTCCGGTCCTGAACATGGACCGGACGCCCGCCGCTTTATCTATACTAAACATATACAGTTTTTTACAGGAATGAACATGAAAGTTGGAATTGTGATGGGATCAACAAGCGACCTCGATGTGATGAAGGGCGCTTTCGAGATGCTCGACAAGTTCGGCGTCGGTTACGAGAAGAAGGTGCTCAGCGCACACCGCACGCCCCACGCCCTTGAGGAATGGATTGACGGCGCACGCGAACGCGGCATAACATCTTTCATCGCCGGCGCGGGCGGTGCCGCCCATCTGGCCGGAGTCGTGGCCGCATTCACCACACTTCCGGTAATAGCAGTACCAATCATGTCAAAAGCCCTGCGCGGTCTTGACTCCCTGCTCGCCATGGTGCAGATGCCCACCGGAATACCTGTGGCAACGGTAGCCATCGACGGTGCCAAGAACGCCGCACTTCTCGCCGTAGAGATCATGGCCGTTACCGACAAAGGCCTGCAGGAGAAACTCCGCGAGTTCCGCGAGGAACAGGCTCGAAAAATCCTTGAAACTGAAATCTAAATCCACGAAATAGGTTATAAACCACTGATATAGCAATGACAACCCACCGTATATTTGTCGAGAAACGCCCGGAATTCCGCGTCGAGGCCGACAGCCTCCGCAACGAGCTGAACTCCAATCTCGGCCTCAACATCACAGACCTTCGTCTGGTCTGCGTGTACGACCTGTTCGGCTTTTCCGACCAACTTCTTGAACAAACCCGCTACGGCGTCTTCGGCGAGACTGCCACCGACACCGTGACCGACAGCATAGAGATGGAGGGTCTGCCCCATCTCGCAGTCGAGGCTCTTCCCGGCCAGTTCGACCAGCGTGCCGCAGCTGCCCGCGAGTGCGTGCGCCTCGTCAACCCTGAAGCCGACGTTGAGATTCTCTCGGCTCGCCTCTACATCTTCGACAAGGGTGTGACACCCGAACAGATGGAGCGCATATCCCGCTACCTCATCAACGCCGTCGAGGCGCGCCGCAAGAACCTTGACGTACTCTCTCTCCCCGAACGCGCGCACGCCATGCCGGTCGAGACTCTCGCCGGTTTCCGCGACATCACACCCGAGGAGGCCCCGGCATATTGCAAGGAGGCCGGACTCGCCATGAACGGCGACGACCTGATGGAAGTGGTGAGATACTTCACCGCCGAAGGCCGCGACCCCAACGAGACCGAGCTCCGCATTCTCGACACATATTGGAGCGACCATTGCCGCCACACCACCTTCACCTCCCGTCTGACCGACATCGAGGTAGAGGAATCATTCATAGCACCTGAAATCCGTGAGAGCCTCGGTCTCTGGAATAAGATGCGCGCCGACCTCGGACGCGGCGAGAAGCCCCTCTGCCTGATGGATCTCGCAACCATCGGTGCCCGCTGGCTCCGCGCCAACGGAATGCTCGATGACCTTGAGCAGAGCGAGGAGAACAACGCTTGCAGCATCTATGTGGATGTCGATGTTGACGGAGAGACCGAGAAATGGCTCCTCCAGTTCAAGAACGAGACCCACAACCACCCGACCGAGATTGAACCTTTCGGAGGTGCATCAACCTGTCTCGGTGGCGCGATACGCGACCCGTTGAGCGGCCGCAGCTATGTGTATCAGGCAATGCGTCTGACCGGTGCCGGCGACATATACCAGCCTGTCAACGAGACGCTTCACGGCAAGCTCCCCCAGCGTGTCATCTCACGCGGCGCGGCAGCAGGCTATTCATCATACGGCAACCAGATCGGTCTGGCCACAACCCACGTCCGCGAGGTCTACCACCCCGGATATGTCGCGAAGCGTCTTGAAGTGGGAGCTGTGGCAGGTGCGGTACGCGCCAAGGATGTACGCCGCGAGCGTCCGGCAGCCGGAGACGTGGTGCTGATGTTCGGTGGCCGCACAGGCCGCGACGGCATCGGCGGAGCCACAGGTTCTTCGAAAGAGCACACCGAGTCGTCGCTCGAAATGTGCGGCAGCGAGGTGCAGAAGGGTAACGCCCCCGAGGAGCGCAAGCTGTCGCGTCTGTTCCGCCGCCCGGAAGTGACAAGACTCATAAAGAAATCAAACGACTTCGGAGCCGGAGGTGTCAGCGTCGCTATCGGCGAACTTACCGACGGCCTCGACATATATCTCGACCGCGTGACCACGAAATATGATGGCCTCAACGCCACCGAGCTTGCCATATCGGAGAGCCAGGAGCGCATGTCGGCTGTTGTCGAGGCAAAGGACATGGAGGAGTTCATGCGCTACTGCCACGAGGAGAACATCGAGGTGCGCCACGTGGCCGATGTGACCGACTCAGGCCGTATGCGTCTTTTCCGCAACGGCGAGATTGTGGCCGACCTTAGCCGCGAGTTCATCGACTCGGCCGGCGCTCCCCACTTCGCCAAGGCCCGCATCGAGTCAGTGACTCCCTGCAATCCCTTCGGGCGCGAGGTGCCGGGCGAGAATTTCGACGAGAAATTCGTCAACAACCTGCTCGACCCCAACGTGACCTCGCAGCGCGGTCTCATCGAAATGTTTGACTCATCAATCGGTGCATCTACAGTGCTCATGCCATTCGGAGGCAAGACCAACGGCACAGAGGCACAGGTCAGCGTGCAGAAGCTCCCCGTAGGAAAGCATTTCACAAATACAGCCAGCATGATGGCATGGGGCTTCAACCCGTTCATCACCAGCTGGAGTCCCTATCACGGCGCGGCATATGCCGTGATTGACGCGGTGGCAAAATCAGTTGCCGCCGGCGCTGACTTCCGCCGGATGAGATTCTCATATCAGGAATATTTCGAGCGCATGAGCTCGGAGCGTGCATGGGGCAAGCCTCTCGCCGCCCTGCTCGGCACACTCCGTATGCAGAAGGAGCTGGGTCTCCCCTCAATCGGAGGCAAGGACTCCATGAGCGGAACGTTCGGCGACATCAGCGTGCCGCCGACACTCATCGCCTTCGGTGTTGCTCCCGTGGATGCCCGCGACGTGATCAGTCCGGAATTCAAGGCTGCCGGACACGGGCTATATCTCGTGAAGCACAACCCGCTCTCCTCGAAGATGCCTCACACTGCCGCCCTCATGGCAGCTTACGACGCAATCCACCGCGAGATCAAGGCCGGACATGTGGTGAGCGCCTATGCCATCGGCTTCGGCGGTCTGGCTGAGGCTATCGTCAAGATGTCGCTCGGCAACAGAATCGGTGCCGATGTATCGTACGACAAGAATGAGATTTTCGATGCCGCTTACGGCTCAATCATAATCGAGGCCACCGAGCCTATCGACATTCCGGGTGCAGAGTTCATCGGTTCGACAACAGCCGAACCGACCGTGATGATCGAGCACCATAAATTCGCGATTGAGGATCTTGCAGCGAAGGTGCGCGAGAAATTCAACTCAGTATATCCCGACACCGCCGCCACCACAGGCGAGGCTCCCGACGCAGCCTGCGACCGCAAGGCCGCTGCCTACGAGGGCGAGGCAGTGGAGAACCCGGTTGTATATCTCCCCGTATTCCCCGGCACCAACTGCGACTACGACATGCAGGCGGCATTCGCCAACGAGGGCGCCGAGGTACGCCTGAGCGTGTTCCGCAATCTCTCGGCTCAGGATATATCCGACTCATGCCGCGAGATGGCCGCCAACATCGACGCATGTCATATTCTGGCAATCAGCGGCGGTTTCTCCGCTGCCGATGAGCCGGACGGATCGGGCAAGTTCATCGCCACCGTGCTCCTCAACGCCGAGGTCAAGGCCGCTGTGGAACGTCTTCTCGCACGCGGAGGTCTGATTCTCGGAATCTGCAACGGCTTCCAGGCCCTTGTCAAGTCAGGTCTGCTCCCGTTCGGCAAGATCGGCGAGCTGACACCCGACTCCCCCACCCTGTTCCGCAACGACATCAACCGCCATATCTCGCAGATTGCGGTGACACGTGTCGGCACAACGGCATCGCCCTGGCTCGACAGCTTCGAGGTCGGTCAGCTCCACTCTATCGCCATGTCGCACGGTGAGGGTAAGTTCGTGGCCGACGACAAACTGCGTGAGACTCTGTTGAAGAACGGTCAGATCGCATTCCAGTATGCCGACCCCGAGACAGGACACGCCACAATGCTGTCGCCCGCCAACCCCAACGGCTCTACATGGGCCATCGAGGGCATCATCTCGCCCGACGGACATATCCTCGGCAAGATGGGCCACTCGGAGCGCTACCGCGAGGGACTTATGAAGAACGTGGCCGGAGACAAGTCGCAGAACCTCTTCCGAAACGCAGTAAACTACTTCCGCAAGGTAAAATAATTTCCGGTAACCGCAGAGCTGACACAGCCTGACAACTACCCTGAAAAGAAAATATTCAAAAAAACCAACTTCATATCTATTCAAGAAAATGGAAAAGAAAGAGATGCTCTATGAGGGCAAAGCAAAACAAGTGTTCGCAACCGATGATGAAAACCTCGTTGTAATCCACTACAAGGATGCTGCGACAGCCTTCAACAACCTGAAGAAGGCTACAATCGACAACAAGGGTGTGCTCAACAACGAGATCACTACCATCATCTTCAAGAAACTCAACGAAGCCGGTATCCCGACCCACTACATCGAGACTCTGAACGACCGCGACCAGCTCTGCCACAAAGTCAGCATCGTTCCTCTTGAGGTGATCGTGCGCAACATCATCGCAGGTTCGATGGCAAAACGCCTCGGCATCGAGGAGGGTACTCCCGCCCCCAACACCATCATGGAGATCTGCTACAAGGACGACGCTCTCGGCGACCCGCTGATCAACGACCACCACGCTGTGGCTCTCGGCGCGGCTACCTATGCTGAGCTTGCAGAGATCTATGACATGACTGCACGCATCAACGAGCTCCTCAAGGAAATCTTCGCCAAGATCAACATCCGTCTGGTTGACTTCAAGATTGAGTTCGGTAAGACCGCCGACGGCAAGATCGTACTCGCTGACGAGATCAGCCCCGACACATGCCGTCTGTGGGACGCTACAACCAACGAAAAGCTCGACAAGGACCGTTTCCGCCGCGACCTCGGCAACGTGATCGGTGCTTACGAGGAGATTGACAGCCGTCTCAACTCAATCAAATAAGAACCGGGAGATATGGCAAAAAGTTATGAGGCTTCGGGTGTGAACCTCGAAGCCGGATACGAGGTGGTGAGCCGCATCAAGAAGCATGTGGCTTCCACCGCTCGCCCCGGCTGCATGGGTGGCATCGGTGCTTTCGGAGGCATGTTCGACCTCGGCTCGCTCGGATACCGTCACCCGATTCTGGTGAGCGGCACCGACGGTGTGGGCACAAAGCTGAAAATAGCTTTCGAGCTTGACCGCCACGACACCATCGGTATAGACGCAGTGGCCATGTGCGTGAACGACGTGCTTGCGCAGGGTGCCCAGCCGCTCCTGTTCCTCGACTATGTGGCCGTCGGCCACAACCGTCCTGCGGTGGTCGAGGCAATCGTATCGGGAGTTGCCGAGGGTTGCCGTCAGGCCGGATGCGCGCTCGTCGGCGGCGAGACCGCCGAGATGCCCGGCATGTACGCGCCCGAAGATTATGATATTGCCGGCTTCACCGTCGGCGCTGTCGAGAAAGATGAGCTTATCGACGGCTCGAAGGTAGCCGAGGGTGATGTGCTTGTCGGCCTCCCCTCGACGGGCGTACACTCCAATGGTTTCTCTCTCGTCCGCAAGATTGTTGCTGATGCAGGTCTCGACCTCAACGCCAAGTATGAGGAGACCGGCGACAAGACTCTCGGCGAGATGCTTCTCACACCGACGGCAATCTACGTCAAGCCCGTGCTTGAGCTTATGAAGCAGGTGGATGTGCATGGAGTCGCCCACATCACAGGCGGCGGCTTCGACGAGAACATCCCCCGCATACTCGGCGAGGGTCTCGGCGTGGAGATTGAGGATGGTTCATGGACAATCCTCCCCGTCTTCGAGCTGCTCCGCAAGTATGGCAACCTGCCCCGCCGCGAGATGTTCAACATCTTCAACATGGGTATCGGCATGGTTGTGGCTGTAAACGCAGCCGAGGCCGACAAGGCTGTTGCATCGCTCCGCGAGTCGGGCATCAACGCCTCAGTGATCGGCAAGGTCGTGAAAGGCTCAGGTGTCGAGATCAAATAAATAACTGTCACCGCACCAGTAAGTATAACTGCATAAGTTTATTCTAACAGGAAATTGATGAAAGCTCTAATCAGCGTAAGTGATAAAAGAGGAGTGGTCGAGTTCGCCCGGTCGCTCAATGAAATGGGATGGGAGATAATCGCTACCGGCGGCACGATGAAGATGCTGCTCGACAGCGGTCTTGAGGTAACCGGCATCAGCGAGATTACCGGTTTCCCCGAAATCTGCGGCGGACGCGTCAAGACGCTCCACCCGAAGGTGCATGGCGCCCTGCTCGGTCGCCGCGACCTTGAAAGCGACATGCAGCAGCTCGCCGAGAACGGCATCGGTCTGATTGACCTCGTATGTGTGAACCTCTACCCCTTCGAGGCAACAGTGGCAAAGCCCGACGTGACTCTGGCCGACGCAATCGAGAACATCGACATAGGCGGTCCCTCCATGCTCCGTTCGGCAGCGAAGAACTGCAAGAGCGTGACCGTGGTCTGCGAGCCTGAGGATTATGACAACATTCTCGCCGAAATCCGCGAGAACGGCAACACCACAGAGGAGACCCGTCTCCGTCTGTCGGCAAAGGCCTACACCCACACCGCTCTCTACGACAGCCATATCGCCGAGTACATGCGCCGTCAGGCCGGTCTGAACGAGAAGATGTTCCTCGCCTTCGACAAGGTGCAGGATCTCCGTTACGGCGAGAATCCCCACCAGGCTGCAAAGTTCTACCGTACAGAAAAGGAATACTCATACAGCGTGGCTACCGCACGCCAGCTCCAGGGCAAGGAACTTTCGTACAACAATATCCAGGATGCCAACGCGGCTCTTGAGATCGTGAGCGAGTTCAGCGAACCTTTCTGCGTAGGTCTGAAGCACATGAACCCGTGTGGCGCGGCTGTCGGTGCAGACGTGCTCGACGCATGGACACGTGCATACGAGGCCGACAAGGTGAGCATCTACGGCGGTATCGTGGCGTTCAACCGCCCCGTCACCGGCGAGGTGGCTCTCCAGATGAAGCCTATCTTCCTTGAGATTGTGATGGCTCCTTCGTTTACCGACGAGGCTCTTGAGATTTTCTCCAAGAAGAAGAACCTCCGTCTGCTCGAAGTCAAGATGGAGGCCAAGGGTGAGAAGCGCCCCCGCTACGTGGGCGTGACCGGCGGTCTGCTCGTGCAGGATGCCGACACAGAGTGTCTGGAGATTACCGACGCGATGACCGTTACCGAACGTCATCCCGACGCACGCGAGCTTGCCGATATGGACTTCGGCTGGAAGATTGTGAAGCATGTCAAGTCCAACGCCATAGTGGTTGTCAAGGATGGTGCCACACTCGGCGTGGGTGCCGGCCAGATGAACCGCGTAGGTTCTGCCACAATCGCCCTTGAGGAGGCCAAGGCAGCCGGTGCCACCGAAGGACTGGTGCTCGCATCTGACGGTTTCCTCCCCTTCGACGACACTGTGGAGCAGGCTTCGCGCTACGGCGTGACCGCCATCGTGCAGCCCGGCGGCAGCATCCGCGACGAAGATTCTGTAAAGAAGGCCGACGAGAAAGGCATAGCCATGCTCTTCACGGGAATGCGTCACTTCAAACATTGATATTACATTAGCAAGAACTGATGGGAAAGAAAGTACTTGTGGTCGGCGGCGGTGGCCGCTGCCACGCCATAGTCGACAGCCTTTGCCGTTCGGCCGCAGTATCTAAAGTGTACTGCGCGCCGGGCAACGGTGGTATCGCCGCCCAGGCGGAATGCGTGCCTGTACCGGTATCTGACATCGCCTCGCTGCTCGACTTCGCCAAAGCCAATGATATTGACCTGACTGTCGTGGGTCCGGAGGCATCGCTCGCCGCCGGTATCGTGGACAGCTTCCGCGAGGCGGGACTGAAGATTTTCGGTCCGACCAAGGCCGCCGCACGCATAGAGAGTTCCAAGGAGTATGCCAAGGACCTCATGGCTCGCTACGACGTGCCGACAGCGGCCTACCGCACATTCAGCGACTTCGACGAGGCTCTCGCCTATGTCAAGGCCGGTCCGATTCCGGTTGTCATCAAGTATGACGGACTGGCAGCCGGCAAGGGAGTCGTGGTTGCCCTCACCCTCGGCGAGGCCGAGGACGCTCTCCGCGACATGTTGCTTGACGAGACATTCGGCAAGGGACGCGTGGTGATTGAGGAGTTCCTCGACGGTCCGGAGTTCTCGTTCATGTGCCTTGTGAACGGCAACAAGCTCTATCCCCTCGACATCGCACGCGACCACAAGCGCGCCTACGACCATGACGCAGGACCCAACACCGGCGGCATGGGCGCTTACTCACCGGTTCCGTTCGTGACCCCCGAAATCCGTCGCATGGCCCTGGAGACAATTCTCCAGCCCGTAGCCGACGCAATGGTCAAGGAGGGTGTCCCTTTCACCGGCGTTCTCTACGGCGGTCTGATACTGCACAAGGGCACTCCCAAGGTAATTGAGTTCAACGCACGTTTCGGCGACCCCGAGACCGAGGTTGTTCTCCCGCGTCTGAAGAGCGACTTCTACGAGCTTATCGACGCTGCTGTAGATGGCCGTGACTTCGAGACGGAATGGAAAGATGAATCTGTTCTCGGCGTGGTTATGGCCGCCAAGGGGTATCCCGGCAAGTATGAGAAGGGTTATCCGGTGCGCGGTCTTGATAAGATCGACAGCACGGTTTACCACATGGGTACCGCCAACCGCGACGGCAAGACACTTACCGTCGGAGGCCGTGTGCTCATGGTGCTCGGCGAAGGCGAGAATCTCGCCAAGGCCCGCAAGGCTGCATACGACGCAGTGAAGAAAGTGGATTGCAACGGATTGTTCAACCGCACCGACATCGGGGCAAAAGAAGCTTAAAATGATTATAAGTGGAAAGGATCTTGCAAAGAAGATCAAAGAAGAGATAGCCGGTAAGGTTCCGGCGCTTGTCGAGAAGTATGGCCGCGCGCCTCATCTCGCAGTTATTCTTGTGGGTGAGGATCCCGCAAGCCAGTCGTATGTGAAGTCAAAGGGCAAGGATGCCGAGCAGGTAGGCTTCAAGAGCACCACAATCCGTCTGCCGGAAGAGACAACGGAGGAGGATCTGCTGAAAATCATCGCCGACCTCAACGCCGACAACACTGTGGACGGTGTGCTGGTACAGCTCCCCGTGCCCAAGCATATCGACGAGGACCGCGTGATCGAGGCCATAGCCCACGAGAAAGACGTTGACGGTTTCCATCCGGCAAACGTAGCCTCGCTCTGGCAGAAACGTCCCTGCGTATATCCCTGCACCCCGAAGGGCATTATCCGAATGCTCGACGAGGCCGGTGTTGACATCCAGGGCAAGCGTGCCGTGGTAATCGGCCGCAGCAACATTGTGGGCCTACCCATGGCCAAGATGCTCCTTGACCGCAACGCTACGGTGACAGTGGCTCACAGCCGCACCCAGAATCTTGCAGAGGTATGCCGCAACGCGGAGATTCTTGTGGCAGCCGTCGGCCGTCTCCGTTTCGTGACCGAGGATATGGTTGCACCCGGCGCTGTCGTAATCGACGTGGGTGTGAACCGTGACCCCGAGACTGGCAAGCTCGCCGGCGACGTTGACTACGATGCCGTCTGCGAGAAGGCTTCAGTCATCACTCCGGTGCCGGGCGGCGTAGGTCCCATGACCCGCGCATGCCTGATGGAGAACACTCTCGAATGCTATCTTAACAACGTAAAGTAAGAAATGATTCCAAGATATTCACGTCCCCAGATGCGTGCCATCTGGACAGAAGAAAATAAATTCAACGCCTACCTCAAGGTCGAGATTCTCTCGGCCGAGGCATGGCGCGAGCTTGGCGTGGTTCCGGCTGAGGACATCGACAAGCTCTGGGCAAACGCCTCGTTCAACATCGACCGCATCAAGGAGATCGAGGAGCAGACACGTCACGACATCGTGGCGTTCACCCGCGCCGTCAGCGAGACTCTCGGCGAGGAGCGCAAGTGGGTTCACTACGGACTCACCTCGACCGATGTTGTCGACACCGCCAACGGTTATCTGCTCAAACAGGCTAACGACATACTGCGCGAGGATCTGCAGCGTTTCGCCGACATGCTCCGCAGCCAGGCCCTGAAGTACAAATATACTCCTTGTATCGGCCGCACACACGGCATCCACGCCGACATCACATCGTTCGGCCTGAAGTGGGTGCTCTGGTATGCCGAAATGCAGCGCAACATCAAGCGTTTCGAGGCTGCCGCACGCGGTGTGGAGGTCGGCAAGATTTCCGGTGCCGTGGGTAACTTCGCCAACATTCCCCCGTTCGTTCAGGACTATGTCTGCGACAAGCTCGGCATAGAGAGCGCTGACGTATCGACCCAGGTTATCCAGCGTGACCGTCACGCCTATTACCTCGCAACAATCGCGCTCATCGGTGCCTCAATCGAGCAGATGGCTATGGAGGTGCGCGGTCTCCAGCGTACCGAGGTGCATGAGGTGGAGGAAGCATTCGGCAAAGGCCAGAAGGGTTCGAGCGCGATGCCCCACAAGCGCAACCCGATCGGTTCGGAGAACATGTGCGGCTGCGCCCGTGTGCTCCGCGGATACATGGCCACCGCTTACGAGAACGTGGCTCTCTGGCACGAGCGTGACATCTCCCACTCGGCTACCGAGCGCATCATCCTGCCCGATGCCACAATGCTTCTCGACTACATGCTCAACCGCATGTGCAACATCCTTGGCAACCTCACAGTGTTCGAGGAGAAGATGAAGAGCAACATCTACATCACTAACGGCGTGATTTTCGCCCAGCGTGTCATGAACGCTCTCATCGCAAAGGGCTTCGCACGCGAGAAGGCCTACGACACAGTTCAGCCCGTGGCAATGGCTGCGATGGCGGCAGGAGTACCCTATATCGACCTGCTCAAGGAGAACGAGGTAATCAAGGAGAATCTTACCGCCGAGGAACTCGAAGGCTGCTTCACGCTCGACTATTACATGAAGAACGTGGACTACATCTTCGACCGCAACGGTATAAAATAAAGGTTTCTCAAAACTAAAAAAAGATTGAAATGTCAGAAACACTTGTAGTTGTAGGTTCCCAATGGGGAGACGAAGGCAAAGGTAAAATTACCGACTACTTCGCTACGCGCGCCGATATGGTGGTGCGTTACCAGGGAGGCAACAACGCCGGACACACTGTGGTGTTCGGTGGCAATAAATATTCGCTCCAGAGCATTCCGTCGGGTATCTTCAACCCCGCTACGGTCAATGTGATGGGCAACGGCATGGTGGTTAATCCTGTCTCGGTATGCGCCGAACTCGACAAGCTCCACGACCGTGGCATAACCGACTACCAGCTCTTCATCTCGACACGCGCCGCCATGGTGATGCCCTGGCACGCGATGCTCGACGGTGCCTATGAGGCTCAGAAGGGCAAGGATCTTATCGGCACGACCAAGAAGGGTATCGGCCCGGCTTATTCAGACAAGTACAGCCGCGTCGGCCTCCGCATGGGCGACCTGCTCGAACCGGACTATTTCCGCGAGAGACTTGAGGCTGCCCTTGAGGTCAAGAACATGGAGCTGAAGATGCTCGGTCTGGAGACTCTTGATGTCGAGGAGGTCTATAATCAGTACATGAAACTGGCTGAGCGTCTCGCACCGATGATTGTGGACACATCCCGTCTGGTGAACGACGCTCTCCGCAGCGATGACAAGCGCGTCCTTTTCGAGGGCGCCCAGGGCATGATGCTCTGCATCGAGCATGGTACATACCCCTTCGTCACCTCTTCAAGTCCCTCGGCATCGTCTGTACCAGTAGGTGCAGGTATCGCGCCGAAGTGGATACGCACAGCTGTAGGCGTTGCCAAGGCTTATTGCACCCGCGTAGGTTCAGGTCCGTTCCCGACGGAACTTCATGATGAGATCGGCGACGGCATACGCGAACGCGGCCATGAGTACGGCACAGTCACAGGCCGTCCCCGCCGCATCGGCTGGTTCGACGCTGTTGTAGGCCGCTATACCGCAGAACTCGCCGGCATAACCCACTGGGCTGTCATGCTGCTCGACGTACTGTCAGGACTCGACACAATCAAGGTCTGCGTGGCATATGAGCTCGATGGCAAGCAGATTCAGAGCCCGCCGTCAACCATCGCCTCGCTGTCGCGCTGCAAGCCTGTATACATCGATCTTCCAGGCTGGAAAGAGGACATCACCGGCATCAAGAACTTCGGGGACCTTCCAGAGAATGCCAAGGCTTATGTCCGCAAGCTCGAAGAACTCACCGGAGTGCCCGTCGGCATGATCTCGGTTGGACCCGACCGCGAACAGACCATCATCGTTGACCCCGAACTGAATAAATTTTAAGACCCTACTGCATATGTCGTTTATTGAAGATAAAATAGCTCAGGAAGGTATCACGTTCGACGACGTGCTGCTCATCCCGGCGTTCTCAAACGTCACTCCCGACCGCGTTACTCTCGGCACCCGTTTCTCACGCAACATCCACCTCAACATACCGGTGGTTTCTGCCGCGATGGATACCGTGACCGAGGCTCCGATGGCAATCGCCATTGCACGCGAAGGTGGTATCGGTGTAATCCACAAGAATATGTCGATTGCAGCCCAGGCCGCTCAGGTCCGCAAGGTGAAGCGTGCCGACTCGGGTATGATCTATGACCCTGTGACCATCACCAAAGATCAGACTGTTGCCGACGCACTGCGTCTGATGAAAGAGAACCGCATCGGCGGTATCCCCGTGATTGATGGAGAACACCACCTGATCGGTATCGTCACCAACAGGGACCTCCGTTTCCAGCGCGACATGTCGCTGCCGGTAAGCGAAGTGATGACTTCTGAAAATATCATCACAACAACCAACGCCGATCTTGCCGAGGCATCACAGATTCTTCTGGAGAACAAGATCGAGAAGCTCCCCGTAGTTGACGAGGAGAATCATCTGGTAGGTCTTATTACTTATCGCGACATTACCAAGATCAGCGAGTTCCCCAACGCCTGCAAGGACTCGAAGGGTCGTCTGCGTGTGGCTGCCGGTGTCGGCGTTACCAAAGACACTCTCGAACGCGTGAAGGCTCTCGTGGAGAATGGTGTCGATGCAGTGGTGATTGACACGGCCCATGGTCATTCGGCCAATGTGGTGCGCACACTGAAAGCTGTCAAGGAGGCTTATCCCCAGATTGACGTTGTGGTCGGAAACATCGCGACTGCCGCTGCCGCTGAATTCCTCGTTGAGGCAGGTGCCGACGGTATCAAGGTAGGAATCGGACCCGGTTCGATATGCACTACCCGCATCGTTGCCGGTGTAGGTGTTCCGCAGCTCACTGCCATCTACGATGCCGCCACCGCCGCCCACAAGCATGGTGTGCCTGTTATCGCCGACGGTGGTCTCCGCTACTCGGGCGACGTTGTCAAGGCTCTCGCCGCCGGTGGCGACTGCGTGATGATGGGTTCGATGCTGGCAGGTGTCGAGGAATCTCCGGGCGAGACCATCATCTACAATGGCCGTAAGTTCAAGTCATACCGCGGCATGGGTTCTGTCGAGGCCATGCAGGCCGGTTCGAAAGACCGCTATTTCCAGGGCGAGCAGATGGATACCAACAAGCTCGTTCCGGAGGGTATCGTGGCACGTGTGCCTTACAAGGGTACTCTCGGCGAGACCGTATATCAGCTCATCGGAGGTCTCCGCTCAGGTATGGGCTATTGCGGTGCCCCCGACATCGAGACTCTCCACGATGCCAAGTTCGTACGTATCACCTCTGCCGGAGTGAAGGAGAATCATCCCCACGATGTGACCATCACCAAGGAGGCCCCCAACTATTCACCCGGTAATTAATAAATAACCCTGACGTGGTACTGACGGTTACGCCGGTGCCGCGTCAGAGCTATAAATTATTCTGATGGAAAAAATATTGATTATAGATTTCGGGTCGCAGTACACGCAGCTCATCGCACGCCGCGTGCGCGAGCAGAACGTGTATTGCGAGATTCACCCGTTCAACCACATGCCGGAGATTGACGACGACGTGCGCGGTGTCATTCTTTCGGGTAGCCCGGCATCGGTGCGCGACGAGGATTCTCCCCGCATCGACATGTCGGCGTTCAAAGGCCGTCTGCCCCTGCTCGGCGTGTGCTACGGCGCACAGCTCCTTGCACAGGAGTTCGGAGGCGAGGTAAAGGGTGCCCCGAGCCGCGAGTATGGCCGTGCCATGCTCACTGTCGTTGCTCCTGAAGACCCACTGATGAAGGGGCTCCCCTCTCCGACCCAGGTATGGATGTCGCATGGTGACACCATCACCTCTGTTCCGGCCAACTATGAGATTATCGGTTCGACCGACAATGTCCGCGTGGCCGCATATCACATAGGAGGTGAGATGACATGGGGTATCCAGTTCCACCCCGAGGTGTTCCATTCGACCGACGGTCCGACGCTGCTCCGCAACTTCGTTATCGGTATCTGCGGATGCTCGGGCACATGGAGTCCCGCTTCGTTCATCGACTCGACCGTTGCCGAGCTCAAGGAGAAACTTGGCGACGACAAGGTTATTCTCGGTCTGTCGGGCGGTGTTGACTCGTCAGTTGCAGCTGTATTGCTCCACAAGGCAATAGGCTCGAACCTCTACTGCATTTTCGTTAACAACGGCCTGCTCCGTGCCAATGAGTTTGAGGATGTGCTCGCATCTTACAAGGGCATGGGTCTTAACGTTACCGGAGTTGACGCGTCGGAGCGTTTCTACGCCGACCTGAAGGGAGTTACCGATCCCGAACAGAAGCGCAAGATTATCGGCCGCGACTTCGTTGAGGTATTCAACGAGGAAGCCAAGAAAGTCGAGGGCGCACGCTGGTTGGGTCAGGGTACAATCTACCCGGACGTTATCGAGAGCTGTTCAGTCAAAGGTCCTTCTGCCACGATCAAGTCTCACCACAATGTGGGAGGTCTTCCCAAGGAAATGAACCTGAAGGTTGTCGAACCGCTCCGTCTGCTCTTCAAGGACGAGGTTCGCCGTGTAGGACGTGCATTAGGTATTGACCAGGCACTTCTCGGCCGTCATCCTTTCCCCGGTCCGGGACTCGGCATCCGCATTCTCGGTGAGGTGACAGGTGAGAAGGTCCGCATACTCCAGCAGGCCGACAAGATATTCATCGACAACCTGCGTGAGTCTGGCTGGTACGACAAGGTATGGCAGGCAGGCGTGATGCTCCTGCCCGTGCAGAGTGTCGGTGTGATGGGTGACGAGCGCACATATGAGAACTGCTGTGCTCTCCGAGCGGTTGTATCGACCGACGGCATGACCGCCGACTGGGTACACCTTCCCTATCAGCTTCTGGCCAAGGTGAGCAACGAGATCATCAACAAGGTTCGCGGCATAAACCGCGTAGTCTACGACATCTCCTCCAAGCCACCGGCAACAATCGAGTGGGAGTAAACCACAACACACCATAAACAGAGCAAAGCCGGGCCTCAAAGCCCGGCTTTGTCGTTATTTATGAACGATTGTCTAAATAAACGATTGTCCGCAGCGAAGCATATTTGAACGATATTTGTGTCTGTCAAGATTGATAATTCGCCTAAATTGTTTATATTTGCGTTGTAAATAGAACGGGAGTTGTCACTTCAGGCAATTTCTTAAAAATCATAGTGACTATGGCTCAGATAAAATATCCGATTGGCATCCAGACTTTCTCCAAAATCAGAATGGGCGGTCTGAAGTATATTGACAAGACCAAGTATATATATAGTCTTGTAAACTCATCGCAGTTTGTTTTTTTGAGCCGTCCCCGTCGGTTCGGGAAGTCATTGCTGCTGTCTACAATCAAGGAGTATTTCTTAGGCCGTCGGGACCTGTTCGAAGGGTTGGAAATTAGTCGGCGCGAACATGACTGGGTTAAACACCCCGTGCTTCATCTTGATTTCACGGGTGCCAATTATAATGATTTTATTGGCATGACCTCAAAATTAAACAGTCTTCTTACATCTTGGGAAAGGGAGTATGGAATTGAAAAGGAGGACGAAGATTTTGGTGTCCGTTTCGCAAGAATCATAAAGGGAGCCAGTGAGAAGAGCGGACAAAAGATCGTCATCCTGATTGACGAATACGACAAGCCGCTGCTGGAGACCGTCGATAAACCTGAGTTGCAGCAGAAATACCGGGACACTTTGCGCGGTGTGTACGGCAACTTGAAACAGATGGACCAATATATCCGCTTCGCCATGCTGACAGGGGTCACAAAGTTCGGTCATCTCAGCATATTCAGCGACCTCAACAACCTCTACGACATATCAATGCGGAAGGAGTATGCCGGAATCTGCGGCATAACCACCGATGAGCTACATGATAATTTTGAGGAAGGTGTGTGCCGTCTGGCCGAGAACCAGGAAATCACTGTAGAGGAGGCATACGACCGTCTGCGCGTGCTTTACGACGGATACCATTTCTCTCCAACCGGATTTGTCGATGTCTATAACCCGTTCAGCATCCTTAACGCACTCGAGGCCCGAGAATTCGGTAAGTATTGGTTCCAGACAGGCACCCCGACTTTCCTCATAAAGATGATAAAGGCAGATAACATGCCCATTATCAAACTTGATCACCTGCATACAACGGTTGAGGAACTGACGGATGTCTCATTCAATCTCGGCAACTATATACCGGTCTTATACCAAAGCGGTTATCTGACAATCAAGGACTACGACCGGGAACTTGGCGAGGTCACACTTGGCTTCCCGAACCAGGAAGTAGCATCAGGTTTCTTGAATCAGCTTCTGCCGTTCTACGCCACAGTCTCGTCACAGGGTTCCGGCTTTGAAATCATACAGTTCATAAAGGATGTACGTGCCGGGCGACCGGAAGACTTTATGATTCGGCTTCAGAGTTTCTTTGCCGACTTCCAGTATGATTCTTTCGAGCTGCGACATCTGGAGCAGCATTATCAGGATGTGATTTTCATCATCTTCAAGCTGATGGGATTCTATACACGCACGGAATACAAGACCGCTTCCGGGCGCATCGATATGGTTGTCAAGACCCAGGACTACATCTACGTCATGGAGTTCAAGATGGACCGCAGCGCGGAGGAAGCACTCGCACAGATAGACACCAAAGACTACCTGTTACCATTCAAAGCAGATGGCCGCAAAACGGTGAAAATCGGTGCCAACTTCGACAGCAAAAAAAGAACCCTCGACTCCTGGATCATCGAACAAGATTGATATCCGGTTAAAAACATAGCAATTCTTTAAAACATATTGATTATGGCTCAGATAAAATATCCGATCGGCATCCAGACTTTCTCTTCTGTCAGGGAGGGTGGTTATCTCTATGTTGACAAAACCGGATACATAGCGCGTCTTCTCGATTCCTCGTCGAAATATGTATTTCTGAGCCGTCCCCGTCGGTTCGGCAAGTCATTGCTGTTGTCTACAATCAAGGAATATTTCTTAGGCCGTCGGGACCTGTTCGAGGGACTGGAAATAAGCCGTGTAGAACATGGCTGGATTAAACACCCTGTGCTTCATCTCGATTTCACCGGTGCAAATTACAATGACAATATCGGCATCAAATCCAATCTCAACAACCTTATTTCCCAATGGGAAAAGGAGTATGGAATCGCAAAGACGGATGAAGATTTTGGTGTGCGCTTTGGGAATGTCATAAAGGCTGCCTTTGACAAGACAGGAAAAGGCGTTGTCATACTGATTGACGAGTACGACAAGCCTCTGTTGGAGACTGTCGATAACCCTGATTTGCAGCAGCAACACCGCGACACGCTGCGGGGTGTGTACGGCAACCTGAAACGCATGGACCAATATATTCGCTTCGCCATGCTGACAGGTGTCACAAAGTTCGGTCATCTCAGCATATTCAGCGACCTCAACAACCTCTACGACATATCAATGCGGAAGGAGTATGCCGGAATCTGCGGCATAACCACCGATGAGCTACATGATAATTTTGAGGAAGGTGTGTGCCGTCTGGCCGAGAACCAGGAAATCACTGTAGAGGAGGCATACGACCGTCTGCGCGTGCTTTACGACGGATACCATTTCTCTCCAAGCAGGTTTGTCGATGTATACAACCCGTTCAGTATCCTCAATGCACTCGATGCCGGAGAATTCGGTGATTACTGGTTCCAGACAGGAACTCCGACTTTCCTTATAAAGATGCTCAAGACTCGCCGTCTTCAACTGCAAAAGCTGTCAAATTACGTTGCGAACGTCACCGACCTTACTGACGTATCATTCAATCTGGGAAATTTCATACCTGTACTCTACCAGAGCGGGTATCTGACCATAAAGGAGTATGACAAGAGGTTTGATTCGGTAAAACTCGGTTTTCCTAACCGTGAGGTTGAGAATGGCTTCCTGCGGCAACTGATACCCTATTACACTTCATTGGCACAACAGTCTACAGCTTTTCAGATACAAAGTTTTGTACTTGATGTCGAAGCAGGCAGGGCAGAGGAATTCTTGATACGCTTGCAGAGTCTTTTTGCCGACTTCCAGTATGATTCGTTCGAACTGCTACATCTGGAGCAGCATTATCAGGATGTGATTTTCATCATCTTCAAGCTGATGGGATTCTATACACGCACGGAATACAAGACCGCTTCCGGGCGCATCGATATGGTTGTCAAGACCCAGGACTACATCTACGTCATGGAGTTCAAGATGGACCGCAGCGCGGAGGAAGCACTCGCACAGATAGACACCAAAGACTACCTGTTACCATTCAAAGCAGATGGCCGCAAAACGGTAAAAATAGGCGCAAACTTCGACAGCAAAAAAAGAACCCTCGACTCCTGGATTATCGAACAAGATTGACAGGCTGGGAATCCATGATAATATCTTCCACCATGCATACTGAAAGCCGCACTCAAAATTGAATGCGGCTTTCTATATGCCAGATGAAATCTATATGCAGATTGGGCGAGAAGCTACGACTTATCAGTTAAGCTTCAAGACTTTGACTACATCGCCGCTCTTGACCTTGACGATGACAATAGTGGTGGGATCGATGCCTGACATCTCGTAGCGGTCAACGCCGGGATTCGACTCATGGAGTGTCATACCGTTGAGCGAGTAAACGCCTACGAAATCTATCGGCATTGTGGAATCTACCGAAACTACATCCCCGTTGCGGGCAATAGTTATATCAACCGTGTTTACAGCTACACTGCCTACGCCGGTCTGCATGTTCTTTATGTCAAACAAACCCCATACGGGATGCTCGGCCCACTTGTCGTTGGTGTCTTTCGATACATTAAGTATGATGTCGTAACGTCCGTTTTCATTCTCAAGACCGGAAAATGACTCCGGAGCAACCTCCGGCATATTCGTTCCAAGGTCTGTAACATTGACCTGCGACAGTGCGGTCAGATTACGGAAAGCATGTGGAGCAATCTTTTTGACCGTCTCGGTCAATGTCACTTCCTGAACAGCCTGATTGTTGGCAAAAGCTGCGGTTCCAATCTCGGGGAAAGAAACAGACAGAGACTTTCGGCCTGCAGTAGATGCAAGCGCGAGATCGGGCAATACACCCTCCCAATTAGGAAGGTCCGCTATTGAACGGTTATTGAAGAACGCACCCGAACCAACGCTTACAGGTTCATCCATACCGATGATTACTTCCGACAGATTCGGCATGTCTGCAAAAGCGAATGCACCTATCGATTCAATGGCACGCAGATCGACAGTTTCAAGTCCGGCTCCGCGAAAAGCATAATCGCCGATGGCGGTCACACTCTCGGGTAACGCGGCAGTATATGAAGAGCATCCATCGAACATTGCCTCAGGAATCTCAGCTATGGAATATCCGAACGCCACATTTTTCAGAGCGCGGCAATCCTTGAACACACCTTTGCCAAACGATACAGTCTTGTTGACCGTGACATTCGCAAGGGCAGCACAGTTTGCAAATGCGTTGTCGCCGATTGTCTCTACCGTTGTCGGGATATCCAGCTGACCGAGTTCCGAAGCGGCAAACGCTGACTCTCCGATAATCCGGACTGTTGCCGGGAACTTCACTGTTGATATGCCGCTGCCTATAAGCATGTATGGAGGAATCTCATCGGCAGAAAAAGACTTGCGCCCCATGTAGTCTCCGTCGGAATAAGTATAGGCCACTATCCGCAACGCCGACATATCGAGCGTCTTTACAGCACGCGACAAATCGCGCAGCAACGCGAGGTCTGTTACATTCGCGCTTCCGGACAGCACCAGTTCGGTATCCGTTGTATTCCTCAGCGGGCCGATATTATCGGAAAGGGTACCCGGTTTGACTTCAAGTCTGAGAGCCGGTAATGCCTGACTTAACAGCACCACAGCCCCCAATGTGAATATTATTCGTCTCATGTTATGTTTTGATATTTTCTTCTTATCACTCTATTACAAGGAGTTTTGTCATCTTGGAATAGCTGTCGCTGTCGGGTCCGTTCGTAGCTATTACAAAATATACTCCTCCTGGAACGCGCTTCGCGCTCCGGTTAGTCACATCCCACTGCACGACACCTCCGTCAGCCTGACCGCACTCTTTGACAACATTGCCATACGTATCGACAATCTTGACCATAGCATCGTCGGGCAATCCGTCTATTGTGACATATCCATAATAATCCGGATTCACCGGATTGGGATAAGCCCTGACACCGGAGCCACCGCTTTCTGACGAAGAACCCGGCAGGAACAGTTCGGCAAGACCCTTGTCGGTCGATACCATAATCGAGCCGGCCGCCGGATTATAGCAGACATCAAATACCGAACTGCCGGGAATGTCAGAATTTTCAGGAGTATAAGTCCTTATAATCTCACGGCCATCCGAACTGGTGCAGACCAGCCCGGCACCATTTGTGGCGAACCATTTGCGACCGTTACCATCAGATATTATCCTGTTGACCTGCACATTGTCGAGCAGATAGTCGGCAAGATTTGTACCGTCGTTACGCGGCACCTTTATCCGGCGCACGGAAGTCGAGCCATTAAGGAATTCCTTGGGGTCGAACGTGAACAGACCGCTGCCATAGCTTACCCATACCAAGCCGGTCAACGGATCCTCATGCCATGCGTAGGCAGAGGTAAAAGTTATAGCCGTTCCATCCTGGTCACTGACACTGGCCAAATGCACGCTACGGTCATCTGCGGTGTTGGCGGGAGTACCGCCATTGTCAAGCACAATAAGTTCGGACTTGTTGCTGTTGCCATGATAAAGCACTATATTCTTGTTCGACCCGACCTTGAGAGGGAGCACCATAGCAGCACTACCCGTCTTGATGCCATCGAATCTTATTTTCTTCCATTCCCTGAAATTTGAGGGGGAGGTGGTAGCCGCTATGTCTGCGGCCGGCCATACCCACAGTTCCACATATGTAGCGACATATTGAGTATCATTGTCGGGGGAGGGATTGATATAAGCCGTCCATAGATTTCCTTGATTGTCAAATTCAGGAGCAATAAATGTACACTGCTCCTGCCATGCTACTCCACTTGGCACTTCCGGAGCCACAACAACAAAACCGGTATTGCCGTTACCTCCCAGAACATCTGTCGCCTTTGACATATGCAGGGATTTCTCCGGATTCGCAAGATCATAGCGGAGGAGTCCGGTTCTGGGCGAACCGCAATAAACATGGTCGCGGTTATTGGGATCTATTGCTATACCATTGGGATTCTGGAAAGCAAGACCCTTCATATCCGGTATTCGGTACGTGGCCGACAATGGTGTCCACGTCATGTCCTTATAACCTGAGATCAGGTCAGCGACATTAAAGTAGTTTTTCTTTGCGGAATTAAATATAAGGTCCATACTGTTGTTTCGGACCAGCATTCCGTAATCCGGATTATAGGCCATCGAACGGCAGGTGAAGGGATTCGCTGCATTAAGCATGAAGTTGTCAATCAGGGTAGTCCACGACGAGGAACCATCCTTCGGCACCCGGCGTCGGGCAACACCTTTGCGTTGATAGGCAAACCAGAAATCAGTGCCGTTGAGACTACCGGCTTTCGCTCCTTTGTCATCACCTGTCAATGCGTATTTATACGTCTTGCCATCTTTTGTATAAACACAGATTTCCACCTGATTGACGGTAAATACTCCGTCACGGTATGTCTCGAAACACTTCTCAGAGCGCACCGAGACAGATTCTCTGGAATACACCCCGGAAGACTTCTCGAATATACGGTTGCAATAAACTTCGTTGGTCGGACCATGGGTCAGATAAAGATAATCTTTTCCGACCGGGACCATACGTATCATGACAGAAACATCCTGAAACTTCTTAAGTTTCGAGAAATCAAACTCCTTTTCGCTCCCATAGTATATTGCGTTGTCGTCCGCAAACCATAGATTGCCCTTGAATGGAACCACCGACACAAGAGGCACATTGAATATACGGGAGGTCTCAATTTCCTTGAGAGCATCGTTGACTACGACATATCCGAACTGAGTGGCAAGATATATGCGGTTGCTGGCCGGATCGAAGTTTATATTGTTGACAGTCTTGTCGAGCGAAGAGTCTGCAAGTTTAAGACCGGGAATATTGACCACATCACCATTCTCATACAGGAGATCTATGTCTCCATCCTCATAAGCCACGACAAGATAATTCTTGTCATAGTTGAACTCTATGGAACGCACCAAGCCCCCTGAAAGAATATTGAGTTTGTTGAGGAACATCATCTCCTCTCCTTCCTTGTCGTAGCGGAAAAGCATTCCATCGAGAGTTCCGGTCTGCGCGGAACCACGGGTATAAGATTTGGCGGCACCGAGGAAATAGGTGTAGTTTGGAGTTTCCACCACACGCTCCATCTGACCGTTGTAACTCGGATGCAGACGCCATTCCGAAGCATTGGCTGCGAACGAGCAGACGGCAGTCACAAGCAGAGCTACAACGACTCCCAGAAAATCCTTGAGCCGGCGCATGGCCCGGCCACGGTGCGAGATGGCATTCTTGTCATCGGCGCTCATCTCGGCGAAGCATTTACCGGTCTCGTCGGCTATGAATATCGGGTCGTATCCGAATCCGCCATTGCCATGCGGCTCAGTTGCTATCCGACCTTCCACACGACCCTCGAAACAGTGTTCCTCACCGGCGCATATCAGCGCGACTGTCGTAGCAAAATGCGCACGGCGGTTTTCCTCCCCTTCGAGCTCGTGGAGAAGCTTGGCCACATTGTCGGCAGGAGAACAGTGCTCACCAGCATAACGGGCACTGTAAACGCCAGGTGCTCCGTCGAGAGCATCGACCATCAGGCCGGTGTCATCGGCAAAGCAGTCATATCCATATCGTTCCTTCACCCAACGCGCTTTTATAAGAGCGTTTCCTTCAAGTGTGTCGGCAGTCTCGGGTATGTCATCATGACATCCTATCTCGGCAAGCGACACAATCTCAAACCCGTCGGAAATTATCTGACGGGCCTCCTGAAGTTTATGGGCGTTATTGGTTGCAAAAACAAGTTTCTTGATTTTATTCATCTAATGCGCGAATTACGACATATTAAGTCTTATAATTAGACATATTAAGTCTTATAATTAACGGCGTGCGACGGCGGATATTGCTTGCGGAGATAGAGCGTCGCAAAGAGTAACATGGCGGTCTCGGCACTAACCCAGACCACCGAACTGCCTACGGCTCCGAAACGTGGCACCAACAGCAGGTTGAGCGCCACACCGACAGCCGCACCAACCGAGGCTGTCCATGTCACTCCACGGTCGTCACCCAAGGGTGTGAGTACCTGAACAACCACAAGTTGACCGAGCCCGAACACCGCAAAGAAAGGCACTATTATACGCACCGGGAAAATGGCACCCTCATAGCCCGGACCCGAAAGCAGCCACACGATTTCAGGTGCAAGCCACTCAACCACCGCCGTCAGAGGCAATGAGAACAATATCAAGGCTATGGCAACACGACGTGCGTACACACGCATTTTTTGACCGTCGCTTCCCGAGGCAAGCATTGTCATGCGTGGAATCATGACATTTGTGACCGACATTATGAGCGTGAGCAATATGCCGAAAAGTTTTGTGGCCGTAGTGTAGTATCCCACTTCAGTATCATCTGAGACAAATCCGAGAAAAGCGACATTGAGAGTGGTATAGGCAGAACTCAGCAGCATGTACAACCCCAGTTTGAAGAAAGGAGCGAGAAACCGCCGAAGACTGACACCCCCTTTCCAGACCGAAACGAACCGCGAAGCGTAGGACATATTGACCACCGCATTCGCCACAACAACCGTCATGGTCAAAAAGTAATATACAGGCGTATCTACAGGATCTCGGACGAAGATGAATACCGATACCACATAAAGTATCTTTATCGCGATGGTACGCAGTGTTATGTATCGGAATTCCTCAAGTCCCCGCCAGAACCATTCTATCAGGAACATGTTGAATATCAACTTGCACATTCCGATTCCCATCAGATCCGCATGATCGCGGAGCTGCGGAACCATCAGTGTGGCGGCAACCATTGCCACAAGTGCCACAATGGTTACCAGTCCGTTAAGCACCAACAGACTCCGGAATACTTCACCGAGCCGTTCCCGATCATCTGAAGCCGACGCCACCTCCCGGATGCCGAGAATCGAGATTCCCATCATCGAGAAGAGAATGAAATAAGTCGCTATACTGTCAATGAAACTCACCAGGCCAATCTCCGCAACGCCCAATACCCTCGACACATACGGATATACCGCCAGCGGAAACAGGTAGTTGGCGCAGACAAGCATGGTCGAGTATATGAAATTCTTCCGTAGAGTAGCCATCTTCAGACGTTATGCAATCGGTTTTGCGGTGGAGGGTTTACAGGTTACAGTTCGTTTGAGACTTAGTTATGACACTGTAAATGCAAAATTAATGAAAAAATTTAGTAATTTTGCATATGAAAGGGAAATACGCCCGCAAGGCAGTTCTTTTCCGTTCCGCAGCCCCCTTTAAGGGCACAAACCATGAATCAAATTCAAGACTATCATATAATGGAGTACAATCATCGTGACATCGAGAAGCGCTGGCAGGAGTTCTGGCGCGAGAACCATATCTACGAGGTCAAGGAGGATGCCGGGCGCAAGAAATTCTATGTGCTCGACATGTTCCCTTACCCGTCGGGCGCGGGCCTTCATGTGGGCCATCCGCTCGGATATATAGCAAGCGACATCTATGCCCGCTACAAGCGTCAGCAGGGCTTCAACGTGCTGCACCCCATGGGTTATGACGCCTATGGTCTGCCGGCTGAGCAGTATGCGATCCAGACCGGCCAGCATCCGGAGAAAACCACCAACGACAATATTGCACGATACCGCGAGCAGCTTGACAAGATCGGGTTCTCGTTCGACTGGAGCCGCGAGGTGCGCACCTGCGACCCGAAGTATTACCGCTGGACGCAGTGGGCCTTCATGCAGATGTTCAATTCCTATTATGACCTCGACCTCGACAAGGCCATGCCTGTCAGCCGTCTGACTGAACATTTCGCGGCTCACGGCTCCGAGGGTATCCGCCCCGCCGCCGGCAAGGAGATCCACTTCACTGCCGACGAATGGAACGCCCTGTCGGAAAAGGAGCAGCGCGAGCGGCTCATGAATTACCGCATAGCATATCAGGGCGAGACTATGGTGAACTGGTGTCCTGAACTCGGCACGGTGCTGGCCAACGACGAGGTGAGCGAGGGTCTGAGCGTGCGCGGCGGTTATCCCGTTGAGCAGAAGCTGATGAACCAGTGGTGTCTGCGTGTGTCGGCTTATGCCCCCCGGCTGCTCGATGACCTGGAGAAAGTGGAATGGAGCGACTCGCTCAAGGAGACACAGCGCAACTGGATCGGCCGTTCCGAGGGTGCGGAAATGCGTTTCGACGTGGCCGACTCAGACATCTCGCTTGAGATCTTCACCACACGTGCCGACACGGTGTTCGGCGTGACATTCATGGTGCTCGCTCCTGAATCCAAATATGTACCTCTGCTCACCACCGCGGATCAGAAAGCTGCGGTCGAGGCATATCTTGACGAAGTCAAGCACAAGACTGAGCGTGAGCGTCAGATTGACAAGAAGGTATCAGGTGTCTTCACAGGCAGCTATGCCATCAACCCGCTCACCGGAGAGAAGATTCCCGTATGGGTGAGCGACTACGTCCTGGCCGGTTACGGAACCGGTGCCATCATGGCTGTTCCTGCGCACGACTCGCGCGACTACGCTTTCGCACGTCATTTCAACCTGCCGGTCATTCCTCTCATCGAAGGAGCCGACGTATCTGAGCAGAGCTTCGACGCAAAGGAGGGCAAGATGATAAACTCCAAGGGTCCGAAACTCGACCTCAACGGTCTTGAGGTGAAGGAGGCTATCGCCAAGACAAAGAAGTTTATCGAGGAGAGCGGCCTCGGCAAGGTAAAGACCAATTACCGCCTCCGCGACGCTATTTTCTCACGCCAGCGTTACTGGGGCGAGCCCTTCCCTGTATATTATAAGGATGGTGTGGCATACCTGATGGATGAGAAGGAACTTCCGCTGCTTCTCCCTGCTGTGTCAAGCTACCTCCCCACCGAGGATGGTCAACCTCCTCTGGCACGCGCCGAGAACTGGAAGACCGCCGAGGGTTATCCCATCGAGGTCTGCACGATGCCTGGCTTCGCAGGTTCGTCGGCTTACTATCTCCGCTATATGGACCCGCACAACGAGGAGGCTCTCGTCAGCAAGGATGCCAACGGTTACTGGCGCAGCGTTGACCTCTACGTGGGGGGTGCGGAACATGCCACCGGCCACCTCATCTACTCTCGTTTCTGGAACAAGTTCCTCTATGACCTCGGTGCAGTGGTTGAGGATGAACCGTTCCGTAAGCTGGTAAACCAGGGTATGATTCAGGGAAGGAGCAATTTCGTTTACCGTATCAAGAACACCAACACGTTCGTAAGCCATGGTCTGCGCAAGGAGCATGACACGACTCCAATCCGTGTTGACATCTCGATGGTTTCTAACGATATTCTCGACACGGACCGTTTCCGCGCATGGCGTCCTGAGTTCGCCGATGCCGAATTCATACTTGAAGATGGCAAGTACGTCTGCGGATGGGCTGTCGAGAAGATGTCGAAATCGATGTTCAACGTTGTCAACCCCGACGATATCGTTGAACGTTACGGCGCAGACACTCTCCGTCTTTACGAGATGTTCCTCGGCCCTGTAGAGCAGTCGAAACCTTGGGATACCAACGGTATCGACGGCGTGAACCGCTTCCTCAAAAAGCTCTGGGGACTCTTCGACAAGGCAAAGCTTGACGATGACGCGGAGATGACCAAGGAGGAGAAGAAGGCTGTCCACAAGCTGATCAAAAAAGTCACTGCCGACATAGAGAACTTCTCGTTCAATACATCGGTATCCGCCTTCATGATTGCGGTCAACGAGCTGTCATCGCTCAAATCGAACAACCGCCGCGCCCTTGAGCTGGTGACACGTGTCATAGCTCCCTTCGCACCGCACATGGCTGAGGAGTTCTGGCACCGCCTGGGTCACGAGGGAAGCGTGGTTGACGCCGAATGGCCGGCATATGACGAGTCTGCCCTCGCCGAAGACAACGTGAAGTACCCGGTATCGTTCAACGGCAAGACCCGCTACATGATTGAGGTTCCTGCCACAGCATCGAAAGAGGAAGTGGAGAAAGCCGCGCTCAGTGACTCGGCTGCCGAGAAATGGATCGGCGACAAGACTCCGCGCAAGATAATCGTAGTCCCCGGACGAATCGTGAACATAGTCCTGTAAGTTTGTAAGTTTATGAAATTACGCAATGTCATGGCAGTGGTGCTCTCTGCACTCTGCCTCGCCCCCGCAGGGGCAAAGAAACCGGAAAGCGCACCTTTGGGTCATCTTCAGGCCGCATCGCCCGCTCCGGAGTGGCTGAACTCAGCCGTAATCTATGAGGCCAACCTCCGTCAGGGCACCCCGACACGCGACCTGAAAGGTCTTCAGCGGCAGCTGCCCCGTCTGAAAGACCTCGGAGCAGATATAATATGGCTTATGCCGATACACCCTATCAGCGTCAAGGAGCGCAAGGGTACTCTCGGGTCTTATTATGCCGTGCAGAACTACAAGGAGGTCAATCCGGAGTTCGGCACCATGGAAGACCTGAAGGAGTTTGTGCGTACCGCACATTCACTGGGAATGAAGGTCATTCTCGATGAGGTATGCAACCATACAGGTGCCGACAACATCTGGGTTGAGCAACATCCTGAGTATTACGCACGCAACGAGAAGGGTGAGATGTTCGGTCCTTACGACTGGACAGACACCTACAAACTCGACTACAGCAAGCCGGGCACACGGGCCGCCATGATCGACGCGCTCAAATTCTGGGTGAGCGAGGCCGACATCGACGGCTACCGCTGCGACGTGGCCGGTGAGGTTCCTACCGATTTCTGGGAGCAGGCCCGCACCGAGCTTCAGGCCATCAAGCCGATTATGATGCTTGCGGAGTCTGACAAGCCGGAGCTGCTTCTAAAGGCATTTGACATCGACTACGCATGGCCGATGAAGGATGTGTTCAACGCCATCACCCTCACCAAGGGTGTCAACAAATGGGGAGAGGAGCACAAGGAGAACCGTCCCAAGATGAACGCTCAGGACATCCCGGCTCTTCTCATGAAGCAGAAAAGCCAGTATCCCGAGGGAGCGATGCACATGAACATGATTACCAACCATGACCTCAATTCATGGGAGGGTACGGAGTTTGACCGTCTGGGTCCGGCTGTCGGAGCGTTCGCTGTTCTGAGCTACACTCTTCCGGGCAACCCGATGATGTACACCGGTCAGGAGGTAGGTTTCAACCACATGTTCGAATTCTTCGAGCAGGATTCCATCATGCCCTCTACCGAGGCCAACGAATTCACAGCCTTCTACGAGTCGCTCAACTCACTCAAGCACACCAACCGCGCCCTCGACGCACGTCAGCCGATAGAGTTTGTTGATGCCGCCAATCCCGACGTACTGCTGTTCACACGCACCGCCGACAACGGCAACAGCGTGACCGTAATCGCCAACCTCTCGAACGAGGAAGCCGCCTACACCATCCCCGCCGGCACCATAGACGCAGCCGCCCACGACTGGTTCAGCGGCACCACCCCCGCCCTCCCCGCCAAGCTCCAGCCCTGGCAATACTTCGTCCTCGTGAAATAACCCCAACAGGTATGCTGAAAATTATCTCCTGACGCAACACAAGTTAATGTTTATTCCGGCTGATTTTTGCTATGCCTTGTAAAAGTGGAAGAGTGAGCGTATATAGCGACCGATAAAACTTGACACAAGACATACAAAACACCGGAATAAACATTATCAGGAGAAGTATATGCTTTATCCGAAGCAAATAAAGAAGTAAATAAAGAAACAAATAAAGAAGCAAATAAAGAAACAAATAAAGAAGTAAATAAAGAAGCAAATAAAGAAGCAAATAAAGAAGTAAATAAAGAAGCAATCCTTATTTCCATTTTAGACGCAATCCGCGAAAATCCGGCCGTTACATATAATGAGCTGATGTCTAAATTGAAAATAGGATATACTTCTGTTTATAAGCGCATAAACAGCTTAAAAAAACAAGGTGTACTCCATAGAGTCGGCGGTCTATATGGTGGTCATTGGCAAATTAATGAATCACGTTATTCACAACTCTACGCACCTGACAAGTCAAGCACCTGACAATTAGTTGAGTCCGCTCTAATAAGCGGTTATTTTTGACAATCAATAATTGCTCGATAAAACATATTTTACATTCAAGCATCTAATGTCTGATGTATTTTGGAGAGCAAACATGGTTGCAACTTCGTTCTCCTGAAATAGGGCTTGAATTGCTATACAACAGGTTATGTTTTACGGCATAACCGATGGCTATCTCAAAAAATAGTTGTACCTTTGTAACCGTTGACTGTCTCGCAAAAGTATATCCATTGATTACGTGGGAGAGTGCAACAATCCACTCATAACTCAGATAACAATGACAACCGTAATTTTAAAAGAGTATCGAATGGTGTCGATGATTATGCTTATAATCATCTTGCAGATGTTTTCTTTTGCCTTACATGCTCAGGGAAACCTATCCACCCTTACAGACAAGAATATAGAATCGGCCACAGCATTAGTAAGCTACTCCAAAGATCTTCACGGATTCTGGATTAAGAAAGCGCCAAAAGAAATAACTGATAAACTGGATTTAAGCTCCTGTTATGTGATTGGCAAGAACAACAAAAACCAGTCACTATTTGTCGTTACCGACACGTCGATTATTGAGATTACACTGAACAAAGACAGTTACGAAGATTTTAAAAAAGACAAAAGAATCGGCAATCTTAAAGAAAAAGGATGGAAGGAACTCTACGATATTGAATCCGATAAACTTGCTCGAAAATTTCAACTGTCAAATCAAGACAGACGCAAGGAAATCGAAGATTCAATTGCCGAGGTTAAACGGATTGAGGAAATCAAAGCCCGCGAAATTGCCCGAAGAGAAGCTATGAGACAGGACTCAATCCGTGCGGCAGAAGCAGACAGGGAGTACCGCGAAACGCACCCAATTCATCGTTTGGATCTTAGCTCATTGAGAAAAAATCTAAGCTTAATTGAACAAGGGGAATTGTTGAAGTGCGTAATAGATGGATGCGACAATAGAATTACAGAATCGAGAATAATGCCTATGGGCCTAAAAAATGACACACTCATATATGGCGGAGTAACTTACCCTATATTAGATCTTGGCCTTGCTGAGTTTCATGCACTTGTAATGAATGAAAAAATCAAACAGGATCCGGAAATTAAAATGTATCTTCGGGCATGGAAAGATACTCTCACTCTTGATTCAGTGCAAGCAATGGAATATATAGAGTATTTTAATTATAAATTTCGTGATGAATACATTGACAAAGTCAAAAAAAAAGTACCAAACGGCTATGTTGAATCCTGGAGTTGGGATAATAAGTATGGACCGGCCTCTCTCAACATATCTTTCTGCAATACAAACAAAAAAACAATCAAGTACATCAAATTCTTCTTTTCTATATATAATGATGTCGGAGATGTCAGAGGCTCAGGCTCTGTTCAAGGCACAGGCCCGGTAGAAGAATTTTCCACGGGTTCATGGGATTTTAATAGAACTGGTTGCTGGCCAAGAGGCGATGCTACCAAAATGCAGATTACAAAAATATTAATAACCTATATGAACGGCTCCACTACTACTCTGACCGGAAATAAATTAATATTTGAGTAATCTTACGCATATGAACCGATTGGGCATCCTGCTTGAGAAACTGAGAAAATTGAACCAATTTGAGAGGCAATGAATCAAAGTCAATATAACCAACTATTCGCATTTATCTGGAACATCGCAAACGATGTTCTTGTGCATGTATTTGAGAAAGGCGATTACAAGAAAATCATCCTCCCGATGCTTGTAATGCGCCGTCTTGACATCTTGCTCGAACCTACTAAAAAGCAGGTTCTCGAAGCTAAAGAAACATTTGAGAGAATGGGATTGACGAGCGAAAACATTGCTCCCAATCTTATGAGAACGGCGGGCCTGCCTTTCTATAATATTTCCAGTTATACTCTGAAATCGCTTCGTGCGGAAACCAACCCCCAGCGACTTCTTCAAAATTTCCTTGAATACCTCGACGGATTCAGCACCGACGTTCAAGACATCATTGCCAAATTCGACTTGAAGCATCTTGCGGAGAAGATGAACAGTGTGAACCGTCTCGCTATGATTATCGAGAAGTTCACCGACGACCGCATAAATCTCGGCATTAAACCTATATTAGACAAAGAGGGTAACGAAATTGCCCCGGCTCTCGACAACCATACAATGGGCTTGCTTTTTGAACAGTTGCTCCGCAAGTTCAATGAAGAAAACCAAGTCACCGAGGCCGGAGAACACTTCACGCCTCGCGACTACGTGGAACTGCTCGCCGACCTCGCAGTACTCCCTATTGCCGACAAACTCCAAAATTCAACTTACGAAATCTATGATGGAGCTTGCGGCACCGGCGGCATCCTTTCTATTGCAGCCAAGCGCATGGACGAAATAGCAACGTCGAAAGGTCTTGCTATCAAGACACGACTTTACGGACAGGAAAACCAGGCCGAAACTTACGCAACTTGTAAAGCCGACCTTATGCTTTCCGCAGGTCTTGACTCAATGACCTATCGCCATGACGGCCACACTCGTCCACTTTTCGCTTTCGGCTCAACAATCAGCCAAGATCAACACAGCGGCAAGCACTTCACTTTCTGCATATCCAATCCTCCTTTCGGCACGCCATGGAAAATAGACCTTGAAAACTGGGGCATACACGAAAGCAATACCGACAAGCGCAACGCAAAAATCACTGACGAACGCTTCAAGCCGAATATCGGTGGTGAACTCGTCAGCTTCATTCCCGATATTGGCGACGGTCAAATGCTTTTCCTTGCCAATAATCTCAGCAGAATGAAAGATGGCGACGAACTCGGCACCCGAATCGTCGAAGTTCATAACGGCTCGTCGCTCTTTACAGGCAACGCCGGAGGAGGCGCAAGCAACCTCCGCAAATACATCATTGAAAACGACCTATTGGAAGCCATTATCGCCATGCCCGAAAATGCCTTCTATAACACCGGCATCGGCACTTATATTTGGGTTGTAACCAACCGTAAAGAGGCTCGACGCAAGGGCAAGGTGCAACTCATTGATGCAACTTCGTTTAAGACTTCTCTCCGTAAAAATCTCGGCGAGAAGAATTGCGAAACCTCAGCTGACGACCGCGCCCGCATCATGCAGCTTTACTCGGATTTCATAGACGATGGCCAATATTCCAAAATCTTCCCCAACGAAGAGTTTGGATATTGGCAGGTAACAGTGGAGCGTCCGCTTCGCTTATGTTATAAGAATCTTGAAATCACCGATGAAGTTCGTGAATCCGTCCAAGATAAGGGCGGCAAGAACCTCGACTTGCTCAATGCCATTGTGGTCGCTTACAACAAGGCATTCCCCATTGGCGAGGCCGTTTCAGAACCCCAACTCTTTGAGGCTCTGAAAAAAGCTCGCGTCAAAGTGCCAAAGACCAAACTCGCGCTCGTCCGCAAGAACCTTGCGAAAGTTGACCAAGACATGCCGGAGACATACGTTGATCCCTTCAACCCCGAAAGCGGTATCGCACCCAATCCTGACCTGCGTGATAGTGAGCAGATACCGCTCAACTATCCCGGTGGAATCGAGGCGTTCATGAACGCTGAAGTATTGCCATATAGCCCCGACGCATGGGATGCTGACGCGGTGCTTGGCTATGAACTTTCGTTCACCAAATACTTCTACCGCCCGGTGGAGCTACGCCCCATTGCCGACATACGCAAACAAATACTCGAAATCGACAGCCGTTGCGACGGTATTCTTAACGAAATCCTTGCCGACTAATGAAACGATACGATAGCTATAAACCAAGCGGTGTTGCATGGATTGGTGATATTCCAAGCCATTGGGAATTTCTTCGTGCTAAAAATATGTTTTATCGGGTTCAACGTCCAGTAAGACCCGAAGATGAAACAATAACTTGCTTTCGCGATGGCCAAGTCACATTGCGTAAAAATAGACGTACAGAGGGCTTCACAGAAGCATTGCAAGAGTCGGGTTATCAAGGCATCCGCAAAGGCGATTTGGTTATTCATCAAATGGATGCTTTTGCAGGTTCTGTCGGCGTTTCTGATTCTGACGGTAAAGGTACCCCTGTATATATTTGTTGTTTACCCAAAAGCGACAAATACATCAACTTTTATTATGCCCATGCTCTCAGAGAGATGGCTCGCACCGGCTTCATAAAATCCTTGTATCGAGGCATACGAGAGCGTTCTTCGGATTTTAGATATGAAACCTTTGCAGTGCAAAGATTACCTATCCCCCCGCTTGATGAGCAGGAGGCGATAGTTGAATTTCTTGATAGTAAAACTTCAAAAATAGATACGTATGTCGCAGAGAGAGAGAGAGTTAACTGCACTTAAAGAACTTCACCAAGCAGAAATAGCCCGTGCCGTTACCCACGGCCTTAACCCCGACGCGCCTATGCGCGACAGCGGCATTCCCTGGCTCGGACAAATCCCGGCTCATTGGAGTGAGTTGAAACTTTCGCAAGTTGCTACAGAATTTTTTAGGTCTAACAAAGATGTTCATCATCAAAATCTTCTTTCTCTTAGTTATGGTAAGATTGTCAGACGTGACATAAATGCAACCGAAGGCCTTTTACCTGCATCTTTCGACACATACCAAATTGTCGAACCTGGCATTATTGTTCTTCGATTAACTGACCTGCAAAATGACCAAAGAAGTCTACGCGTAGGGTTAGCAAAAGAAGAGGGTATTGTTACAAGTGCATATCTCGCGCTGAAACCGAGAGAGTCTATTCTTCCAGAATACTTATATCTATTTTTACACACAACAGATATTCATAAATACTTTTATAGTCTTGGTTCGGGTATTCGACAAAATCTAAACTTCTCCGGCTTACGCGACATAAAAGTGGCATTACCGCCAATCGAGGAGCAGCAGGCAATCGTTGATTACATCAACTGCAAGACCGCCAAGATTGACGGCTTGATTGCCGACCTCTCTGCGCAGATTGAGAAACTGAAAGAGTACAAGCAACGGCTTATCGCCGATGCTGTTACAGGACAGATTGATGTCCGCAAATAATCCTTACGCTATGCCGACATTTCCATCCGATACTTCCGAGCGTCAACTCGAAAATATAATAGTCAACTACCTGCGCGATGTCAACGGCTATGAGCAGGGTGTGAGCGACGACTACGAACCCGAATGGGGTTTTGACCGTCGCCGCATCGAAGCGTTCCTCTCTGCCACACAACGCGCAAAGGTTGAGCAGTCGGGCATTTTCAGCACGCCACAAAAACGCAAGGCGTTTTTTGAGCGTGTGCGTTCGGAAATCTCCAAGCGTGGAGTGATTGACGTGCTGCGCAACGGCGTGAAACATGGCATCGGATTTGAATTTACAATGTACTATCCGCTGCCCGATGCAGCCAATCCTACCGCACAGCAACAATATGCCGCCAACCGCTTTGTGGTTATCCGGCAATTGCATTTCAGCGCCAACCGCCCCGATGATAGCCTCGATGTGGCATTGTTCATCAACGGTCTGCCGGTAGTGACTATGGAGTTGAAAAATCAACTCACTCGCCAAGATGCCGAGTGCGCTATAAAGCAATATAGCGAGCGCGATGCGCGAGAGTTGATTTTCGCCCCAAAACGCGCGGCTGTACACTTTGCCGTTGATGATGAAGTGGTGATGATGTGTACCGAACTGCGTGGCGACAAATCGTGGTTCTTGCCTTTCAACAAAGGCTTGAAAGACCCTACAGACCACCTCGGCAGAGCCGACGGTGCCGGAAACCCGGTCAATCCAAACGGCTTGAAAACCGATTATCTTTGGCGTGACATCCTCACCAAACCACGCCTCTCAACAATTATTGAGCAGTATGCGCGAGTAATCAAGAAAAAGAATGAGCGTACCGGTAAAATAACCGAACAGTGTATCTGGCCACGCTATCACCAGCTTGACGTTGTTACACAGCTTGAAGATGAAGCCCGACACAACAACAATACCGGCCATCGCTATCTTATTCAGCATTCGGCAGGTTCGGGCAAGAGTAATTCAATCACTTGGCTCGCTTTCCGTCTTGCCGAAATCAAAGATGCTGACAACAATGGTTTCTTCAATTCCGTAATTGTCGTGACCGACCGCGTGAACCTCGATGGTCAGATACGCGCCAATATCAACGCCTTTGCCGACCCTAAAATAAGGTCGATCATAGGTGCGGCGACTTCAAGCAGCGAACTTAAAGACGCACTCGAAGCAGGGAAGAAAATCATCGTTACAACGGTGCATAAATTCCCTTACATTATGAAAACCGTCGGCACTGAGCTTCGCGACAAACGCTTCGCCATTATCATAGACGAAGCACACAGCAGCCAAAGCGGTTCGATGGCGTCCGCCCTCAACCGAGTTATGGCCGGGCTCGGTGCACCTCCTGTCGAGGGGAACATAGAGGATGATGAAGATGCTCTCAACGCGCTTCTTAAAGAGGTGATTGAGGGTAAACGTATGGCCTCAAATGCAAACTTCTACGCTTTCACTGCGACACCGAAGAATAAAACGCTTGAAACATTTGGAATCTCCTTCATTGAGGATGGCGAGACCAAATTCAAGCCTTACCACAATTATTCGATGAAACAGGCCATCGAGGAGGGATTTATCCTCGATGTGCTGAAAAACTACACAACCTACCACAGCTTCCACAAAATCCGCAAGAAGAATGAGGATGCCACAGGAGAGTTCGACCGCGACCAAGCGCAGAAGAAACTTCATTATTGGGTGGAAAGCCGCCCGGAAACCGTGGCGAAGAAAGCCGAGATTATGGTCGGTCACTTTCATGAGAAAGTGCGTAATGTACTCGACGGAGAGGCTCGATGCATGATAATCACATCAAGCGTTGAGCGAGCCATAGAATATTACCACGAAGTTAAGCGATTGCTCGAACAGCGCCAATCTCCATACAAGGCTATCGTTGCGTTTTCCGGCGATAAGACTATCAACGGCGTTACATACACAGAGGAAAGCCTTAACGGCTTCCCTTCTTCGAAGATAGAGGAAACTTTCGCCTCCGGCGATTATCGTTTCCTCATAGTTGCCGACAAATTTCAGACCGGCTACGACGAACCGCTCCTTTGCGCCATGTATGTTGACAAAGGGTTATCAAACGTGAAAACTGTTCAGACTCTTTCACGCTTGAATCGAGCCAAGCCAAAGAAGCGCACATTCGTGCTTGATTTCTTCAATACCACGGAGGATATTCAGAAAGACTTCCAACGCTATTTCCGCACCACCATACTCACCGGCGAGACCGATGTTAATAAGCTCAACGACCTTATAGACATTATTGAGGGAGCATCAATTGTTGAAACTGCCGAAGTTGACCGCTTCAATCATCTGTTTTGGTCGGGAGCAGAGCGCGAAACCCTCGACCCGATACTTGATGCTGTGGTTGAACGCTTCAAGGGAACTCTCACCGATGAGCAGAAAATCGAGGTCAAAAGTGCTATCAAAGGATTTGTGCGCACATACGATTTTCTTGTGACGCTATTGCCAAGCGGCAGCGTTGAGATGGAAAAACTTTACACATTCCTCCGCTTTCTCGTCCTTAAACTTCCCAAGTTGCCAAAGGAAGATTGGACTGAGGGCTTGATTGAGTCTGTTTCTTACAGCGCGTATCGCTCACAGAAACAAGGTGAGAACGACATCATGCTCGAAAATGAGAACGGAGAAGTAACCCCTGTGCCTACCGGCGCCGCGAGAGTCGGCATCTCTCAGCCCGACCTCATTTCTCTCGATGAAGTGGTTGATGATTTCAACCAAACATTCGGCAATATTCCCTGGCAGAACGAGGATGTTGTACGTCAGCAGGTTGCTGAACTGACTGACGCGGTCAGCCGAGATCAGACAGTAATCAATTCATCACGAAACAGCGACATTGAGGTCGCCGCACAAGATATAGAAGACTCTATTCTCAACAATATAGGCACTTTAAGCGGTGGATATACCGAGTTTTTTGAACGCTTCTATACAAGCGAGGACATACGACGTCGTGCTATCAGCCACATTACCGAACAGGTGCTCCGCTCAATCAATCCACCGTATGATGAAGCTGAGATTATTGCAAAGATGAAAACCGACCTTGAAGCCGACTTTTCTCAGCTTTGCGGTGTATATTTCGGCAATCTCGACGAAGTTCTCAATGTGATGTTCAAGGTCATCAACGCAGAAACCGTTGATAGCCTCGATGGGCTGAACTCCATACTTCGCAAGCGGTTCAATCTCATCTATCGTGCTGAGCGCCAAGAGGGCGACAATCGCGACCATTTCAACATTTTGCTCGCTCGCTACGAGGCTTTCTTGAAGAAGCTCTATTATCTGCGCGAGGGCAGAGAGTTTGAAAGTTCGAGTCCTCGCTCCGGCCTTGTTGAGATTGTACGGCAGTTCCGTTCTTTGCAGGGATTGTATCGAAATCTTGATGCCAGATATGCCAATTTCAAGCAATACTACGATATGCTTTATAATTGGCGCAATGAAGATACCCACACGGCCCCGGTCTTGGAAGAAACACAACTCCCGGCAGCTATCCACATCCTTGTGGCTATGTACGCCTACGCCACAATGATTTCGGTAACGGACATAGAGACTAATCTTGGAATTACCACCGTGGCCAGTGAATCTTTACCCCATTCATACGAAATTTATAATGAATCTCCAATTGCAGCTGAGCCATACGAGGTTTATCAGTGGGGAGACATCACATATCATAAACTTTCTAATTCGCCGGAACCTATAATGAAAAATACAGTCCTTATCGGCTGCTTCAAAAACAGGAAGCATCGAGAATGGATTCATGAAAAGGGCATGTACAATATCCGGATGGGTAATAGAAAGGGAACTGTCTTGGATAAACCGGAATGTTTCAATTATGTGTCAAAGTTATATCTGTATGATTCGAACCATCCGGAAAATGTTGAATTATTCAATATTGTTGACAATAAGGAAATGCTTGGCTCTGAACTGAAAGGAATGGGATACCCGAACAAATATCCGGGCAAGTCTTACATGACTTTCCGCATCGAGCCGGCCGGAATTGCCGATGCTACCCAAGGGGGTTACCCGAATATAAACGTAGCGGAGATTCTCAGAAACCTTAACAATCACATCAACGGTGCTCCTGTTTTCATAGAACCTGATGACAACCTACTGTATCATTAGGTCTGACTGTGAAAAAGTAAGATTTCCTAAGCCAAAGGTCGGCGATATAGCACGTCCTTTGGCTTAATTATGACATTATGCTGGATGCTGGATGTTACTTGAGGGTGGGGTTGGCGGCGACGGCGACGAGCTGGCGGAGGGCTTCGGCGCGTTTGGGACTTTTCTCGATGACGTGCTCGAAGACAAACTTGCGGTGTACGTCGGAACCGGTCAGGTTGATCATTCCTTCCTTGAGCAGCCACTCAACTTTCTTACGGGCGGTCTCACCGTAGCCTCCTATCAGCGAAATGTAGTTGCACTGGAAAAGGACTCCGCGGGACTTCCATTTCTTGTAGTCTTTCTCATCCATGTAGCGGTAGCGCTCCGGGTGCGCGAGAACCGGCGTGTAACCGGCCGCGAAAATACTCTCGATCATCGTGTCCATGCCGAACGGCGGATTAACATACGATGTCTCGACAAGCAGATGCTCCCCTTTCTCTCCTATCGGCAGAAAGTCATTGTCGCGCAGACGCTCCTCAAAGAGAGAGTCAAGCATATTTTCCGACGCAAGAGCAAGCTCGATGTTGCCTTTGTACTCCGCTTTCAAATTCTCGAACCGCTCGCGCAGACGCTCGGTTGTGTTGGGACAGTCCTCCATTACGTGAGGTGTCAGCCATACTTTCTTCACGCCATGCTCCTCGAAAGAGGCGAGCGTGGCGAGCGATTCATCCATGGTGCGTATGCCGTCGTCCACACCGGGCAATATATGTGAATGCCAGTCGGTGAAACCGTCAAGCAATCCTGATTTACTTAGTTTATCTACTGATTTGAATGGCCACATCAGATTGAAATAATTACAGGGTTATTCGTAAAGTCTCACACCGAGGTTGCGCTCCCTGACACGGATGGTATAGGTCAGAAGCATATTCATAGCAATCCAGAGGGCAAGGTCTCCGACTATAATCCATGTGGGATTTATAAACGGCGACAACCCGAGGTTGATGCAGATGAACAACGCGTCGGCAAACAGAATCGAAATCAACGCCTGCCACTGCCTGCATCCGAGAGCCAGAAGCTTGTGATGGATGTGGCATTTGTCGGGCAAGAACGGATTGTTTCCGTTGCGCACACGGTGAAAGAATACTCTTACAACGTCAAAACAGGGCACAATGATTGGTGCGATGGCCAAAACAAAGAGATTTCCTGGAATTTCCTGAACCACGGGATCAATGTTGAACACCTGGATAGACAGAAACGCGAGGACGGTTCCGATTGTCAATGAACCTGTATCACCCATAAAAATCTTGTTATGACGTTCGGCTGTTCCGAAAACGTTGAAGTAGAAGAAAGGAATCAGCGTGCCGAGGGTCGCTCCGGCCAACAGGCAATACGCGTATTCTCCTGCCTTATAAAATACAAAGCTGTAGAATACGAGAGCTATCGCACTGAGCCCCGAAGCAAGACCGTCTATGCCGTCAATCAGATTGATTGCATTCACGACATAAATAACCAGGAAGATGGTCATCACCCATCCTATTACAGCATACCACTGTCCTATCCCCAAGAATCCATACAGATTATGTATCCATGCTCCGGAAGTCACTATCAACGCTCCGACTATAATCTGGAAAATGAATTTCGAGCGGTAACGGACACCCACAAGGTCATCGGCGATACCAACCAGGTACATGAGCATCAGCGCACACAACAGGAACATGATACTCGTCAATGTAGTGTCGAGCATCTCGTCCATGCCAGATGTTCCCAGGCGCACATTGCACCCAACCACCGCAAAGAACGAGAATATCAACGCCGGAAGAAAAGCTATTCCTCCGAGCCGCGGAACAACACCGCGATGAATTTTTCTTTCATCAATCTCATCGAACAACTTACGTTTGAAAGCGATGGTCAAGATATTCGGTATTATTATACCGGCCAACACGATCGACAGAATGAAGCAAAGAAAATAGTTTCCAATCCAAAAAGCCATATGTTTTATTATACCTTTTAAATAATAGTGACACCTCAGATTAATCACAGTGACCAATTCGAAGCATCACCATCATCCGGGTGCAATCCCTTCAATCGGCAAAATTACAAAAAATTATCCTCTCCACAAAATAACATCACGTTTTTACCTACCAAATTGGCACTTAATTTGGCGAAAGTGCAATCAGAGGCCCGTTAAAACGGGCAACGCAAAATCTCTCTTTTGCCGTTTGCGAAAAAATGAGTAAATTTGCGTGCTGATTTACCGGTGCCCGCACAGAGCACCACCGGCGCATGAGAACTGCACCGGCCGATATTTGAAATTATACCAAAGTTATGTCTACAAACACGACAGACAATGCCCGCAAGGTCACCACGCGGCGCCTTGTCGAAATGAAACAGCGCGGCGAGAAAATCTCCATGCTCACCGCCTATGACTACTCTTCGGCCAAAATCATAGATGGCGCGGGAATCGACGTCATCCTCGTCGGAGACTCGGCCTCGAACGTGATGGCCGGCAATGTCACCACTCTCCCTATTACCCTCGACCAGATGATTTATCATGCCAAGTCGGTCATGAAAGGCACAAGCCGCGCACTCGTCGTGGTCGATCTTCCTTTCGGCTCCTACCAGGGCAACTCCAAGGAGGCACTCGCCTCGGCAATCCGCATAATGAAGGAGAGCCACGCCGAAGCTGTCAAGATGGAAGGTGGCGCCGAGATACGCGAATCAATCGAGCGTATACTCTCAGCCGGCATACCGGTGATGGGACACCTCGGACTCACTCCGCAGAGCATCAACAAGTTCGGCACATACAACGTGCGTGCACGCCAGAAAGAGGAGGCCGAGAAACTGATTGCCGACGCGAAGATGCTCGACGAGATCGGTTGCTTCGGCATAGTGCTCGAGAAGATTCCCGCAGAACTCGCAGCCGAAGTGTCGAGACAGATTACAATACCTACGATAGGAATCGGCGCCGGCCCCGGCACCGACGGCCAGGTGCTCGTCATGCACGACATGCTCGGCATTAACCAGGGATTCTCGCCGAGGTTCCTGCGCAGATACGCCGACCTTGCCTCGATAATGCACGACGCCGTCGGGCATTACATCGAAGATGTCAAATCGGGAGATTTCCCCAGCAGCATCGAGGAATCTTATTGAACAAGTCGCCCATGAATCTCAGACACGCTGATGATTCGCGGGCGATTTTTTCAGACTTATTTTCCGCGATAGCTTGGTCTAAATTTTACTATTTGACAAAAATTCACTAATTTTGCAAAGCAAAACAGAGAGATGGAACCATTAAAGCATGAATGCGGTGTCGCCATGGTGCGGCTCCTCAAGCCGCTGGACCACTACCAGCAGAAATATGGCTCTTGGATGTATGGCCTCAACAAGCTGTATCTCATGATGGAGAAGCAGCATAACCGTGGCCAGGAGGGAGCCGGTCTTGCCTGTGTCAAGATGCGCGCCGCACCGGGGCAGGAATTCATGTTTCGGGAGCGCGCCCTCGGTGTCAATGCCATCAAGGAGATTTTCGCCGCCGTCCATCAGAATTTCAAGGATCTGTCGTCAGCTGAACTAAATGACGCCGACCTTGCAAGCCGCCTTTTCCCATTTGCCGGTGAACTCTACATGGGTCACCTCCGATATTCGACCACGGGAAAAAGCGGCCTTTCTTATGTCCATCCCTTTCTGCGACGCGACAACTGGCGCGCCAAGAACCTCTGCATCTGCGCCAATTTCAACATGACAAATGTGGAGGAGATCTTCAGCCATATAGCCGTAAAAGGTCAGCATCCCCGCATGATCTCCGACACTTACATCCTGCTCGAACAGCTCGGGCACAGGCTCGACCGCGAATCGGAACGGCTCTTCAACGAAGCTGTGGGCCTCGGTCTGCGCGACCGCGACATCACGGAATATATCGAGAAGCACATCGACCTCTCGAACGTGCTCACCGATTCGGCCACGGTGTGGGATGGCGGCTATGTGCTCTGCGGAGTGACCGGCTCGGGCGAGATGTTCTGCATGCGCGACCCGTGGGGTATCCGACCCGCCTTCTGGTATATGGACGACGAGGTTTTCACCATGGCTTCGGAACGTCCGGTCATACAGACGACCTTCAATGTCGAGGCCGACAGCATCCACGAACTCGCCCCCGGACAGGCTCTCTTCGTGAGCCGCGACGGCAAACTCTCGGCCAAGCAGATAATCGCCCCGAAGAACTACGCTCCCTGTTCGTTCGAACGTGTGTATTTCAGCCGTGGCTCCGACCGCGACATATACCGCGAGCGCAAGGAACTTGGCCGCACGCTTGTTGATCCGATCATGAAAGCCCTTGACGGCGACATCGACAACACGGTCTTCTCCTACATACCCAATACGGCCGAGGTGGCATTCTACGGCATGGTGCAGGGGTTCAACGAATATCTCAACGCAGCCAAAGCCGCCGAGATAGCACGCTGGGGAAGCTACCTCCCTGTCGAGAAAGTCAACGAAATACTTTCGCGGCGCATCCGCACCGAGAAAGTGGCCATCAAGGACATCAAGCTCCGCACATTCATCTCCGAGGGGAACAGCCGCAACGATCTGGCCGCCCATGTCTACGACATAACCTACGGAAGTCTTCGCCCCGGCGTTGACAACCTTGTGGTGATAGACGACAGCATAGTGCGCGGCACGACCCTACGCGAGAGCATAATCCGCATACTCGACCGTCTGCACCCCCGGCGCATAGTGATTGTCAGCTCAAGCCCGCAGGTGCGCTACCCCGACTATTACGGTATCGACATGTCGCGCATGGAGGAGTTCATCGCTTTCCGTGCGGCTGTCGCCCTGGCCGAAGACCGGGGCCTCGCCCATGTCATAACCGACATATATGAGAAATGCCGCGCACAAGCTAATCTGCCCAAGGAGGAGATGGTCAACCATGTCAAGGAGCTGTACGACCTCTTCACCGACGAGGAAATCTCAGCCAAGATTGTCGAGATGCTCAAACCCGACGATGTGAAGGCCGACGTGCGGATAGTCTATCAGAGTCTCGACGGACTCCACCGCTCATGTCCCAATCATCCGGGCGACTGGTATTTCTCCGGAAACTACCCCACCCCGGGCGGCGTGAAGCGCATTAACGAAGCATATATAAACTATATCGAAGAAATATATTTCAAGAAATGAAGAAAGCCACTTTGGTACTTGACGACGGAACACGTTTCGAAGGCGAGTCTTTCGGTTACGAAGGCAATGTCGCCGGAGAAGTAGTGTTCAACACAGCGATGACGGGTTATCCCGAGAGTCTTACCGACCCATCGTATGCCGGTCAGCTAATGACGCTCACATACCCGCTGGTAGGTAACTACGGTGTGCCCTCCGACGAGAAGGGAGCCGACGGCATAGCCCCTTTCATGGAGAGCGACCGCATCTACGCATCGGGCTTGATTGTCGGTGACTATTCCGAGGTGTTCAGCCACTGGAACGCCCGCGAGAGCCTCTCCGACTGGCTGCGCCGCGAGAAAGTGCCCGGCATTACAGGCATCGACACCCGTCACCTCACCCAGGTGCTCCGCGAGCATGGTGTGATGATGGGCAAGATTATCGTGGAGGGAGCTTCCGAACAGCCTGCCGACATCGACTACAACAGCATCAACTACGTTGACCTCGTGTCAGTGCCTGAGATTGTGACCTACGGAGCCGGCGAGGGACGCAAGCGTGTGGTGCTCGTGGACTGCGGCGCCAAGAACAACATTGTGCGCTGTCTGCTCAACCGTGGTGTCGAGGTGGTACGCGTTCCCTGGAATTATGACTTCAACACCCTGCAGTTCGACGGCCTTTTCCTCTCGAACGGCCCGGGCAACCCCGAAGCCTGCTCCGAGGCTGTTGACAACATCCGCAAATTCATCTCCAATCCTGAGGAGAAACGTCCGCTGATGGGCATCTGCATGGGCAACCAGCTTCTCGCCAAGGCTGCCGGAGCGACCATCTACAAGCTCAAATATGGTCACCGCTCGCACAACCAGCCAGTGCGCATGGAGGGTACCGACCGCTGCTTCATCACAAGCCAGAACCATGGTTTCGCTGTTGACCCCTCTACTCTCGAAGAGGGTTGGAAACCATATTTCACCAATATGAACGACGGCTCCAATGAGGGCATATGCCACGAGTCGAAGCCCTGGTTCTCCTCGCAGTTCCACCCCGAGGCATCGGGCGGTCCGGTCGATACGGAATTCCTTTTCGACGAGTTCATAAATCTCCTCTAATCTATCCTCTCAACATTCACGACATGTTAAAAGACAGCAATATAAAGAAAGTGCTCGTGCTCGGCTCGGGCGCGCTCAAGATCGGCGAGGCCGGCGAGTTCGACTATTCGGGCAGCCAGGCTCTCAAGGCACTCCGCGAGGAAGGAATCGAGACAGTGCTCATCAACCCCAACATCGCCACGGTGCAGACCTCGGAAGGTGTGGCCGACCACATCTATTTCCTTCCGGTCACTCCGTTCTTCGTGGAGAAGGTCATAGCCCGCGAACGTCCCCAGGGCATCATGCTCGCTTTCGGCGGACAGACCGCCCTCAACTGCGGTGTGGAGCTGTTCCACAAGGGTATCCTCGACAAGTACGACCTGAAGGTGCTCGGAACACCCGTGCAGTCAATCATCGACACCGAAGACCGCGAGATCTTCGTCGAGAAACTTGACGAGATTGATGTGAAGACCATCGACTCCGTGGCCTGCGACAACAAGGAGGCTGCTCTCGAAGCTGCTGAAAAACTCGGCTATCCTGTGATTCTCCGCGCCGCTTATGCGTTGGGAGGTCTCGGATCCGGTTTCTGCGACAACGCCGAGGAGCTTACACGTCTGGCCGACAAGGCTTTCTCCTTCTCTCCGCAGGTGCTCGTCGAGAAGAGTCTCAAGGGCTGGAAAGAGGTCGAGTATGAGGTGGTGCGCGACGCTTTCGACAACTGCATCACGGTCTGCAACATGGAGAACTTCGACCCGCTCGGCATCCATACCGGCGAGAGCATCGTGGTGGCTCCCTCGCAGACCCTCACCAATTCGGAATATCACAAGCTGCGCGAGCTTTCAATCCGCATCGCGCGTCATATTGGCATCGTGGGCGAGTGTAACGTGCAGTTCGCCCTCTGCCCCGATTCGGAAGATTACCGCGTGATTGAGGTCAACGCGCGTCTGTCGCGTTCTTCGGCTCTTGCGTCGAAGGCCACAGGTTATCCGTTGGCTTTCGTGGCCGCCAAACTCGGCCTCGGCTACGGTCTGTTCGACCTCAAGAACTCTGTAACGAAGACCACCACGGCATTTTTCGAGCCGGCTCTCGACTACTGTGTCTGCAAGATTCCCCGCTGGGACCTCGGCAAGTTCCGTGGTGTGAACCGCGAGCTTGAATCGTCTATGAAGTCTGTCGGCGAGGTGATGGCTATCGGCCGCACATTCGAGGAGGCCATTCAGAAGGGTCTCCGCATGATTGGTCAGGGAATGCATGGTTTCGTGGAGAACAAGGAACTTGAGATTCCTGACATCGACGCAGCCCTCCACGCTCCGACCGACAAGCGAATCTTCGTGATCGAGAAGGCATTCGACAACGGATATACTGTCGAGCAGATCCATGACCTCACAAAGATTGACTGCTGGTTCCTTGAAAAACTGAAGAATATCCACCGCACCGACCGCGAGCTTCAGGCCACAGGCAGTCTGGAGGCTCTGCCCGCGCGTCTGTTCCGCCGTGCTAAGAACATGGGATTCTCCGACTTCCAGATTGCCCGCGCTGTCGGAATGGAGAAGGAGATGGACATCGAGAAGGCATGTCTGCGCGTGCGTGACCGCCGCAAGGCTCTCGGCATCGTGCCCTGCGTCAAGCAGATTGACACGCTCGCCGGTGAGTTCCCCGCAGCGACCAACTACCTCTACCTTACTTACGGCGGAAACCACAACGACATAAACTACGAACATGACCACCGCTCGGTAGTGGTGTTAGGTTCTGGTGCATACCGCATCGGCAGCTCAGTGGAGTTCGACTGGTGTGGCGTACAGGCCCTTGAAACCATCCGCAAGGAGGGCTACCGCTCGGTGATGGTGAACTATAACCCCGAGACTGTATCGACCGACTACGACATCTGCGACCGTCTCTACTTCGATGAGCTGACTTTCGAGCGCGTGCTCGACATCATCGACCTTGAGACTCCGCACGGAGTGGTTGTATCGACCGGTGGACAGATTCCCAACAACCTCGCCCTCAAACTCGACGAGCAGGGTGTGAATCTTCTCGGCACATCGGCGCTGAGCATCGACAACGCCGAGGACCGCGAGAAATTCTCTGCCATGCTCAACCGCATCGGCGTTGACCAGCCCGAATGGAGCGCGTTGACCTCGATGGAAGACATCAACGAGTTTGTCGACAAGGTAGGCTTCCCCGTTCTGGTACGCCCCTCTTACGTGCTTTCGGGCGCGGCGATGAATGTCTGCTACGACCGTGACCAGCTGGAGCGCTTCCTGACTCTCGCCGCCAATGTGTCGAAACGTCACCCGGTAGTGGTGAGCCAGTTCCTCGAACATGCCAAGGAGGTCGAGATGGATGCCGTGGCCAAGAATGGCGAGATCATAGCCTATGCGATTTCGGAGCATGTGGAGTTCGCCGGCGTTCACTCGGGCGACGCTACAATCCAGTTCCCGCCGCAGAAGCTCTATGTCGAGACCGCACGACGCATCAAGAAAATCTCAAAGAAGATTGCCAAGCAGCTCAACATCAGCGGCCCGTTCAACATCCAGTTCCTCGCCCGCGACAACGACATCAAGGTCATCGAGTGCAACCTCCGCGCTTCGCGCAGTTTCCCGTTCGTGAGCAAGGTGCTGAAAATAAACTTCATCGAGCTTGCGACCCGCATCATGCTCGGTCTGCCCGTCAGCAAGCCCGACAAGAGCGTGTTCGACCTCGACTACGTGGGTGTGAAGGCGAGTCAGTTCTCGTTCAACCGTCTCCAGAAGGCAGACCCGAAATTGGGTGTGGATATGGTCTCGACCGGCGAGGTCGGCTGTATCGGCGAGGATGCCCGCGCCGCCCTCCTCACCTCGATGCTCTCTGTCGGACAGCGCGTGCCTAAGAAGAGCGTGCTCCTCTCCACCGGCAACGGCAAACAGAAAGGCGACATGCTCGCAGCGGCCAAGCTGCTCCGCAAACATGGCTTCGACATCTATGCCACCGATGGAACCAGCCGTCACCTCAACGAGAACGGTATTGAGAACACCCGCGTCTACTGGCCCGACGAGGAGGGCACTCCCCAGGCCGTCGATATGCTCAACAATCACGAGATTGATCTTGTTATCAATGTGCCGCGCAACCATTCGGACAAGGAAGTCACCAACGGCTACCGTATCCGCCGCACGGCCATCGACCGCAACATCCCGCTCATAACGAACGCCCGTCTGGCCTCAGCTTTCATCAAGTCGTTCTGCGCCATCAGCCCCGACGACCTTGAAATCAAGAGCTGGCAGGAATTTTAAAAACGCACGGTCACGGCACGACCATTGTAGGGTCGCGGCATGCCGCGGCCAATGCAAGGGCACCATGCTGCGGCCAAATCATAAAATTGAATATGATATTCATTAAAAACGGACGCGTCTGGAACGGCGCGGAACTCGTGGAAGGCAACGTTCTGGTGACCGACGGCGTGATAAGCGCTGTCGGCGCCGACGTGACTCCCGGTCTCGGCTGCCGCGTGATCGACGCCGCCGGAGCAGCAGTGCTCCCGGGATTAGTGGATGTGCATGTGCATCTGCGCGAACCCGGTTATTCATATAAGGAAACAATCGCCGACGGCACCCGTGCCGCCGCACATGGAGGTTTCACCACGGTGTGCCCCATGCCGAACCTCAATCCCGCACCGGATACACCGGAGCATCTGCAAGAGCAGCTCGACCTTATCGAACGCGATGCCTGCATTGAGGTTAAGCCATATGCCACCATAACCCGCCTGCGCATGGGCAACGAGCTTGTGGACTACGATGCCCTCGCTCCGCGAGTGGCCGGATTCTCCGACGACGGCACCGGCGTGCAGGATGGAGAAGTGATGCGCCGCGCCATGGAGGGGATAGCAAAAACCGGAATGGTGCTCGCCGCACATTGCGAGGTCGACTCGCTGCTGCGCGGCGGCTACATTCACGACGGTGAGTATGCCCGCGAGCATGGCCACCGAGGCATATGCTCGGAGAGCGAATGGCGCGAGGTGGAGCGCGACATCGAACTGTCGCGTGCTACCGGCTGCCGTCTGCACATCTGCCACGTCTCGGCCAAGGAGAGTGTGGAGCTTGTGCGCCGCGCCAAGCAGGAGGGACTTCCCGTGACCTGCGAGACGGGGGCACATTATCTGGCGTTCTGCGACGCGGACCTTCAGGAGGATGGACGCTTCAAGATGAACCCGCCGCTCCGCTCTGCATCCGACCGCGAGGCCCTTCTAAGAGGTGTGGCCGACGGAACGATAGACTGTATCGCCTCCGACCATGCTCCCCATTCCGATTCGGAGAAGAGCCGTGGTCTGGAGAAGAGCGCGATGGGTGTGACAGGCATTGAGCTGTCGCTACCTGCCGTATATACCTACGCTGTCAAGCCGGGACATATATCGTTCGCAAGGATGATCGAGCTGATGGCAGACGCGCCTCGTCGCATTTTCAATATAGAGGGTGGTCTCCGCCCCGGCGACCGCGCTGACCTGACAGTGGTCGATTTCGATTCAAAATTCACCGTGGGCCGCGACATGTTCCTGTCGCGTGGCAAGGCCACCCCGTTCGAGGGCAAGGAGCTTTGGGGAGTGGTGCGTGCCACAGTGGCCGACGGCAAAATAGCTTATGTAGACAATGCCCAGAAGCAATGATACCAAATATGTGGTCGTGGACAACCGCTGGATCGGCAAGAACACGATGATGATGGTGGTCGAGGGACCGACCGACGAATTTTCGGCTCCCGGCCAGTTCATCAATATCGCTGTGCCCGGCTTCACGCTGCGCAGACCGATTTCGGTTTGCGACATCGAGGGTGACTCGCTCACCATCGTCTATGACGTGGTGGGACACGGCACGGAGGCCCTGTCTAAAATGACTCCCGGCCAGGTACTCGACATACTCCCCGCGCTCGGCAACGGTTTCGACATGTCGAAATGCGGCGAACGCCCCGTGCTGCTTGGCGGCGGTGTGGGCTGTCCCCCGATATACAGTCTGGCGAAGAACATGATTGCCGCCGACATACTTCCCACCGTGGTGCTCGGTTTCAATTCCGACGACCGCATGATCATGATCGAACAGTTCGAAAACCTCGACATCCCCTTCTATGTGGCTACTGTCGATGGGTCATACGGTTCGAAAGGTTTCGTGACCGACGTGATACGCGAGGAGAACCTCAACCCCGACTATTTCTACGCATGCGGACCGCTGCCTATGCTCCGTGCGCTGTGCAACGGTCTCGACATCCCTGGTCAGGTGAGCCTTGAGGCCCGCATGGCCTGTGGTTTCGGCGTGTGCATGTGCTGCTCTCTTGAGACCAAGAACGGCCCGAAACGAATCTGCAAGGATGGACCTGTATTTGAAAAGGAGAATCTGATATGGAAGTAAAAGAGAAGAACATCATGGCCCCTGACCTGTCGGTCGAGGTGGCCGGCGTCAAGCTGAAGAACCCTGTCATTCCGGCCAGCGGCTGTTTCGGCTATGGCTACGGCATGACCGAGTATTACGACATCGACATTCTCGGCTCCATATCATTCAAGGGGACAACCCTGCATCCCCGCTTCGGCAACCCGCTGCCCCGTGCTGCGGAATGCACTTCGGGCATGATCAACTCCGTAGGTCTCCAGAACCCGGGAATCGACGCTGTGATAGCCGAGGAACTTCCCCGTATGCGCGAGGCGTTCCATGGTCCGATCATCGCCAACATAAGCGGATTCTCGGTCGATGAATACCGCGAGTGCTGCCGCCGCATAACCGGTGAGAAGCAGGTGGAGATTATCGAGCTGAATGTCAGCTGTCCCAACGTTCACGGCGGCGGCATGAGTTTCGGCACATGTCCGGCCTCGGTGGCGGAGGTAGTCAAGGCTGTCAAGGAGGTCTCGGATCTTCCTCTTGTGGTGAAGCTCTCGCCCAACGTCACCGACATCGTTGAGATAGCCCGCGCTGCTGAAGATGCCGGTGCCGACGGCCTTTGCCTTATCAATACCTTGCTCGGTATGCGCATTGACCTGCGGACACGCAAGCCGGTCGTGGCCAATGTCATGGGCGGTTTCTCCGGTCAGGCGGTATTCCCCGTTGCCGTGAGAATGGTCTACCAGGTGTCGCAGGCATGCAAGATTCCCGTAATCGGCTGCGGAGGCGTCTCCACAGCCGAGGATGTGCTTGAGATGATGATGGCCGGAGCCAAAGCCGTGGAGGTCGGCACCGCCAACCTGCTCAGCCCCTGGGCCTGCCGCGACATCATCGAGGCCCTCCCCGCCGCGATGCAGAAATACAATATCAGTTCGCTAAGCGAATTAGGTAAATAATCAATACCAGCTGCCAATATAAATAAAAAAATCACTCTGCAATGAAAAGAGACGTCATAATAGCATGCGACTTCGCGTCGCCCGAGGCAACCTACGCGTTCCTCGACAATTTCAAGGATGAGAAGCCTTTCATCAAGATAGGCATGGAACTCTTCTACGCCGGCGGTCCGGAGATTGTCCGCGAGCTTCGCCGCCGTGGTCACAAGATTTTCCTCGACCTGAAACTCCACGACATACCCAACACCGTGCGCAAGGCCATGAAGGTTCTTTCCTCGCTCGATGTCGATATGGTCAATGTCCATGCCGCCGGAACAATCGAGATGATGCGTGCCGCGCTCGAAGGTCTGAAGGAGGGTCGTCCCGACGGCAACCGTCCTCTCATCATAGCCGTCACACAGCTCACCAGCACCTCGCAGCAGGCTCTCAACGAGCAGCTGATGATTCCCGGCTCAATCAACGATACCATCATAAAGTACGCTCAGAACGCACGCGAGGCTGGTCTCGACGGCGTTGTCTGCTCTCCGCTTGAGGCAGCTATCGTCAAAGAGGCCTGTGGTCAGGAGTTCCTGACAGTCACTCCCGGCATCCGCTACCCCGATGCCGCCAAGGATGACCAGAGCCGCATCACATCTCCGGCACGCGCACGCGAGATCGGCTCGGACTTCATCGTTGTGGGCCGTCCCATCACCGCAGCCGAAGACCCCGTGGCCGCCTACCGCCGCTGCTGCAAGGATTTCATCGGCGAGTGACCGGACCGACCTGCAATAGATTCTTACCAAGAGTCCGTTTCATAAAAAAATACACCTGTTATGGAAAAAGAAATAGCAAAGGCGCTGCTCGGAATCAAGGCCGTGTTCCTCAGCCCTGACAAGCCCTTCACATGGGCAAGCGGCATAAAGAGTCCCATATATTGTGACAACCGTCTTATCCTCACTTCTCCCGAGGCCCGCAACCTTGTCGAGAAGTCTATCGCCGACAAGGTCAAGGAACTCTATCCTCAGGCGGAGGTGCTGATGGGTACAAGCACAGCCGGTATAGCCCACGCCGCCATCGCAGCCCACCTGCTCGGTATGCCCATGGGATACGTGCGTGGAAGCGCCAAGGACCATGGCCGCAATAACCGCATCGAGGGTCGCCTCGAACCGGGTCAGAAGGTAGTAGTCATCGAGGATCTTATCTCAACCGGCGGTAGCTGCATCGACGTGGTCGAGGCTCTCCGCGAGGCCGGTGCCGAGGTGCTCGGTGTCATCTCAATCTTCACCTACGGCATGAAGAAGGGTCTCGAACGTCTGGCAGCCGCCAATGTCGAGAACCATTCCCTCTCAAACTTCGACACTCTCGTGGAGGTTGCAGCCGAGGAGAAGTACATCGCCCCCGACGACGTTGCCCGTCTCCGTCAGTTCATGGCCAACCCCTCCGACGAATCCTGGATGAACAAGGCGTAAGAGTCGGATAAAACCGGAATATAATAGACTTAAAACTCAGTATATATGCGACATCTGATTGACCCTACCGACCTTTCGTCGGAAGAACTTAACGAGATTATCGACCTCGCGCTCGATATCATCGGCAACCGTGAGAAGTATGCCGAGGCATGCAAGGGCAAGAAGCTCGCCACCCTCTTCTACGAGCCTTCCACCCGCACGCGTCTCAGCTTTACCTCAGCCATGATGGAACTTGGCGGCAATGTGCTCGGTTTCTCCGATGCCATGAGCTCGTCGGTGAGCAAGGGCGAGACTGTGGCCGACACCACACGTGTCATAAACTGTTTCGCCGACATCATCGCCATGCGTCACCCCATAGAGGGTGCGCCGTTCGTATCGGCTCTCAATTCACGCACCCCGGTCATAAACGCCGGTGACGGCTCCCACGCCCACCCGACTCAGACACTGACCGACCTGCTGACAATCAAGCGCGAGATAGGTCGTTTCGACAACCTCACCATCGGCTTCTGCGGTGACCTGAAGTTCGGCCGCACTGTCCACTCGCTCATCAAGGCTCTCTCGAAGTTCAAGGGCATCAATGTCGTGCTCATCGCTCCGGAAGAGCTCCGTCTGCCGGGCTACATGAAGCATGAGGTGTGCGACAAGTTGGGCGTTCCCTACCGCGAGGTGGAGTCGCTTGAGGAGGTCATCGACCAGCTCGACGTGCTCTACATGACACGCGTGCAGAAGGAGCGTTTCCTCGACGAGGAGGAGTATGACCGCGTGAAGGACTGCTTCGTGCTCACCGCCGACAAGCTGCGCAACGCCAAGCCCGAGATGCGCATTCTCCACCCGCTGCCGCGTGTGAACGAGATTGCGACCGATGTCGATGCCGACCCGCGTGCCGCTTACTTCCGTCAGGTGGAGAACGGAAAGTTCGTGCGCATGGCACTCATCCTGACGCTGCTCAAATGGGCCGACCGTGCCGACAAGCACCACGAGCTGCTGGGTGTTGACATCATCAAGGGTGGTCACCGCTGCTCAAACGCGAAGTGCATCTCCAACGTCGAGGCGCACGCCGTGGAGCCGCTCTTCCGTCCCTCGGCCGACGGCAACGGCATCCGTTGCGTCTACTGCGAACACCGTCCCGAAAAATAAACGTAATTCCACTAAGAGTATCTGACAAGGCTTCTCATGCAACCGGCCGACGGACATGAGAAGTCTTGTCAGCCTTCTTTACCCATTCAGACATCCCTTAAATTCCATAAATTTATGTCGGATGCAAATTTTTTATTGAAAATATTTGTGATTTACGCAAAAAAGCTCTAACTTTGCATCCGCAAAAGGGAATGACTCCCCGATGCAAAGCAAAGACCTTAAAATGGTGCGGTAGTTCAGCCTGGTTAGAATACATGCCTGTCACGCATGGGGTCGCGGGTTCGAGTCCCGTCCGCACCGCCAACAACCCACCCAAGCCGACTTGATACCCAAGCCGGCTTTTTCTTTTATATATACTGCTATATATATACTGCCCTACTATATCCGCCCTACCTGTTTTTCATTTTGAAATATTTTTATAAATATTTTTATAAATTATTTGCAATTTTAAAATATTATCAATATCTTTGCCTTATCATCCCAACGAATAGCAACATTTTTTAAGATAAAGAGAGATATTACAAACAAATTTGAACGGGTGATAGAAAAGAATTCAGACTTGTCATTGCAAACGACAGAACAAAGCAACAAATCATATATAAGTTGAATCTTAAAAATAGACAGACATGAAAAAACTCTACTTCCTACTCGCAGCAGCAAGTTTGACACTCTGCGCCTCAGCCCAGCTGAAAGTCACCGAATCCGGCCAAGTACGCCTCGGTTCGCTCACAGAGAATTGAAGCGTCGTCTGTGACATTAGATGCCGGTTTTGAGGTGAAGGAGGGTGGAACATTGACGATTTCAGTAAAGAATAATTAGTCAAACCAAAACAGTGATATTATGAAACAGTATTTTACACTTCTTCTTATGGTGATTTCCATATTGCCGACAATGGCGGACGGAGAAGCATATGAGCCTATGGTGCGCGAAGACAGAGTATGGGAATACAGGGGGGATTATTTTCTACCCGGAGAGCATGGAATCGTCTATCATCTTATGCGTTTCAATGGCGGCATGGAAGTCAATGGGCATGAATACCATTGTTTCGAGTTATTCAAGTCAACTTTTTATGAAAGTGTTGTACATGAGGATGGGTACAGCTATGAATTCTCACGTGAAGAGAACCGTGATTATCCTAAGTTTCTGTTGCGTGAGGAACCGGGAAAAGTATATATTCTTACAGAAGTATTCAATGCCGGCAAAGGAACTTATGAAGACATCGTCCAGATAAATGATGATGAGAAGTTAAATGCAATTCAGGGAAACTCAGGTGGTTCTGAATATCGGGAATTCCTTCTATATGATTTTACCAAAGCCGAGGGAGAAATTCACCCATTGCCCAACTGGCTGGCTGTAGACCAGGACTATGAATTGGACAGATACAATTGCTTCCTTATCTATGATGATCCTGTTACCATAGACGATAATGATTGTAGGGCACGGCATTTCAAAATATCGGAAGAAAATGAGTTTAAGCCGGAATGGTCGAATCATAAATTGGCAAGCTACGGTATACAAATTATTGAAAGTATCGGAGTGACATACAATGGTTGCCTGCCCTATTTTTCTCCATTTGAATATTTAGGTATGATGTACGATTCCTCTAAATTACCTTATCGCGAATCAAGACTTGAAAAAGTGTATGATGCAGGTGGAAATGTAATTTTCAATAGAACTGAGAATTCGGAAGTTGGTGTAAAGGTCACAACTGAAATCAAACCAAATAATTCAGACGAGATTTACGACATCATGGGGCGGCGCATAGACCGCGCGCTCCCCGGTTCGGTCTACATCCGCGACGGCAAGAAATTCATCGGTAGATGAACCACTAGCCTGTCACACATGGGGGAGGGTTCGAGTCCCGTCCGCACAGCCAACAACCCACCCAAGCCGACTTGACCCCTCAAGCCGGCTTTTTCTTATTTACCAAAATGAATATTTCTTAGTGGGTGTTACAAAACCTGTTAAACATACGAATTGTAGGGACGCACGGCCCGTGCGTCCTTCTGTATAATCCTGATAATCAAGTGTGCAAATACGGACGCACGAGCCGTGCGTCCCTACAAATTTCTTGGCATACCCTATTTTGCAACACCTTGATAGCTAATTTTGTCTTATCCACAAGGCATGACAATTATGATAAACAATGAAAAACTGCGCAAGGCAAGTTTTCATTTTGAAATATTTTTAAAAATATTTTTAAAAATTATTTGCAATTTTAAAATACTTTCCATATCTTTGCCACACAATCCGACCAAACCACGTTCTCAAGGCAAAACAATATGCCGTCAATTATTTTTGATGGAAGATAATAATAACTTAAAACAGAAACACTATGAAAAGCAAGGTCATGCTTCTTGGGCTATTGATGTGCTGTCTCTTTTCTTCGGCAGCACTCGCCCAAACGATGAGAGTTTCACAAAGAGATGCTCTGGCAATTGTACAACAGCAGTTTGAAGGGCAGGATGTCGACTACTTAATCCTCAAAGACAACAACACTACTGCATGGGAGAAAGGTGGTTTCCAATATGAAGACGTGGAACTTCCTTCAAGTTCCTCAAACAACACTAATTTGAGAGAAGTTCGCCTTCTTTCTCCACAGAGCAAAATAAAGAGTATTACACTTAAAGGTGACGAGTTTGATGTAGTCACACTGAAATTTGATTTCAATAAATATTCCGCCACAAGCAAAACTTACAGTTTTGACCTTGTTCAGAAGGATGAGGACGGCAATATTGTCGGTGGAGAAACATTTATTGTAGAATCTCGAAAAATCACCGTAACAAAATAAACCACAAAAACTCCTCTGCTGTCTATTGCAAAATGACCGCAGAGGAGTTTAATAAACTTTTTTATCATGAATACTAGAATCATTATTGTAATGGTCGCCATCGTTACAATGTTCTTACAGGTCGGTGCTCAGAACCCTTACATATCTCCTTTGTTATGGAAAAAGGGCAATTCGATAGGTTACGAAAGGATCCCGTTTGCTTTAGAAGAAAATAATATTGAGCAACAGTCATACCCTGAACCGACGACTTTTCGAGCCGTGATGGACAAAGCCGGAACTCTTGCAGAGGTCGTTGGTGACAAGCTGTATGATATTGACGAAATTGAAGTTATCGGCCCAATAAACGATGCCGACTTCAATACATTGTGGAAGTCTTCATTTAATGGGCAGTTAAAAGCAATCAACCTTGAGAAGGCGGTTATTGCAGGCGGAATAGTCCCTGATCAAGCGCTTTTTCATATCGATGAACAAGTTGATTGGAGTACGATAACAATAAGCACTATATGGCTGGAAGAATTGATTTTGCCGGAAGGTGTCACTGAAATCGGAGATTTTGCCGTGGCCTACGCCACAAATTTGAAATCCTTGAAAATCCCTGAGACCGTTAAAAAGATTGGTGAAGCCGCATTTACCGACTGTATAAGTTTCTCTCCCGACGTATTCATACTACCTTCGAGTTTGGAACATATCGAGAGTCAGGCTTTTTACCAGTGTCTCGCTTTAAGTGGAGAGGTGATTTTGCCAATCGGATTGAAATCTATAAAAGATGCTGCATTCTACTATGCCCCAATCACTGCTGTCAATTTCCCCGAATCGCTTGAATATATCGGGTCGTTGGCTTTTGCGGGATCTAAATTCACAAATGTCTGCCTTCCGAATGATTGTTGGCTGGAATGGCTTGGAGGACAGTTCTATAACAATTGGGAATTGACAGAAGCGCATTTTCCGGAGAACGCAACCTTTATACCTCAAAGCGTATTCGGATATTGTCCAAAACTAAAAGAAGCAAATATACCCCGGAATGTTGAGAGAATCGGACAATTTGCCTTTAATGGCACTGCAATAACCAATATACAATTCCCTGAGACCTTACGACGAATTGATCAAGATGCTTTCCAAGGCTGTCAATTGACCACCATCATATTTCCAGAGTCTCTCACTACCATTGAAACTCATGCGTTTAATGCCTGCAAAGGATTGGAATCCATCTGGTGTAAAGCCATGATGCCGCCGGATTGTATACCGTCCGATTGTGAAGAGACTATCGATCCTTTCTCACAGATCGACAAATCTATTCCACTTTATGTGCCTGTTGGCACCAAAGAGGCATATATGGCCGCTCCAGGTTGGAATTTGTTCCCAAATATAATCGAGACCAATAATTTCCCTTCATCAGTAGAAGTGGTAAAATACCAAGAATCCAAGAATCATAATGGAATTTTCGATTTATTGGGGCGTTCGATCATCGCTCCTGTAAAAGGTCAGATTTATATACAAAAGGGTAAAAAAATAGTATTTAGCGAATAACTAAGTCTATGCAAATATTAAAGGCCTATTAAGAATAGGCCCGACAAGACATCGAGAATTACGACAATTTATTCAGTTACTACTCAACTGTTTACAAAATAAGTTTAATTTTTCTTGAAAAATAGTTGCTGAAAAATTTGGTGGTTTCGCAAAAAAGCTATAACTTTGCACTCGCAATCGGGAATCAAACACCGATGCAAAGCAAAGACCTTCTAATGGTGCGGTAGTTCAGCCTGGTTAGAATACATGCCTGTCACGCATGGGGTCGCGGGTTCGAGTCCCGTCCGCACCGCCGAGGAGAGAGGAAGAGCAGCAAAGTAAACTTCGGTTTCTTGCTGCTCTTTTTCGTTATTCACTTTTCCAAAAACCGAAAACCATGTTTCTCTCGATAATAAACGGACCGAACCTCAACCTGCTCGGCAAACGTTGCCCCGAAATCTACGGCAGCGCGACGTTCGAGGATACACTCGCCGAGATACGCAAGGACTTCAACGACTACCGCATAGAATACTTCCAGTCGAACTGCGAGGGTGAGCTGATTGATGCCATTCAGCGCGACGGCTTCAACCCTGACTGCCTCGGCATTGTAATCAATCCTGGAGCTTACGCCCACTACTCCATCGCAATCGCCGACGCAATCGAGGCAGCACCCGCTCCGGTCATAGAGGTTCATATATCGAACATACATGCACGCGAGGAATTCCGCCACAAGTCGGTGACCGCCCGCGCAGCACGTGGCGTGGTGGCCGGATGCGGACGCGACGGATATGCGCTCGCTTTGCTCCACCTGATCCGCACAGCCAACAGTAATCAGAACGCCTGACCAATGTCACCCGAACTACAGAAGTATATAGAAGACCATATCGACGCTGAGCCGGACCACCTCCACCGCCTGGAACGTCGCACCAACATACACCTCATAAACGGCCGCATGTGCTCCGGCCATCTCCAGGGGCGGCTGTTGAAGATGCTCGTATCTATGATTGATCCGCATGACGTGCTGGAATTAGGCACATTCTCCGGCTATTCGGCACTCTGCATAGCCGAAGCCCTCCACGATAGCGCGACAATCCACACCGTCGAGGCCGACGACGAGCTCGAAGACTTCATCCGCGAGGCAATCGCATCGGCTCCGTGCGGCGAAAGGATACAGCTGCACATCGGCGACGCTCTGTCGTTTGCCAAGAAATGCAAGCCGGAGTCGTTCGACCTCGTTTTCATGGATGCCGACAAACGGCAATATGCCGACTACTACGAGGCCTGTCTGCCTCTGCTGCGCCCCGGCGGATACATCATAGCCGACAATACCCTCTGGGACGGCCATGTGGTCGAGCCGGACCACTTCAATGACCGCCAGACAGCCGGCATAAGACTCTTCAACGACATTGTGGCCGCAGACCCGCGCGTGGAAAAGGTCATCATACCGCTCAGAGACGGACTCACCCTTATCCGCAAACTAAACACGCCGGCATCGCGTTAGATTAATATAGAACCCCGGGGCCGAAACCCATATGAAATACATATGCTGCAAGACCTGGGGCATAGCCCAAAATTAAGTTTATCATGGAAGGAAAACGTCAAGCAAAAATATCACGTCTCATACAGAAAGAACTGAGTGAGATATTCCGCCGCCAGACAGCGGCGCTCGGAAATGTACTCGTATCGGTCAGCGCGGTCCGCGTGTCGCCCGACCTGAGCATCGCCAAAGTTTACCTGAGCATCTTCCCCACCGGGAAGTCCGCCGAGATTCTTGAAAACATCAAGAAGCAGACAAAGACCTGCCGTTACGAACTGGCACAGGCCGTGAAATCTACCCTCCGCAAATGCCCCGACCTGAGTTTCTATCTTGATGACTCGCTCGACTATGCGGAGAACATAGACCGGCTTCTTGCCGCGGATCCGCATCTGCACGATGAGGAGACACCCTCCGACAGCGAAAACACCACCGAAAACGAGTAACCTCCCTGTCCGCACCGAGGATGAAATCCAATCTTACCGCCGCAATAGCGTGGCGATACCTTCTTTCTAAAAAATCACATGCCGCCGTCGGGACCATCTCGACGGTGTCTGTGTGCGCCATGGCCGTAGCAACCGCCGCCATAATATGCGTGCTGTCGGTCTTCAACGGATTTCATGATGTCATAGCCTCGCGCCTTGACACCCTCTCGCCCGAGATCATGGTAACACCATCTTCGGGCAAGGTAATGGACAACGCATCGGGTCTGACAGCCCGGCTTGCCGAGATGCCTGAGGTCGAGACCGCCACCCCCACTTTGTCGGACAACGCACTGGTCATATGCAACTCGCAGGAGATGCCCGTAATGCTAAAGGGTGTCGTACCGGCCGATTACGCACGCGTCACAGCCATCCGCGACCTTATAGGCAACGACTACGGGACATACCTCGACAGCATACCGGCAGACAACACTCCCGCAGTGCTCGCAATCGGGGTGGCAGCCCGGCTCGCAGCGTGCCCGGGCGACGGCGCACTGGTGTTCGCACCGCGCAGGGAGGGCCGGGTCAATATGGCAAACCCCGCCGCGTCGTTCCTCACCGATTCAATCACCGTGGCCGGGATATACCGCTCCGACCAATCGCAATTTGACGAGGATGGCGTGCTGATGCCTATCAACGCCGTGCGCGACCTGCTGCAATACGGCGATGTCGCCTCGGCCATAGAAATCAGGCTACGACCGGGCTCAGATGCGGAAAAAGTCACCGAAAAGATAGCAGGACAATTAGGGAAAGGATTTGTGGTGCGCGACCGGCTCCGCCAGCAGGAGATGAACTTCCGCATGGTCTCGATTGAGAAATGGGTGTCGTTCATGCTGCTCGGGTTCATACTCGTAATAGCCAGCTTCAACATCATCTCGTCGCTCTCCATGCTCGTACTCGAAAAAGAGAGCGCAATCGCCACCTTCTCCGCCTTAGGTCTGTCACGCCGCCGCATCGGGAGAATATTCGTATGGGAAAGCCTTTACGTGTCGCTTGCCGGAGGTGTGGCCGGAATAATACTCGGACTCATACTTTGCCTGCTCCAGCAGCACTTCGGACTGATCAAAATAGGGAGCGATCCGTCAGCCGCGATAGTGGCGGCATACCCTGTCAGAGTCCATGCGACCGACATTCTGGCAACCTTCGTACCGATTTTTGCAATTGGAATTGTCACCGCTTTTATCACGGGAGGCTTCGCAAAGTCACGAATTTTGCACCGTTGAAGTGCATTTTACCCACATTTTCGGTGTTTTTCTTATCAAAAATCCATTTTTGAATAAGAAAATTTCAAAAATTTGTTGCACACCTTAGTTTTTTTTATTAATTTTGCAGAGAAATTAATCATTTTGAAAACAGAATGGAAAAGATAGATACCCTTGACAAGAAAATCCTGAACATCGTGATGGAGAACGCGAGAATCCCCTCTAAAGACATAGCCCTTCAGTGCGGAGTGTCGCGTGCCGCCATCCACCAGCGCATACAGCGTCTTATCGAGATGAAAGTGATTATCGGTTCAGGTTACATCGTGGACCCTCACAAACTTGGTTACAACACCTGCACATACATCGGTGTCAAGCTGGAGAAAGGTTCTCTCTATCGCGAGGCCGCAGCTGAACTGTGCAAGATTCCTGAAGTAGTCGAGTGCCATTTCACAACCGGTCCGTACTCAATGCTGATCAAAGTGTATGCATACGACAACCAGCACCTCATGCAGCTCCTCAACGACCGCATCCAGCATGTGCCGGGCGTGACAGAGACCGAGACACTCATCTCGCTTGAGCAGAGCATGAACCGTCAGATCCATATCGACGAGGAGAAGGGAATCATCAGGCGCAAGTAAGCCCCGACTGATTCCGTCAACATCTTTCGCAATGAAAAAGAAATATTTGTTCTACATTTTGGCCACCGCGTTTCTCGCTGTCGTGGCCATTATTTTTTTCTACCCCGACGATGTGCAGGGTAATGTGCTCCAGCAGCATGACATAATGCAGGGTCTGGCCAACGGCCAGGAGGGTAAGGCATACCATGAGGCCACAGGCGAGACCACGCGCTGGACAAACTCTCTGTTCGGCGGTATGCCGAATTTCCAGATCGCACCGTCATATCCGGCCAACAGTCTCCTCGGATGGATGGGTTCGGTCTACATGTTGGGTCTCCCCTCTCCGGCGAATCTGCTGTTCGCCATGATGATCGGCTTCTTCATAATGTGCATGTGCATGAAGATGAAGTGGCACACAGCTCTCTTCGCCTCGATCGCGTGGGGATTCTCTTCTTATTTCATAATCTTGATTGGCGCGGGACACATATGGAAGTTCGTCACCTTGGCTTACATACCGCCGACCATCGGTGGTCTGGCGTTGCTCTACCGACGCAAGTATCTGGCCGGAACAGCGTTGACCGCACTTTTCGGCGCTTTGCAGCTCCAGAGCAACCACCCGCAGATGACGTACTATTTCCTGTTCGTGGTGCTGGCCATGCTGATAGCGTGGCTGTGCGATGCCATACGCAAGCATGACACGCGCCATTGGATGATTGCCACCGCCTGTGCTCTCGGTGCGGGAGTGATAGCCGTCTCGGCCAACTCCGCAAGCCTATACAATTCCTATGAGTATTCGAAAGAGACAGTTCGCGGACGCGCCACAGATCTGACCATTCCGGGCAGAGACAACACCGGAGGAATGGACCGCAGCGCGATCACGGCCTGGAGCTATGGCGTTGACGAGACTTTCACACTGCTCATACCGAACGTGAAAGGCGGCTCGACAATCCAACCTGTAGCCGGCGAGACAACTCTAAAGTCGCTTGCCGACACCAAGAAGGCTGACGAGCTGAACCTCTCGCCCGAGGAACTTCAGTTTGTAGGACAGTTTCCGCAGTATTTCGGAGACCAGCCGATGACCAACGGCCCCGTGTATGTAGGTGCGTTCGTCCTGCTGCTCGCCATTCTCGCCCTGTTCGTGGTCAAGTCGCCGATGAAATGGGCACTGTTCGCGGTCTCGGTACTTGCGATTCTCCTGTCGTGGGGCCACAACTTCGCCGGATTCACCAATTTCTTCATAGACTATTTCCCGGCCTACAACAAGTTCCGCGCCGTGTCGAGTATACTTGTGATCGTGGAGTTCACGGTTCCCCTTCTGGCGGCTCTATGCATCATGAAGATGCTGGAGAAGCCGGAGGAATTCCGCCGCAATCCATGGGTTTCGTATGTGGTGTTCGGACTCGGAGCCGCCATATGCTTTGTCGGCTGGCTGGCACCGTCGGTGTTCGGTGATCCCTATTCGGCTACCGAGCTGTCGCAGTTGCAGGAAGCGGGAGCATTCTCCAACCCTGCCTACTACGGCGTGATGAACGGAATTCGCGAGACCCGTCTGTCGCTCGTTAGCGCGGACTGTGGCCGCTCACTGATCTTCATCTTGCTCGGATGCGCGTTGCTGTACCTCTATTTCAAGGGGGTGTTCCGCAAGAAATCGGTGTTCGTGTTCACTCTTGCGCTGCTCACACTCGCCGACCTCTACACAGTAGGCCACCGCTATGTAAACAGTGACAACTTCACCGCACCTGCCGACAATGATGTGGCTTTCAAGAAAACCGCTGCCGACGAGGCCATTCTCAAGGATACTTCAAACTATCGTGTGCTCGACGTGGCAAACATGGGAGGAGCCCGCTCCTCCTATTTCCACAAGACCATCGGAGGTTATCATGCGGCAAAACTGACACGCTACAACGACCTGCTTGAGCATCAGATTTACAAGAACAATATGGGCGTGCTCAACATGCTAAACACGAAGTATTTCCTTTCGGGCGACCAGTATGAGGTGAATCCCGACGCGCTCGGAAATGCCTGGTTCGTATCGGGAATTGACTATGTGGCCGATGCCAATCATGAGATGGCCGCCCTCGACTCGCTCGACACAGCCCACCGCGCCGTTGCCGACGCGAAGTTCAAGCAGATTCTCGGCACGGCCACCGCTCCGGCCCCGGGTGATACCATCTATGAGACCTCTTACGCTCCCGACCGTCTGACCTACAAGGCACGCTCGGCACGTGGCGGCGTGGCCGTCTTCAGCGAGATTTACTTCCCCTGGGGCTGGCATGCTACGGTTGATGGCAAGCCTGTAGAGATTGGCCGGGTGAACTATGTGCTGCGTGCCATACGTCTCTCGCCCGGCAACCATGACATAGAGTTCCGGTTCGACCCGCAGTCGCTCCGCGTGACAAACACGCTCGGCGTATCAGCTGTGATTCTTATCTACGTTCTCTGCCTCGGCGCATTCGCATTCTGGGTTTACCGCTTCGTGCTGCGTCTCAACAGGCAGCATCCAGGAGAACCCGAAGCACGTGGATAATCCTCGGCAAGAGCACACAAGACATTAGATAATTATGTGGCATCTGATTTCCGAGACATACAAGCGTTGGCGTCACACACGCGGATATGGCGTCCACTCCCCTTTCGCCTACTCGCTGGTGAAGGAGGTGGTGCGGCCGGGACGGAAATATGGCCACTACGGATATGAGGAGATAGACAACTCGTTGGAGCGTACATCTCTGCCGCATTCACGCCGCGAGGCGCGCACATTGTTGCGCCTCGCGGCTTTTCTTGATGTCAAGAGCGCGTTCCTGCCAAACGATGACCGGACATCGCCGTTCCGCACAGCCCTTCATGCCGCCAATTCGCGCATGGCCGTGACTTCCGCTCTCTCTGCCGCATCCGATTGTCAGCTCATATGCTCCACCGCAGATTACATTCCTCTCGACACTCTGAGCAAATTGCTGAGAGAGCCGGGTAGAATCATCGCCCTCCGCGATGCTCCGGAGGGCTGGCGCGACAGACTTTTCGACACACTCGACGAAGGTCTGATGTTGTACGGACGGCACAACATTCTTCTTATCTCTCGCCCCGGTATGCAGAAGGTATCATATTCAATCTCGATATGAAGCCATTGTTGCGCCCCAATCTGATTAATCCATGCCCGATAACACCACACTGACCACCGGCTTTTCGAGATATCTGCTCTTAGAGCGGGGGCTTTCTTCTCATACCGTCAAGGGATACCTTGTAGACGTGGGGCACCTGCTCGATTTCGCGGCATCACGGGGAATCCAAGTTGAACAAATAACGCGTGAAGACATCCATGAACTGCTGTGCGAACTGCACGACCTCGGCATATCTCCGCGCTCACAGGCACGGCTCATTGCCGGGATAAGAAGTTTCTTCAAGTATCTCCGCATGGAGCGTTACATAGACAATGACCCTTCGGAACTGATTGAGTCGCCAAAGATCGGGCGTTCGCTACCCGACGTACTGACCACAGAAGAGATTGATGACATGATCAAGGCTTTGCCCGCCGACAAACCGGAGACACCACGCAACCACGCCATAATCGAGACTCTGTACGGCAGCGGACTGCGGGTCTCTGAACTTGTCGGGCTTCGGCTGTCGCACATATCGTTCGACGACGGCTACATGATAGTCGAGGGTAAGGGAGACAAACAACGTATAGTGCCGCTTTCGCCGGTAGCCGTTGAGCTGATACAGGAATATCTGCCCATACGCAATGCCGGACCGATAAAGCGCGAGGGTTCCGACATACTGTTTCTGAACCGACGGGGAGCACCGTTGACCCGGGTCATGGTGTTCTACATAATACGCGACCTTGCTGCGGCCGCCGGCATCATGAAAAAGGTATCGCCCCACACGCTGCGCCATTCATTCGCGACGCACCTGCTCGAAGGGGGAGCCAACCTCCGCGCCATCCAGGAGATGTTAGGCCACGAATCGATAGCCACGACCGAAATCTACCTGCACCTCGACCGCACCCGCCTCCGCACCGAGCTCCTGACCCACCACCCCCACTACCGCAACAAACCCGTCCCCTCCCCCACCGGAGAAAAGACGGGCCTGTAAAAACTTATACTCACCCAGCAATCAGAAAGCCTTCATGGCACCCATTACACGGTACACACACGCGATAGCGGATATAGGAATATCCTGCTCATCATAATCGCGGTTAGTAGGTATAAGCCGGTAATGACCCGGTTGCAGACTGCGCCCCAACCTCTTGATTGTCCGCATTCCATTTGTCGTGATGAAGCCGTACAAGTCTCCGAAAGGGAGAAAAGAAAAATCCTCGATTCGCTGTAAGGCTATTATATCTCCGTTATTTATCTCCGGTTCCATCGAATGCCCCGACGCATTGCACCAAAGGGTCGCCTTGTCATAACCTGGCATACGGATAAGATACTCCGGATTTGCCGCCCCGGGCCCATCAATCTCATTGAAGCCCAACAAGAAATCCACGTCATAATAAGGAACTCCGTCGGTAAGACTTTTAATGGGTGTGGACATATCGTCCGGAGCCGTCCGCAACATGCCTCCCTCACCCGTCAGGAGCCATTGATCATTGAGCTGCGGAAAAGCATCAAGAATATTTTTTAATTTTGTCGGGGATGGCTCACATCTCAACTGACGCATATAGCCCACCGACAATCCGGCCTTGCGTTCAAAGGCGTTGACACTGATTCCCGACGCCTTGATAAATTTCACAAGCCGTTCCTTTACAGATTCTTCCAACATATCATAAATCATTTATAGAGGCATCATAAAACCGGCGAACATGAATATAGGATTGACAGTTGACCAGTTTTCATACCTTTCTTTGATGAAGTCCGTTTTTGCAAAGCTATACCCACACAATCACCTACAAACGCGTATGTCAAAACACCCTTTTCATCAGTATAGGTGGCATTTTCCAAATGTGGATACTTACGTTTGAACTTCACTAACAGGTCTGCATACAAATCCTCCATTGCCTTGGGTGTCATCTCATCAATTGAGATGTTGATTGATGCTACCTGACCTGTTGTAATATAATCCGTAACCATGACATAAGCATTATGCCCGGCGAAATCGCCTTCAAACAAAACGCTTGTTTCATCCTCGCCGACATACTCGTACCCCCGATCAGCCACAAGATCATAAATTGTTTTGGCTTCAACGCCACACAAATCCACTCCCATGAACTCGACGTTCTGCGCCCTGACCTGAAACGATATCAATGTAAATATCGCCACCAAACAAATTTTGACAACATTAATCATAACTATTCACGTATCACCTAAAGCACGCACGACTATAAATCATCCGTACCTATTCCTTGCTTATTTTCAGTTCCTTTATCAATTTCTTTTGAGTTACCATATGTTATGAGCAACACTCCATTCCCTGCGTTCTTATCGGTAACAACAAAAGATATGAATCCCCCACCTCCTGCCAGCATGTGTTGTTCTCGCTCATATGGGTCAAACAAAATAAACTTGTTAAACTCGGGATACATATCTAAATAATCCTTGTACAAATATGTATATAAATCACTCACTTCACTAAGTGGCATATTTTGATATTCCAAAGTCAAGAATTCAATCTGCACAGGGTCATAACCTCGATGAACATAAATGAGTGCATCGTATCCGTAACTTTTTCCTGAAAACGCACAGTAACTTTCTGTAGTTTCCACCAACTCAAACCCGTCCTTTTGTATCTTATCGATGAGCTTTTCGTAATTCGGTCCACAAATATCGATACCGGCGAATTTAATACTCTCCTCGGCTTTAACTTGGAAACAGCAGATTCCCGACAAACAGAGAACCAATAAAGCTACGATCTTTCTTATCTCCATCTTCCTCAAACAATTAAAAGTATGTTTAACTGAAAAATACCCGTAAAACAAATAGTAAATAATCTGAACCATTTGAGAATTCAATACTTGTGATTAATCAAGAATATCCTCAGATGCTCAAACGCCGCAACCACCTAATTTACAGAGATATTTTTACACAAATAAATCATATTAACATTTATTAACAGATATTTATCTTAAAATATTTGCTTATCTAAGATAATTATCTTAACTTTGCAGCCGTAAAACTAATCCTCTTCTGTACGGCGGAGCGGGAGATGACAGAACGACAAGTTCTTTCTGACATCTCTCCGGAGACAAAGATAGTCGTTTTATCCCGCTCCGCCAAATTTTTGAGCAAGTTTTGCAATTTTATTTACAACAAAAGGATTTGTGACTATATACTAAAAGATTATGACTATGCCTAAATCATCGCTCAGTGCGGGAGTAGTATTCTGCTCCGCATTGGCAGAAAGCCGGGATGTTACCGACCTCGTCGGATCTGTCATCCCTGCAATCGGGGAAAATCAGGACCAGCCACTACCTTACATTTCTTTCAGAAGAATCAAACTGGAAGCTACTCCTCAGAAAAGCGGCCAACCGGGAGCAGACATCATTCAGGAGGAACTGCTATGCTGCACGGACAACTACGAGGAGGGAATAAAAATCGCAGAGGCAGTACGCGCAGCCCTCGATTTCCAAAGCTATGAGTCTGACGGACTGAAGATGAGAGCCTGCTGGCTTGCTGATTCTGAAGAAATCAGAAAAAACGGAATCTACATACAACGCATGATTTTCAATGCGAAATTTTAATAACCTTTTAAATTAGTTTCTTTTATGGCAACTACAACAAAAACTGGCTACTGCAACGGTAGCGACATGATGGTCTACGTAAACGGTAAAGCTGTCGGCCATTGCACATCCCACACCACAACAATGACAAGCGAGACTAAGGATCGGGCCGTCAAACCGGTAGCATCCGCTTCAATCTCCGCCGGTCTCTGGAAAGGAAAGGGCATCACCGGTCTCAGCATCTCAATCTCGGCCGAAGGTCTTGTGTTCTACGGCGAAAGCGAGGCAGGTTACAAATCTCTTCTCGCAGCATGGAAAAGCGGCAAGAGCGTGGAGGTAAAGTGCATGGAACGCGAAAACAGCGACAAGCCCTATATGAAAGGACAGTTCGTCATCGCATCGCTTGAACGAACAGACCCGGCACAGGATGACGCCACCTACACCGTCAGTCTGGAGAATGATGGCGAACCGGAGATAATCGACGAGACGGCAATCACCGAGACTCCGCAGACCACCGTGTAAACAAAACAGAAACTCACAGCTATCTTACGATGAAAAAAATCGAGATTACAGTGAACGGAACAGCATACCCCTGTGGACCTACCATGGGGGCTATGCTCCGGTTCAAACAGGAAACAGGGAAAGAAACAACCCAGATTGACCCCACAAGTGTAAGCGACCTGTTCACCTACCTATGGTGTTGCGTGATGTCTGCATCCAAAAGGGAGGGGAAGGACTTCGACATGCCTCTCATGGAATTCGCGGACCTTGTGACCCCGGCAGAGATGGAGGAATGGACACGGTCAATAACAAAGACCGTCGAAACAGCAGAAGACACCGACGGTGAAAAAAAAAGACCACAGGCATCTTAGACCTTCTTGGCATTGCCGTAGGATGCATCGGCCTTTCGACCGATGAGTTCCTCCGGTTGTATTTCGACGAATTCGAAAGTATCTGCAAATCCTGGACCGAGATGAGGGAACAGCAGGAACATGCGGAATGGGAAAGGGCGCGGACTTTGGCTGCAATCATAATACAACCGCACTTGAAAAAGAAAGTCACGCCCCGGCAATTGCTCCCGCTGCCTTGGGACAGAAAGAACACCGGCTTACCATCCGCCCCGGATGCACCGATACTCACCGCCGACGAGCGACGCCGCCGCTTCGAGGAAGTGGCACGTCGCCTCGGCGATGAGATCATTTGAGAAGCCTTAGAATCACAATAACTGATCAGAAGTACACAATGGCAAATAAAAACATAATATCAATAGGATTAAAAATAGACCAGGGAACGGATGGGTTTGCTAATCTGACCATAGATGCCGGCAACTTTCATGAATTAATGAAAGCCATCGTTCAGGATGTAAAGGAGTTCAGCAACCATGTCGACGGCTTCACTGCCCTTGCGGACAACATCGGCTCGGCAGCCGATACATTGAGCACGCTTCAGGAAGCGATGCGCGAACTGACCGACGCCCACGCGGCTCAAACTGAGGCGGAAACCCAGCTGAGCGTCAATATGCGCAACACCATGAACGCACGCGAAGAGGACATCCAGAGCATAAAAGCTCTCTGCGCGGCGCAGCAGGAACTGGGCGTGATCGGCGACGAGATCCAGCTTGCGGGAGCACAGGTACTCGCGACATATCTCAGCGAGAAGCAAAGTCTTGAGGCACTTATCCCGGTAATGAATGATGTGCTCGCCCAACAGAACGGACTCAACGCAACTCAGGAAAACGCGGCTGCTACAGCGGCCATGTTGGGCAGCGTGATGAATGGAGAGACCGAAGCATTAAGCAACTGCGGCTACAAGTTTGACGAGACTCAGGAGAAGGTTCTGAAATTCGGTACTGAATCCCAACGTGCGGCCGTATTGGTAGATGTCATATCATCATCTGTGGGAGGCATGAACGAGGCACTGGCCCAGACCGATGACGGTAAGCAGAAACAGCTGGAGAATACAATCATCGACCTTAAGGAGGAATTAGGTGGCATAGCTGTGCAAGCCATGCCCATATTGACCATTGCAGCCAACTCCGTTATCGCCATAGGGGGAATAATGAAACTGGCAGAAGGTGTAAGAACTGCCGTCACCGCGCTCGCGGCTTTCAACCTGCAACAAAAAGCGATGGCGGTCTATGCTGCCGTGTCATCTTCAATCAGCAAGATTGCTCAGGCTTTCAGAATCTATTCAGCGGCGGCAGCGGGCAGCGCAGCCTCCACTCTGGCATTTCAGGTCGCGCTCAAGGGACTTCTGATTTCAACCGGAATCGGGGCGGCGATTGTTGCCCTTACAACTGTCATAAGTTATTTTGTTGGGCGCAGTGACGAGGCGACCGAATCGACAAACAGGCTACTCGATGCCGAGGAGCTTGCCAAGCAACGTGCGGAACAACTTGAACAGGCGCGACAGCAGGAAGCATCGACGTTGGCCACCAACCGCGCCGCACTTGAGATCAACATAGCCACTCTCAAAGAGTTCAACGGCACAAAAGAAGAGGAGGAGAAACTTGTCAACGAGATGAACAACACCTATGGCGAGACCATGGGCTATTTCTCCAGTGTATCCGACTGGTATGACGCTCTGATTGCCAACAGCGAAGCCTATTGCGAACAATTGGTATTGGAAGCCCGCGCACGATTATTGGCAAACCAGTTAGCTCAAGTTGAACAAGACAGATATAACCTGCTATACAATTCTAACGGCACCCCTAGAAAATATAGTACAAAAAACAAAGATGGGGTTTCAGGAACTTCTGATTATGATAAATTCAAATCAAATTTGAGTCAAAATAACCGAGACAAACAAAATTTGGGAAACCAAATGTCTTCAGTTATTAAAAAGATGGGGGCTATTAAAATGCCTGTACAGGGTGCCAAGACTCGTCCGACAACTGCTCCTGCTCCAACTCCAACTCCAACTCACAAAAAGCAGACAAAGTCTCAGCCAACGACCGTCGAGAAGCCTACATACAAAGAGAATGCGCAAAGCATCAAGGAGATGCGCGACAACATTTCGACTCTCTCCGAAGAACGTCAGACCGTGACAAATGACGACAGACTTGCTGAAATCAACAATGAAATCAAGAAATGGCAGGAACTTATTGCCACCCGCGAAAGATATGGCGTAGAGCAAAAGACAGAAGGTCCTGTATTCAAGGAGGATGCCGCCACCCTCAAAGAGATGGAGGAGAATGTGGCATCATTAAGAAACGATCTTCAAGGATGCTCCGATATCGGGAAAGCTATCGACATAAACAAGCAGATTGATGAATGGACAAAAAAAGCTGATGCCCTGCGCAATGCCGGAAAAACAACCGAGGACACTTCCTCTCCAAAGCTCAACCCTCAAGCCAAAAGCATCAAGGAGATAGAGGAGAATGTAGCAGCCTTGAACAATGAACTCCAAAACTGCACCGACATCAACACAGCGGCGGGACTCAATGAGCAGATAGCCTATTGGAATGATCTTGCCGAATCCATGAGGAATGCCGGAACCGAAAGCGTTGATGCCTTTGACACATTCAAAAATGGATACAACTCCATGAAGGGCATTGGTGATGGTGTATTAAGCATTACGGAAGCACTGGAAGGAAACGGGACGGCTTGGGAAACCCTCACATCGATTATTGATGGATTCATCCAGATTTACGAGGGCGTACAATCGATTGTCGAAATAATCAACATGCTGACCACCGCCACAGGATTTCATTCACTTGTCGCCAAGAACGATGCCAACAGCACAAAAAATCAGACCCAGCAGACAATGGAGCATACATCTGCCACAGTGGCTGATACCCTTGCCACCACAGCCCAACTACCGGTAGATGAAGCAAAAGCTATTACAGGAGCAACCAAAAGTGGCGCGGAACTCGGATTCCCCCAAAATATCATTGCCATTGCTGCCGGCGTTGCAGCAGTTATCGCAGCAATTGCGATGATCGGCAGTTTTGCTAATGGAGGTATAGTAGGAGGCAATTCACCTACCGGAGACAAGTTGTTAGCCCGGGTCAACAGTGGAGAAATGATTCTGAACAAAGAGCAGCAGAGCAACTTGTTCTCTTTGCTCAACAACCCACTTAACGTTTTAGGCAACAGAGCGCTCATCACCCCTTTCGCACAAGGAGGAATACTCTCAGGACCAACACTCGGACTACTCGGAGAATATGCCGGAGCGTCACATAATCCGGAGGTGGTGGCTCCACTCGACAAACTGCGGCATCTGATTGAACCAGCCGGACAACCGGTAATAGTGGGAGGCACACTGCGTGCTCACGGACGAGACCTCGTTTGCGTGCTTGCCAACGAAACCCGTATAGCCAGCAAATCTGGCCAAAGAACAGATATAAAACTTTAACTGACCAACTTATAATTCATATGTATTATACAGGAAGTTTTTTGACTCAGACAGGAGAGTCTGTCTCGGTCAACATCTTGACAAGAGGTGTCGCTTCGCCGAAAGTCGAGATCAATGCCGATGGAGGAAACATATTTTTCACCGACGACCCGGTTGAAATTACCAGCCGGGGAAATGGACCGTTTGACCACATCCTCCGTCAAAGCGCGACAATACATCTCCTTACAAGAGAGCTTATAACCGACTTTTTCTGCACATCCTGCATGGATGCTGTGGTAAATATATTCAAAGGAGACCGGTGCATCTTTGCCGGTTTCATAGAACCACAGGCATATTCGCAAGACTACAACGAGACTTTCGATGAACTGGAATTATCGTGCATCGATGCTCTCTCGGCGTTGCAATATGCCAAATATAGTGACATAGGGAAACTCGGTGTGGTCTACAACTCTGTCAAAGTCAACGCCGGACAGAGAACATTCGCGGACATCACAACCGATATATTCACAGATATATTCACACGTCTGAATCTTGCAGACACCGGTAAAATACGCCTACTGTATGACGGAAGCAAAGCTCTTGACAAATCTGCAGACCGTTACGGAATATTATCTCAGATATCAGTATCGGAGCTCCTGTTTCTTGGAGATGATGAAGATGATGTATGGGAAAAGGATAAAGTGCTTGAGGCACTTCTGAAATATCTGAACCTCCACATCATTCAGGATGGTCTCGACTTCTACATTTTCTCATGGGAAACACTGAAAGCCGGGAAACCCTGCTCATGGAAAAATCTGACAGACGGTTCCACAATGACAACAACGCCCGCGCATATCGCCATATCCCTGGACAATACAGCCGCCTCCGACACTACCATCAGCATCGGGGAAGTATTCAATCAGATTCAACTGACATGCAATATCGAGGATGTCGATACAATCATCGAAAGTCCTCTCGACGAGGAACATCTGTCTTCTCCATACAAGAACAGACAACGATATATGTCAGAACTTTCATCTGACGGAGAGGGCATAAAAGCGTTCAGATCCTTCAATGAGATGGTACATGCTACCATGAATCCGGGAGAACCACATATACCTTCATTTGAAGATGCTGCCGTAACGGATTGGTATATTCAAGTCATGAATCATTCATCATGGATATTCCGGGAACCGGGAACCGGAGATGACCTGATATCAAAGTACTGCAAAGAGGGAATCTCACAGGAAGTTTTACCGAATCTCTTCGGGGAATACGGATATACAGGTATTTTCTCTTTGGGGAAAGTAGAGTATAAGCTCAACCGTCAGGATAATTCCCCGATTGACAAACTTAGCATGGACAACTATATGATAATAAGTATAGATGGTAATTGCAACACGGATCAGACAAAATCCTACCCCAATGAGAATACAATCAAGAGGAATATCCCGTTGGCAGTCTACAATGGGCATTCTCCGGGTACCTGTTATTCTCCGGAAGACCCTGACACTACTAATTATATTGTGCTGTCAGGAAAAATCATTCTCAATCCATTCATGCAATTTACAGCGGATTATCCGACGCTCTTCAACGCCCCTGAAGAAGATTGGATATTTAATGGAGACAGCCGGTTCTGGCATAAAACGGTAGATAGCCGGAACAATGAGGACGGACGATACTATACACAAAAATATTATACCGGCAACGGCCTGTATCCAGCCATGTCAACAAAAAGAGGTCTTGTTCCATTCACCGGTACCGGACCGGAAATTTATGAGTATAAATATGCCGGAGGAGAAGAAACTGATAAAGTCTCCAAAGTTCCGATGCTTGCATGTATGCTGGTTATCGGAGACAAATGTGTTGTAGAAACCGGCAGCCATGGTCAAATCCAAGATTTCAAGTGGACAAAATTCAAAACACGCGAGGAGTGTGCAGACGATGATGAATATTACACCCAATGCTTCTATATTGGGTTTGACCCTAAGTTAGGAGACTATATTGTCGGGACAGAATTTGATTTCCAGAATAACATCAATTTCAATCTGAACATAAACGCATCCGGTATAGCAATCCCTATAAAGCAGGCGGATATGGTTTCAGGCAGTGTGAAATTTATGATTTTAGGACCGGTGAATTATCTATATGGTCAAGAACTCGGTGATTTGAAGAAAAGTGCGAAATGGTACAGATATACAAGAGATGTTGGTGTACCGGTACTTCCACGACTCGACAACATCATACTCAAAGACTTCAGCGTGAAGTTGTACAGCGACAACGGTTTTATCTCCGACGACGAGGACAATGACCTTATTTATATGAGTGATACCAACGAAACCTTTGTCAACAAAAAAGATGACATAGATTTCGATATAAACAGCGCGCTCACTCAGGAGGAAAGATCTAAACTCGGAATCAAGGCTACCATAAATCTGTCAACCGCTCTCGTCTCTGCAACAGGGCTGGGGCTTCTCTCCATCTACGACCACAACAAGCAGCAACAGGCAAAACCGGAACAACTGTACGTTGACAGCTATTATGCAGAATGCCATGTCCCTCGGATCGAGATGAAACACAAAGTTATTGACAAAGGATCAATCGCTTCCATGCTCAATGTGTTTTCCCATCCCGCTTTGCCCGCGAAGAAATTTTATGTATTGGGTATCAGCCGGAATCTGATGGAAGGTTACGCAGAAATGAACTTAAAAGAGATTGAAAATGATTGAAGTAAAAATACTGAAGAAAAAGAAAGGCAACAGTAACGGCAAGTCCACAGCCTCGGGTGGTTTCGCCACGGGTGCGACCGGAACTTGCAAGGAGGCTGAACATGCCATCAGTGCGGATGTCGCACTCTATGCCGACACTGCCGGAATTGCAAACAACGCCAAAGAGGCGGAGCATGCCAAGGAAGCCGATCATGCTGAAATGGCGCATGACCTCGATTCCGACAGCCCTGTCCGCAACCAGTTTCTTTCAAAAGTCAAAGGCGACCGTACACCCTATCAGCTTGCCGTCGGAGATTTTCTGACCGCCGAGAAAGGCATGTACTTCGGCAAGGAGTTTATATCAGGCCTTGTCGGCGGCATGGGTGGACGCATTGACGGTGAGGGCAACGCCGAACTTGATTCCCTCACCCTGCGCAAGTTCCTCGAAGTTCCGGAGC